>Ga0335072_10012946_pt1 | contig 11898 bp, 13 predicted proteins | sample Lox_Sample_21_FD_206725 | JGI IMG/M metagenome (GOLD analysis project Ga0335072, IMG submission 206725) | Soil microbial communities from Loxahatchee National Wildlife Refuge, Florida, United States - Lox_Sample_2.1 | ecosystem: Environmental > Terrestrial > Soil > Wetlands | place: USA...
TAAGTTATACAAAGAGTCATGTACATTCGTATGCCGCTACTTCACTGTGTGTGCCCGTAAGTTTGCTCATCAACGTACTCTTTCCAACTGAAGGGAATCCTGGATCCTGTTAATATGCTGGCACAATTCTTGAATTGATTACCTATAAAGCCAACCGAGGCTACTCCTGTTCTCGCAACATCAAACCCAACTATGGGATTAGTGCCATGGCATATAACAGGGCAGTACGTCCGGGCGCTCCTCCTCCACTTCCGCCAGACGGTGTAAGAAGTTCTCTTTTTAGTTTAGCTAGTTTGGCCTTTAGGCGATTAGTCGTTGATTCGCATGGGCATTAAGGGATACCTTCAGTTGACCCAAGTGGAAGGAGGTGGCCTGCACGTAAGGTTAGCGATACAAAAGAATATTGAAGAGCGTACCTTGTTCTTCTGGGTCCTAGCCATCTCAGTTTCAATTTCCTTTATTTTCTCACTCAAAGTCGCCATTTTGAATTAGTTCACAGAGTCGCTTTCACAAATTTGACAATAAACTTTTGATCTTGGTATTTGAATATGGAATTAGTCCGCAAATACAGCAGTTTGTCCTCGATGACTAGTCAAACGAAATGGAGATTCGGAGTTGGACAGAGGCTAGAATTTTCTTTATTTACATTTACGGCCTGCCTCTAAAACTGTTGGGTAAATATCTAAATCTGTTCGACTCACAGGTACCTTAGTTTTCTCGACAGATCCCCCCAACATTCTTAGATTATTACAGAGCACAATCTCGGGAATTCATTATGCACGTAATGAGTTTGATAAATCCAGCTGGAGAAGGGTTCATGTGGAGTATGTCGACCTCACGGTTACCGTGAACAACTACGGCCGAAAGTCGAGATCGAACTTTTGAAGCATGGCCGCTCTTCGAGCCAACTTTGAATCATTGCAAGAAACAGTGTATTCATTTATAAGAGACTTGGAAATTTGCCAACCATCCAAGCAACTGTATGAGCTTGGTGAGCTAGATTTCAACAGGATTTATTTTGAAAATATGGCAATGTCTCCAACTTGTAGCAGTCAAGGACAGGAACTCGGCAGCTAGAGGTCCGAGTGTTAAATCGATTCATGTCTAGCCATCTGTCAGGCTTGCTCATCCCACGATCTCGACAGCTCATCTGATAAGGGCAGCCCACGTCCGTGAAGATCTGTGTCCCACTTAAAAAGGCGCACGAACTGCACCAGACAATAATTTTACAGAGTCTCAGACATTCACAGATCGCATGGTCTTGTTGTCTTCCTTCCAGCGCTAGTCGTTCAGGCTTAGCGATGGAGAACTCCTGCACTGGAGACAGGCAGGGACCATCAGGAGGAGATACTACATCTACAAAGAGCAGCCTGATCAGATGCACTTCTAAATCTTCCCATCTCACGGGTTAAGGCTTTCTAGGACGGTACGACAGAAGATCTTTGAGCGAGAGTGACTTGTCAACGACACTGCAAAGCAATCTCCGCCAACAGTACACAAGTCTCAACCAACAGTATACGAGTCTCAGTCAACCGTATATCGAGTCTCATCAACACAATTGATGGAGAACGAAGATCCAGTGCGCTACTTTCCGGAACATGCATGACCGAACCTGATCAGCAGACTATCCTGACCTGGAACATGCAGCAAGCATTTAAGGGCCCGTGTCTGCGGTGTCACCACAGAGCCCGCATTGAAAGGCAACAATGTCATCAAATGTGAAAAAGGAGGACAACGTTGTCCATGTTCGCGAAGTATCACCTAATCAAATTTTTGTCATTGACCACTCTAGATCTCTCATGTCGAGGCTAAAATAGGAGAAGAACAAGACTATATCTCCTCGACATTGGAACTTGATGAAGCCACCGAAAAGGATGTACGACAGGTATATCAGAACCCACAGCCAGAACTGATGGAAGGCAATTCGTAGCGGTCGTGTTGAAATCGAAGATGCCGTAATCTACCTTCGTGACTTTCTTCCGAGCCATGAGTATGATCTTACAATCAACAGACCACTGATTTTGCTAGTCTCGACCAATATCTTGCGCTTGACATGATGGACGAAATCAAGCGGTTGCTCCAGGACTACGATAACCGAGTTGGCACTATGGCAGACGGGAAATTCGATCTCCTGGTCAACAAGCTCAAGACATTTTATTATGTCTTCTATTATCACTCACCGTACTCCGAAATCCGGGCCTCGGTGAGTAATACGGATGATCCAACCCTGCCAGTGGACACCTTCAGATCTTGGTTCCTTGGGGTTTTCTTCGTTGCTGTGTTCGCCACCGTCAATCAGGTAACTAGTCTTTGGTAAAAGAAGATCTGACATACCAAGCTGTTTTCACTTCGATTCCCCCGCATTGGCATTGAATCGATATGTATTCAAGTGCTGGCATATCCCTGTGGAATGGCGATGGCCAGGTGGTTACCAACCAGGCAATATCGCTTTCTTGGCAAGACATGGTCCTTCAACCCGGGGCCTTTCAATGAGAAGGAGCACATGCTTATCACGGTAATGGCAAACATCGGTCTCCTTGGCTTTTATTCTTCTTGGATCTTTGAGGTCCAGATTCTAAAGGTCTTCTTCGACCAGCCTTCGGCCCGCAATCGGCTTTATCAGTACTGTGTCACCCTTTCTATGCAATGCTTAGGGTTTGGAATCGCTGGTCTGGTACGGTCGTGCATTGTCTATCCAGACTTTTGCGTCTGGCCTTATGACCTGCCGATTATTGTCCTGAATAGGACCTTACATGACAAGAGATCTGGAACAACTTTTACGTTGTTCCGCCGAACGGTTACGCGATACCGTTATCTACTCACTCTTGTCGTGTTATATTTCATCTGGCACATGTATCTCCCTTGAATGAAATATCTGACAGCAAGGGTTGGACCCGGATACCTTTTCTCAGGCTCCTTGGAGAATTTCAACTGGATAACCTGGATTAAACCGCAAAGCAAGGTCTTGGCGCTGATATTTGGTGGCCGAAACGGGCTTGGCTTGAACCCCTGGCCGACGTGGGATTGGCCTCATTCTGTACAGATGGTGGATGTATTTTCACTCTTCAAACCATACCTAACTTGCGTTAGCCACTCGTCGCTCCATTTTTTGCAACATTGAACTACGCTACTGGCATGCTCCTGGTTGGTCTCCTGTTCAATTTGCCGTTCTATCTCACGAACACATGGAACTCGGGCTACCTTCCGTTCAATTCAAACAAACTCTACGACAGATATGGTAATAACTATAAGGTCCGTGACATCATCGACAAAGCAGGGCGTTTTGACGCTGAAAAGTATGCTAGCTATTCGGTAATCTCCCATCTCACGCGGCACTAACATTTGAGCAGCCCTTGTATGTTACTGGCGCTTATGCGATAAAAAACGGCTTTTACTTCGCTTGTTACAGTGCAACTGTTGTTCACTGCGGTTTGTTCTACTATCGGCAGGTTTGGTCAGGTTTCAAGGGACTGTTCAGCAAGAAACATCGAGATAAGTATTACACTGACGTCCACAATCGTCTCATGAGGGCTTATCCTGAAACTCCGCAATGGTGGTTTGTCGCTCTCTATGTAACTGCCTTGGGTCTTGCGGCATTTGCTCTCCGCAAGTTCTTGCCAGATACTCCCATCTGGGTAAGTCTCTGTTACAAGGTTGAACTGACATCAGCTGCTTGGGTTTGCCTCCGGAATTTCGATAGTGCTCCTTGTACCAATGGGTATAATCGATTCAGTCACCGGTTCGTCGGTCCAGTTGAATGTCATCTCTGAGCTGATCGGAGGATATGCGGTGCCCGGTGATGCAATTTCCCTGAATATGTTCAAGGGATATGGATGTTGGTGTATGTTGACAGCCATATTTTTCTCCAAGGATCTCAAGCTGGGCCACTACGCAAAGATCCCACCCAGGAGTATGTTCCGAGCACAGCTGGCAGCTACTCTCATATCTGCCATTTGTGTAAGTTTTCCTTCCGTCGACAGATCTCTGATTATTTGTAGTCTCTGACAATGTTGAACTGGCAATTGGACAATATCAAAGATATATGTGAAGAAGAACAAAAGCAAAAGTTCCTGTGTATGGAGACCCATACCTTCTTCACCTCCTCAGTAATCTGGGGTACCATCGGTCCAGCTAAACTTTACTCTCCCGGTGGTATATATCATGCAACACTTTGGGCATTTCTACTAGGCGCACTTCTTCCGATTCCGCTCTTTTTGCTTTCAAGATGGCGGTATCCTCAGTTGCGGCACGTCTTCACCCCAGCTTTACTCAAGGGAGGAATGTTTTGGGCTCCGCTCAATATGTCATATGCCATTCCTGGATTGTACCTTGGGTACATTTTCCAAGTACATATCAAACGCCGATTTTTCTCGTGGTGGTCTTCGTACAATGTATCATCCGTTCCGCCTGGGATTTGCTGACTTTCTATAGTATCTGACGTCATCGGCTTTGTGTCTTGGAGCTGCAGTCGGTGCTATGTTTGCTTTTTTTGCCCTTCAGTTCAATGGCATTGAACCCGAATGGTGGGGAACAAGTAAAACTCGGTATTACAGCACATACTAATGATTAGGAGTCTCAGACCAAGGGGTCGACCAAAAGGGATTCTCATGGTACGAGATTCCCAAAGAAGGCTTCGGTCCGGGACCAGGAGAATTCTAGGCGTGGAAAATAGACCGCATCTGAAGAATCCGCGGTTTGCCTTCTCTTTCGTCACCATTCCCTTCAGAAACGCCAGTTGCCTTGTCGTCCCAGTTTTCATCCTGGTATAATATTTGGGAGGAGTTTGAGGACGGACTGTCTCGGCCATAAGATGACCGACCTGGGTGCCTAATTTGGGAAGGAACATAATGCTGTGTGGGAATCAATCAAATCAATATTTCGGAGGCTTGTTCAATAGGGAATGAACTTGATATGAACCAAAGAGGTGTATGAGCTCACCCTCTTCTGTAGCACTACAATCTTGTAAATAATTTGAATGAAGTTGCTGTGGTGATGATTGATCGGCCGGCCAGAAATTTCTCATTTTCGGATTTTTGTTCGGACGTGGATCCACTTCCAGTGAAAATCAGTTTCTAAGCGTGCATAGTGCCTGTGGTTCACTGGACAGAGACGAGGACGAAAGAAAGGAACCATGTCCTTTCCATTGAAAGCAGCAGCGGGGAGATCAATATTGGCACGGACTGCCGTTTCTGGAACTGCTGGTCTAAGAAAAGGATACAATTTCTCGTAAGACCCCAATCGTTCTAGTTTTCCCTTTGCTCATGGGACTAATGTTTCTTAGTCAATTGACAAATGGTTCCTGGCCATCAGCCGTCAAAGGCCGCAATGCCGGTTCCAATGCTACTGTCAACTTCGGTGGCCTTGGAGTATTACTCCTACTCCGCTTTTCTGGTGAGCTGACAGGAAGAATTCTGCTCTCGTTTTGGCTCCTGCGACCCACCAATTCATCACCAGACAATCTATTTCAAAGTTCTCTACTCTAAATTCGGGTCGGCGGCTTGTAATTCACAAAGTACCATGGCCTCTGTTCTGCAATTGCTCACGGTGTAGCATACGATCTTTGCATCGTCAAGGCCAATACTTGCAAGCCCCAGCATCCAGTTGCGGGCGAATCTCTCCGGCAAAGCTAAGGAATTACTTGAGGACTATACCCCTCCGGGCGATTGGGTAGTTGAAGCAGGAGCAGGTCGTCCCACTATTGAACAGTTGAACGAATTGGGCTTTAGCCACGATTTCTGGCCTACCAATCTGGTTCTCCAGTTGTTGGAACATATTCACTTCCAAAACGGATTGTCTTGGTGGGTATCAATTGCACTTCTTGCTGCCATGTTTCGAATTACTTTATTTCCACTCATGCTTCGATCGACTCAGAACAATAGTAGATTACCGTGGTATGCGGATCAACGAAAGGAGCTATTGGAAAAGGTGAAAGAGGCGCAAGCCAAGGGCAATGACTTGGAGGTACGCAAGCTTCACGAGAAAATGACGCTTCTACATCGAGAATGGGGATTTGATATGAAAATTCCCATCGTCGCCGCGGTATTCCAGTTGGTAGCCTATGCGAGCACCTTTTTCTGCATTCAGAAATGTGCACGCGTTCCTTATCCTGGATGGGATAGTGGTGGAATTTCGTGGTTCAAGGATCTCACGGTCGCCGACCCATATTACATCCTTCCGATGGTTTCTGGGATAATTATTTTCACAAATCACTTGGTTTCCTCTTTGTCCTGATCTTGCTCATTTTAGGTTGCACAAAGATTAAATCCCGTTAAACCCTCAGGGGTGTTCGGAATGGCGACCATTATGCTGGGACCCTTGTCTCTAATACTTATGCCCATTGTTGGTTCGCATTTGCCTGCGGTAATATTCACTCTAATCCCCGAGCATTCTAACCAAGATAGGGACTGTTCGTATTCTTTGTCGTTACCAATGTTTTCCAAGGCATTCAGACTCTCCTATTCGAACACCCTTATACGCGCCCTAAATTGAACATCCTCCCCCATCGTATTCCTGACGACCAACTTCACTACCCCCCGCCGCGACCCGGATTCAGAGGCATAATACTTGATCAGAGAGATATCTTTGTCCATTGTTATAAGAGTTGGGTGAAGGACATTCAGGCTCGACGAGACGAAGTCCAGGAAGCTTCCGCTATTGCCAACAGAAGTGAAGCCATTGAATATGGTCGGATAATTAAGGGCAAAAAAGCAAAGGCTGGTTTCATCCCGAAGGAAAAACTGAAATAGAGTTGGTCGGTATGATAGTTAGACATCTCAAGGCTTGTAAATTAGTTAGATGTGTAACAAGCGATCTCTACACTCAATACGATCAAAGCATCCTCTGATCCGATCTGACGATTCGTTCCGTAGTCGTGGTTGCGAGAACGTTAGTCGTACTGCTGGAATTAGGGAATCCAGAATACCCCAAATACCCCAAATACCCCCTAGTGTGAACAGGTATTTGGGAATTTTTCTTTTCGCCCTTCATTTTTCTCGCAAATTTCGAAGAAATGGCAGTGAAAATCCAACTTTTGGCCGCAATTTTGGCAGATTTTGGGCCAATTCTCACAAAAATCTAAAATCACGTTTATTGGCTGTCAGCAATAAAAAGAAGATCCTTAAAAGTTCGACCGTGGATATTTACGCGAAGGGCCAGCGGAGGAAGGAATAGATGCAATGCTCTCGCAATGTTCGAGAGTTAATGTATTGTTCCTGATATTCCTCGTAGTTGTCTGTTTTGGCGTGTTCGTCAACGCGTCTTCAGGAGACCGGCTAGAAGAATTCATTGATTGCAAAGGAGATTGGTAAGACATCTTCTGTTCTCTTCTTTACGGAGAAACTAACTGTATTGCAGTATAAGTACACATTGTTCTCCCACAGATCCTTCGAAACCACTTGTTGGCTCATTACCCCTTCATCTACGTCTTCTGTTATGGGATTGTCCCTCTGAATGCGATTATACATGTCAACGTCAAGTTACAAACCGCCTTCGAGCCCAAGGTCTTCCATTGCACCAATTCCACGGAAAATGGCCATTCCTTCGTCTATGGGGCATCCAGGAACCCTGTAGCGTCATCTTTTCGATCCTCAACTTTCATGGCCATTACCGAGGAATTCATCTAATATCCCAACGTATCCATGACTTCTACCCCCTGAAACCTTATTACGTTCTCCTTGGAGTATTCGGGATGAATGCTTGGGTATGGTCAAGCGTATTCCATATTCGGGATTTCATCTTCACAGAACGGGCAGATTACTTCTCAGCCGCAGCATCCATCATGTACGGTCTTTTCTACACCGCATTACGTATTTTCGATGTCCACACCCGCGATATGAAAGTTGTTCAACCATACATTTATGCTTGGGGAGGTCTATGCACAATCCTCTTCCTAGCACACGTATCCTACCTATCATTCGTTACATTTTCATATTCGTATAATATGGCTGCCAATGTTGCGGTGGGAATGATACAAAATGCAATGTGGATTTACTTCTCCATTACGAGATCGAAAAGTAATCGTGGTCATTGGGTTTGGATACCGGTGTATGTGGTTGTGTACGTTTGTTTTGCTATGAGTTTGGAGATTTTTGATTTCTTTCCGATTGCCGATGCACTGGATGCACATGCCTTATGGCATTTGGCTACTGTCCCTATGGTACTCGCTCCTGTAAATGCGTCTGACCGAAGACCTATCTATTTTATGATTTCCTGCTCAAGGATACTGAGTATGAGATCCATAATTCACGGGCGTTTCGGGAGAAGCTATAGGCTAGAGCTTGATATTAAAACTGTACTAGATACTCCAGATAATAAAACTGCGTATGCTTAAGGTCCCACACGCTGAATCTCATTACCGTGGATGTCGATCCTCCGGATTTCAAGAATCGCGATTCGATCAACGCGATTTGTGATGCGATTCCCACGTCTTCTGTTCCGTAGTCTGAAGTCAATTCACTCGAATGCTCCCTACTGACCAAGCCGTTCGCTATCGTCCTTCAAATGTAGACGGTCTCACCATCTCCGCAGCAAACCAAATAGCTATATGCTCGACATCAAGGGTCCAAATTCTGGTAAGACATCCCCTCCACCTGATCCCCGTCAATCGGTTGCTCTGGGTCTAACAGCAGACTCCTTCGTACTCAAGCAGAGGGAATTCCAAAACTGAGTTTGAAATTGTTGACTTTGACGTTAAACCTGGGACAACTTCGAAATACGATTTGGTTTCTCAAGTTCCTTTCGTGGGTTAATAAGTAGATAAAGTATCCTGACGCGGATGAGGCGATTTCAATTGGCAATGATAATGAGCCGTATCCTGTGCTTGCGGAGTGGTCTCCCCTCGGATTCTCAAGAACGCATGGGTGTGTTCTTGCTATTCTAGATTCTCATCACCGAGTTTCGCTTTGGGAGCGAAACGGTATCGGGACAAGCGATAGTTGGCTTCCTGTAACTCCCACTCATATTTTTTGCGTTGCAGTCAACTAATTCGAGATCGTTAATATTACCGATGAACTTGTCCGGATGAATCTGGAAGAGGATGTAATTTCCGGTGAACAAACGTTGAGCGTAACTCAGTTTCAACAGTTACGAGCCCATTGTACTCGTTAACTTGAGGTGAAGTTAATGCTAGCTATCGCTTGGAGTCGTGCATATCCCTCCAAGCCCGGAGAGCCAACGGTAGCTTGTCTCGCAGTCGGAGACGCAGCTGGACGAGTGACCATATGGAGGTATATAACTCACGTTGCCCATCTAATTTAGCTACCGTCGAAGTCAAGGTGTGCAATATGAAGCTTTGTGGGACATACAATCGGACGACTCTTCCATTGTAACTCATCTAGCATGGTCTTCTTGGACTTGCATGCCCGCAAATTCCTTTTTGGCAGCAGCGACGTATGACGGGGCAGTCCATGAAGTTGAAATCTCACCAAGTCCCTCAAAAGGTACCACCCTTACACTTGGGAAATCCCAAACATTACTGCCGAAACAACGAATACCTGTGTCGAAACTAGTATGGGCACAAATGGAACGCAGTCTCGCCTTAACGATCGCCAAAAGTGGCAGTCTCACAGTTAGTGTTCGGTCTGGACTAGCCGTTGCACCAGTCATTGTCTCCTGTCGACACGACAATATCAGTCCTGTGACAGCGATTTTGCCATCCTTGAATCAGAATGATAGGGATCTGGATATTATCCTTGTTGCTCAGTTACTTCCGATCCTGAAATTTAGACTGTCTCCTTGCGACCCTAGTTACAACCTTGAATCTCTTGGTCCGGACCGCAGACTTGTGGATTTCCTGCGTGAAAAGTTGAGTATGCATACCATAGCTGGAACCAAAAGCTTTATGAAAATTTATGGGGCCATTGCACTTTACGGGAATGCTATATTGAGTTTCTTTTACGAGTATGTCCTTCACCATGTCCTCTAGTATGGTTATATTGATTGTAGTCTATCACCTACCGATCGTCCGCAGTATAAAACACCCGGCGAGGTCAAGAATCGTCTAAGCTGGTATGTCAACAAAGGTCTTCCCGATGATTTCCTTCTTGCCCAGAGTGCGGTAGACCTAAATCGGAACCTACTTGGTATACAGATATATAATTTATCTTACTGTAGAATACGAAATGTCCGTTTCGCAGTATGCGTGGATTATCAAAGCTTTATCTGAAGCTTCAACGAAGATTTCCACACGTCTCTTTGAAGAACCCACATTGGTTAGTGAGACAATGGAATCTCCCAATTTCAGTAATCTTCCGGATGCCATCAAGTTCTGGCAGGTTTTTATTGCGATAGAGCATCTCATTAATGTATTTCCCCTATCTTGACGTCGACTGATATAGATCTCATCCGATTCGACGTTATCGGGTGACAGCCAAGAAATGCTTAGGCAACTCAAAATCAAAGGAATCAGGACGGTACAAACTTACATTCATGAAACCCTCGTCAGACGTCCCCCTTCACCTTTCCTGACTTTCGTTGTCAAAATCTACAATTCCCGTTTGAATTCTTCACCTGATACATCTCCCGAACTGTGCGCTATTTGTAGTGCCAAGATATCGTTCAAATCAAGCACTATCGGCACTTGTGTCAGTGGCCATTTATTCCGTATACTATGTTGTTGAGATGGACTAATTGTAGAACGGTGTTCTATTACATTAGTAACATTGTCCTTGCCTTGGTGCTTAACATGTCGAGTTTGTGGGAGGAAGGTTCTGGATAAGTCTGTCATGGATAAAGATGCGGAGTGGTTGGCCAAGATTGGGGTTGACGGGGAGGTTAAAGCGGAGGATATCCCTGAGATTGAGAGATGTTTGTTTTGTGATGGTGAGATGTTTAGGAAGTTTTAAAGGGAATACTAACGAAACAACGAGCAAGGACTGGCAGACATTAGGCCGAACATTAGATGAAGTGTAACATTAGATTCATCATATTAAACTCTACATCTCAACCAAAAGTAGGTATGTATCTGTAGCGTGAGAATTGAAATGAACGACAGCGAAGATGCACGAGGAGGCGAGTGGGAACTGAACGCCGAGATGCGGGTGGCATTGTCTCGTGTAATACGCTGACATTGCTCGCTCAGGGGGTCGCGGAGTTGCGTATGCGTACTAGGAAAATTCCCAAACCCTGGAGTACAGTATTTTTCCAAGGTGAGTACTGGCGAAATTTTTCTCTCCCAAACCATCAACTGCTGTGACCAGCGAGCCAACCTTCAAGTGCATTTATCTGGCCTTCGACCATCCTTATCTATCCATCCATCATTCTTATCTATCTATCCATCATTCCTATCTCTTTATTCACTACTGCTGTTGATTTTCACGAGGTAATTTGGTTTTATTCTAGTCTAACTTGTAGTAGAAACTCCGAGTCTGTGCCTTTGGTCTGCATTTTCCTACCTATTAACTCGGCAACCCTCTATATACCTACAAAACCTTCGAACTACCTTTGCCTTTATCAAATCTGTTATTTTATCATTGTTGTTGTTCTGATCTGACATTATTTGTCGTGAAAGTATTACTTCAATGTTGCCTGCTACAAAAAAACAACTAAAGGCTTCGAGCTCTTTGTTATCGGCCGCAAAACCTACTTATCCATTTGATGTTCAAGGATTTCTAGCTTTCGTTCAAGCATTACACACTAATTCCGAATTATACATACTACTACAGTCAAAACCTGTCCCTTACAACAATGATTCTCGTATTCTACAGCTCCTTCGTCGCTTGGCTTCACAAGTCAATTATATTTTACCACATCTCGAAAATCCTCTTTCACATATTCAAAGCCGCATTGCCTTTCCAAGTGTAACAGCTTGCCCTTCAGCTGCAGTTTTACAATTACAAGACGCTCTTCAAAGTTACACCAAAGCTAAAAGGTCTGAACATCGTCGCCGTCAGCAAACTGCTC
>Ga0335072_10012948_pt1 | contig 11897 bp, 14 predicted proteins | sample Lox_Sample_21_FD_206725 | JGI IMG/M metagenome (GOLD analysis project Ga0335072, IMG submission 206725) | Soil microbial communities from Loxahatchee National Wildlife Refuge, Florida, United States - Lox_Sample_2.1 | ecosystem: Environmental > Terrestrial > Soil > Wetlands | place: USA...
CGCTCGGCCGAGCTGTCGGGAACGCGATCGAGGTCGAGGAGGCAGTGGCGACGCTGCACGGCAACGGTCCGGATGACCTGGTCGCGGTCACGCTGGCGCTGGCGACGGAGATGCTGCGACTCGCCGGGGTCAGCGCAGATCCGGCGGCCGCCCTGGCTGACGGCCGGGCCCTTCACACTTACCGCTCCATGATTGCGGCACAGGGTGGCGATCCAGATGCCCCGCTCCCCGCCGCGCAGCACACCACCATCGTCAAGGCTGAGGCGGCCGGCTGGCTCACCGCCATGGACGCGCGCGCGGTCGGCGTCGCGGCCTGGCGGCTGGGCGCTGGCCGGGCACGGAAAGAAGATCCGGTATCGGCTGCGGCCGGGATCATCTGCCTCGCCAAGCCAGGCGAGCAGGTCGAGGCCGGTCAGCCCGTGCTCGAGCTGCGCGCGGACGATCCCGGCAGGTTCGAGCGCGCGCAGAAGGCACTCGACGGCGCGATATCGATCGGGCCGCAGCGACCCGAGCCCAAGGATCCGCTCCTTGAGCGCATCGGCACGACGGCACCAAGGCTGGAGCGCGCTAGTTGACTGATCCGTACACGGTCGCGGCCGCCAGCGCCGAGCAGCTAGCGAGGCTCACCGGCTTCGACTCCCACGACGTTGCCGTCGTGCTTGGCTCCGGCTGGGCGCCCGCGGCCGATGCGATCGGCCCGCCCGACGCGGTGGTACCGCTGGCCGAGCTCGGCGGATTTCCCGAGCCGACAGTGCCCGGGCACGTCCCGGCGGTGCGGTCCGTCCGGGCCGGGAGCAGCCGCGCGCTGGTGTTCCTCGGTCGCTCGCATCTGTACGAGGGCTATCAGCCCGCAGCCGTCGTCCACGGCGTGCGGACGGCTATCGCCGCTGGCTGTCGCGTCGTCGTGCTAACCAACGCGGCGGGCGGGATCAGGCGCGGGTTCCGGCCCGGGCAGCCGGTCCTGATCAGCGATCACATCAACCTGACCGGGCAGTCGCCGGTCGCCGGTCCGCCGCCACCCGGCGGTTACCCGTCGCGCTTTACCGACCTGTCGCAGGCTTATTCAGCACGGTTGCGCGCGATCGCCAAGGCGGCGAACCCAAGCCTGGAAGAAGGCGTCTACGCCGCGCTCGTCGGGCCGCACTACGAGACCCCGGCTGAGATCCGGATGCTCAGGGCAGCCGGCGCGGACCTCGTCGGCATGTCCACCGCCCTGGAGACGATCGCCGCCCGCCACCTTGGCGCCGAAGTCCTCGGCCTGTCGCTCGTCACTAACCTCGCTGCCGGGCTGAGCGATCAGCCGCTCGATCACGGCGAGGTCGTCGCCGCCGGGCAGCAGGCGGCGTTGCGGATGGGAACGCTGCTAGCCGAGATCCTGCCCCGGCTCGCCTGACATGGTGCCCGGCGAGCTGCGAGCCACAGTGTCCGCGTGGATCGCTGACGACCCGGACGAGACTGACCGGGCGGAGCTGACCGCACTGCTGGCCGACGACAGCGGTGAGGCCGCCGCCGAGCTCACCGACCGGTTCGCCGGACGGCTCGAGTTCGGCACCGCCGGGCTGCGCGGTGCGGAGGCCGCCGGCCCGAACCGCATGAACCGCGCGATCGTCCGGGCCACGACCGCAGCCCTGGCGGGCTGGCTCCGCCACCGTGATCCGGCCAGCGCGCAGGCCGGCGTCGTCATCGGATGTGACGCCCGGCACCGCAGCGACCAGTTCGCCGACGAAGCTGCCAGGGTGCTGGCCGGCGCAGGCATCCGGGTGCATCTGCTGCCGCGCCAGCAACCCACGCCGCTGCTGGCGTTTGCCGTCCGCCACCTGAAGGCCGCTGCCGGGATCATGATCACCGCCAGCCACAATCCGCCGGCCGACAACGGCTACAAGCTCTACCTGAGTGACGGCGCGCAGATCGTGCCGCCCGCAGACGCCGAGATCGAGCATGCGATCGGCCAGCTCGGGCCGCTCCGCCAGATCCCGGTCGCCGAGCCGGACAGCCCGCTCATCAACCGGGTCGGCGACGCGGTCGCCCAGGCATATCTCGATGCAGTGTGCGCGATCTCCCCGGCACCTGCGAGCGCCGCGGGGCTGCGATTCGTCTACACCCCGCTGCACGGCGTCGCCGCCAGCCTGGCCGCCAGGGCGTTCCGGCAGGCAGGATTCCCGGAACCGCTCATGGTGGCGGCCCAGGCCGAGCCTGACCCCGGCTTTCCGACGGTGGCGTTCCCTAACCCCGAGGAACCTGGTGCTCTCGACCTGGCTATCGAGCTCGGCCGGCACACCGCCGCCGACCTGGTGATCGCGAACGACCCGGACGGCGACCGGCTAGCTGTTGCCGTTCCCGTTGACGATGCTCGCGGCACGTGGCGGCGGCTATCCGGTGACCAGGTGGGCGCCCTGCTGGGCGCGTACCTGCTGGGCCGGCCTGGCGAGAGCACCGGCGAGCTGGTCGTGTCCACGATCGTGTCGGGAACGCTGCTGTCGCGCATCACGGCAGCAGCCGGCGCACAGTACGCGCGGACGCTGACCGGTTTCAAATGGATCATGCGCGCTTCTGACTCGCGCCCGGGACTCCGGTTCGCCTTTGGTTATGAAGAGGCACTCGGCTACGCGGTTACCGACGTGGTGCGTGACAAGGATGGCATCGGAGCGGCGCTTGCACTGCTCGGCCTAGCCGCCGTCGCCAGGTCAGCCGGCGAATCGCTCATCGACGCGTACGACAAGCTAGAAGCGACGTACGGCGTGCACGCAACCGCGCAAGTCACCGTGGCGACGACCAGGCCTGATGAGGTGATGTCACGACTGCGCGCCGGGGCACCAGCCGAGCTGGCGGGCCAGGCAGTCATCTCGACCGCTGACCTGACCAGCCGAACCGGTGAGCTTCCCGCCGCCGACGTGCTCACCTACCACCTGGCTAGCGGCCGGGTGGTCATCCGGCCGAGCGGCACCGAGCCAAAGATCAAGGCATACCTCGAGGTGGTTGAGCCGGTCGCGGACGGCACGCTGACCGACGCCCGGGCGCGGGCAGTTGAGCTAATGGAACCGCTGCGCGCTGCCGTCAGCGACCTGCTGGCAGGGTAGCCGCGGTCGCCGTAGGGCGGCGTCGTCGCGGCAGCCGAACTGACGTACTCCTGCCGCGAGCCCTCCGTTGTGCGGCAGCGCGCTGACGGCAGCGAGCTGCTGCTCGCGACCAGCCACGGCCGAAAGCTAACGCCGCTCGCTGGCTCGGCGCCGGTGCGCTTGACGCGCTACTATCAAAGTGATATCAATTTTCTACGCCGGATAGCCCGGTGCGAAGGCGCCAAGGAGACAGCCCCGATGATGCCAACCGAGAACGCCGATCCGTCGCAGTCCATGATCATCACCACTACCGAGAACATCCCAGGGGCCACCGTGGTCAAGACGCTCGGCCAGGTTTTCGGGCTGACCGTACGGTCGCGGAGCCTAGGCGGCAACATAGCCGCAGGCCTCAAGACCATCGTCGGCGGCGAGATCCGCTCATACGTCAAGCTCAGCGAGGATTCCAGACGGCAGGCTCTCGACCGGCTGGTGCAGAACGCCGCCGCCATGGGGGCTAACGCCGTCACCATGATGCGCTTCGACTCCACCGAGATGGGCAAGACGATGAGCGAGATCGTGGCCTACGGCACCGCGCGGGTGATCGAGTGGGACTCCACGCCGCCCGCTGGCTCGCAGGGCTGAGCGGGGCGCGTCATGCACGTCCTTGAATGGGTCATCGTCGCGATCGTCGTCGTGGGGATCGTCATCGCGCTGTTCGGCTGGGACCGCTACCGCGGCAGCCGCAAGTCGTCGGACGGCACCGGTGCCGCCCAGCCTACAGACGAGGTGTTCGTCGACCCACAGTCAGGCAAGCGGATGCGCGTCTGGTACAACCCGGCGACAGGACAGCGGGAGTATCGGCCGGAGTAGGTCCAGGCAGACCGGCCCAGCCGCGTCAGTCACATGCGGATCTCGCGGATGATCGCGACGACCTCACGCATCGTGCCGCGCAGCACAGGCATCCGGGCCAGCGAAAGGAGACGGTCGGCCAGCGGCACTGTCGCATCGATCAGGCGGTAGGTCTTCGCGCACTCCGGTGAGGTGTCGTGAACCCAGAACAACACGATGCCCAGCGAGAACAGCCAGAGTAGCTCCGGCAGCTCCGCGCCGAGCTCGCGGTCTATCCGGGCCGACGAACCCTCTGCGACCTCGCGGAACAGGGCAATCGACGCGTCTCTCGCCGCGCTGGATTCCTTGCTGAACGGGCTCAGCGGGCTGGTGGGCTCGGCGGCCTGCTTGTAGAAGGTGGCGGCAAACGAGTGGTAGGGGTTCAGCACCTGGATCAGGGCCGTGAGCGTGCCGCGCAACCGGCTGGCGAACTCGCGTTCAGCGTCGAGCACGCTGCGGCATGCCGCGGCGTGCTCGGCGTGGTTGCGGAGGTAGAACTCCTGAATCAGCTCGCCCTTGGAGCCGAAGTAGTAATAGGCATTGCCGGTCGAAACGCCCGCCTCTTGTGCTATGGCCCGCATCGTCGCGGCCTCGTAGCCGTTCTCGCGAAATAGCCGCAGTGCCGCCTCCACAATGGCGGTCCTGGTTTGTTCCGCTCGTGGCGTCAGCCCCGGCTCGCCCGCATGCGTCACTGAGCGGTCCTCCGCGGGGCGGGTCGCCACAGTGCCGGCGATGCGGACGCCCTAGCCGACGACGCCGGCTTCTGAGGGGGTGTCGCTTGCGGACCGGCTGCCGGCGCGTCCGTGCTGGCCTGTGCCTGCACGCTAAGCCGACGGCGCAGCCTGGTCAGAACGACGATGCTGACCACATACAGCACGGCAAGTACCAGCAGGACCTCTCCGATCTTGGTCGCCAGCAGCTCGATCGCCTGCCTGGCGCTGATACTGCCCCCCGAGGTGCGCATGGTCAGCGCGACGAACCCCAGGCTGATCAGGTAGAAGGTGACGACGTGCAGTCTGCTGATTCCGCTGGCGGCATTGTCGCTGCCGTCGAACGCATCCAGCAGGAAAAGCCGGCCGCTCCGCCACAGCACTCGGCCGACCAGCAATGTGAGGCCGATGCTGACTAAGAGATAGGCGAGGTAGGTGACGACAATGCTCATGGCCACTCCCTTGAGGCCGTTTCCTTGAACATGTTCAACTATTCTCCGGACCGGCCCTTAGGACTACCTCGCGGAAACGTGACTTTGATCACGTTCAAGAACGTCGGGGCGGCGGTGGCGGCACGGTTCAGCCGAGTAGGCAAGCTCGGCTAGCAAGAAACGTCAGCAGTGGGGCGAACCGTGTCGTCGCGCGTTGCTACCTACTCTCCAAGCGACGCCTTCGGGGAGGTCACAGGTGAACGATCGGCAGCCGGACGCCGGCGCAACGACTCTCGCCACCAGTCCCGGCCCTGCCAGCGACGATGCTCAGTTGCTGCGCAGGATCGGTCAGGGCGACGAGAGTGCGATGGCCGCGTTCTACCGCGAGCACGGCCGGGTGGTGTTCGCGCAGGTCCTCCTGGTGGCCGGTGAGCGCGTACTTGCGGAGGAGATCGTGCAGGACACGATGCTCGCCGTCTGGCGCGGAGCCAGCTCATTCCGGGGCGAGTCGTCGGTGCGTTCGTGGGTGATCGCGATCGCGCGGCGGCAGACCAGGGACCGGCTGCGAGGCCGTCGGCTGCGGGTGGTGGATGACGCCTTCCTGGCCGATCAGCCAGGTTCCGGTCCCGGGCCGGAGGTCATGGCACTGGACCGCGCGGAACTGGCGGAAGTGATGGGTGCGATTCGGGAGCTCGCACCACCCCACCGCGAGGTACTGGGCCTTGTCTTCTCCTCCGGGCTCAGCCTCCCCGAGGTCGCCGCAGTCCTGGAGATCCCGGTCGGGACGGTGAAGAGCCGCCTCACCACGGCGCGCACCGCGCTCAGCCGGAAACTTAACGAGAAGGGCCAGAACCGATGAACACAGACCCTGCTGACACCCAATCCCCCCATCTCGACCTTGACGACCTGCTAACCGAGGTCAGCGGCCACGCGATAGGCGACCGGGCTCAGGAGCACCTCGCGATCTGCAAGTACTGTCGCGCCGAAGCGAACCGCTGGAACCTCGTTGCCGGCGGAGTCCGCGGCCTGGCGGCCGCCGCGCCGGAGTCGGCGCAACCTGCCCGGCCGTGGGACATAGCACCGCATGTCCTGGCGGGCCCTAGGCGGCGCACCCTGCTCGCCGCCAGCGCGGCGGCCGCGCTCCTGCTCATCGGCGGCGCGAGCTACGGGGTGAGCACCGCTCTGACCGGCCACGCTCCGAGCACAGCCAGAACCGGCACCAAGATGGCGGCTCTCACCGCGGTCAGCGGGTGCGCCAGCCTCGAGCAGGCCGATGGCACCCTCGAGCAGGTGAACGGCACCAGCCTGGTCATCAAGACCGCCAGCGGCCAGTCGGTGACAGTGACCACGACGGCGTCCACGAGGGCGAGCATGTTCAGCGCGCCGCTGAGCGACATCACGGACGGGGCGTCAGCTATCGCGTCAGGCCATAGTTCCAACGGGACCATCGAAGCCACCGACGTCAGCGTCGGGCTACCGCAGATCCGCAGTGGCCAAGTGCAGACGCCGCCTGGAATCGTCTCAGCACAAGGGACGGTATCGGACGCGAGCGCCGCTGGCTTCACCGTCGTCACCTCGACCGGAACCCAGTTTCCGGTGACCACCTCAAGCGACACGCGTGTCCACCTATTCCACGCCAGCCTGAGCCAACTGCAGGCCGACGCCAGCACCATCGCAGTGGGGCACGTCGAACCGGACGGGACACTGGCGGCAATAGCGGTCCTGCAGCCCCCGCCGGGATGGCACGGCCAGCTGGAGGTAGGGGGCTGCTCGCCCGCCTCGATCGACGACGCGATCACCACGGCGCTCGTCTCCGGCCGCTGATCCGCCAGACCCGGATGCTGGCTGGCACCGCGTCCGCACGCGGTGCCAGCCGGCGCATGTCACGAGTAGCCGATGACGCCTGCCGGCCCGATCTTCTGCGGTTTCGCTCGGGTCACCGGACTCAGATCACCGCTGGGTCATCGGGACTGCGGGGTGGTACCGCCCGCGCCAGTGACCGTAGTGCAGCGGGGAAGACCTCGGCCGGCGGTGTCACGAGACCGGCGCCGACCTGACCCGTTCCCGGTACTTTGCCGGCCATGCCGGTATTGATCTGAGGCAGGATGCCGGTCCGCGCCACCAGCGTGACGTCGATCCCGGTCGGCGTGCCGCGGAACTCCAGCGCCGGCACCCGGAACGCCGGATGCTCGGCCAGTGTGATCTCGTACATCCGCCGAGTCGTGGCAAGCGCATCGGCTGCGGTTCCGCCCACAAGCGCGGCGATGGCGGGTGCCGCCGCCATCGCGAAGCCGCCGAGCCCGGCGGTCTCGGTGATCGCCGAATCGCCGATGTCCGGGCTCGCGTCGCCAGGGCCGTAGCCACCGAGGAAAAGGCCCTGCGGCGTAAGCGCCGGCGCGGTGAACCACTCATCTCCCGTGCCTGACACCTGGATGCCGAAATCGGTGCCGTTGCGCGCCATCGCCACGACCATCGTCGCGCCGGGGATGTCACGGGCGGCGTCGAGCGCGAGCTTGCAGGCGGGCATCGACAGGTTCAGGAAGAAGTGGTCGTTGCCGCCGACGAACGCCGCCGCGCGGGCAATGTCGCCGGACGCGCTGCCGGACTCAACCATCGACGGCAGCAGGTCACGCAGCAGCATGAGGGTGCCGGCGCGGTTCCGGTTGTGGGCCTCGTCGCCCATCTGCACCATCTGGGCCAGGATCGCCGTCACGTCGACCGGCCCGTGCCCGCGCACCGCGGCGGCGAGCAGCGGGCCGAGCACGCTCGACATCCAGGCCAGTCGCTCAAGAACGTCGGGCGAGAAGGCGCCATAGCGCAGCACCTTGCCCAGGCCTTCGTTGAGCGAGCAGTGCGTTCGCTGCCCTGTCGCCGGGTCCTCCAGGACGAATAGCCACATCGACGGCGAGATCACGCCAGCCATCGGGCCTACCGCCCGCCGGGAATGGCACGGTGCGAGCGCGAATTCACCGCGCCCGGCAAGCTCCGCGGCCGCCTCGGGTGAACCGGCGAGTCCCTCGAAGACCGCCGCGCCCGTCAGTGCGCCGCGCAGCGGGCCCGCCGCCCGGTCCCAGCTGACCGGCGGCCCGGCGTGCAGGAATTCACCGGGCTGCAGGTCCAGAGCGACACTGGCCGGCACGACGTCGACCAGATGTGCTCGCACGGCGAGCATGCGCTCCACCGCGAGCGCGTTCGCCGCGGTCCGCCGCGGGTCGTTCAGGACGGGAACGAGCACATCCTCGGTGCCTGCCATCGGCGGTGCCCAGTCGACCCGAGTTACCCTGGCGGCCTGCTCATGCGCGGCCTCGGCCAGCAGGCTGAGGCCGGCACTGATAACGTGCGGCTCGCGCCGGAGCAACTCACTCATCGCGCGCTCTCGCTCATCGCGCGCCTTCGATCAGCCCGCAGGCGAACCGGGCGGCCGCGGCATTGGACGCGAACACGTCTGCCCCCGCCGCCTGGAGTGCCGCTGCCTGCCGGCCAACGTCCTGCGGATCGGAAGTAGCGCCGATCAGCGACGCCACGACGGCTACTCCCCCGCTCGCCCGTGCCGCGGCGATCGCCGGGCCAAGCTCGGCCGCCGGATCCGGATGCGCGCCGTGCCCCAGGACAACGTCGAGCAGCACCACGGACACCGCCGGATCCGCAGCCTCCGCCGCCAGCCGCTCGAGCCGCAGCGACTGGTCGATCATCGGATGCGCCCGACCCGCGGTCAGCTCGTCGTCGCCGAAGTCGATCATGGCGTGCCCGACCACGGTCGCCCCAACCACGGTCGCCCCAACCACGGTCGCCCCAACCACGGGCCCACGGGGCGCCAGCCGCAGCTCCGGCCGGAGCGGAATGTTCGACTGGATCGGGCCCAGCCGGTCCGTTGCGATGATCATGGCCTCGTCGCAGAGAGTGCCGCCAGCGAACAGGCCCCGCAGCACGCCCGCGCGCGTCGTCCCGCCGCGACCGGGCCAGCGGGGCCAGTCCGGAACCGGCAGGCCGACTGTGCGCAGCGCAGTTTCGGCAGCCGCAGTGAGGTCCGGCTCGCCAGGGCCGATCAGCGCGAACTGAACCGGAGTCGCCAGGCCGGCCGCAAACGCCCGCAACTCGGCCGCGACCTCCGCAGCCGGCGGCTTGGACACCACGACGATCAGCTCGGTGGCCGGATCGGCGTCCAGCGCGACCAGGGCGGCGCGGGCCGAACGGCCGCCGACCGCAGCGGATAGGTCACGGCCGCCAACGCCAAGCGCAGCACTAACCCCGGCGCCCGCGTAGTCAAGCAGGCAGAGCACCTGCTGCGCGCCGGTCCCGGACGCGGCGACGATCCCTACCGGGCCGGCCGGGAGGGTGTGCGAGAAGCCAAGCCCGACGCCACCGACGATCGCCGTGCCGCAATCCGGGCCCATCACGATGAGGTCGCGCTGCGCAGCGAAGTCTTTAAGCCTGATCTCCTGTTCGACCGGGACGTTGTCGGAGAAGATCATCACGTCGCAGCCGGCCTCGAGCGCGTCCATCGCTTCGGCAAACGCATACCGGCCCGGCACGGAGATCAACGCCAGACCGGGTCCGCTCGCCCGAACCGCCGCGGCAGTCGTGCGCGCCAGCTGTCGCTCCCCTGCCAGCTGCCCGGTGCCTGCGCGGTGAGACAGCGCCGTGTCGGCAGCCGCGAGCGCACCCGTCAGTGCGGCGTCGTCGCTGGCCCGGACGGCGATGAGTAGGTGGTTAGGCCCGGCATCCGGAGGCGACCGGAAGCCCATCGCGGCCAGCGTGTCAAGGTTCAGCTCGGTGGCCATGGCGATCAGCGCCGCCTCCACGCCGACCGCTTGCCGCACGTCAGCGCTCACCCGCATCAGCGCGACAGAGTCTGCGTAGGCGCCGAGCCTGGCTTCGACATGTTCTGCGCTCATGCAGCCGAACCTGTCTCAGCCAGCTCGGCGACGACTATGAGCAGGACGACCCTCTCGGCGAAGTTCGCGGCTCGCAGCACGGCCTCATTATCGCGCCGGGCCCGAGCGGGCAATGCGGAACGTTCGGGCAGTGAACAGAACGCGCTGCATGCCCAGGGAGACCCCGAAGTAAAGCACGGTAGTGGCGGCACCTAGGCCGCTGAGCTCCGAGTCGCGCGCGGTGACGCCTTCATACAGCAAATGCGCGCCGAGCGAGACGAGCCACAAGACGACGGTGACGGCCGTGCCCTTCCGCCAGTACTGGCCGTCCTGCCACCACAGCCGGAACGTCGGGACGCGGATCGCGGCGCCCACGGCGGCGATAACTAGACTGCCCACCAGCGCCACGATCGCGGTCTTGCCGTCAGGGACCGTCATGGCGAACGATCGCTGACCCTTCAGGATCTCAGCCAGCCGCTGACCGCCGCCCACCAGGAACGCGCCGGCCTCCGACACGCCGATGACCACCAGGATCATCGGCAGCCTGAAGCCCGCCAGAGGCTTGGCTCTGACCTGCCCCGCTAGGACAAGAAACAGCACGGCCAGGTCGCCCACGATGGTCACGGCAAGTTTCCTTCCGCCATCCGGTATCTGGTTGCTCACAGCGCACCAGCGACCGTACGGGCAGAGCAGCTCTGGAGCGTCAGCCCGGCGGGATGGTCTGGGGAATGAGATTCCGGCCCGTGGCTCATACCGGGATTTCATGCCGGCTCACACCGGGATCAGCCCGCCGGGCTGACGCCACGGCGAGCTCCGGCGGAGACGCTAGAGCGACAGACCTGCCGGAAGCAAGGGAAGGAGTCAACTGACATGCGCAGCGCACCGCCGGAACGTGGCTGCGCCGCAAAGCAGGATGCCGTGCCGACTCTGGTGGTGCCCGGACGGCCGTGGGCTGTCCGGCTCGCGGGCAGTCACTCGGCGTGCCCGGCGCTGGAGGTCTACCAGGCCGCAGACTTGCTCGACGTGGTGAGCTCCACCAGGCTGGCGGCCACGCTGCTGCGTGGAGCGCGAGCGGCGGAGGGCGGAGCCGGCCCGTGCGTGCTGGCCTGGGGCCGGATGCCGGTGACCGGGGCCAGCCCGGAGATCGAGTTCACCCTCGGCCGACGCGGGCCTTTCTCGTGGCCCGGCACGGTGCTCAGGCTCACGTCCTGGTGCTGGCTCGCAGTCGCGGACGGCCGCTTCGACCGGGTCGCAGTCCAGTCAGGTGACAGCCGCTTTATTGCCAGGATCCGCCAGGGCGGCCATGATGCCAGAGGTCGCTGAAGGCTCTGGTGTGGCTACCGTCGCGCGCAGGGCACTCTCGGCCGCAGTAACCAGGCCGAGTGCTAGCGCCGCGCCGGAGGTATGGCCAACTGAGAGCAGGCGGCTGACTACAGGGCCAGCCCGCTCTGGCGCGCCCGGCCGCCGACTCGTCAGTACCGCGGCAAGGCCGGCCAGTTCGTCGATGCACTCGCCGCGGGCGGCATGCCATAGCAGCGCAGCCGACAGCGCCGTCGTGCGGGCAGGCGCCAGGACCGCGACGGTCTCACGCAACGGGCCGGAATCTAGGCCGAATGCGGCAGCGCCTGCCAGGAACCCGGTCAGCACATCGTCGCCACTCGGGGTGAGTCCCGGACCGCTGCCAAGCAAGCGCGTCGCGGCTGCGGTAGCGGCGTGGTGGTTGCAGGCAGCGGCGGCAAAGTCCGCGAGCAGGCCGCTGTCAATACCTGGATCGGCTCTGTTAAGCGCGGAACGCAACTCCGCGAGCGCGCCGGCCGCGACCTCGCCGCGAGCGAGCCGGGCCGGTGCCCATTCCCTGACCGCGCGAACGACTACCGGGCCAGCCGGACCAGTCCAGCGGACCTCACCGTTCCCGACCACCATCTGCCATGATCCTGG
>Ga0335072_10012949_pt1 | contig 11897 bp, 6 predicted proteins | sample Lox_Sample_21_FD_206725 | JGI IMG/M metagenome (GOLD analysis project Ga0335072, IMG submission 206725) | Soil microbial communities from Loxahatchee National Wildlife Refuge, Florida, United States - Lox_Sample_2.1 | ecosystem: Environmental > Terrestrial > Soil > Wetlands | place: USA: Florida...
GAACAAGGGCCAGTGCAGTTCGGGCAACAGCTTCACGCTCAACCAGATCTTCGCCGACGTCGCGGCGAAGTTTTCAAGCGCGCGATTGCTGCCGAACGGGATTTCGTAGCGGCTGATTCAAACGGGGGCGTGCTGCGGGGCTGGGAAGCTGTTTCCCGGCCCTGCGCTGTTTTTGTAGGGATTCTCGGATCGATAACAGATTGTTGCCGGCCGTGGGCAGAGCGCGGGCTGAAATCTGCGGGGACGCAGATCAGGCCGCTTTTCGCGCCCCCTCGAAAAGGGTGGCGAATTCCAAATAGCGGTTTGCGACGGCGCTTACGGCAGTCTCGCGCGAGGTCTTGCCGTCGCGCCAGGCGACCAAGGGATCCCAAAAATCGGTGCGACCAACAGCGAATCCCACGAAGCCTTTCACGGATGCGGCGGTGGAGAGCCACTCGCGGACCTTCTGCTCGTCTTCACCGCGGCCGAGGACGATGCAGCCCACGCGCTCGCGCCCGCCGCGACGAGCCGCCGCCACCAGCTTCACGCAATCTTCATGACGGTCGAGGCCTTCCACCTTCCAGATGTCGGGTTCGACGCCTGCATCCTGAAGCGCCCGAATCGTTTCGACCATGAGCGCAGGACGAATCTCGCGGTCATACGCTTTCTTGTCGCCATTCACCTTGTCGAGTTGCGGCTTCTCAGCCGGCACGAGCAGTTCAAACATGAACAGGCTGCGATTCGCCTTGACGAGGTAGTCGGAGAGGCGGCGGAGCCGTTCTGCCTGACGGCGGTTCAGCTCCGAGTCGCCTTCGGGGTTGTAGCGCACCAGCACCTTGGAGAACGTGGGGTGAAAAGCCTCAATATGGGCGGCAAAATCGTCGCCATATTCAAAGTCGAATTCCTTCTGGCCGCTCTTCTCAGCCGGACAGGCGGTGTGAAAGCCGCGTGTTGCGGCATCGCGCAGAATGGCGGCACCGAACTGTTCGTCGACCAGCAGGCCGGCCTTGCTCTTATCGATACCGCCGGCAAGGGCCTGCTTGAATCCGTCATAGATCACGGATTTCGCGGCTTCAATCTTGTGAGTCTGTTCCGCATCGAGCTCGCCGTGCCAGCCGAACATACCCGATTCAAATGAGCCCCGATGATCGAAGGGGAGGATATAAAGCGGTCGATCGTATCCGCGAGGTGTCATGATTGCGACTCCTTGTGTTTGCGGTAAAGCCGGATGAGATGGTTCGTGGAGGAATCGTGGGCAAGATTCGGCTCTGACGCGGCCTCGAGTTCGGGAACGATGCGCTGCGCGAGCGCCTTGCCCAACTCCACTCCCCACTGATCGAAGGAATTCACTTGCCAGATCGTTCCCTGGGTGAAAACGCAGTGTTCATAGAGCGCCACCAGCTTGCCGAGCACCGCCGGGGTGAGTTCCTGGGCGAGGATGGTGTTGGACGGACGATTGCCTTCAAAAACGCGGTGCGGGACAAGCCACTTCGGTGTTCCCTCGGCCGCAACCTGCTCTGCTGTTTTGCCGAAGGCGAGCGCCTCAGTCTGAGCAAAGACATTGGCCATGAGTATGTCGTGGTGGCGGCCCAGCTTGTTGTGTGTACGGTGGAAGGCAATGAAGTCGCAAGGGATGAGGCGGGTACCCTGGTGGATGAGCTGGTAGAAGGAATGCTGGCCGTTGGTTCCCGGCTCGCCCCAATAAACAGGCCCAGTGCTATAGCGGACTGGTTTACCGGCAAGGGTCACGTGCTTGCCGTTGCTTTCCATGGTCAGCTGCTGAAGGTAGGCCGGGAAGCGCTTGAGGTACTGCTCGTAAGGCAGGATGGCAATGGTCTGCGCGTCGAGGAAATCGGTGTACCAGACGGACAACAGCCCCAGCAACACGGGAAGATTCTTCTCAAAGGGCGCCGTGCGGAAGTGCTCGTCCATCTCATGGAAGCCGTCGAGCATGGCGCGGAAGTTCTCCGGGCCGATAGCCAGCATGGTCGAGAGGCCGATGGCCGAATCCATGGAGTAGCGGCCTCCGACCCAATCCCAGAAGCCGAACATGTTGGCGGTATCGATGCCGAATTTGGTGACTTCCGCTGCGTTGGTGGAGACGGCAACAAAGTGTTTTGCGATGGCGGTGACGTGGCCGCCCAGTTTTTCGAGCATCCATTCGCGCGCGGTGTGCGCATTGGTCATGGTTTCGAGGGTCGTGAAGGTCTTGGAAGACACGATGAAGAGCGTCTCCTCGGCGTCGAGATCGTGAATGGCCTCGGCAAAGTCGGTGCTGTCGACGTTGGAAACAAAACGGAACGTCATGTCGCGGTTGCTATAGTGCCGGAGGGCCTCGTAGGCCATGACCGGGCCGAGATCTGAACCGCCAATGCCAATATTGATGACGTTGCGGATCGGTTTGCCTGTGAACCCGGTCCACTCGCCGCTGCGGACGCGCCGTGAGAAAGCCGCCATGCGATCGAGCACTTCGTGCACTTCGGGAACGACATCCTTGCCGTCGACCTTGATGGATTGGCCTTTGGGCGCTCGCAGGGCCACATGGAGGACGGCTCGCTTTTCAGTCACGTTAATTTTTTCGCCGCGGAACATGGCGTCGATGCGCTGGCGAAGGCCCGATTCTTCGGCGAGGCTGAGGAGCAATTTGAGGGTGTCGCCGGTGATGCGGTTCTTTGAGTAATCGAGGAAGATGCCGGCCGCCTCAACGGTGAGGCGCTCGCCGCGCTGCGGATCCTCGGCGAAGAGAGAACGCAAGTGCAAATCGCGGATCTGGCGCACATGGGTCTTCAGTTCTTTCCAGGCGTTCAATTGTGGCAGCTGTTTCACCTTGCTTTTGCCTCCGCTCGATTTTTCGACCGTCTCCATGAATCGATTCTCCAATCCAGACGCTGGTTTCATCTTTGTGTGCAACAGCACCAACCCGCTTCATTGAAGCACAAAGCGGCGGTAACGGTATTGGGTAATGGAACGGGAGATGAATGGCTGGATGCGGAGAGCGCTTCCCTGCTGTCTCTGTTCGCTGAGTGGCGCTTCATTTCCTCGATCCAATCAGGCGCAGGCGCGCCGTGATGGCCCGGCCCAGGGGCTCGGTGAACATGCCGTACTGCGGCGAATCGACGACATTATTCACGACCAGGTAATTGCCGGTGTCGGTGATGTTCTCAATCATGCCCCGAAGGCCAAAGTAGGAGCCTCGGAAATGGAACTTCCATTCCAGGCCAGGGCTGAAACTTAGATTATTGGGAAAGCGTCTCGAACCGGCCGCTCCGGACACCTGGTAGTTGTCGGTGATCGAGGTGTACGGAAATCCGGTGTGCCAGTCGAGGGTGTAGACGTAATCCCATTTCTTCCTGTTGAAACCGGGGAAAAGAAACGGCAGCCACCCCCACGAGATTACGCGATTCGGCGTGTCCCACAGAAGGGGACCGTTTTGCTGCGGGCCAAGGTAGGAGAGCGTCGGGATGTAGTCGATGGCCGCATTGGTATGAGCCGAGGAGTGCGTGTAGGCACCAAACAGCGTGTAATTATCGTGAAATGTGTGGCGAACGTCGATTTCTTGAAGTGAATCATGATCCTGCCGCTGGTTGGTGAGCAGGTATGTGCCCGAGAGCGCCGCCGGACCGCTTTGATTTGCATAGGTGAACTCGTCGAAGACGGTTTTGTGGATGAAGTTGGCGGAAGCGTAGGTCGAGCCGGGCAGTTTCTGCTCCAAGCCGACGCTCCAGTTGACTGCATAGGCTTCGCGTAGCGAGCCATCGCTTGCAACGAAGGTTGTTTGCAGCGGGGCGCTGGCAGGAGTCACCCCGTCGGCGGCGTAATAGGTGTCGTTGCGGACGCCGGCAAGCGCGCGTTCGAGATATTCGAGCTGGGTGTGCTCGTAATAGAGGCCGATGCCAGCCGAGATCTTGGTATTGTTCCGGCCGGGAGAGTAGACCGCCGCTAGGCGCGGCGAAACCAGGGGCCGGCGAATGATCTCGTCCCAGTCGAACCGGAGGCCAGGCTCGAAGAACCAGCCAGCGCGCGGAGTCCAGCGGTCTTCGGCATAGGCGCCCAACTCCGCATTGTGCCGGGTGAAGGGCGCCGTCGCCGGAAAGATGCTCTGACGCTCCAGGGTTCCGTCTTCGCGCAGATAGTTGACCGGAGCGCGCGTCACGCTCTCATCAAAACCGATGTGGTCGACGTCCACTCCCGTTTTGAAGTTGTGCGATCCGAGCCAGTGCCGGGTGGGCCAATAAAGCGCCGCGTTGCCCTCGACGCGCTGCGACCGGCTGGTCAGATTCTCGAAGTAGCTGCCGACAAATTCTTCGGGCGTGATCTGGAATGGGCCGCCCTGGTGCGGCTCATAGCCGTCGCGAAAACGCACGACGCCCAGGCCCAGGTCGAGCAGTGCCCCGTGATGGAAGCTGATCTGGTCGCGTGCATAGGGCAACCAGGCGATGGTGTTGCGCTTTGTTGTGCTCTCTTGCGGCACCAGCGTCGAAATGCCGTCGTAGGGCGAGTGATATTCGTTCACCAGCAGCCCCGCGGTCAGAATGTTGGATGAAGTGGGATTGGCCTGGAACTTGATCAGGTTGCTGCCGCGAATGAGGTGGTCGGTATCCGCATTCGACGGCAATCCCGGGATATAGATATCGTCGTACTCGACTTCGAGGCCATCGAAGAACCATGCGCGGTTCTTCACGAGCGGGCCGGAAAGGGTGAAGCGCGGCACAAACTTGTCGAATCGGATGCCATTGACGTCGTGAAAGGAAGGCAAAAAATCGGTGGCATTAAAACGCAGCTTGTTGTCGCCCATTCCGGTTGAGAACGCGATGACACCACCGGTTGCCCTGCCGTACTCGACCGGGTATCGGGTGGTTTCCTGATCGATGGAGCGGACAGCGTCGGCGCTGACGCGCATGGCGAGTATGCCGCTTACCGGCGAGCGGATGTCGAAGTGGTCGAGGGTGTCGAGCGTGGCCCAGGTTTCCGATCCCGCAACGTGCACCTGGCCGGTCGCATCGGCGACAACGCCGGGATAGAACGGCAGCAGGTTGCGAATGTCGCGCGAGGTTGGATAAGGGATGTTGATGATCTCGGGCATGTCCATGGCCATGACATCGGATGGCTCTTCGGGATCGATACCCGGCGCGGAGGCATTCACCTCGACCTGTTCAAGAATCATCTGTTCGTGGCGGAGGACGAGATGAATCTCGCGCAGCTCGGGGTCGGTTTCGTTCTGGACGGTCTGGTAATACCCGGGTTTTTCGACGCGGAGCCTGTAAGGCTTGCCGGATTGGATGCGAAAGGCAGCATGCCCGGCGTAGTCGGTGGCCAGACGCACCGCGGCCGCGCCAGGCTCCTGGACCACGACCTGCGCATCGGCAACAGCCTGCCCGTTTTCATCGACCAGGGCAAGCGAAACCGCCTGACTCGCGGGCGGGTTCTGCGCAGAGACGGCGGCGACGCCGGCGAAAAGCAATGCGAAAAGGATGACGGTGATCGAAAGAGACCGCATCGGCGCTCCGAGCCTCTTTATTGTAGGCGGGGCGCCGGACGTGCCGCGTGGGCGCGCCTCATTCGGTGCGAAGGGAGCGAGCCGGATCCACGGTGGATGCGCGACGTGCAGGAACCACCGCAGCCAACGCCGCGACAAGGCCGATGATGAGTATGGCAACTGCGTAGACGCCAGGCTCGGTTGCGGAAACACCGTAAAGCTGGCTGCGAACCTCATGGGTAGCGGCAAATGCGATCGGGATTGTGACGGCGATCGCCGTGCCGGCGAGAAGCAGAACTTCGCGCACAATCAGGCCAATGACACTGCTGCGGCGCGCTCCGAGCGCCATTCGAATGCCGATTTCGCGCGTGCGCTGCGCCGTGGAGTAGGCAAGGATTCCGTAAAGCCCGATGCCCGCAAGCAGCATGGCTACAAGGCCGAAGGCAGACGCGAGAAGGGCGATCGTCCGCTCGCCGAGCAGCGTGTCGTCAATCTGCTCCTTCATCGTGATGAAATTGCTGATGACAAGCTTGGGGTCAATGCCGGCCACGGCGGCGCGAACGCTGTTCGCCGCTGCATCGGGCGCCTGCCAGGTGCGCACATAAAACGTAAGTCCTGCGGGGTGTGTTCCTTGTTCAAACGGAATGAAGACGGTTGGCACCACCGCATCGCGCACCGAGTTGTGCTTGATGTCGCGCGCCACGCCCACGATCACTGCGTCCGTTTCGGGACTATGGGGCCGACTTACATGATGGCCGAGCGCCGCGGCGGCGCTGCCGAAGAGGTGCACCGCAAGAGTCTGGTTCAAAATGGCGACTTTTTGCGAGGTTGCGGTGTCGGCCGCATTGAAATTGCGACCGGCAAGAATCGGAATGCCGAGGGTCTGAAGGTAGCCATCGCTTACCCAGGGAAGCTCCGCAGACAGGTCTTCGTCGGGTTTGGGGTTGTATCCAGGAACGAGGATGCTGCCGTCGACGTTGTCGTCGGCAAGATCGGGATCATTGGTGGCGCCGACGGCGCGCACGCCGGGAAGGGCTGCGACCGCGTCCAGAACTCTCCGCTCCGCGGGCGACACGGCGGAGGGACTATAGCCGGCCCTCAGGGGCGCCAGGTCGAAGGAAAGGAGGTGATCGGTCGCAAAACCGGGATCGACATTGCGCAGATTCTGAATCGTCCGAACAAACATGCCGGCCCCGATGACAAGCAGCAGGCTGAAGCCGATCTGCAAGGCAACGCAGGTCCGGCGGAAGTGCATGGAACTGCTTCCGTCGCGTGTTTGCTGTTTGAGGGAGTCAGAGAAATTGGGGTTCCAGAATTGCGTGGCAGGGGCAAAGCTGAACAAGATGCTGGCCAGCAGTGTCGCGCCCATCGTATACGCGATCACGCGCCAATCGAGCGATACGGTGAACACGGAGGAATCGGGCGATCTGCCCGCCATCCATCGAATCAGCAGGCGCTGCACTTCCGGAGCCAGCATGAGTCCGAGCGCAGCACCGGCGAGGCCGATGAGCATGCCCTCGGCGAAAAGTTGCCGAAGAATCTGGCCGTTCGTAGCGCCCATCGCGTAGCGAACCGAGAATTCGCGCGCACGCGTGGCTGCGCGCACAAGCAGGAGGCTGGCTACGTTCACCACCGACATGGCGATCACGAGCAGCACCATGCCCATCACGATGGTTAGCGGGGTCTTGAGGTCATCGCGGAGCGGCGAAAAGCCTTTGGCTCCGGCATCGAGATTCAAATGCGCTTCGGTCAGGAATTTCTTGTGTTCGTTCGCTGACTGGTCACGGAGCGACTTGAACTCTTCGGCCCGGATGGCAAGAAAGAGCTGGTTGAGCGAAGCCGATGCGGCCGCGAGGGACACATCAGCACGACGCCGCCCAACAAGATTGAGCCAGTAGGCGTTGCGCCGGGTGAAATAGTCTCGCTCGGGCTGCGCGATGTGCTGCATGGTGACGGGAATGTAGATCGCGGGCATGCGGCCCCAGGTCACGCTGTGAAAGCCGGAAGAGGCGACGCCGACGATGACGAACGGCGTACCGTTGACCAGAAAGGTTTTGCCAATGACCGGCGCCTCAGCGAGGTGCGTCTTCCAGAAATCAAAATTGACCACCGCAACGGCGTTCGCGCCTGGCGCCGTTTCATCGCCCGGCTGCAACAAGCGGCCGACGGCCGGACGAACGCCGAGGACGTCAAAGTAGTTGCCGCTCACCAATTCGGCAGAAACAACCTCCGAGCGCCCGTTCCAGGTAATGCCGACGCTGTTCGACGCGGATGCGACGAGGCCGCTCAGCACCGAGTTTTTGTCGCGCAGGTCGCGGTACATCGGATACGAGAACTCGTGCACGTGGCCAGGCGAGCTTCCGCCATCGGAATGCCACTGGCCAGAAACGTCGCCTGCGAAGCTCAGGACCATCAACTCGCCGGGATCGCGTACCGGCAGGGCGCGAATCAGAGCCTGGTCGAGCAAACTGAAGATGGTCGCATTGGCGCCGATGGCGAGGGCCAAGGTGAGGATCGCCGCGGCGCTGAATCCCGGATTGCGGGCGAGCCCCCGCAAACCATAGCGCAGATCGCGAAGCAGCGATTCGATGAACCATGCCGGGCGCGATTCCCTGCACTGTTCACGCGCGCGCTGCCGGCTTCCAAAGGCGATCGCCGCTTGCCGATTCGCCTCGGAGGGCGCCATACCTCGGCCGAGATTCGCCTCCGCCTCGCGATCGAGGTGAAACTGTAATTCTTCATCCACTTCGCTGCGCGATTTACCCCGCAGGAGGAATCGAACGCGCGAAAGCCATTCTGCGATCATCCGAAGACTCCTGCTAGATCTTCTCGAGCACCAGGTTGATGGCTCCTGCCAGGCGATCCCAGTTGGCGAGCTCCGCCTCAAGCTGTTTCTTGCCTGCGCGGGTCAGCGAGTAGTAACGCGCGCGGCGGTTGTTTTCTGAAGCGCCCCACTCGGCGCGAATCCAGCCCTTGTATTCAAGCCGGTGCAGGGCCGGGTAAAGCGAGCCCTGGCCGACCTGAAGCACGTTGTTTGAGATCTGCTGAATACGCTGCGCAATCGCCCATCCATGGACTGGTTGCAAGGCAAGCGCCCTGAGGATGAGCATGTCGAGCGTGCCTTGAAGTAAATCGGACGAAACCGGCATCTGGTCTTCCCCTCGATATTCGACAACAGAATGAGCCGGAGACTTGTCGGATGTCAAGGGGAAGGTGACGAATTGATCGTAACGGGAAGGATTGGCGACGCGGCAGCCGGGCGATGGAGCGACTGGATTCGGCAATGCTGCGGCGGTGGTCACAGCGCGCGCCTTCAGAATGAATTAGGATGTTTTTCGCGGGATTTTGGACGAGTGAACGCCTTCATTCTTTCCTCCTCCGCGTGCTGCAAGGAGACGTCCTCTCATCATGAAGTCATCGAACGTTGCCACAGACTTTCTTTCAGCCAGTGCACCACCCACCTCAAACAAACACCTGATTCGCTGGGTCGAGAAGATGGCGGATCTCTGCCATCCCGATTCCATTCACTGGGTCGATGGTTCCAAGGCCGAATATGATGCGATCTGCCGGAAGTTGATCGCTTCAGGAACCTTTGTGAAGCTGAACCAGAAGCGCTGGCCGGGTTGCTATTACGCCCGCTCTGTTCCAGGCGATGTGGCACGTGTAGAAGACCGCACCTTCATCTGCTCCTTCTCACGCGCGGCCGCCGGGCCGACCAACAACTGGGAAGATCCTTACGTCATGCGGAGCCGCCTGAAACAGCTTTTCAAGGGCGCGATGCAGGGACGCACCATGTATGTGCTGCCTTTCAGCATGGGACCGGTGGGCTCGCCCATGTCGGGGATTGGCGTGGAACTCACCGATTCGCCTTATGTCGTGGCCCAGATGCGCACCATGGCGCGCATCGGAGCGCCGGTGTTTGCGGAGATCGACAAGGGAGAGAAGCGGGTGGTGCCGTGCATGCACTCGGTGGGCATGCCGCTGAAGCCGGGCGAGCACGATGTGCCGTGGCCATGCAACGAGACCAAGTACATCGTGCACTTCCCTGAAAGCCGGGAGATCTGGTCGTATGGCTCCGGTTACGGCGGCAATGCGTTGCTCAGCAAGAAATGCTACGCACTGCGCATCGCCAGCAACATCGCGCGCGACGAAGGCTGGATGGCGGAGCACATGCTTATTCTCGGCGTGGAAAACCCTGAAGGCGAAAAAACGTACGTGGCCGCGGCATTTCCCTCCGCATGCGGCAAGACCAACTTCGCCATGCTCATTCCGCCCAAGGCCATGAGCGGCTGGAAAGTCTGGACGGTGGGAGACGACATTGCCTGGATCAGGCCTGATTCGCAGGGCCGCCTGCGCGCGATCAACCCCGAGGCTGGATTCTTTGGAGTTGCCCCAGGAACCGGCGCGCGGACGAATCCCATGGCCATGGCCACCCTGGCGAAGAACTCCATTTTCACGAACGTGGCGCTCACGCCTGACGGCGGCGTGTGGTGGGAAGGCATGACGGAGAAGCCGCCGGCGGAGTGTCTCGACTGGCGTGGAGAACGGTGGACGCCGCAGATCGGCAAGGAAACGGGACGGACTGCTGCTCATCCCAACGGACGCTTCACGGCGCCTGCTTCGCAGTGTCCGTGTATCGATCCGGCTTGGGAGTCGCCGGAAGGCCTGCCCATCAGCGCAATTATTTTCGGCGGGCGACGCTCGGTGACGCTGCCGCTGGTCTATCAGTCATTCAACTGGAGCAGCGGCGTCTATGCCGGAGCCACCATGGGGTCTGAGACTACGGCTGCCGCGACCGGGGCAGTGGGGCATGTGCGCCGCGATCCGATGGCGATGCTTCCCTTCTGCGGCTATCACATGGGCGACTATTTCCGTCACTGGATCCGCATGCAGCGCAGGCTCGAGGTGACTCCAAGGATCTTCCACGTCAACTGGTTCCGCAAGGATCCGAACGGCAAGTTCCTGTGGCCCGGCTTCAGCGAGAACATGCGCATTCTGCGGTGGATTGTGGAGCGGGCGCACGGCCGAACCCAAGGACGCGAGACACCGATCGGCTGGGTGCCACGCTATGAAGACATCGACTGGTCCGGGATGAATTTCCCGCGCGAAACCTTCGACGAACTGATGGCGGTCGACCGGGATGCCTGGCGCAAGGAAGTCATCTCGCACGAAGAGCTCTTCATCAATCTGCACGATCACCTGCCGCCCGAAATGATCTACGAGCGGGAACTGCTGATCTGCCGGCTCTAGGGGAAATCCGCGGGGGCGCGAAAGAAGGCTGCGTCGGCGCGGATTTTCATTTATGATTAATATGTCAGCGAAGCCCCGCGAAAACTGAGGCAACCCGTTAGCCTGGCGAATCCAGCAGGACCCGCCAAGGCGTTTGTGTATTCCCGGTTTTACTTGAGCCACACTCAGCAAATTCAGCCTATGGAGTGTCAATGATCTCATCCGATCGTCGCCGCATTCCCGACCCTCAAGGTCTTTATCACCCTCGCAATGAGCACGATGCCTGCGGAATGGGCTTCGTGGCGAGCATTCGGGGCGAAAAGAGCCATGACATTATCCGCAAGGGACTCGAGGTGCTGATCAACCTGACGCATCGCGGGGCGGCGGGATGTGATCCTGAGACGGGCGACGGCGCGGGCATTTTGATCCAGATTCCGCACGTGTTTTTTGCGCGCGAGTGCGGCGAGCTGGGGATGCAGCTGCCCGAAGCGGGCGCCTACGGCGTGGCCATGGTGTTCCTGCCGGTCGACAAGCACAGCCGCCTGCAATGCGAAGGCGTGTTCGAGCGGATCGCGCAGGATGAGGGACTGACGGTTCTCGGCTGGCGCGACACGCCCGTCAACGGCGACGCCATCGGCCGTGAAGCGCGCGCCTCGCAGCCCTACATCGAGCAGTTCTTTGTTGCCCGGCCGCGCGAAATGGATGAAGAAGCTTTCGAGCGCATGCTGTACCGCTTGCGCCGCCGCACCGAGAACGAGATCGAGGCCTCGGACATCGAAGGCAAAGAGGACTTCTACGTTCCTTCGTTGTCCTGCCGCACCATCATCTACAAGGGCCTCATGCTGGCTCCGCAAATCGAGAAGTTTTACTTCGAGCTGGCCAATCCGCTGGTCACCAGCGCGCTGTGCCTCGTTCACCAGCGATTTTCCACCAATACGTTTCCGAGCTGGAAGCTGGCGCATCCGTATCGTTATGTTGCGCACAACGGCGAGATCAACACTATCCGCGGCAACGTGAGCTGGATGACCGCGCGGCAGTCAGTGTTTGAGAGCCCGTTGCACGCTGATGAGATCGACAAGCTCTACCCGGTGATTGTGCCCGGGGGCAGCGATTCCGCTTCGCTCGACAATGCAGTCGAGTTTCTGTACCAGTCAGGCCGTTCCCTGCCCCACGTGATGGCGATGCTGATTCCCGAGGCGTGGGCCGGCAATCC
>Ga0335072_10012950_pt1 | contig 11896 bp, 11 predicted proteins | sample Lox_Sample_21_FD_206725 | JGI IMG/M metagenome (GOLD analysis project Ga0335072, IMG submission 206725) | Soil microbial communities from Loxahatchee National Wildlife Refuge, Florida, United States - Lox_Sample_2.1 | ecosystem: Environmental > Terrestrial > Soil > Wetlands | place: USA...
CTGGTGCCGGGCTACATCTCGATGCTTTCGGGGATTAGCGTGGAGCAGTTGCGACAAGGGGAGCAACCCAAGTCGGGTTTATTTGCTTCTGCGCTTTCGTTCGTCGTTGGATTTTCCGTGGTGTTCATTGCATTTGGGGCCTCCGCGAGCGCGGTGGGAGGATTCCTGCAGTCCCATAAGAATTTGCTGGCTCCGGTGGCGGGCGCCCTGATTTTACTGTTTGGGCTGCACCTGCTGGGCGGGCTGATCAAGATGAACGTACGCGCGGGGATCATCCTGGGCGTGATCCTGGTGGCGTTGGGAATCGCTGCGCTGGTGCACGGCGGACCGCTGTTTGCCGGGCTGGGAGCCATCCACTTTTTCTCGCTGTCGATCATCGGGTTCTTTGGTCCGACGCTGGCACGGTGGTTGAATCAGGACGTGCGGTTGCGGAGTAAGGATACGAAGCCAGGAATGGTCAGCGGCTTTTTGCTGGGATTTGCGTTCGCGTTTGGGTGGACGCCATGCATCGGGCCCATCCTTTCCGCGGTGTTGGTGCTGGCCGCGGCGAGCGGAACGCTGGCGCGAGGAATTCTGCTGTTGGCAGTGTATGCGGCGGGTTTGGCCGTGCCGTTTCTGCTGACAGCGCTGTTGTTAAACCAGTTTTTGCGCTTCTATCAGAATTTCCGGAGGCATCTGCATACGGTGGAACTGTTCAGCGGGGCGTTGCTGCTGTTCGTGGGCGGGCTGGTGTTTTTCAATAAGCTGGCGTGGCTGGCGGGCAAGCTGACATTTCTGAATCGTTTTTCGATGTAAGAGCGGTAGCCGGGTGAAAGGGCTATGAAAAAAGTAGCGATTATCGTAGTGACGGTGCTGGTGTTGATTGGGTTGACTGTTTATGTAGACCGGGCAACGCGGTTGCCGAGCAAACAGGCGGTGGAAACGACGCAACAGATTCAACCGGTGACCGAGGAGAGTAAGCCGGCGCCCGATTTGAAGCTGAAAGATCTGCAAGGGAAAGAAGTTTCGCTAGCGGACCTGAAGGGTAAAGTCGTATTCGTGAATTTCTGGGCGACCTGGTGCGGGCCTTGCCAGGAAGAAATCCCGTCGTTGATCGAGATGCAAAACAAATATGCGTCGAAGGGGTTCACGGTGCTGGGCATCGCGATGGACGACGAAGGACAAAGCGTGGTTGCTCCGTTTGTGGCCAAAGAAAAGTACGACGTGAACGGGCAAAAGTTGCTGATCAATTATCCGATCGTGCTCGGAAGCGATGAGGCCGCGGACAAGTTCGGCGGGATTTTGGGATATCCGACGAGTTTTCTGATTTCGCGCAGCGGGAAGCAGATTATGAAATTCCAAGGGCCGCCGGATCCTGAGATTATCGAGAAGGCTGTGGAATCCTCGGATTAAATGGAAAACGCGAATGCTCTCTGAACACGAGTTCCAGAAGAAGGCGGATAGCGCGTTCGAAAACCTGAAGCGGAGATTGCTGACGCTTGGGGATGAACACGGTTTCGACGTGGAAGGCGAGAGCGGGAAGCTGGAAGTGATTTTCGAAGAGCCGGAGCCCGCCAAATTTGTGATTTCGCCGAATACACCGATCCGGGAAATCTGGATATCGGCGCTGTCGACCAGTTTTAAGTTGGGATGGTCGGAGGTGCGGGGAAGCTTTGTACACGAAAAGAGCGGAGAAGATCTGAACGCGGTGATGAGCCGGGTGATCTCTCAACAGCTCGGAACACAGGTGACGCTGTGAAGCGAGCGATTGGAGTAATGTTCATTCTGGCGTTCTCGGTGGCGTTGCTTAGCGTAGGCGCAGTGCGGGGGCAAAACGTGTCCGCGAAGGACGTGGTGGCACCCACGGCGTATGTCTCTTACGACCCGGTTGGGCGGGGCATGCCACTGCAGGTGGCGGTAGTCCTGAAGATTCGCCCTGGATTTCACGTGAACGCGCATGAGGTTACCGAAGAATATTTGATTCCGACGGAGATTCACGCGGACGTGCCTGCCGGTTTCAAAGCAAGCACTATCATTTATCCCAAAGGGACCTTGGAAAGCTTTGCGTTTGCGAAGGATAAGAAATTGAATGTCTATACAGATGCCGTGACGGTGAAGTTGCCTCTAACGGTTCTGCCGGATGCGCCCCTGGGAGCGCAGCACTTGGCGATCAAGTTGAAATATCAGGCGTGCAGCCAGGAAATTTGCTTGCCACCGGTAACCAAGGACGTGGACGCGACAATCAATGTGGTGGCGGGGCAAGCCGGCGCGAAAGCGGCGAACGCCGCTGTGTTTGTGAAGTAGAGCCAGCCTCACGGTTTACGCCATCGGTCCCTACGATGCTATGACGCGCCTGTCGTCCGAGCACTCATGCAAGCGCCGCCGGCACCGCGGGGTAAACCCGCGGCTACAGCTGTTTAGTTCCAGTTTTTCAGGGCTTCGCGGAGGCGGCGGACGACGCGCTCCTGGCCGAGAACGACCATGGTGTCGAACAGGGGTGGGGCTACGGCTTGGCCGACGATAGCAACGCGCGTGGCGTTGATGAGCAAGCCCGCTTTCACGCCCGCATCTTCGGCGACTTTACGGGAAGCGTGGTCGCATGCATCGTGATTCCACTCCGTCAGCGCAGCCAGCGCTTCGGCCAAATTCTTGAGGAGCGCCGGGACCTTTTCATCTTTCCAGAATTTGGCTTTGGCCGCAGAGTCGATGGCGAACTCGTCGCTGAAGAAAGCGCGAGACCACGTGGAAAAGTCGGGCAGCAAGCGCACCCGCGGGCGAAGCAGGTCCACGGTTTTCGAGAACCATTCGTGGCCGGCGCCGGAGGCCCATTCTTCTTTCCACAAGCCATCCTGCTTCAGTTGCTGCTGAACTTCGGGCAGCAGGTCTTCAATGGGCAGTTTTTGAAGATATTGCGTGTTGAACCATTCGAGCTTGGCGCGATCAAAGACGCCGTTAGTGCGGCTGACCCCTTCCAGGGAAAACTTTTCGAGCAGGTCCTTGGTGCGGAGATACTCCTCGTCGCCGCCGGGAGCCCAGCCCAGCAAAGCCAGGAAGTTGCGGAACGCTTCGGGAAGAAAACCTTCCCGGCGGTACATGTTTACGTCGGTGGCGCCGTGGCGCTTGGAAAGACGCTTTTTGTCTGCACCAAGGATCAGGGGCACGTGGGCAAAGACGGGAGGCTCAACCCCGAGCGCGCGATAGAGAAGCACCTGCTTGGGCGTGTTGGAAATGTGGTCGGCGCCGCGAATCACATGCGTGATGCGCATGTCGATGTCGTCAACAACGACGCTCATCTGGTACATGGCCTGGCCGAACTCCTCGCCTTCTTTGCCGGAACGCAAGAGCACAAAGTCTTCGATTTCGTCGTTAGAGAACTCGCTTTCGCCGAAAACAGCGTCAAAGAATTTCGTGTTGCCGCCGATGGGAACTCTAAAACGAATAGCGGGCCGGGTATCGGGCGACGAGGGTTTGCCCTCGCGACAGGAGCAACGAAGGACACGACGCACCTGAGCTTTTTCGGCGCCTTCCTCGGCGTGATCGCCGCCGGCGTAGCGTTCGGGCGAGCAATAGCAAAGAAAAGCGCTGCCGTTGGCGAGGAGCTTTTTGGCGGCATCGCGATAGAGTTGGGTGCGCTGTGACTGGTAGAAAGGGCCTTCATCCCAATCGACACCAAGCCACTGGAGCCCGTCGAGGATGCCGGTGACCAGTTCGGGCTTGTTGCGTTCGGCGTCGGTATCTTCGATACGAAGAATCATGGTGCCGTGGTTCTTGCGGGCGAACAGCCAATTAAAGAGAGCGGTGCGGGCGCCGCCAACGTGAAGATATCCGGTGGGAGAGGGTGCAAAGCGCACGCGTACGGCTGTTTTGGGAGTGATGGTCGCGTCAGTCATGGTCCGTGGCTTTCCGTGAGTATTAGTGAAAACTTCAGTGTAACGGAAGGGAGGCTGTGGCGTCCAACCACACGGACGCTGCGATTGCTATCGACGAGGGCTAGCCTGCATTTCTCACCCACGAACAAGCATTGCGCTGGCCGCAGACTCCCGAGCAAATACCGTACGGTGAGATTCTTCGCCGGCAAACTGCGCGGACTCAGGATGACAGCACTCGTCAAAGTGTGGATCGGTTGAGGTCCTTCGCTGGTGCTCAGGATGACAGGTTCAAGAACCTGCGGAAAAACTCCAGAACTGAGCGTTTTCGTGGCACAGGCACTCTTAGCTGTTCTGAGAACGCTGCACTTAGCCCCGCGCACAGGCAAGAGTGCCTGCGCCATAGGAGTTTTTCCGCAAGCGGTCAATGCAGTTATTGTGTATTGTCCACAACCCTACGGGCTAGGATTGGGGGGCGACGCGCAAGAGGAGGCCGGTGCCGGGTTCGAGCTTCATGTCGTCCTTTTCAAAGTGCAGAGTGATTTCGCCGACAGGAGCGCCTTTTCCGGCGTGAGCGATTTTCACTCCCTTCATCCCGTAGACTCCACAGGCATTCGAGGAGAAGACCCAAAGTGCCTGGAGAGCCTCCGCGCCATCGGGCCCTTCGCAGCCAAGAGCGGGATTCGCACTGATGTGCACAAGCACGCCCCCGATTACTCCTTTTCCGACGATTTCCTTGCCATGACGGACTTTCCCGCCGTCGCCGAAGCGGACGTCGCCGCCGACCTGTGAGGTGGTGGTCCAACCGGTGGGACTTCCGCTGTCAGCGCCAGTAGGGGGAATTTGAGCGGAACGGACCGAAAGCGGGCCAGCGATGGCACGAAGATAGGTAAGGATAGGCACTCGGTCTTTCTTGTCCTCGAGATGAGTGAATTTGAAGGTGAGTTTGACGCCAGTCCCGTCGGCGTCTTTCGCAACGGAGAGGACCGTGCCCATGGCCTTGGTCTTCATAGGGACTTTTCCGGCGGGCAAAGGAACGTCCTGCATAACACTGGCCTCGATGGCTTGATCGGGCTGTGCATTTTTGACGCTAATGGGCTTGTCGAGTTGAATGGGCAAAATAGTGCCTACAGGGATGGAAGAAAAGTCGTCCCTCGCAGAGGGAGCAGCGGCCCAAGAAACCAATTGGAGTGCGGTACCGAGCAAGATTCCAAGAAACAAGACTGGAGCGAAACCGTATAAACGAGAAACGGCTGCTTTTGTCGTAACAGCGGCGCCATCGCGAAACGAACCGAGCATCATGAAGTGCCCTCCGAAGCGAAGGAACAAATTACCTGAGAGGCTCGCGGCGGACAAGGGCGTTATCGGGCAAGTGGACCAGCAGACGCGGCCGGCGGAGAGAAAGGCCCGTCGCTCACTGACGCTCGGAGTGACAACTCAATTTTGAGTAGCGCCGGGCTGGAGCCAGGACTAAGATTTGGTGAGGCGCCCAGAATAGTGTCTGCCCCCCTACTACCTCTTACGCCACCAGTACAGTGGTACGCTTGCCGAGTCTTTTTTGTTGGCCTCATAATCGCAAATGATTCGTTTTGCGGGTGGTTGGGCAGGATCGGTGTACCTCGCAGATGGCTATCGTCCCGGTAGGTTGTAGCGGATTTTCGCTGCGACATGGCCGCACTGTGAGAGTGCGCAGTCAGTAGGCCGGCCCGGCCAACCACGGAAGGAACGTCCCAGCTCGTCAATGGTTCAAAGCTTCATGGCCCTCGGCTTCTTCGTAGCCACTGCTCTGGTCGGTGTGTTTTTTGCATCGCTGTATTCGCTCAAAAGACAAACGTACTTATTGCTGTGGGCCACGGCGTGGCTACTGTACGCGGTGCAGCTGATGCCCGCGGCGATTTCCCACTGGAACGCACCCAGTCCGTTTTTGTTCGCGTTGAGCCCGGCGTTCTTTGGCTTGGCGGGGGTGGCGTTTTTCCTGGGGACACAGAGTTACATGCGGCAACGGCTGTGGACGGGTTTTGCGATCGGGACGGGGATCGTGTTGGTGGGCTGGGCGGTGGCCGACGCACTGCTGGGGCTGCCGGTGCCGGTGGTGCTGCCGAGCTCACTGGTGTATGTCGCAGTGGCGGTGCTTTTCTGGCGCGAGAGCCGCCATCACGAAACCTTGGCGGATCAACTGTTGGGCGCGGCGTTTGGCTTCTGGGGCATTCTTACGTTCACGCTGTATGCAGTGCCCGGTGTGCAGGGATTCCTCGGCGCTGCGCTGCAGCCGATCACCGTGATTCCCACTGTGTTCGTCGGCATGTTGTTGCTGATGGCGAATTACGAGGAAGAAAAGCGGCGTGTTGAGCGCAACATGCTGGCGCTTTCGAATTTGAACCTGGCGACCTCGAGTTTTGTCGGGGGCGAGATTCAGAGGATGCTGGCTCAAGCGCTGGACCGCGTGCTGGGAGTGGTGCGTTTGCCGGCCGGGGTGCTCTTCTTGCATCACGGGGATCCGGCCGGGCCGAGTTCGGTGGTGTCCGCAGGGATTTCGGACGAATTTTGCCGGGCGGCGCAGACGGAGGGGCTGGACGACTACCTGGTCGGAATGGTGTCGCGGCTTGGCGGTTTGCTGGGCTTTCGCGATCTGCGAGACGACAACCTGTCTGCGCTGGAGAAGGACGAGCCGATTCGGCGCTTTCGGGAATTGGCGCTGCAGCACGGGCTGCGAAGCGCGGTGGTGATCAGTCTGCAGGCCAAAGAGCAGGCGTTTGGGCTGCTATTGCTGGGCACGCCGGATAGCCGGCGATTTACGCCCGCGGAACTGCGGCTGCTGCTGGCACTGGGGCACCAAATCGGTGTGGCGGTGGAAAATAGCTATTTGATCCAGCAAACATCGCGGCGATCCGAAGAATTGCACATGCTGAATGAAATCGGCAGGGCGCTGAGCTCCACGTTGAACAAGGAAGACCTGCTGCGGCGCTTGTGGGAAGAATTGCGGCGACTGTTCGACGTGGAGAACCTATACCTGGCGACCTTTGACTCTGCCCGAGACCAAATCCAATTTGATTTGGAATTGATGAAGGGCGTGCGGATGCCTAAACGGGCGCGGCCTGCGGGCAATCATCTGACCGAATATATCCTGCGCACGAGGCAGCCAGTACTGATTCGAGAGAATTTTGTTTCCGAAGTGAGAAAGTTGGGAGTGGACCCCATCCGAACGACCGGGTCATTCTGCGGTGTACCGCTAGTAGCGTATGACCACGCGATGGGGGTGCTGTGCGTTTATGCGGATAGTGAGCGGGTTTACGACGAGGGACATTTGGAACTGATGCGGGTGTTGGCCAGCGAGGCGAGCATCGCCATTGAAAACGCGCGGCTGTTCCAAGAAGAGCGGACGAAGGCGAGGCACTTGAGCTTAATCAACCTGATCTCGCGAGATGCGATTGCCACGCTGAACCCGGATGAGATTCTGGCGAAGATCGCCGGGCAATTAGAGAACGGACTTTCTTACGACCACATTGGAATTGCGATTCTGGATTACACGACGCGAGAGCTGATCGTCTCCGCGGAGAGCGGCAAGAGGCGCGGCGCATTGGGCCGGCGTATTCCGTTGGATACAGGATTGATTGGGCAGGTGGCGAGAACAGGAAAGGCGGCGACCTTCCGATCGTCGATCAATTCGCAAAACGGCCCACACCCTGTTTTGCCGGACACTTATGCGGCTATGGCGCTGCCGATTTTTTATGGCGATCACCTGCATGGCGTGCTGTATGTGGAAACGCTGGAACGGGCGGATTTCTCCGAAGAAGAGTCGCTGCTGCTGCACACATTAGCGGACCTGATAGCCGGAGCCTTCCATAACGCGCAGACCTTCCAACGAGCGCAGGAACAGGCAATCACCGACGGGCTGACGGGAGTGAAGACGCATCGCTTCTTCATGGAGGCGCTATCGTCGGAGTGGAAACGGTCGTCGCGCGCTGGCCGATCGTTCGCGCTGGTGTTGATGGATCTGGACCGCTTCAAGTTTGTGAATGATTTTTACGGGCATTTGGAAGGAGATTTAGTGCTGCAGCGCGTGGGGCAGATTCTGGAGACGAACTGCCGGCGCTCGGACGTGGTGGCGCGCTATGGTGGCGACGAGTTCGTGATCTTGATGCCAGAAACGACGATGGAGCAGGCGCGGCAGCTATCCATGAAATTGCGCGGATGGATTGCCTCCGATCCTTTACTGCGAGAGAAGAATATCAGCGCGAGCTTTGGAATAGCGTCGTACCCGCTGCACGGGTCCGCCCCGCAAGAACTGATTCAGGTGGCGGACGCATCGATGTACCTGTCAAAACACCAGGGCGGGAACACGGTATCGACGGCGGAGCACATCGATCCGAACGAAGCACGGCGCTGGAAACGGGATGTGCTGGAAGCATATTTGGGAGTGACCCTAAAACGCCAGTTCGCCACGGGGCCGGACGCATTTGAGGAAATCTACCAGCGGCTGAGGCAGTTCTCGGATTCTTTGCCGGCAACCGAGGGAGCGGAGCCAGGCTGCCTGGAGGGCCCAAGAGCGCTGCCGCAATCCATCTTGGACACGGTGACTTCGCTGGCGTATGCGATTGACGCCAAGGACCAATACACACAGGGACACTCACAAAAGGTGTCGGCCTATGCGGCGCTGCTGGCCGAGGCATTGGGAATGTCGGAAAGTGAAGTGGAAGAGATCCGCCTGGGCGCGGTACTGCACGACGTGGGAAAAGTGGGAATTCCAGAACAGATTCTGAACAAGAGCGGACCGCTGAACCCGGAAGAATGGGAAACGATGAAGAGTCACGTGGTTTACGGGGGCAAGTTGCTGGAGCCGTTGGATGCGCTGGAACGGATCCGGCAAATGGTTCTGCATCACCACGAGTTCTTCGATGGTTCCGGTTATCCAGAAGCCCTAGCGGCCAGCAACATTCCGTTGGGAGCGCGGATCATCACGATCGCGGACTCCTATGACACGATCACGAGCGACCGCAGTTATAAGAAGGGGCGGACGGCCGAAGAAGCACTGGCGGAAGTGGAACGCTGCGCGAATACGCAGTTTGATCCGGAGCTGGTTTCCGCGTTTGTGCAGGCCATGCGGCAGTTGCCGAACCCGATTATCGAAGTGAATTCCCTGCTCTCCCGGAACACCTAATCAGTGGTATGGTCTGTGCCCGGCCCTGCGGGCGAGACTCAAGCACCTTTGCTACAGTTGAGTAGGCAATGGGGAGATGCGTTTATGCAAACGGCATCAGTGAAATGGATTGGCGAGCAGAGGTTTTCGGCAACGAGCCCATCGGGGCACCAAGTCGCGTTTGACTCCGACCGCGAGACGAATACGGCACCGGGACCGATGGAAATGGTGTTGATGGCGCTAGGGGCATGCACGGCGACGGACGTGGTGATCATCCTAGAGAAAAAAAGGCAGAAGATCGAATCCCTGGAGGTGATTTGCTCCGGGGAACGGGCGAAGGAGCCACCTACTGTTTGGATCAAGCTGGACGTACTGTTTCGGGTGCGTGGCCGAGTGGACGAGGGTGCGTTGAAGCACGCGATGGAGCTAACCAAGGAGAAGTATTGCTCGGTGGCAGCGATGCTGAAGAAGACGGCAGACATCCGCTGGCGGCACGAAATCATCGCGTGAGAGAAGCGATTGGCTTGTGTCCGTTGAAGGGCTTCGCATAAAATCTACGTTTAGTATCTAGGTAGGAATTTCCAAGGAGTATCATGTCTCGCTGCCGCGTCACCGCAAAAATTACGGGTGTAGCCGGGTACGTACCACCACGGGTGTTGACCAACGCCGATCTGGAAAAGATGGTGGATACGACCAACGAATGGATCATGGAACGCGTGGGCATTCGGGAACGCCACCTGGCGGACAAAGGAGTGGCCGCGAGCGACCTGGCGGTGGAGGCGGTGAAGAAGTTACAGGCCGTTCACCCGTTTAATCTCCAGGAAGTCGAGCTGATCGTGGTGGGCACGGTGACGCCAGACATGATGTATCCGTCGACGGCGTGCCTGGTGCAAAGCAAGCTGGGAATCAAGGATACTTGGGGATTCGACGTGTCGGCAGGCTGCTCTGGATTTCTGTACGCGTTGAATGCCGGCGTGAAATTTGTGGAGTCGGGGCAATACAAGAAAGTGTTGGTGATCGGGTCAGACGTGAACTCCTCAATGACGGATTACACCGATCGCGCGGTTTGCATCATTTTTGGTGATGGCGCTGGAGCAGTGCTGCTGGAGCCTGCGAGCGACGGAGAAGCGGGAATTATCGATCACGTCGCGCAAGTAGAAGGAGCGGGCGGGCAGTTCCTGTACATGCCCGGAGGCGGCAGCTTGAATCCGGCAAGCCATGAAACCGTGGATCAGAAGATGCATTACATCCACCAGGACGGGAAAAACGTATTCAAATATGCGGTAAAGAAGATGGCGGAAATGACCGAGCGCATCCTGGAGAAGAATGGGATGACCGGGAAGGATGTGGATTGCTTCATCGCGCACCAAGCGAACCGGCGGATCATTACAGCTACGGCGGAACGTCTGGGCATGCCACTGGAAAAAGTGGTCATCAATATCGACCGGTATGGAAATACGACGGCAGGGACGATACCGCTGGCGATGCAGACGGCGCTGGAAGAGAAGCGATTGAAGAAGGGCGACGTGGTGTTGCTGGCTGCGGTCGGAGCAGGCTTTACTTCCGGCGCGACGCTGCTGCGTTGGGCGTACTAAGAGCGGGAACGCCGCCGACACAGGATACTTCACTCCGCGAACTTCGTTCGGAATGACAGATAAAGAAAGAGGGCGGAGGGTGGCTCCGCCCAAGCATTGGTCCTGTGCCGATAATGCTCAGCTGGGAATGACGAGTTGCTGGCCAACCTTGATGGTGTTGGGGTCAGTCAATTTGTCTTTGTTGGCTTCGAAGATTTTCATGTACTCGTTGGCATTGCCATAAAACTGCTTGGCAATTTTGGAGAGGGAATCTCCGGCAGCGACGGTATAAGTCTGCTGCTTCGGAGCTAGCGAAGGATCCACAGTGAGATTGAGGGTCAAATCGCTATAGGTGGGATCGACGAGTTTGGCCTGATCCCAGATTTTGTTCTTGATGGCATCGGACCCGCAGGCGCCTTCGATATAGAGTTTGTTGTCCTGGATGTGTACGTGAGTGAGGCGCACGCCGGACTGATTGATCGCATTGAGCACGGACCCATACTTCATTTTGAGTTGATCTAAATCTGCCATGAGTCTTCCTCTCTAGAAGTAATCGGGCGGGTAAACGGGCGGGCACCAAGGATAGCACCGCGAGGCCAAAGAGAGATGACAAAGTTGTGACGGAAAGCTGGGAGGGTTAGCAGGAACGAATGGAGGCGGCTTGGGCCAGATTGGCTTCGAGGCGATGGCCAATCTGCACGGCGGCGTAGCGCGCGCAAAGCAGACGCTCTTGCTCACTCCAACTGGCAAGAGCCGGGGTGACGCTGCCGAAAAGATCGGAAACTTTGCTTACCAGCTTGTAGTAGAGCGGCACCAAACCAAGATGCGCGCGGCTGTGCTTTAGTTCCGGAGTCAGCGCAAGGACGCTAGCCAGTTTCTCGAAATCGGAGCCGGTCAGATTGGACTCTTCGACTTGGACGGCCTCAAGAATATCGGTGGGGATGGGCTGAGCGGCAACGCTGGTGAGAACCGCGCGCCAGTAGTAGAGCCCGAACTGCATGAGAGCGACGACCGAAATAGCAAAAAGCATTGTGGAGAACATCCCTCAGCCTCCACGTGGAGAATGAGGCTTGCGACGGAATTTCCCAATAGTTCGGGGGTACTAGCGGGGTAGCCCGAGCGGTGTAATCGCTTTGTGAACAGTGAGTTACGGGTTGCCAAGGGCATGAGGATGGCCTAAGCTGCGGTCGGCGAGTGGAGGACGCGGGCATGAAAGCATGGATTTTGGTTTTGGCACTGAGCATCGTTGCCGGGCTGACGGTTTGCGCTGGATGCGATTTGCAAGCTGAGGGCGACACGAACCGCCAGGCCATTCTTGCGGTGTTGACGGAACAGCAGGC
>Ga0335072_10012951_pt1 | contig 11896 bp, 6 predicted proteins | sample Lox_Sample_21_FD_206725 | JGI IMG/M metagenome (GOLD analysis project Ga0335072, IMG submission 206725) | Soil microbial communities from Loxahatchee National Wildlife Refuge, Florida, United States - Lox_Sample_2.1 | ecosystem: Environmental > Terrestrial > Soil > Wetlands | place: USA: Florida...
GCGAACCTGGTACTGGCCGACGAAATCAACCGCGCCACGCCTAAGACGCAGTCCGCCCTGCTGGAAGCCATGCAGGAGCGCACCGTTACCAGCGGAACCACCACGCACGAGCTGGAAGCGCCGTTCCTGGTGATGGCCACCCAGAATCCGATCGAAATGGAGGGCACCTACCCGCTGCCCGAAGCCCAGCTGGATCGCTTCCTGATGAAGATTCTCGTCCAGTATCCTTCGCGCGAAGATCTCAGCCGCATTGTCGAGCGCACCATCCACCGTGACGAAACATCGCTTCATCAGGTGGTGGATCGCGACGCGATCCTCGAGCTGCGCGCCGCCTGTCGCGACGTGCTGGTAGCCGCGCACGTCCAGGACTTCGCCATCGACCTGGTGATGGCCACGCAGCCGGGCACCTCCGGCGCGCACCAGCTTGCCAACAAATATATTCGCTACGGCAGTTCGCCGCGCGGCGCACAGGCACTGGTGGAATGCGGGCGCGCCTTGGCCCTGATGCGCAGCCGGCTGAACCTCAGCATGGACGATGTCCGCGAGATGGCGCCGGCCGTCCTGCGCCATCGTATCATCCTGAACTTCGACGCCCACGCCGACGGTCAAACGCCGGAAACCATCCTCAGCCAGATCATCGAGAGCGTCTCCTCCGCGGCCGTCAAGTGAAAGCAATCCAGTGAAAACGGCGCCGCTCATCGACAGCACCTTCCTCGAGAAACTCGAGCGGCTGGCGATCCTGTGGCAGAAGTCGTTTCCGGGTCTGGTCGGCGGCCACAACATTTCTCATTTCGCCGGCCCCGGCCAGGAGTTTCTGGACCATCGCCAGTTCCACCACGGCGACGACCTGCGCGCGGTCAACTGGCGCGCCTATTTGCGCCTGGAAAAACTCTTCCTGAAGATGTTTCAGGTCGAGCCGCGCATACCGGTCCGCCTGTTGCTGGACTGCAGTAACTCCATGGCCACGGGCGCCAGCCCAAAGTTCGATTACGCGCGAAAACTCGCCGCGGCCCTGTGCTACATCGGCCTGGTGCGTCTCGACACCATCGGCGTCCAGCCCTTCGGCGCGGACCTGGGAGACTCCTTCCTCTGCGGCGGCGGGAGGCATCGCTTCATTCCCGCCGTCAACTTTCTGGAGAGCCTGTATCCCTCCGGACGGACAAATTTCTTTCAGATCGCGCGCGATTTCATCGCCAAGTATCCGCAACGCGGGTTGCTGATCGTCGTTTCGGATTTTCTCGACGACGCCGGCTGCGAGCGCCCTTTGCAGTTTCTCGCCGATTTCGGCCACGAGCTTCTGCTGGTGCACGTCTGGTCACCCGAAGACCGGGCGCCCGATTGGGAAGGACAACTGGATCTCACCGACGCCGAAACCGGCGCCGTGCTCGAAATCGGATTCGACTCGGCTGCCCGCGACGCCTACACTCAGGCTTTCGACGCCTACGCGCGCAACCTCCAGAACATCGCCCTGCGCAACGGCGGGCGCTACATCGGCCTTTCCACAAACACTACAATTGAGGAAGCGGTGTTCGGCCCGATGGCGCGCTCCGGCGCCATACAGTAACGCGCCATGTTCTTCCTCAACCTCTCGTTACCGGAATTTCTGGCGATCCTGGGATCGCTGTCGGGCGTGGTGGTGGCGCTGTACCTGCTGGACCGGGCGCGCAAGAAGCACATCGTAGCGAGCCTCCGTTTCTTCACCGCCGTTGAGCAGCCTCCGGTGATGAAGCACCGGCGCAAGCTGCAACAGCCCTGGTCGCTGGTGCTGCAAATCGTCAGTTTGTTGCTGCTGCTGCTCGCCATCGCGCAGCTTCGCATCGGCTCGGCCGATCAGTCCTCGCGCGACCACGTGATGATCCTGGACACCTCCGCCTGGATGTCCGCGCGCTCCGGTCAGAATCGCCTTATCGATCAGGCCCGCGCGGCGGCCCGCGGCTATCTGCGCGCGCTGCCGGCCAATGACCGCCTCATGATCGTGCGTGCGGGCGCGCTGGCCACTCCGGCCGTGCTGTTTGAATCCGACCGCCGCAAGCTGCAGCAGGCCATCGATGAAACCCAGCCCGGCGCCGGGCCCCTCAACCTCCAGCAGGCTTTCGATTTCGCCCGGCAGGCGCAGAAGCTGCACGCGCAGCGCCCCGGGGAAATCGTCTTCATCGGCGCCGCGCGTACCTCCAGTGACGACGCGCAGCAATTCAATGCACCGCCGAACCTGCGCTTCATCGCCATCAACGGTCCGTCGGAACATAGCGGATTGCGCAAGCTAAGCGTCCATCGCCTCGCTTCCGACCCCGACACCTGGGAGGCCTTCATCGCGGTGAAGAACTATGGCGCTCGCCCGCGATCTCTGCCGCTGGCCGTGAACTTCGGTGGTTCGCCGGTCGGTTCCCATCGCTTCGACTTGAAGCCCGGGGCCGAAGAGAGCGTCACCTTCCGCTTCACAACCCGCGCCGCCGGCTGGCTGGAGGCGCGCCTGCTGACCAACGACCCCTTCGTCCAGGACCATCGCGCGATTCTGGAGTTGCCAGCGCGAAAAGTGCTGCCGGTTGCCGTCTATTCAACGGAGCCGGATCTGCTTCGCCCGGTCTTCAACGCGATTCCCGGCGTGCAAGCGAGCTTCCTCGCCCCCTCCAGCTACGATCCCAAACTTCGCGGCGGCATCGTGCTCCTGGATCGCTTCGCTCCCTCCGCGCGGCCTTCTTCCGACAGCATTTGGATCGAGCCGCCGTCCGGTCAGTCGCCGATCCCTGTGCGCTCCACCGGGCAGAAAGTTCACTTGAGCCGCTGGGAAACGGACGATCCGCTGGGCGCCGGTTTGCGCGTGAGGGACCTGGAATTTCCAACGGCCCAAATCTTCAACACCGCTCCGGGCGACATTGCCATTGCTTCGGCCGATGCCGGTCCGCTGATTGTCGCGCGCCCCGGCTCCCCGAAAATCGTCGTGTTCGGCTTCCACCCCGTGCGTTCCGGCATGAAATACGAACTTGCGACGCCGCTCGTGTTCGCCAACATCGTCCGCTGGATGCAGCCCGATGTATTCCGCTCCTGGGAACTGACGGCGTCCACGGTGGGCACCGTCGAGGTCGCGCTGGATAGCGAGCCGGATCCCAACTCCATCCGCGTCCAAACCGAAGACGGCGTGCGGCTGCCGTTCACGGTCGAGGGCCGTACTCTGCGCTTCTTCGCCGGCGCTCCCGGAATCGTTCGCGTGCTCAACGGCGACCGCGAATTGGTCTATTCGCTCACTCTTCCGCAGCCGGGCGATGCCGTCTGGCGGCCGGCACGTGCGAAATTCGGATTGCCCGCGCAGAGTCCCATCCAACCCGCTGCGCGCGATGTCTGGCAATGGCTCGCTTTGCTGGGAGCCGCCGGATTGCTCGCGGATTGGATCTTATTCGGCCGCATGCAGCGGCGGGTAGCATCCTTCGATCGTCCCGCCCAACCCGCGTTCTGGAGGAAGGCCTCATGACCTTCGAGCACGGCTGGGTGCTGGTGTTCGTGTTGCTGCCGCTCGCCTGGGCTGCGTTCGAGATGCGGCGGACGCGCCGCACTGTGGGGCTGATTCTCAAAGCGCTGGCTTTTGTGGCGATCATCCTCGCACTGGCCGAGCCTCGGATCACGCTGCCGCAAACCAAAATGGCGGTCGCCGTACTTGTCGACACCTCCGCGAGCGTTTCGCCGCAGGATCTCGCGCGCGCTTCTGAACTCGCTGCCGCCATCGATAAAGCACGCGGCCGCCACCGGGTGCGCGTCCTTCCGTTCGCGCGTTCGGTTCGCGATCTCATGCCCGCCGAGCGTGGCTGGCGCTTTCAATCCACGGCCGGCGAAGCCGGGCGCGCCACCGACATCGAGTCCGCCATCCAGGAAGCCGTCAGCTCGCTGCCTTCGGATCTGGTGCCGCGCTTAGTCCTGATTTCGGACGGCAAAGAGAATGCCGGCAGCATCACCCGCGCTGCTTGGCAGGCTCAGCGCCTGGGCATCCCCATCGACACGATTCCTCTTCAAGGCCGCCCGCAGCCCGCGCTTCGGCTGGAATCCGTGACGCTGCCCACCGTCGCCTTTACCGGTGAACAGTTCCCCATCGACTTGAGTGTGGTTTCGCCCTCCGCGCTCTCCGGCACCGTCGAGGTCAGCGCCGAAGGTAAATTGCTGGGCTCCAATCCCATCACGCTGGCCCCCGGCGACAACCAGGTTCGCGTGCACGCCAGCCTTTCGGAAGTGGGCGCTCTGAATCTGTCGGGCGTGATTCGAGCCGGTCGATCCGGCGAGATCCGTTTTGACCGCGCCGTCAATCTGCGGCGGCCCAAGGTTCTTTACGTCTCGCAGGACCCCGCGGGAACGGAGGCGCATCTGATGCAGACTCTGGCCGCGGCGCAATTCGAAGTGGACCGCACGGGCGATCCGCTGCACGCCGACCTGGCCGGCTATCAGCTGGTTGTGCTGAACAACCTGGATCTGGAAGCTTTGCCCGAGTCCCGCAAGGACGACATCGAGAAGTTTGTGCAGCAAGGCGGCGGGCTGCTGGTCATCGGCGGCGAGCACAACGTGTATCCCGATGACAAGAAGATCGAGGACGCGCTGGACCGCACGCTACCCGCCAAACTCGCGCCGCCGCGCTCCCCGGAAGGCACCGCGGTGGTGCTGATCATCGATAAGTCCTCTTCCATGGAAGGCAAGAAGATTGAGCTGGCGCGGCTGGCCGCCGTGGGCGTCGTGGATAATCTGCGCGCCATCGACCAGGTGGGCGTGTTGATCTTCGATAACTCCTTCCAATGGGCCGTGCCCATGCGCCGCGCCGAAGACCGGTCTTTGATCAAGCGCCTGATCTCGGGCATTATTCCCGATGGCGGCACGCAGATCGCGCCGGCGCTCGCCGAGGCATATCACAAAATCCTGCCGTTGCACGCCACTTTCAAGCACATCGTACTGATGACCGACGGCATCTCGGAGGAAGGCGACAGCCTGGATCTTTCCAAGGAAGCGGCCGCGCAGCACGTCACCATCTCGACGGTCGGCCTGGGGCAGGACGTCAATCGCGCGTATCTTGAAAAAGTCGCGGCCATCGCGAACGGCAAGTCTTATTTTCTGAATGAGCCAGCCGGCTTGGAGCAGATTCTCATCAAAGACGTGATGGAGCACACCGGATCCACGGCTGTGGAGCGTCCGCTCAAGCCCATCGTGAGCAAGAACGCCGAGATTCTGTCGGGGGTGGGCATCGACACCGCGCCGGCGCTGAAGGGCTACGTACGATTCATCGCCAAGCCCACCGCCGACACCATCCTGAAGATTGACGAGAAAGACCCACTGTACACGCGCTGGCAATATGGGCTGGGGCGCGCCGCCGTTTTCGCTTCCGACGCCAAGGCCCGCTGGGCCGCCGACTGGGTCACCTGGAAGGGCTTCGACCGCCTGTGGGCCAACATCTTCCGCGATCTGTTGCCGCACGCCGAAAGCAGCGACGCCAAAGCGGGTTTCGATAGCGCGAGCGGCGATCTGGACGTCGAGTATCAGCTCGGCCGCGACGTCGACGCGCCCGGGCAACTCCCTGAGATCTTTGTACTCGGTCCCAACGGCTTCCGCCATCCCATGGAGATTACCAAGCTGGGGGACAAATCCTACCGCGGTAAGATTCACATCGGCCAGTTACAGGGCCTGTTCCGCATCCGCCCGCTGGAGGAGTCGCGCGCGTTTCCGGAGGTCGGTTACTACCAGCAGGAGCAGGAATTGCTGGACTACGGCTCGAATCCGTTCCTCCTGCGCACCATTGCTCAGTTCACCGGCGGCCGGTTCAACCCCGCTCCCAAGCAGGTGTTCGATGCGGCCGGCCGTTCCGAGACGTCAGTATTGAATCTCTGGCCGGCGCTGCTCGGTCTGGCGATCGCTTTGAATCTCGCCGAGCTGCTCATGCGAAAAGTGCCACGACGGTCTCTAGGTGAAATGTTTGGGGGAAAAGATCGGCCAGCGTGATCCTGCCGATGCGGTAGCCTTCGGCGAGCAGGCCCTGCAAGTCCCGTGCGAGAGTCGCCGGATCGCACGAAATGATGGTGATCCGCGGAGTGCGGATGCGCGCCAGCTCCCGCACGGCGTGCTTGCCAAGTCCCGATCGCGGTGGATCGGCGAAAATGAAGTCCGGCCGGTCTTCGAGCGCGGCGAGATAGTCTTCCGTGGTTTGGTGCAGCGCTTCCTGCCCGATGTTGTGCTGCAGGTCGGCGAAGGCGCTGCCGTTGGATTCCACCGCGGTTACCCTCGCAAAGCGCGTTGCCAGACTTTTCGCGAACAGGCCTACTCCCGCGTAGAGATCCACCGCCCATTTGCCTTCCACGCCGCTAGTGGCGCACTCGACCAGCCGATCGATGAGGAAACGGTTCACTTGGAAGAAGGAATGGCGACTGACGCGGAACCCGCCGTAGTCGATCGGGCCGGTGACGCCGAGCGACGCAAGCTCGGCCAACGCCGCTTTCGGCACGCGGTCCAGTACATTCACCTGAACGTCGGTCTCATTGGTGAATAGTTCCACGCCCGCGTTGACGCCGGGAACGTTGATCGCGCGGATGATCTCATTGAGTTTTGGCGACGCGATGGGGCAATGATCGATCGCGCAAAGCCGGTGCGAGCCGTGCTCGAAGTAGCCCACGCTGCCATTTTCGAGATGGAGCTGAATGCGGTTGCGGTACTGCCAAGGCTCCGCCGTGATGACGCCGATCTCGCCCTCGTACTCAATCTTGCCGACGCGCCGCAGAACTTCGCGCAGGATCGCCTGCTTCTGCTCCATCTGAAACTCGTAGTTGGCGTTCTGATAGTGGCAGCCCCCGCAGTGCAGAAAATAAGGGCAGGCAGGCTCGATGCGGGCGGCGGAGGGCGAAATCACTTCGATCAGCCTTCCTCGAAACAGGTCACTCTTGACCGGTTCCACGTTAGCCCGGACGACTTCGCCGGGCAGCACATATGGTATTAGGACAACTCTACCACCAACCCGCGCCAGGCCGTCGCCGCCATAGACCAGCTTTTCAATGGTGAGGGTTTCTTCGGTGGGCAATTCCAGACTCACCCTACGGTACCATGAGGATTCACGATGAAGAAACGCGTCTTCTCCGGCGTTCAGCCGACGGGCAATCTGCACATTGGGAACTACCTGGGAGCTCTGAAGAACTGGGTCGAGATCCAGGGCAATTACGAGAGCATTTTCGGCATCGTCGACTTGCACGCCATCACGGTGTATCAGGATCCGGCGGAACTGCGCGCGAAGATCCTCGAAATCGCGGCGCTGTTTCTGGCGGCGGGGATTGATCCGAAGCAGTCGACCATTGTGGTGCAGTCGTCCATTCCGGAGCATTCGGAACTCGCCTGGATGCTGACTTGCGTTACGCCGGTGGGCTGGCTGGAACGCATGACGCAGTACAAAGCCAAGGCGCAGGCGCAGGAGACGGTGGGCGACGGGCTGCTGCAATACCCGGTGCTGATGGCCGCCGATATTTTGATTTACCAGGCGGCGATCGTGCCGGTGGGCGACGATCAGGCGCAGCATCTGGAACTAACGCGCGACATCGCGCAGCGTTTCAATTCGCTGTACGGAGAGACGTTTGTGATGCCGGAAACGCACATGCCCACCGCTGGATCCCGGGTCATGGGTTTGGACGATCCAACGAAGAAGATGAGCAAGTCCGCGCCGGGATCGGGCCATGCGATTGCGTTGCTCGATCCTCCGGATGTAGCTCGCAAGAAAATCATGCGGGCTACGACTGATTCTCAGCCGCACATCGATTTGGAGAATCTGTCGCCTGGGGTGCTGAACCTGCTCGACATTGCTAAGGCCTTCGAGGGACCGGTAAACGTGGATGTGTACCAACGGTTTCAGGGGAAGCGATATGGAGATTTGAAGAAGGCGGTAGCTGACGTTGTTGTCTCTCACCTGGAGCCGCTGCAGAAGCGGTATGCCGAGATTATGGACGAGCCGGGATATCTCGCCGGAGTGCTGCGCGAGGGCGCCGAGCGGGTGTCGCCGATCGCGCAGTCGACCGTAAAGCTGGTGAAGGAGCGGATGGGGCTGTACGTCGGCGGTTAATGGAAGTCGTGCGAGGGCACGGCCTCTTCGGCGACGTGCAGCGGATCGAAGCGTTCGGCGCGCACGGTGGCGACGTTATCGATATTCTGCATTTCGCCCTCGATCACAAGATACGGGTTGTTGAGGATGGTCTTTCGTTCGCGCTCGAAGACGTCCGGCATGACGACGGCGTTCGAGACTCCGGTCTCATCTTCGAGACTCAGGAACAGCAAGCCTTTGGCGGTGCCGGGGCGCTGGCGGCAGATGACGCATCCGGCGATGCGGACGGAACGGCCATTGCGGACGAACTTCACCTCGTTCGCAGGCGTGACACCGAGCGCGTTCATCTTTTCGCGGTGAAAAGTCATGGGGTGGCTGCCGATGGTGAGGTGCGTGCCGTGGAAGTCGGCGTTGAGGCGCTCGCTCGCGGTCATTTGCGCGAGCGGCGCGTGGCTGGTGGCTGGTGGCTGGTAGGTTGCGAAAAGCGGGCCGGCGGGGCGCAGGGCCAACTCGGAGTCCCAGAGCGCGGCGCGGCGATGCGTGGGGGAATCTGTGATGAAGTTGAGCGCGCCGATTTCACTTAAGCTTCGTAGCTCGTCCTTGCGGAGTTCGGGGGCGCGATTGACCAGGTCCTGAATGCTCATGAACGGCGCCTGCGTGCGGGCGGCAAGGATAGATTCGGCGGCCTGCTGGCGCAGGCCTCTCACGTAGTTGAGGCCCAGGCGGACGCGCTTCTCTCCGTTCTGCTCTTCGATAGTGCAGAGCCACTGGGAGCGCGTGACGTCCACCGGATTGAAGTGCTGGCCGTGGCGCTGCGCGTCTTTCACCAACGTTGCGGGCGCGTAGAACCCCATGGGCTGATTGTTCAGGATCGCGGCTGTGAAGGCGGCCAGGTAACGGCACTTCAGATAGGCGCTGGCGTAGGCGATCAAAGCGAAACTGGCGGCGTGCGATTCGGGAAATCCGTAGAGCGCGAACGAAGTGATGGATTGGACGATGGTGTCCTGCTGCTGGCCGACGATTCCGTTCTGCGTCATCCCGGCGCGGAGGCGGACTTCGATGTCGCGCATGCGGGCTTCGGAGCGCTTGAATCCCATGGCACGGCGCAGCTCTTCGGCCTCGCCGCCGGTGAAATTTGCCGCGATCATGGCGATGCGGAGCAACTGCTCCTGAAATAACGGTATGCCGAGCGTGCGCTTGAGCACGGGTTCGAGCAGCGGATGCAGGCACTCGGGCTTCTCGCGACCCTGGCGGCGGCGCAGATAGGGGTTCAGCATCTGGCCGACGATCGGTCCGGGGCGGATGATGGCCACTTCCACCACGATGTCGTAGAAGCGCTCGGGCCGCATGCGTGGAAGGCAGGACATCTGCGCGCGGCTCTCCACCTGGAACATTCCGATGGTGTCAGCGTTTTGGAGCGCAGCGTAGACGAGCGGATCGTCTTGCGGCAGATGCGCGAGGTCCACTTCTTCGCGGTAGGCGCTGCGGATGAGCTGGATGGATTCCTCGAGCACGGCCATCATGCCGAGGCCCAGCAGATCCACTTTGATGATGCCCATGTCGGCGCAGTCTTCCTTGTCCCACTGAATGACGACGCGGCCGGGCATGGTGGCGGGTTCGAGCGGGACGACGGAATCGAGCTGGCCTTCGCAGATCACCATGCCGCCGGAATGCTGGCCGAGATGGCGCGGCAGATCGCGGATGGACATGTAGAGATCCAGGAATTTCGCGATCAGCGGATTTTCAGGCGAGAAGCCGGCTTCCGCAAATTGGCGTTCGGCGGTGTCGCGCGGATCGGTCCAGCCCCAGACCGGGACGAGCGCGGCGATGCGCGCCAGTTCGGGTTCGGGGAAGCCCAGCACTTTGCCGATGTCGCGCACGGCCGAGCGGCCGCGATAGGTGATGACGTTGGCGGTCATGGCGGCGCCGAGCTTGCCGTAGCGTTCGTAGACGTACTGGATAGCGCGCTCGCGCCGATCGCCGCTGGGCAAATCGAGATCGATGTCCGGCCATTCGCCGCGCTCTTCGGAGAGAAAGCGCTCGAAGAGCAGTTCCATTTCGACCGGGTCCACCGCGGTGATGCCGAGCGAATAGCAAACCGCGCTGTTGGCGGCCGATCCGCGGCCTTGCACCAGGATGTTGTTGCGGCGGCAGAATTCGACGATGTCCCAAACGATCAGGAAGTAGCCGGCGAGATCGAGCTTCTCGATGAGCGCCAGCTCGCGATCGATCTGGCGGCGGGCGCGGCGGCGCAGGTCGGCGGATTTCGAATGGTAGCGGTTCAGCGCGCCTTCTTCAGTGCGCTTGCGCAGGAACGAATTCATGGTGTCGCCCGGCGGCGTGGGATAGCGGGGGAACTGGTAGCCGAGATCGGCCAGTGTAAATTGCAGGCGATCCGACAGCTCCTTGGTGTTGGCGATGGCTTCGGGAAGGTCGGCGAAGAGGCGGGCCATCTCTTGCGCGCTTTTCAGATACCGCTCGGAGTTGATGGAGAGCAGGCGGCCGGCTTCCTGAATGGTTGTTTTGTGGCGGACGCAGGTAAGGACGTCAAGCGCTTCGCGGGATTGCGGGGCGGCGTAGCTGGCGCCGTTGGTGGCCAGTAACGGGAGTTGATGCGAGCGCGCGAAGTCGATGAGCGCCTGATTGAGCGATTCTTCGTGACGGTTGTAGTGGCGCTGGAGCTCGACGAAGACGTTTTTTGCGCCGAACAGATCGAGGAAGCGGGCGTCGGGGCGCGCGGCCAGGCAGACCAGGCCTTCGGAGAACTCGGCGAACTCTTCTGGTTTTGCGGCACCCTCACCTTTGGCGGCTCGCATTTTCATGCTGGTGATCAGGCGGCAGAGATTCTGATAGCCGGTGCGGTTTTCGGCCAGCAGCGGATAACGATGGCCATCGGTGCAGGTGATCTCGGCGCCGATGTGCGCGCGGATGCCGGCCTTTTTCGCGGCCATGTGGAAGCGAGCGGCGCCGGAGACGTTGTCGTGATCGAGCATGGCGATGGCGGGGAAGTTGAGTTCGGCGCAGCGGGAGACCAGTTCTTCGGGCGTGGAGGAACCCTCCAGGAAGCTGAAGGCGCTACGGGCGTGGAGTTCGACGTAGCGCTCAGTCATAACTGCCGTCGAGGAACCAGCGATCGCCAGGTTCACGGTAGATGCGATAAAGAGCGCCGTTGTTGAGCGCGATGTCCCATTCGTCGCGGTTCCAGGGCGTGGCGGTCCACCAGTCGCCGGAGGTTCGCCAGGGGCCGGCGGAGTTGAGCACTTTGCCATGAATGCCGGAGGCGGTGATGCGTGCCGGGCGGTTGTCGTCCAGAGAGACCGTGGCGGGGAGGGCAGGGCGGAAGTAGCGAAAACCTTGGTGGCTAGTGATGGGTGGCTGGTGGCTGGTAACGGAGGGCTGCGCTTGGACCATTCGATACGGATGCGGGTGGTGGGTGTTCAGAAGCTCGGGGATACCTACATTTGTTTCGCCGACGATGCCGCGGATGCGGGCGAGCGTGAGTTCCAGTTTGTCGGGAGCGGGCGTGGGAGGCAGGAAGATGCCGGTTTGCACGGTGCGCGGGTGCACTGGTTTGAGCGCGAGCGAGAGAGTCAGGATGGGAGCTTGCGGCGGATGGGCTTCGAGATCCATTTGCAGAAGCTTCAGCAGCGATTTGCTTTCGCGCATGGGGACTGGGAGGCGCAGGGTGCGGACGTGCTCGGCGCGGTCTTCCAGTTCCAGGCGGACGGTGACTTCGTTGGCGGCGAGCGCGTTGGAAAGCAGGCGGGCGCATTGATCGTTGAGCAGGCGCGCGATCAGGAAGAGCAGAGGCTCCAGCAGGGTGATGGGGTGGTCGAGCTCAATGCGATTTTCATAAGT
>Ga0335072_10012954_pt1 | contig 11894 bp, 11 predicted proteins | sample Lox_Sample_21_FD_206725 | JGI IMG/M metagenome (GOLD analysis project Ga0335072, IMG submission 206725) | Soil microbial communities from Loxahatchee National Wildlife Refuge, Florida, United States - Lox_Sample_2.1 | ecosystem: Environmental > Terrestrial > Soil > Wetlands | place: USA...
CGGTCTATTGCAAGCGAGCGACGGCAATTTCTACGGGACGACGAACCAGGGAGGAAGCAGCGGCGATGGCACGGTCTTCATGCTTACACCCGCCGGGGCGGAGACCATCGTCTACTCGTTCGCCGGAGGCGCCACCGACGGCGCCGCCCCTTCCGCCAGTCTCATTCAGGGTACCGACGGAAAGCTCTATGGAACGACCTCATCGGGCGGCCCAAACAACTACGGCACGGTGTTTACGGTCACGCTGCACTGAGGCCTTCGCTCATTTCACATAGCCGATGCGTGCGAAGCTCAAACCGGAATTCGGATCAGCTGAGAGGCAGATGTTCCGCACTTTCGCCGATATGTACTCAACGGGTATTGCCCCGTATTCCCGGCTGTCTAGGCTGTCATCCCGGTTGTCTCCAAGAACGAAGTAACTATCAGCGGGAACTACCCGCAGCCAGTTCTGATACGAGACATTCATGTCATTACCGGCTTTCACGTAGGGCTCATTCAGTACTGTCCCATCGACATAAATGCGGCCCTCTCGATCCTCGAGATGGTCCCCAGGTAACCCGATGATGCGCCTGATGTAGCTCTTGGAAGGATTCTTTGGGTGCCGAAAAATGATGACGTCCCCGCGTTGAGGCCTGTGATTCCAATAGGCCCAGGTATCAGCCATAACGAAATCACCGCTGTCAATGGTGTCGCTCATGGAATTCGACGGGATGCGGTAGATCTTCGCCCCAAGCCGAGCGTTGGTACTGAGCAGCAGGAGCACCAAGGTCAGGCAGCCGACAAAGTAAGCCAGGTAGACGTACCATCGTGGGGATGCCGTGTAGGCACTTTTGTTGCTCCTTTTGGCGAGGAGGCCGCAGCATGGGATCAGTCCGAGCCACAGAATGAACAGGAGCAAATAGAGCGTGACCAGGCCCCAGGGCATGAACAGCAGCCCTGTTAATCGCTCAAGATAGAAGAGAGCGAGCGGAACCATGGCTACAACGACCGCCGCTCGCGGCCGACCAACGTAAAGGAGTCCCAATCCGGATGTGAGCATGGCGAGCAGACACGCGACGGTGGGGCGTCGGTCCTGGTTCCGGCCGCCGGGCCGCCCCGAGGAGGCGAATGCTGCGCAACCGGGGGTAGAGACCACGAGAAAAGCGGCGGAGAACTGGCACAAGTAGACGACAGCGGTCGTCAATAGCAGATACGTGCTTGCAGTCAACGCCGAGAGATGAGCCATCGCGATCGGGGGGGTCAATATCAAAGTGACGAGGAGTGTGATCCGGGCCCAGTTGCGCGCCCTGGCGAGAAAAACGATGATCAAACCATAGAAGATGACGCTCGCGATTTCGGCCCCGATCCAAACCGGGTACGGTAGACCAGCTGGCGCCCTGAAGTGCGTCATGGCGTCCTCAGTAATCCTGAGAAGGAGTCCTAGCGCGAGCAGGATGGCTGCTGCAACGACCTGCGCCGGGATGTTATTTTCAGGTGCTAAGGTCTTTTCGGGGGACTCTGGTGCGTCTGCAGACTCGGTGTGCATGCAAGACCCTCGGTGGCTGCTTCCCGGTGCTCGGTCCGATCGTCAATTGCTGATGACCCCGATTCTACGTAACCACGCGTCGGCAAGCGCGGGCCAATGCGTGATCGGCGAATTCGTCGGCCTGAGCCCAAACGCATGGCCGCCCTGGGCATAGAGGTGCAGTTCCGCCGCCACACGAGCCTTGGCGAGAGCTCTATAGTAAACCAGTGACTGCTTGACCCCGTCCACATAATCGTCCTCCGCCTGTACCAAAAAGGTCGGCGGTGACCCACGTGAGACTTGAACACTGGGGTTCAACGCGTCGTTATCGCTCGCAAGGTTTCTGTTGATGGCGAGATGCCCCGGATAGATGGCCATGGCGAAATCGGGACGTGCACTTTCCTCGTCGGCCGCGTCCACCGGCGAATACAGGCGACGGCTGAAGTCTGCGCTCACTTCAGCCACCAGATAGCCGCCAGCCGAAAACCCGAGTACACCGATCTTGTGAGGATCGATATGCCACTTGGCGGCGTCCATGCGCACCAGCCGGATCGTGCGCTGCGCATCTTGCAACGAAGGGAGCGATAGCTCGAGGCCGTTCGGACGGCACTTGCAATGCCAGTCGTAAGGCGAACTCGGAACGCGATACTTCAAGAGGACACAGGTGATGCCGAGGGAGGTCAGCCAAGTGCAAGCGTCGGTGCCTTCGAGATCGATTGCCAGTCCTTCGAACCCGCCGCCCGGAAACACCACCACCGCAGCGCCTGTGCTCTCCCCAGACGGGGCATAGACCGTCATCGTCGGCCGCGTCACATTGAATACGGCTGTGACCGGTCTGCCGCCGATCAGTTTGCGGCCGGTGAGGGCGTATTCGGGTCCTGGCGCGGGCTGGTCATGGGGTGGCGTACCCGGCCACACCGGGATCTGCGTGTGCCCGGCAGAAGGCTGCCAAACGTTCGCGTGCGCCTGCATGCAACTGCACCAGGCCAGGAAACACAAGGCATAGATGCATGCTCTCACGGATGGCTCCGCGAAACGGGTGAGATCTGCCCAGTGGCGTGCAGTGATAGGGTCGGAATCGAAGGATAGGCCCAAGCCCTTGAAAGTGAAAGCGGATTAGCCGCCCTCCTCTCCGGATACCCCGACCGCATACCCCTGCCGATTTCGCCTCAGGCTGCCCAAGGCGGCGCCCGCCCGTGCGTCAACACGAGCGAGCGCCTACCACAACCAGCCTATGTAAGAGGCCGATCATGGGTACTTCCGCTCGCCGTGTCGATTCTACTCGGAGAATCCGTCCCCGCCCGGTCCGGGTGTCCTCTGTTGTCCGGCGCCGTCACGCTGCGCCGAAGGTGCCGGACTTCTCCCAAATCATGGGGCACCTGGCTGACGCCATCGCTTTTATCCGCGTCAGCCATCGATCGCTTGACCACCTGGAGGTCGCCTTCGAAGAGGTGTCGTTATTGCAAATGGGGCTTGCCGCTTTGGATGCTGTCTATACCGAGATCGACATGGCATCGATCGCGCTATCAAAGCATCGACCTCCCTGAACGTGACGAGACGAAAAAGTCGCAGCACTGGTGCGACAGATTCATTCACCTGTCCGACGCTGTATGAGGACGTAGGCAACGACATATAACTTACGCGTCAGGTACAGACGAAACATTTCTTTCATGCATGGTCTTTTGATTGCACTTCCATCAAACTGCGATGCTTCCCGCCAGGGAGTCGCGTGGGCTGGCGCTCCGAACCGATGCTGGCGGGACAAATCCCTCACAGCTTGCGCATATTCCTAAACTGGGATATTATTCATGCGGTCCAAACTTGAACCGGGTGAGCGACCGCTTTTCTGGGTGGCTTCCTCGAAGAAGGATCTCCTTGCCATGCCGGAGCCCGCCGTCCGAGCAATCGGCGTGGCGCTTGGCGTGGCTCAGTATGGTGGAAAGTATCGGTCCGCCAAGCCTTGGAAGGGCGAAGGACCAAGTGTCCTCGAGGTGGTCGAGGATTTCGATGGCGATACGTTTCGCGCAATCTACACGGTGAAGTTCGCCAAGGCAGTCTACGTGCTGCACTGCTTTCAAAAGAAGTCGCCGACCGGTATCAAAACCGCCAAGCCTGATATTGAGCTGGTGGGACGGCGCCTGAAAGCTGCACGACGCGAGTACGAGGAACGATATGGCAAGGCGAGCAAATAGACGTATTCCGATCGAGGCAAGCTCCGGGAACGTATTTGCGGATCTCGGACTCCCTGATGCGGCAGACCTCGATACGAAAGTGCGCCTCGCAGTGAAGATCAATAAGATGCTTGCTGCGCAACGGCTCAACCAAGCCACGGCGGCTGCACGGCTGGATGTCAGTCAGCCGAAGATCTCCGCGCTCAAGAATTACCGCTTGGACGGGTTTTCCGTTGAGCGACTTATGAAACTCATAGCGGCGCTTGGGGAGGACGTGAAAATATCCTTCGGCCCGCGAAAGACAGCAGGATCGCACGGAAGAATCGTCGTTGAAGGACCGTGATGAGGGCGACTTAATAAGGGGGCGGTATGAACGCGCACTCGCGTGAGGAGGCGAGCTATTGCCAGGGGAATACCAACCTCTATGGAGATCTCGGATATCGCGCTCCTGAGAGCATGCTCGTCAAGGCGCAGCTCGTCACCAGAATTGCCGACCTCTTGGCGGAGAAAGGTCTGACTCAGACCACTGCTGCAACCTTGTTCGGCGTCCCGCAACCGAAGCTGTCGAAGATGCTCCGCGGCCAATTCCGGCGAATCTCGGAGTGCACGCTGCTGCGCTGCCTCATACAGCTCGGGCAGGACGTGGACATCATCGTTCGCCCAACGCAGGATCAGCGCAGCCCCGGTACAGTGTCGGTGACTTTCGCGTAGCACCCAATCATCATGGACGAAGGCGAATCGAGGCTCCGAAAGAGCTTTTCCGCGCAGGGCTACATGGTGCTGCCCCGGTTCCTCGCCGATTATGAGATCGGTGGGCTGGAAGCCAGGCTTTCCAGAGACACAGGAGCCCTTACCGGCAGCCGAGCCCTGCTCGAGCTTCCGTGGTGCATGAGCCTGGCCATGCGGATACGCGGCGATTCGCGTCTCAGCAGCGTATTGCCCATTGGGTCGCGCGCCGTTCTCTGCACGTACTTTGAAAAGTCGCCCGCGAGAAACTGGCTGGTAGCGTTGCATCAGGACCTCAGCATCCCGGTCGCAGAGCGCACCGAGGCCTTGGGTTACGCGGGATGGTCCAAGAAAGACGGGCGCCTCTTCGTCCAGCCTCCCCTCGAAGTCCTTGAGCAGTCAGTCGCTGTGCGCGTGCACTTGGACGCGTCCGACGAAGACACCGGCGCCCTCAAAGTCGTCCCGCGCTCTCACAATCTTGGACGATTGCGTCCACAACAGGCTTTAGCTGCAAGAGACGCGCATGGCGAGCGATCCGTGCCGGTTCCGCGAGGCGGCCTGATGCTCATGCGTCCGCTCCTTCTACACGCCTCGTCAAAGGTGATAGGGAATGCCCGGCGCGGAGTGCTCCATTTCCTGTTCGGTCCCCCGTGTCTGCCCGGTGGAGTGCAGTGGCCCCAGCCAAAGCATACCCAGATATCTCGCGACGTATGTTCCCTCTAGATAGCAAAAGGCCCCGGCGTCTTGACACCGAGGCCAATCACCGATCGGGAACCACCCCCCAATCCAAACTCGATTATGAGGGCGCAGGAATTACAGTGCAAGCCCAATACTCGTCGTACGAACTTGCCGTTCTCGTCTCAGAACTCGAGTTTGTGGTGAAGTGTTGACGAAAGTGAGCATCTGCAAACAATCCGCCACATCGCTGTATGCCTGCCTCCGCTCGGATACTTAGGATGGCTCGACGGTTTGGAACGGTGACGCGCCAAGACGTTATGGTCAGACGTATCCACACGCAGCATCTTAGCCGTCTGGTTCGATCAGGGAAACTCGTACGTGTTGCGCCCGGCCAATACCGGCTACCCGATCGCCCTACTACCGAGCGCAGTTATCTGGCTGTAGTCGCGGTTGCGGCGCCCAGGGCGACCATCTGTCTTTTGTCTGCACTGAGGTTCCACGGGATAGGCACGAAGTGGACTTGACCCGCTTTCGTGGACACCCCAAGGTTCGTTTTGGAGGCGTTCACGATGGCAGACAAATCGGTCCGGTACACCCCGCAGTTCAAGCGACAAATGGTCGAGCTGGCACGCACCGGGCGCACCCCGGCGTCGCTGGCGAAGGAGTTCGGCCCCACCCCATGGACGATCTCCCTGTGGATCAAGCAGGACGCCCGCAACGGCGGCAAAGGCGATGGCGGCTTGACGAGCGCGGAGCGCGAGGAGCTTGCACGACTGAGGCGTGAGAACCGCAAGCTCAAGGAAGAGCGGGAGATTCTCTCAAAAGCCGCGGCCTGGTTTGCCACCGAAGGGGCGACCTCGAAGCGCTCTTCGGGTTCGTGAAGGCGAATCAGGCCACCCATTCGGTCGGGGTCATGTGCCGAGTGTTGAAGATCTCGAGGAGCGGGTACTACGCCTGGCTTGAGCGGCCGATGAGCACCAGGGCCCGTCAGGACCTGTGGCTGACCGGCAAGATCGAAGCGATCCACCGCCGCTCGCGTGGCGCGTATGGCTCGCCGATGATCCATGCCGAGCTTGCCGACGAGCACAGCATCCGTGTCGGACGCAAACGTGTAGCGCGGCTGATGCGTGCGGCGGGGTTGCGCGGGGTGACGTTGCGTCGCTTCGTCATCACCACAACGCCTGATCCAAAGGCTTCTAGAGCCATCGATCTGGTCGATCGGCGCTTCTACGCCGAGGGCCCGGATCGGCTCTGGGTCGCGGATATCACGTACGTTCCGACCTGGGCGGGATTCCTGTACCTGGCGATGGTGATGGACGTGTATTCCCGACGGATCGTGGGGTGGGCGATGGAGACACACCTGCGCACCGAGCTGATTCTCTCGGCTCTTGAGATGGCGCTCACGCAGCGTCGGCCGGAAGCGGTGATTCATCATTCCGACAGAGGCTGTCAATACACGAGTTATGCCTTCGGGAAGCGCTGTCAGGAAGCCGGTGTTATGCCCTCGATGGGCTCGGTCGGTGATGCGTACGACAACGCCATGGCGGAGAGCTTCTTCGCCACGCTCGAGCGCGAGGTGCTGAGCCGTCGCCGGTTCCGCTCGCACGCAGAAGCCAAGATGGCGATCTTCGAATGGATCGAGGGCTGGTACAACCCGCACCGCAGACACTCCGGCCTCGGGTACCGATCCCCCGTCAACTACGAGCGTGCGCACCAGCGTTCACCACGAATCCGAAGGCCTGAGCTTCTGCCGCCTGCGGCGTCAGACTGCACTGCGGTGTAAGATCGAGGAGGTAAGACCAGAGACGAAAAGCGAAGACGAGAAACTGTCCACGGATACGGGGCAGGTCCAGTCTAATGTGATCGGACGAGATGACTCCGAACCGGAACTAAAGCCGCAATCGCCGTAACTAGAGCCGCACGCGAATGCTCCAGAACCTGAGAAGATTTCTACGGCGGTGATTCCTACCGGTGCCGGAGGGCATTCTGAGGGCCTCGTATGCAAACTCCTGGCCACACTCAGACTAAATGAAAATTTGTGGCCTGCGCCGAGACTTCCCCTTTAGCAAAGCATACCTGTCAGCTGAGGAAGAGAACGAGCCCACATTCTAAGGGGCGAGATCAACAACTGTACAACTTGGCCCAAGAGACGCTCCACCGAGCAGAATTTCATCATAGTTGGAGTCAGGGCACCTAAAAAGGGGCAGCAGCGTTTGCGTCGGCGAGTTACGGGCAACACGAGGCTGATGTAGACGCGGGAGACGGCAATGCGGGAGGTTCGATTGCAGTCATCGGGCAAGTGGCCGAGCAGTCTCGACGCCGAGCTCGCACAGCGTTCGGACATCACGGAGCCCGAAAGAGCTTCGGGATTGCAGTGCCTGCTGATCGTTGCTCGACTACAAGGAGTGCGGGCCGATGAGGCGGCCCTTTACCACGAGTTCGGTTCCTCTCCTTTTGCGGCTCCCCAGATTTTGCTGGCCGCAAGGCGGCTCGGGATGGTGGGCCGAGTCGTACGGCAGGACCCGAAGCGGTTGGCGCAGGCGCCGCTTCCGGCGATCGCGATCGCGAAGGCCGGAGAGTATTCGGTCGTTGCGAAGCATTGGGCAGGCTCGATCCCGAAGCTCCTCGTGTATCGGCCCGGGAATGCGCCAGAGGTTCTCTCCGTAAGGGAGTTTGAGGCGTCCTGGACCGGAGAGATGATTTATCTCGCCGCGCGCGGCTCGAGGGCGAGGGAAAGCGGCCGATTTGACTTCAGCTGGTTCATCCCAGCCGTTGTCAAGTACCGGCGGTTACTCGGGGAAGTGCTCCTCATGTCGCTAGTGCTGCAGGTCATCGCGCTCGCCACACCGCTTTTCTTCCAGGTCGTGATGGACAAGGTCCTGGTGAACCACGCCATCGAGACGCTGAATGTCATTGCGGTAGGACTACTCCTGGCGATCCTCTTCGACGCCGCGCTCAGCGGGATCCGGTCGTACGTATTCGCGCATACGACCAGCAAGCTCGACGTTGAGCTCGGAGATCGGCTCTTCAAACACCTGCTGGAACTTCCCATCGGCTACTTCCAATCACGGCGGGTTGGGGATTCCGTCGCTCGAGTGCGGGAGCTCGAGCAGATCCGCTCGTTCCTCACGGGCAATGCCCTGACGATCGTCGTCGACTTAGCGTTCTCCTTCGTCTTCTTGGCGGTGATGTTCTGCTACAGCCTAAGACTTACGCTCTATGTGCTGCTCGCCATTCCGGCTTATGCACTCCTGTCTATTGCCTTCACGCCCGTGCTTCGGGCGCGCCTTAACGACCGATTCAATCGAAGCGCTGAAAACCAGGCGTTTCTAGTTGAGACCATAAGCGGAATCGAGACCCTGAAGGCAATGGCCGTGGAGCCCTCGTGGATGCGCACGTGGCAGCGGCAGCTCGCTTCCTACGTGCGGTCCGGGCTCTCGGCGACCACGACGGGGCTTGCGGCAGGTGGAGGGGTGCGACTCGTGAGCCGTCTTGTGACGCTTGCCATCATGTGGGCGGGCGCCTGGTGCGTCATGGATGGAGAGCTGACTGTAGGGCAGCTCATTGCTTTCAACATGCTTGCCGCTCAGGTGGCCGCGCCCATCCTACGTCTCGCGCAGATGTGGAACGATTTCCAGCAGGTGGGCATCTCCATGGCGCGGCTGGGGGATATCCTCGATGCCCGCACGGAGGTGGCCGGTCCGGGAACCGCGTTGCCCCGAATCGAAGGCAGCCTGGAGTTCGACCAGGTCTCGTTCCGCTACCGGCCCGATGCCGCCGAGGTGCTGCGAGGCGTGAGCTTCCGGGTTGCCGCTGGGGAAGTGCTGGGGATCGTCGGTCGCTCGGGATCAGGCAAGAGCACGGTCACCAAGCTCATCCAGCGCCTCCATGTCCCTGCACGCGGGAGAATCCTCATCGATGGGCACGATGTCGCCGTAATCGATGCCGCATCGCTTCGGTCGCAGATCGGGGTGGTGCTGCAGGAGAATGTTCTTTTCCGTCGCTCGGTGCGCGAGAATATTGCGCTCGCCCAACCGCTGGCATCACTGGAAGAGATCATTGCGGTCGCAAAACTCGCCGGGGCCCACGAGTTTATCTGTGAGCTGCCAGAAGGCTATGACACTGAGATTGGCGAGAACGGAACGGGTCTTTCCGGCGGCCAGCGTCAGCGGATCGCCCTCGCGCGGGCGCTATTGAAGGACCCACGGATTCTCATCATGGACGAGGCGACGAGCGCGCTCGACTACGAGTCGGAGCGGATCATCCAGGAAGGTATGGATCGGATCTGTCGCGGGCGTACCGTGATTATCGTCGCGCACCGGCTCTCGGCGTTGCGCCACGCGGACCGCATTCTGGTCCTTGAGCGCGGCGAGATCGCCGAGATGGGCTCTCAGGAAGAGCTCCTTAGCCGTTCGACAGGCCTCTATGCGCGCCTGCACCGGATGCAGGCGCGGACGGGTCTTCCGGAAGCGGTTGGGACATGAGCCCCTCGCCGATCGGCGGACTAACGCTCCGTGGCCAATACCGACGAGCGCTCGTCGATGCCTGGCGCGATCGGCACTTGAGTCCCGCGTTCCTCCTCACGGCCGAGGAGGCCGACTTCTCCCCGCCCGCCCTCGCCCTGACCGAACGACCTGTGTCCCCGACCGCTCGGGTCACGGCCGTATTCTTGGTTCTGCTCGTGGCGATCGCTATGGCCTGGGCAAGTCTCGGCCGGGTCGACATCGTCGCCAAGGCCACGGGCGAGGTGGTCCCCAGCTCCCGCACCAAGACGATCGCCTCGGTCCAGACGGCGGTCGTGCGAGCGATCTATGTGTCGGAGGGGGAACGGGTCACCGCAGGGCAGAAGCTGATAGTGCTCGACGCAAAACCTCTTGAGGCCGAGCACCGTAAGGCGCTCGCCGAGAAAAGTTCGGCAGCGCTCGAGTTGGCCCGTGCGAGTGCGCTCATTGGCGCAATCCGCTCACATCGGCCCCCACGGCTAGTTGACGTGCCAGCTGTGTCTCAATCTAGCTTGCAAGAGGCTCGACGGCATCTCGCGGCGCAGTACGCCGCCTTCGAAGCGAAACTCACTGAGCTCAACGGCGAGGTTGAGAGCGATGCCACAGCGCTGCCCGTGGCTCGCCAGCGGGAGCAGATCTACGCCCGCTTGCTCAAGACCCACGATGTTTCGCAGGATGCATGGCTCGCCAAGGAGCAGGCGCGGATGGATCTCGAAGCACGCCTGACAGACGCCGAGAACGCTCGCGATACCTTCATCGCTCAGGCTCGCCAAGCAGCCTACGACTCCTATGCGCAGGCGGCCCGATCGGTCGCTGCCGAGCGCCTGGAGGCCCTCCGGATCGCCTCCGAAGCCGCATGGCTGACTTTGCGCTCGCCAGTCGATGGCACCATCCAGCAGCTCGCGGTGCATACCATCGGAGGCGTCGTGCCATCTGCACAGCCGATCCTCATCATCGTACCGACCGGACAAGAACTTGAAGTACAGGCCTATCTTGAGAACAAGGATGTCGGCTTCGTGAAAGTCGGTGAGCGCGCGCAAGTGAAGCTCGCCGCCTTCGACTACACGCGCTACGGAGCCATTACTGGCCGAGTGATCTCGGTCTCGCAGGATGCGCTCGAAGCGCATGGGGCCTATCAGGATGACGTGGCGGCCCCGCACACGAACACAGGTGCGACGGAGAGCCCTCGATACCTCGTGCGGGTCGCTCTAGCACGATCGACGATGAACGTAGACGGACAGACCAAGCCGCTATTACCCGGGATGACTGTGACGGTCGAAATCAAGACCGGTAAGCGACGAGTCATCGACTACTTCCTGAGCCCGCTTCTGCACCAAGGTACCGAGAGTCTCCATGAGCGCTAGGGCGCCGGCGAGCGAGTGCACCTGGCACTACCGCGCAGCCCTCTTTGCCGCAGCCGTTATCACCCTCAGCTGTGCGAGGGCAAACTCTCAGGCGGCTGCCGAACGGTCTTTTGGCAATCCATCTGCGGACGCTGTAGAGCCGTGTGCGCCCGCGCCCGACACCAGAACGCCCCTCTCTTTGTCGCAAGCGATCGATCTGGCGCTTTGCAACAATCCCGATGTAGCAGTGGCCTGGGCCAGCATTCGAGCGCAAGCAGCCGCCTTGGGCGAAGCTCGGTCGGCGTACTGGCCCAATCTATCCGTGAGCGCGAGCGAGCTCAACGAGCGAACAGGCTATCCGGGCACGGGAGTGCCTGCTGGCAACACCACCGCCAAGACGATCTACGGGAGTCTTGACTGGCGACTCTTCGACTTTGGGGTTCGCGCATCACGCTATCGGGCGGCTGAGTCGTTGCTGACCGCAGCCATTGCCACTCGTGATGCGACCATCCAACAGGTCCTAGGCACCGTAATCCAGGCATACTTCGATGCGATCACCGCAAACGCCGTCGTTACTGACAGGACCGAGAGTGAGTCGGTGGCGAGGAAAACCCTGGACTCGGCGCGGCGTCGTCTCGCCGGGGGCGACGCCGCGCAGAATGATGTGCTTCAGGCGACAGCCGCGCTTGAGCGTGCCAGGCTCGACCACAACCGCGCCGAAGCGGATGACGAGAAGGCGGTTGCAGTACTCGCCTATTCTCTCGGTCTTCCAGCTGGCAGTACCATTCTGCTAGCCGACAGCGTCAATGCGCGTTCGAGCATCCAAGAGAGCGATCTTACAGCATGGCTACATGCGACCGAACGCCGGCACCCCGCTATCCTCGCGGCGCGTGCGGCGGTTCAAGCGGCGCGCGAGGACGTGGCTTCGGCACGCTCGGCCGACCGACCAACGATTGATCTGACCGCGAAC
>Ga0335072_10012955_pt1 | contig 11894 bp, 11 predicted proteins | sample Lox_Sample_21_FD_206725 | JGI IMG/M metagenome (GOLD analysis project Ga0335072, IMG submission 206725) | Soil microbial communities from Loxahatchee National Wildlife Refuge, Florida, United States - Lox_Sample_2.1 | ecosystem: Environmental > Terrestrial > Soil > Wetlands | place: USA...
CGCAAGTACACTGCCCACCGAGCGGTGCGCGAGGAGGACACATGCCGGAAGCGCCGGCCAGGGGCCTGGCAGACGTCGTTGCCGCAGCTACTGCGCTGAGCGACATCGACGGCAAGGCCGGGCTGCTTTTCTACCGTGGTTATGACATTCACGAGCTCGCCGGCAACGCCTCCTTCGAGGAGATCGCCTTCCTATTGCAGCGCGGCCACGCCCCGGACCGCGGGGAACTCGACGGCTACCGGGCAGAGCTCACCGCCGGCCGCCAGCCCGGTGCGCTGGCCGCCGACGACCTGCCTGCTATCGCGCGCCATCAGCGGCCTATGGAAGCGCTCCGCAGCCTGGTGTCGCTCGGTAGCGCGGACGACCCGGACGCCGAGTCCAACGAGCCCGCGGCAAACCTGCGTAAAGCCGCCCGGCTGACGGCCCAGCAACCGGTGCTGATCGCCGCCTACCACGCGGCGCGCCTTGGCAGGGAACTTCCGGCCGCAGATCCCAGCCTCGGCACCGCGGCAAACTTCCTGCTGCAGCTGACGGGCGAGCGGCCTGAGCCGAGGGCCGCCGAGATTCTCGACACGTGCCTGGTGCTGCACGCCGACCACACAATGAACGCCTCGACATTCGCTGCCCGTGTGTGCGCAGCGACGCTGGCTGACATGCACTCAGCCGTGGTCGCGGCACTCGGCACCTTGTCCGGGCCACTGCATGGCGGAGCCAACGAGCAGGTCATGCGTGGTCTTGAGGCCATAAGGCAGTCCGGCGGCGACCCGCTGGATGCGGTCAGCAGTCAGGTGAGCGCGCGGCTCGCGCAGGGCGAGAAGATCATGGGCTTCGGGCACCGGGTCTACAAGACCGAGGACCCCAGGGCAACCCACCTGCGCAGGATGTCGGCAGAGCTGGCGACCGCGAGTGGCGACGACACCTATTACCAGATGTCCCGCCGGATGGAAGAGGTCGTGCTTGCGCAGAAGGGCCTGTTCCCGAACGTCGACTTCTTCGCCGCAACGGTCTATCACTATCTCGGTATCCCGACTGACTTGTTCACGCCGGTCTTCTCCGCCAGCCGGATGGCAGGCTGGACGGCGCATGTGATCGAGCAACATGCCGACAACCGGCTTATCCGGCCGGACAGCGAGTACATCGGGGAGCGCGGCCTGCGCTGGGCGCGGCTCGAAGCCCGGTGAAGCATGCTGCCGTGAAGCATTCGGCCAGGGCGGTTGCCCGCCAGGCCAAGGCTGGCGCGCGCCAGGCCCGGGCCGGGGAGTCCGCAGCGCGGCCTGTCGGCCCGCAGAGCAGCCGCCGGGGCTGGCTCACGCAGCTCCCGTACTGCGTCGTGGTGGCCGGTATGGCGGTCGGCCTGGTGACGGCTCGCGGCGGTGGGCAGGCGGTAAAGAGCGGTACGTTGGTAATAGCCGGCGCCCTGCTGGCAGGGTCGTTGATCAGGCTGGTGCTGCCGGACGGCAGAGCCGGAATGCTTGCGTCCCGGCGGCGGCTTGCCGACGTCGCAGTACTGGCCGCACTCGGCGTTGGCCTGCTGGTCGCAGGCTTGTTCGCCGTGGTCACCAGCTGATGCCGGGGGTGGACAGGCGCGGGCGGGCAGGACGGTCACCGGGCAGATCAGGGCCCGGCTAGGTTCGCGGCGGTAATGAGGCCGGCGCGATGAAGGGAACGCAGCTGCATGTCGAAGATCAAGGTGCTAAACCCCGTCGTTGAGCTCGACGGCGACGAGATGACCCGGATCATCTGGAAATTCATTAAGGACCAGCTGATCCTTCCGTACCTGGATATTGAGCTCGAGTATTACGACCTGTCCATTCAGCATCGCGACGCGACTGATGACCAGGTGACCATTGACGCGGCCAATGCGATTAAGCGGCACGGCGTCGGCGTCAAGTGCGCCACGATTACCCCCGATGAAGCGCGGGTCAGCGAGTTCGGCCTTAAGCGGATGTGGCGGTCGCCGAACGGCACCATCAGGAACATCCTGGGTGGCGTGGTGTTCCGCGAGCCGATCGTCGTCGCCAGCATCCCGCGGTTCGTGCCCGGCTGGACCGACCCGATCGTGATCGGCAGGCACGCCCACGGCGACCAGTACCGGGCGACCGACTTCGTGGTGCCCGGACCAGGCTCGGTCCGTATCTCGTTCGTGCCCGCCGACGGTGAGACCGTCCCGCTCGAGTTCGACGTCGCCGAGTTCAGCGGCAGCGGCGTAGCAATGGGCATGTACAACTTCGACGATTCGATCCAGGACTTCGCGCGGGCGACGATGCGGTACGCGCTCGACCGCGGCTTCCCGCTCTACCTGTCCACGAAGAACACGATCCTCAAGGCCTACGATGGCCGGTTCAAGGACCTGTTCGCCGAGATCTTCGAAGCTGAGTTCAAGGCCGAGTTCGAGGCTGCCGGCATCACCTACGAGCACCGGCTGATCGACGACATGGTCGCCCAAGTGATCAAGGGCAACGGCGGCATCGTGTGGGCCTGCAAGAACTATGACGGCGACGTAGAGTCCGACATCGTCGCTCAGGGCTTCGGCTCGCTCGGCCTGATGACAAGCGTGCTGATGACGCCGGACGGCAGGACTGTGGAGGCGGAGGCCGCACACGGGACGGTGACGCGGCATTACCGGCAGCACCAGCAGGGTAAGCCGACTTCGACGAATCCGATCGCGTCGATCTTCGCGTGGACCAGAGGCCTGGCGCATCGCGGGAAGCTGGACGGCACGCCCGAGGTCACCGCATTCGCCGAGACGCTGGAGCGGGTCTGCGTGGAGACCGTAGAGAGCGGCAAGATGACCAAGGACCTGGCGCTGCTGGTCGGCCGGGACACGCCGTTCCTGACGACTGAGGAGTTCCTCGCCGCCCTCGACGAGAACCTCCGCGTCGCGATGGCTGCGTCCTGACTCCGAGGCCGGACGCACCACCGCACACTATCCGCGAACCGCAGCAGCACAAGGAGATAACTTCAATGGCCCGGACAGGGAAGGTAACGGTCGTCGGCGCTGGTTTCTACGGCTCGACCACGGCTCAGCGACTGGCCGAGTACGACATCTTTGACGAGGTCGTGCTCACCGATATCGTCGAGGGCAAACCTGAAGGCATCGCACTCGACATCAGCCAGTCGCGGCCGATCGAGGGCTTCGAGACGACGGTCACCGGCCAGACCACCACGCCGGACGGCCAGGGCTACGAGGCGATCGCCGGCTCCGGAATCGTCGTCATCACGGCTGGCCTGCCGCGCAAGCCAGGCATGAGCCGCATGGACCTGATCGGGGTCAATGCCAAGATCGTCCGGAGCGTTACCGAGCAGGTAGTGAAGCACGCGCCAGACGCTGTCCTGATCGTCGTCTCTAACCCGCTCGACGAGATGACCGCACTGGCCGCGAAGGTGTCCGGTTTCCCGGCGCACCGCGTCTTGGGCCAGGCCGGAATGCTCGACACCGCCCGCTTCAGCTACTTCGTTGCTGACCGGCTGGGTGTTCCGGTCGGTTCGGTGCAGACGCTGACCCTTGGCTCGCACGGCGACACCATGGTCCCGGTGCCGTCGGCTTGCTCAGTCGATGGCAAGCCGCTGGCCGACCTCCTCCCGGCGGCCGACATCGAGCAGCTGGTCGAGCGCACGCGTAACGGCGGCGCCGAGATCGTGGCGTTGCTGAAGACCGGCTCCGCGTACTACGCGCCGTCGGCCGCGGCGGCCCGGATGGCCAGGGCAGTGGCTGTGGACGCTGGCGCGGTCATGCCCGTCTGCGCCTGGGTCGACGGTCAGTACGGCATTTCCGGCGTTTATCTGGGCGTGGAGGCTGAGCTCGGCCGCGAGGGCATCCGTCGGGTCGTCGAGCGTGACCTGACGGACTCCGAGCGCGCCTCGCTGCATGCGGCAGCCGACGCCGTCCGGGCCAAGCAAGCCGACGTCGCGAGTCTCTGACAGGGGTCGCCTGCGCGCGCTGGGTCCGCCGGGCGCTCTGCGGGCTGGCGTCCGTAGGCGACTCGCCTGGTCGTCATGCCCGTTGCGGGCTAGGCGTTTCGCTGACGTCCTGGACGTTTACGCCCGCTGCCGCGACCGGCAGCCCCAGCGCGCCGAGGCTGGCGTGTGCAGCTAGCCGCTAACTGGCTGCCTGTTGCGCTAGGTCGGCCAGGTGCGGGAGCGGGCGTAGACGTTGCTCGCGGCGGCTGTGACCAACCCGCTACGGGCCAGCGAATGCCCAGGTTCGGCTACCGGTGCCAGCCCGCAGAGCACCTGGCCGACTAGCTCCAGCCCGCAGAGCGCCGTCGGCATCCCGGCGGGCTCGCCGCGTACTAAGCCTCCGCTGCTGGACCCTTCCTTTAGATGGGTGATATCTTCCATCTATGCGCGCCGAGGCGCCCGCTCTCATGCCGATCCTGCGATCCCAGAAGCAGGCCGAGCTCCTGACAATTCTTCTCTTGCATCCAGAGACTGAGTACAGCATCACCGAGCTTTCGGAGAAGCTGAGCGTTCCCTTGACCACCGTGCAGCGCGAGGTAAATCGTTTCTCGGAGGTCGGCCTGATCACCGAGCGACGGGTCGGCCGTACCAGGGAGGTATCCGCCAACCCGAAGAGCCGGTATACCCGGCCGCTGACGGAGTTGCTGACCCTGGCATTCGGGCCGCACGTCGTGGTCGGGGAGGAGTTCGCTGACATTCCGGCTACCGGCGTGGCGATCTACGGATCGTGGGCAGCGCGCTATGCCGGCGTCCCTGGCCCGGCTCCGGCAGATGTCGATGTCCTCGTCGTCGGAGAGCCCTCCCGGCCGGATATCTACGATGCCGCAGACCGGGCCGAGCAGCGAATCGGCTTCCCGGTCAACGTAACTCTGTCCAGCCCGGGCCGCTGGGCCGCTGCCTCGGACGCGCTCATCCAGCAGATCCAGTCCGCACCACTAGTTTGGATCATCGGGCCGCCTGACGGCGGTGAAGCATGACCGCCTGGACACCCGGCGCCGCAGTCATCGAACGCCTCCTGGAGGAGCGGCGCCTTGAGCGGGTTCAGGGCGCTCACGCTGACGGCTCGCCCTGGCTTGCCCGGGCCCGGCGCACGATTGCTGCTGCACGGGCCGTGGAGCAGACAAGCCCGGACAGTGCCTTCGTGCTCGCCTACGACGCGGCCCGACAGGCCTGCACAGCCCTGCTGGTCCAGCAGGGCCTCCGCCCGACGACATCCGGCGGCCACTACGCAGTCGAGGAATCCGTCAGAGCCCAGTTCGGCACCGTCCTGCGGCCATTCGGCGCCCTCCGCCGACGACGCAACGAGCTGGAGTACCCCACCGACCCGGCCGACGAAGCCACTGCCGCCGAGGCTAACGACGGAATCAACGCCGCGGCCGACCTGATCGACGCCGCCGCGAAGATACTTCCCAGCCTCGGGTTCTGCTGAGCGGAGGCGCCAGAGGTGAGCGTGCTGCTTTCGGCAGTGCCGGCGTACCGGCACGCGTGGCATGTTACGCCTCGGCGGCTTGGGCCAGCCGCTGCAGGGCCAGTTCCGCGTATAGCGCCGTGCCCTCCGGCAGCACCCCGTCGTCGAACACGGCCTCAGCCGAGTGGTTGAACGGAGCAGCGAACGGATCGGCGTCAGGAGTGCAAGCGCCGAGCATGAGGAAGGCGCCCGGCACTTGCTCTAGCACGTAGGAGAAGTCCTCCGAACCGGTCAGCGGGTCGGGCGCAGTGATGTAGCGCCCGTCGCCGAGCAGGTCAGCGACGGTCTGCTCGGCGAATGCGAGTTCCGCCGCGTCGTTGATGGTGACCGGATAGCCATCCCGGAACTCGGCTGTGGCGGTCAGGCCGTGAGCGGCGGCGACCTGCTGAGCCACCCTCGGCGCGGCATCCTGCACGGCCGCACGAGCCTGCGGCGAGAACGAGCGAACCGTGGCCACGAAGTTTGCCTCGGCCGGGATCACGTTGTCGGCAGTGCCGGCGTGGAAGGTCCCCACGGTCAGCACGACTGGGTCGAACACGTCGAATTGCCGGGTCACCATCGTCTGCAGCGCCAGCACGATCTCGCACGCGGCCGGGACCGGGTCGGCCGCGCGATGCGGCTGGGAGCCGTGCCCGCCGCGACCGTGCACGGTGACGTGCAGGGTGTCGGCGGCCGCCATGATGGTGCCGGCCCGGCTGGCGAGCAGTCCGTACGGCAGCAGTGCCGACGCGACGTGCAGGGCGTATGCCGCGACTGGGCGGTCACCGGCAGCGTCGAGCACGCCCTCTGAGACCATGATCCGCCCACCGCCTGGCCCCTCTTCGCCCGGCTGGAACATGAAGATGACGTTTCCCGGCAGTTCGTCCGCGTGCGCGGACAGCAGCCTGGCCGCGCCGCACAGCATCGCGGTGTGCAGGTCATGTCCGCAGGCGTGCATGGCGCCGTCAACCCTCGACGCGAACGGCACTCCGGACCGCTCGGTGACCGGCAGAGCATCCATGTCGGCGCGCAGCAGCACGGTCTTGCCGGGCTTGGCACCCCGAAGTAGTGCAGTGACCGAGGTCAGGCTCGTGCCCAGGCTGATCTCCAGCGGCAGCCCCGCCAGGGCGTCGAGCACCTTGCGCTGAGTACGCGGCACGTCGAGGCCGATCTCCGGGTCAGCATGGATCGCTCTGCGGAGTTCCGTCAGCTCGGTCGCGATTGCAACCGCCTCGTCATGCACACCTGCCACGTGCCCACCTGTCCTTCCACGCAATTAGCAGTCATTAGCGACCATACTTGTATAGACCGAAAAATCCTCTTGATTGCGCTGGATAACCTGGGCCGCCGGGACAGGCTAGGCGAGTACGGTCCGCCGCGGCGGGCAGACTGCATAGACTGTTGCAAACTACCGCGCGGCCGAGTTCCGGCTGCTGCCAGAGGCGGGGGGACGGCAGCTTCGCGCAAATCACATCAACGAGGGTCGGGGATCCGGACGTGAATGGCGTCGGCTGGGATATTCTCCTCGTCCTCGCCGTGATCTTGATCGGCGGCTTCTTCGCTGCTGCCGAGATGGCCCTGGTGTCGCTGCGGGAAGGGCAAGTCCGCGCACTTGGCAGGCGCGGCAAGCGCGGCCAGCGCACGGCAAAGCTTGCCCAGGATCCGAACCGGTTCCTGGCCTCGGTGCAGATCGGCGTCACCGTGGCGACGCTGCTGTCCGGTGCGTTCGGCGCGGCGCTGCTGTCGGACCGGCTCGCAGACAAGCTGGCCAAGCTCATGCCGCGCGATGTGGCCAACCCCGTCGCCCTGATCGCGGTGACCCTGATCATCTCGTTCTTCACCCTGGTCTTCGGGGAGCTCGCGCCGAAGCGGCTGGCGCTGCAGCGGAACGAGCGAGTCGCCCTGGTGTCCGGGCCGGTGGTTGACCGGCTGGCGATGCTGGCCAGGCCGCTGGTCTGGCTGCTCTCGAAGTCGACGAACCTGGCCGTACGGCTGCTGGGCGGCAACCCGGCAGAGGCGCGCGGGGTCATGACCGACGAAGAACTCCGCGACCTGGTGGCCGGCCACCAGGCGCTCAGCCCGGATGAACGGCACATCGTCGGTGAGGTGTTCGACGCGGGCAAGCGCCAGATCCGCGAGGTGCTGGTGCCTCGCACCGAGGTGGAGTTCCTGCCGGCCGCCATGCCGCTGTCCGCGGCGATCGCGGCCACGGAGCACTCCCGGTACTCGAGGTTCCCGGTTTACCAGGAGTCTTACGACGACGTGATTGGCTTCGTCCACATCCGTGACCTGCTGGACAGCCGCGGCGAGCTTGGTTCCCGGCAGGTCGGCGAGGTATGCCGGCCGGTCAAATTCCTGCCGATCAGTAAGACCGTTCTGTCCGCCCTGTCGGAAATGCGCAGGGACCGTGCGCACCTGGCCATCGTGGTGGATGAGTATGGCGGCACCGCCGGGATCGTGACGCTGGAGGACCTAGTCGAGGAGCTGATTGGCGAAATCCAGGACGAATACGACGAGGAAGTAAGCCATCCGCGCCAGCTTCGCGGCGGCCAGCTTGAGGTCGACGGCTTGCTGAACCTAGACGAGTTCGCGGAGCAGACCGGTCTGGAACTGCCCGAGGGGCCGTACGAGACGGTGGCGGGCTACCTGCTGGCCGCGCTCGGGCATCTGCCCGAAAACGGCGAATCAGCCGAAGCGGACGGCCGGAAGCTGACGGTCACCCAGCTCGACGGCCGCCGCATCTCCCGCGTCATGGTCAGCCCGGCGACTCCGGCCGAGGATGAGGAGCCAGGTGCTGCCGCCAGCGCCAGCTAAACTCGTCGGCATGCCTGGTCGAGATCGGGGCAGTGCAGCCAGCCCGGAATCCACCCGTGTCGAATCCGTCCCGGCCGAATCCGCCCGGCCCGAAAACGACAGTCTCGAATCTGGCCCTGTCCTGGTAGTGGACTTCGGCGCACAGTATGCCCAGCTGATTGCGCGCCGCGTCCGCGAGTGCCACGTCTACTCGCGGGTTGTGCCCAATTCCATGAGCACGGAGCAGATGCTGGCGCTCCGCCCGTCCGCGGTCATCCTGTCGGGCGGCCCGTCCTCGGTCTACGCAGCCGGCGCCCCGCCCGCTCCGGCTGGCCTGCTTAGTGCCGGAGTTCCGATCCTGGGCATCTGCTATGGATTCCAGCTCATGGTCCGCGATCTCGGCGGAACAGTCATCCACACGGGAACGGGGGAGTACGGGGCAACTGACCTCCGCACTGCGGGCGGTGCCGGGGTACTGCTGCGCGGGCTGCCTGGCGCCCAGCGAGTCTGGATGTCTCACGGTGATACCTGCGCTGAGGCGCCGCCCGGATTCACGATCACTGCTACGACGCCCGGCACCCCGGTAGCGGCAGCCGAGGCACCAGACCGCCGGCTCTACGGAATGCAGTTCCATCCCGAGGTCTTGCACACCGAGCACGGCATGGCGATGCTCCGCAGCTTCCTGGACGCTGCCGGATGCCAGCCGGCGTGGACCATGCGTGGCGTCATCGAGGAGCAAACCGAGCGGATCGCGGCTCAGGTGGGAGACGGCCGGGCGATCTGCGGGCTATCCGGCGGCGTGGACTCCGCGGTCGCCGCCGCCCTCGTGCAGCGTGCCATCGGATCGAGGCTGACCTGCGTGTTCGTCGACCATGGGCTGCTGCGGTCAGGCGAGGCCGAACAGGTCGAGAAAGACTTCGTCGCTGCCACCGGCGTCGAGCTGAAGGTCGTCGACGCGGCCGCGGCGTTCCTGGCCGCGCTGGCCGGGGTGGCTGACCCCGAGCAGAAACGCAAGATCATCGGCCGCGAGTTCATCCGGGCGTTCGAGCAGGCCGCGCGCGAAATAGCAGGCGAGAGCGATGCTGCCACGTTCCTGGTCCAGGGGACGCTCTACCCGGACGTGGTGGAGTCTGGCGGCGGGGCTGGCGCCGCCAATATCAAGTCGCACCATAATGTCGGGGGCCTGCCGGATGATTTGAAGTTCGAGCTGGTCGAGCCGCTCCGCGACTTGTTCAAGGATGAAGTGCGGCAGGTCGGCACCGAGCTCGGGCTGCCCGACGAGATCGTCTGGCGGCAGCCGTTCCCCGGCCCTGGCCTGGCGATCAGGATCGTCGGCGAGGTGACGGCCGAACGGCTCGCGATCGTGTCCGCAGCGGATGTGATCGCTCGCGCCGAGCTCTCCGCTGCGGGCCTGGACCGGCAGATCTGGCAGTGCCCGGTTGTCCTGCTGGCCGACGTCCGGTCCGTCGGCGTCCAAGGTGACGGCCGTAGCTACGGCTATCCGGTCGTGCTCAGGCCGGTGACCAGTGAGGACGCCATGACGGCGGACTGGGCCCGGCTGCCAGAGGAAGTAATGGCCGCGATCTCGACCCGGATCACGAACGAGGTCCCGCAGGTCAACCGGGTTGTGCTCGACATCACCAGCAAACCGCCGGCCACTATCGAGTGGGAGTAGCGGGAACTCGCCGGCGCTGACGCCGGCGGCCGGGCGTGCTCCGCGGGCTTGGCAGACGACAACTCGGGCTGACGAGGTCCGGCCCGAGACGCGTTGAGCTAGTACCGACCGTGGGTCACGCTTACGCCCGCTTCCGCGCGCCCCGTCCGCCGGCGTCAGGGCTGAGCTCCGGCCGCGGGACTGAGCAGCGCGCTGGCGGGCTGGTCGGCAGCGTCCGCGTCGGTCGCAGTCTCGATGCGCTGGCCGCTGCCTCTTCCGGGCAGCTGGCGGTGATAGCGGCGGGTGAGCCAGTACCCGCCGGCGGCGGCGACCAGGCAGGAGATTCCGCCGACCGCGAGGCCGACACGAGGGTCGGTCTGGTCGATGATCCAACCGATCAGCGGGCCGCCGATCGGCGTCGTGCCCTGGAATGCGACTTGCCATAGTGCGATCGCCCGGCCGCGCATGTTCGGATCGGAGGCAAGCTGGATCGTCGAGTTGCCAATAGCGATGAATGAGACGCTGGCCCAGCCGACGAACAGCATGGCGGCGTAGGCAAGCCCGATAACCGGCGAGAAGGCACAAACGATGATGGCCGCTCCGAAGCCGGTCCCGGCGATGATCATGGAACGCAGCCCGGTACGCCCGCGCGCGGCGGTGAACAGGCCGCCGACTACCGCGCCGATCCCCATCGCGGCAGTCAGGAAGCCGTAAGCCTCCGAACCGCCGTGGAAGGTCTGCCGGGCCAGCACCGGGATTGACACCTGGAACTCGTACGCAAGCATGCCGACGAGACCCATCATGGCGAGCGGGACAGCGATATTGGGCGTCCGGGCGGCATAGCGCAGGCCGTCACGGAATTGCCCGCGTGCGCGCGGCGCAGGCGGGCTCGGCTGCAGGGCGCCGGTGTTCATGATGAGCAATGAGGTGACGACGGCGACGAAGCTCGCCGCGTTAGCCAGGAAGCACACTCCGACCCCGACGGTAGCAATCAGTACGCCGCCGATAGCCGGGCCGACCGCTCGAGCCGCGTTCACGGTGACGGAGTTCAGCGTGATGGCATTGCGCAGCTCATCCTTGCCGACCATCTCGCGGACGAATGCCTGGCGTGCCGAATTCTCGAAGGCGTTGTTCAGCCCGAGTACTACCGCGAGGAGGCAGACTTCCCAGAACCTGACTGAGCCAAGCACGGTCAGCAGCCCGAGGACCAGGGCCTGGCAGCCCATCGCCGTCTGCAGCGCGATCATCAGCTTGCGCTTGTCGACGCGGTCAGCGACGACGCCGCCGTACGGGCCGAGCAGCAATACTGGCAGCGTCTGCAGCGCCACAACCAAGCCCAGGTCGGTACTTGACCGGGTCAGCACGAGGACCAGCCAGGACTGGGCAGTCATCTGCATCCATGTCCCGGCCAGCGAGATCGACTGCCCGGTGAAGTACAGCCGGTAGTTCGGGACCTTCAGCGACGAGAAGGTGGACCGCCAGAAACCGCGATCAGACCGGCCGCCGCTGGTGGCTCGCGTCACGCTGCAAATCCCTCCTCGCCAGCACGCAGAGCGACACCCGGGCTCCGACGGCTAATTTGCTTGCTTCTCGGCAACTAAGTTTAGCTGGCGTATGCGCCGCGTACGCAACGGGCGGGACAGGCTCGCCGTCTCGCAGTTGGCCGCCCGTCATCGACGTAAGGGCGTGAGTTGTCGATCGTGGCCCAAAGAAGGGCCTCAGTCGGTAACTCAGGCCCGTCACGCCGGGCGGCTCCGCGCGGCGCGGCGTCAGCGAGAGTCAGATCGTGAACCGGAGATTCCGGGCGGCCCGATCGCCCAGCTCGTCGTCGCCCGTCCAGGTCACATTGCCTGCGTCTATCTGCGCCTGCGGGTCGATGCGGCCCGCAGCTAGCTGGATGAAAGTCACGGTATCCGTAGTCACGCGGACAGTCGGGTCGGCGATGTGGCCCACCGCCTTGGCGCGGCCGTCGACAACGACGGATATGTCGCGCTTGACGGGGCCGGTCAGGTGGAAGACGATGCTCGACCCGTCCGGCAG
>Ga0335072_10012956_pt1 | contig 11893 bp, 11 predicted proteins | sample Lox_Sample_21_FD_206725 | JGI IMG/M metagenome (GOLD analysis project Ga0335072, IMG submission 206725) | Soil microbial communities from Loxahatchee National Wildlife Refuge, Florida, United States - Lox_Sample_2.1 | ecosystem: Environmental > Terrestrial > Soil > Wetlands | place: USA...
TTTCAGACGACAGGGAGGAAAGTGAGCAGGCGAAAATATGAGGGGGAGGTGAGAGAGAGGGAGAGGAATAGAAAGGGGGGGCTTGAGGGTCATATATAGCTATGGTACATCTATTTCTGCGGCGCCGGAATCGTCTCCTGTTACTGTGGGTGTGATCCTGGCCTTAGTAAAAGGACTACCGTCGCGGAACTTTTTAGGCCGCGCTGTGCTGCGAGCGGGAAACGGTTTTCGACGTCTGGTAGAGAAGGGTAAAGGATGGCAGGACGAGAGAGTTGATTGGTCAAGCTGGGTGAAGTAGGCGAAGTAGGTCGGCCAGGGCTCGGGGGTGAGGCAGCTCACCCAGGGTGGGTGTTGGAACACACTCAGCTCGCGCGACCGGGTGGGGGTACCAGGGAGAGCGAATGAGCACAGGAGGCTACCACAACGGTGTGAGTCGAGGTAGGATCGAGGGCGGACCAAGGTCGTAACTGAGGTATCTGAAAAGAGGTGATTTACGCACCGAGCAAGGGGCTGAGGCGATGCAGCAAGCGGCCAAAGCAGTGCCTTGGAGGTGAAAAGGACGCGAAAGGAAAATTGCACAGCGACAAAGTAATGAATGGGAGCACTGGAAGTGCCGGCAGCGCAACAGTCCAGAGGGGACGCAGGCTTTATAGTTGTGCAAAACGGCGACGGGGGGCGTGATGCCGTGGTTGTGGGGGCGCGAGACCGGAAACGATAGCCCACCAGCAACGATTTTACTGTATATTCACACATCAAGCGCTTAGGGCTCCTCAGCTTTGCATACGAGTAAGATTGTTGTCGGATTTGCGAGTTTCAAGCAAACGGGAGAAAATGTAGTTGAACGGTCAAGAACATTCAGAGAGCGGACGACCTATTGTATCAACTGCGGGGGAGAAACTTGCGCCTAAGACAGACCGCATAAGGGCGGAGCTTCGGCATCGGCAAGTGTGGAGCTTGCGTCATTTTGGTAGGCAGCTCCTAAAATCTCTACAGTCAATCTACAGGAAATCTATTAAGGAGGTCTAGTATGGCGAAAGACAAAGAGCGCTCTATCAATCCTGCGCAACAGCAGCGCAAGCTCGAAAAAGCGAAAGCACTAAAGAAAGGCAAGGCCGAAGTCCAAGCACGCCGCAACGAGAAACTCGCGAGACGAAACCCCGAAAGACTACAACGACAGGTCGACGATCTGAAGGCGCTTGAAGAATCCAGTCAGATCAAACCTCGGGAGAAACAATTACTCGAACAACTACAAAAGGATGTAAAGGCAATCAGGAAGGCGCGAGAAGTCCTTGGTGATAAAGCGCCGCAATTCGGCAGTGCCAATACGACGTCAATCAAGCCATCTCGCTCAAAAGATGCGCACGGCGGTCGAGACGGGTCTGTCCTAGGAAAGCATGGAAGAGATGGTGAGCGGAAGCATACCTGGCACGACAATGAATACCAGACCTCTGGTAGCGAAACAGATGATAGCGTCAGACGGATACCGATGCCAAAAGACACTCCTCCTCCAATCCCTCAGCAAGCTCGACGAAACCGAGAGGGACATGGCACAAGCGCGAATACAGAACCTCTTGGTGAAGAAAGATTGCCCCATGGTCTGCCCACGAAACCTGCGTTTGTACCACAAGCAAAAACGACGTACGAAAGCGGCCCACAACTACGCGATCTAAAGAAGGAAGCAGTAGCCCGGTTTGTGCCCAACGTGGTACGGAAGAAGCTGGAAGTTGTGAAAGGAAGTGGTGGGCTTGTGGAACCAGAAGAGCTTGATAGACTAGAGAGGGAGGGCTACATCCGTGGAGTGTCCATGAACAACCAAAACGAAAGTCGAACTGAAGTAAACTCAAATCCCAAGCCCCCGGCCACAGCCCTCGATGCGGTGGCCGAAGCAAAGAGGCTAGCGGAGGAGGAAGAACGGTTCCAGCATGACCTGCGACAAGTACAGATCGAAGAGGCATCGGATGAAGACCGATGAAGGCTCTCTATTCAAACATCAATGGTATCATCCAGTGCACTTGGTAGAGCCTGCGCCAATCCGATATCCCAACGCCATCCACCGTGCAACCCAATTCCGATACAAGAGCAAACAACCCCGTGCACTTGACAAAAATCCACACATAGGCAAGTGTACCATATGAGCACACCTACCTGTACCACCAATTCCAAGCTGGATCATCGTATACCTCGGGTGACCTTTGTCCCTCTAGCCAAGAACGGACTCGGCATCTCGTCTCTCTCGGGATCCCACACAGGCACTGTTGGAAGATCTCGTTCCATCTGGTCCGTGGCCAGCTTCACACTTTGTGATGGCTTCCCCATGTCCGTACTTATAGGTCTTGCGCCAGCCCTTGCTTGTGCCAATTCGACAAGAGTTCTACCCTGGCCAGCGTTGAGGTTTCTATGCATGACTGCCTTCACCATTTCTTCTCCGCCTTCTTTACCTTGCTTAGATTCTAGTCCATTCGTAGCTCTGGGCAATCCTTGGATCTGCCTTCTTGTTGGACTTCCAGCATCAATGGCCAATGTCATCGAAGAAGGTATTTTTGAAAGTCTGCGGCTTGGACTCTTATGTAACCCGGCAGGTCGCATATCCGGCTCGGTAACCGTTCGTGGCAAGGCTGAAGCAGTCGCAGCTCGTGTAGCGGCAGCACTGTTCGATGTGGATGGAAAGAGTGTTGGCTGGGTTGTCAGCTTTTGCATAGTGGCTGTGGTATTTTGTCTCATTAGTCCCGGTCTCGACGGTATCTTGAAAGGATCAACTGCCGTGACCTTGGGACGGGACGGCGACGGTAAGTCAGGAATGTCATCGTCATCATCTGATGTATACGCCAGTGTGGGTTCCCACTTCGCTTTTTGCCGGGCGGCTTCCGCAAAGATATTCTTTGCGCCTGCGTCGCTGGCAGCTTGAGCAGCAGCGGTCCGACGAGGAGAAAGAGCAAGTGACGAAATTGACATTGGCGAAGGCTCGGCCATGTGCACGTCAAGTGGTGAATCGAATGTGGTTTTCGAACGCGCGAATGTAGCTTTGGAGCGCATTTTTGATGGAAGCGGCTTGCTCGTAGATGTCGCTGGGCTATGCAAAGACAGCTCGCTCAGGTCTGTCAAGTCTGTTGTGGAAGGAAAGTCCTCTTCGCCTAATGTGTTGAGGGAGGACTGGGGGTTGATATTCTCATCGTTGCTGGGTAGGGGAAGGTTCGAGACCTCTCGCAGAGCACGATTCTCGTTGCAACGTGCATGCTTCGACACAAGCATCTGGACTTTCTCATCCACTTCCTTTTCGAACTTCTTACGAAGACGCTCAAGCTCCATCTGGACCTGGCGATCAATTTCCAGTCGAGCTTTGACTTCCCACTCTCGCCGCACAGCAGCCTCAATCTCTTGTCGCATGGTGGATTTATCTGCTTCTAGCGCCGACAAACGCTCTTCTGCCTGATGGAGCTTCTGAAGAGCAAGCTCTTCCTTTGTTTTCAAAACCTTTCCGAACTCAACTATCTCCTTTCCTTTGCGAGCTATCCAAACATATGGGATGGTGAGGAGAGAGGCGGTGTCAGGACGATGCAGAGGATTGACTTTGAGGCAATTGGCAATAACATTCTGTAGGTCCTTTGAGTAGACTGATGGTAGAGGCTTGAACTCTCCCTTCCGAATCTTCTGGACGAGCTGTAAATGCGTCTTGGCGTTGAAGGGAGGCTCCTTTGTGCAGAGCTCATACATGATGCAGCCGAGAGCCCATATGTCGGAATGCAGTGTGTACTTTTCGGCCGCACAAATCTCTGGCGACATGTAAAATGGGGTGCCGACGTATGTAGATGCGAAGTCGTGTGACTGCATCAACTTAGACAAGCCAAAGTCTCCCAGTTTGACTGACTGATCCTCTCCCAGAAAAACTGTTCACGCGTCAGCCATATGCTTCCAAGAATTAGGCGCAGAACCCACTATTCTCTGGTTTCAGATCTCGGTGTAATATCATCACTGACTGACTCTTGCTCTTCAGAGCGGTCCTGGGATCTTTCTGCCTGTGCAAATCACTTCCTGGCTCAGGTGCGTCAATGCCGTAATGGCAGCGATATAGAGCAGTGACCAATTGACTCAGTATTCGCCAGACAAACTCTTCTTTCGCAAACTCTCCTGTCCGCTTCAGATCTTTGATCACACTGCCAAGGTCACCGCCGCCACAGTACTCCATATAGATGTATAATTCTTGGGTCTGCTTGTGATGTTCTCGATGGTAGTAGCCGACAATGTTAGGATGTTTGAGAGAGGAGAGGATGGAAAATTCGGCGTGAAGCTGCTCGCGTTCTTTCAGTGACATCTTGAGATAATTGATTTCTTTGCGACAAAGTATCTGTCCTGCGTTAACTAACCAATCGTGTGGCGGACTTTTCTTCATATTCCCCATACCATAGAATCACTTCGTCTTCGGACTTTGCGCGCAGTAGCAAATGCGCCTCGTCCTTATTCTAGTTAGCAATGAACTGGTACGAACCCCACTGCACCTTACCAATGATTTCCAGTACATCGTACTTCTCTGCGGTAGATTCTGGTTCTACAACCTCCATGTTGTTGGGAGCGTTGGTAGTCGAGAGCCGCCGTGCTTAGTGAACGTTTCTCTTTGTGCCGAGAAACGAAAGTAAGAAGTAGCACGGCGAATTCAGGATTGTTCTTCTATCGCTCCAGGCTAACTGACCTTCACTTCGGCCCAATGGCCTGACAAGTGTATTTACAGATCCGAGATAGGCACTAGCGCCAAGGTTGCTCGGCAACATCGCCAAGAAAGTTTTGCATGCAGCTTGGCGAGAATTGGAGATTCCTTCACGGTCCGAGGTATCTCCAACAGATCAGCTGTGTCGCATATTGCAAGCATCACTGAGATACAAGAAGCTGCTGTCTTGTCTTCCAACCAGGAAGTATTCCAGTGGCACAGGAGTCTCACTTCCACCAAAATCCTCGCTCGCCCTCTCATCATTTCGCACACTTCTCAATAACCGCATTTATCTGAGTGAACTGTGGCATGGGCGGCAGAATCGCACGCCCCGGGCAGCGGTTTTCTGACACCCGCCCACCCACTCTGCTCGCCGCTCTAAGCACTGGCAACCACGTGATCCCCGTCCGCAGGTGCCGAAAACGACTCCACTGCACACCCACAGCATCCCCACCTCATCTTTTCCATTCCTGTGTTTTCCACCAGAAGCCCGCTTTCGATACATCATCATCCCGTCCCAAAATAGATCCGTCCGAAGTCTGCAGCAAGCCCGCCCTGCTCCTGGCCGCGGGAGGACAGAATATAATAGAAAGGAGCGGTCCAGTAGCGGTGCAGCCCCCTTGACACCCACCTTGCGCTGTCCAGTCACCCTCGGCCTCACTCCTCTTCTCTCCTAGTCGATACAATGCTTGAGTTCACATTCAGCTTCGACACCCCGTTGGAGGCCAACCGTGTCTTGACTGTTGCCTCCTCGCAACAGCGACGACTTGTGGGACCCGCGTACGACATCCAACAGATACTGCTGCCGATGAATTCCGCAGGTATTCCCTAGCCGGCTCTGCAATCCCCGCCACCGAGAGATTTTGGTCCTATAGCCTGGTGGAGTCAGCCAGATATAGGAGAAGTCATCCCTACTCTGCAACGCTGGGCCCTCGATATATTCGCCTGCGAGCGACTTTAGCAGTGCTAAGAAGCTTATCACCCCGGAGAGAAACTTCCTAGGTGACAACATAATCGAGGCATTGGAGTGCTTGAGAGCGTGGTGGAACAATGGTTTGATCAAGAGGCTCGAGGTTGAGGCCAAAATGTATGCTATTAGTGTATTCTATAGTTAGTTAAATCTACCTACCTGTCAAACTGGTGACAGGTGATGCTGAATTGCTTGTCCTATCTATTCTACCTGTGTAGCGAGTTGATGCTTATAGACGTAGATAGACCTTACCACCCTATGTGATCTAGAGGATTCTGTCATCACCGTCGCCACCACCACCCTCTTACGTACCCGGCTGACCTTTATAGACTGTACCTGAAACGTGGCCTGAGATAGACTTTGTCGCACACGCCTAGATGTATAGTACTCGTCCTCGGGGGTAATTTTCGCTAGTACGATGCCACCGACAAGGGGGTCGCTCGGCATGCTCTTCGCCTGCGAATCTCATACGATTGACACGATACTACAGAGTATTCTATCAATACTTTGTGTATCCTCCCTGTGCATTGGCTATACGCTCGTACGTATATTCTGGTTCGTCCTCGTAGTCATTGAGCGTAGGAGCAGGATATCACGTCGAATATCGCGGGTGAGCAGGGGGCCGATTTTCTTTTTGGCAGGTCGCGGAGTAAGAGTAATAAGGTCTTCTAGAGCTGGTAAAGGTAGGTTTAGTGTAGAGAGAGCCATGAAGTGATGTTGTGTACAATGATCAAGACGCGTGAGATGCACAGGCCAAACGCATAATCTACGAGCGAATCTCCCCTATCGGTGGAGTCGTACTAACGAAAATTACCCCCGAGGACGAGTAAACTCCAAAAGGGTGAAGGGCTGTAACTAGTGCCGTTCTGACTGACACCATCATTTCCTCCCTGGCAGGCAATCTAACTAACATCGCTGTCATTTCATAATTAGGAAGGTGTACATCAGGCACGGCCGCCAGACTTGAAACGATTCCCAGAACGCACAGAACGTCTCGGGGAACATGATGGAAGGCATCATACGACACAACCTGGAGTTAGGCATTTTATGCCGCGGAAGCCCATACCCAGCAACCTGTCATTAAGGCCTGCACTCTCGACGATGAAAACGAGTTATTCACCGATAAGTGGAAGACGTAAAGGCGGCCTCAATTCCACAATCTTGCACAATTGGTGGGCCGAGGCTGTTTATTGCATCCTTGTGGTGGCTTCATTGCTCGCTATTGTGGCTACTGTATATCCCTATGATGGCCACCCTATGCCTCAATGGCCTTATCGCCTCTCCATCAACACGCTCATCGCGATCTTTACAACAATCTTGAAAGCGACAATGCTTATCATCACCGCCGAAGGTCTCAGTCAGCTGAAGTGGGTCTGGTTCAGCCGACCGCGACCTCTGCAGGATCTCACAAGATACGACATGGCATCTCGAGGGCCTTGGGGTGCATTACGGTTGCTGTGGACGCTACGAGGACGTGATGTCGTCTCATCGATCGGCGCGTTTGCGACTGTTGCAGCACTAGTCATCGATCCATTCACGCAACAAGTCGTCCAAGCCTATACATGCGCCATCGCAGATCCTAAGATTCAGGCGTCCATCCCAAGGACGAACGTCTATTCCGAAATAGGCGAGCATATTGGCGCGGCACTTACTACTCTGTACCCAGGTATGCAGTCGGCTATCTATGCCGGAGTTTACAATCCCGAAATGATAACAATTCCTTTCGAATGTGGTTCTGGTAACTGCACATTCGTCGACCACTATTCGTCCATTGGGTATTGCAGCAGCTGCGTTGATCTCACTCCAAGCCTCAAAGTTACTGTCACTACCGGCCGCTCTCTCGTAGGCGGCGAGACGTTTGCCTTTCCAGTTTACAACACCACTCTTCCCTCGGGCCTGAGCTGCGTCTACTCCGCCAACTGCGTAGGGACTTGCTATGGTGACGTCGAAAATCAAACCCTGTTCGTCATGACCACCGACACCAGCGGCTCAGTGCAGATGATCCTCGGCGACACTTCGCCCCTAGACAACTGGCTAAAGGACTGTACAAATACAGAATCAGGTGGACAGCTCAACGACAGCTGGACCTGCGCGCAGCCTGGTTACGGAGCCGCCCAGTGCGATCTTTACCCGTGCGTCCGAAGGTACAAGGCCAGTGTCGTTGGTAACAAGTTGACCGAGCACGTGGTCTCTACCTCATCTCTAAATGACTGGTCCATGGCATCTATGGGGTCGACCTCGATGTTTAGCTTGGTCGACGTGGACTGCCTGTCTGACCAGGAACGCCAATTGCTCCTCCACCAAGGATACCACATCACCGACGGCGCCGCCACCACCACCTGGTTGCCCTACAACGCTTCTTTCGACCCCTTTTCCGGCACTCCATCGCAAATTTATGGACCGAACGACACCCCGGTCTCGCGAAACTGCATCTACGAATTCTACTGGCAGTCCGACAATGACGTCGCCTATTTCCTGCAACAGAACTTCAACGCCTCCATCGTCACGGAAGGTGACATTTTTGGCGGGCCCAGCATCGCACAAGCCTTCTACGACGCTGGTAATGTCAACTTCGCTAGCGTCCAGGCCACCTTTGCCAACATCGCCCAGTCCATGACCGTCTACATCCGCACCACCGGCAACGCCTCGTACAGCGCGCCTGCGCTAGGGCAGGCCATCACCCAGGACACGTGCGTCCGTGTGCAGTGGGCGTGGCTGACATACCCGGCCGCTATCGTGTTGCTGGTGGTGATGTTCTTTGCGACCATGATCTGGGTGACGGGGGCGGGGGGAGATGCGCATGTCATTCATGGCTGGAGGTCGTCGCCGCTGGTGTTGATGTATCACGGGCTGGACCCGAGTGCCCAGCATCGTCACGGCTACGGGATGCTGGTCCGCAATGAGGATATGGAGCAAGACGCCAGGCGCATACGGGTGAAGCTGCAGCCGTCGGAGAAGGGGTGGTTGTTCTCGGAAGACGATCTAAACTAGAAGGCTACTAGCAGGTTAGGAGGATATAGAAGGAGCGTATCTACATATAGTGTGGTGGGAGAGATTGGACGCGTTCAGGTAGTGTGGTAACAGAGATTAGACACAATTTAGATAGCTAGCAGAGCCTGAGAGGCCCGGACAATCAACAACTCTTTCCTTCCTTTCTACTTCGCCTAGCCTACTCAGCTGGCTCGGCGAGGGGGCCTACCGTGCCATCGAGCCTGGTGCGGCAAGCCTCATCCTCAACCATCTTGCTGTTGTTGCCCTCCCCCCGGCGGACCAGCCCCTTTCACACTACTAAAGTCAATCAAGGAAACAAATTGCTGGAATGAGATCTCTGACCCAGCAGGTACAGATCTGTGTTGTGAGAGGTGCTGCAGTGCCTTTTGTTCTTCGACCAAAACGAATTTTCTACACATTTATTCGATCGAAGCGGACTTTCCTATACACTTATCGGCCAATGTTATGTTCATGGGATTCATGAAAGGCGAAGCTGTCACAACAAACAATGACAAAGATCAAGATATCCGACTCGTTTGAGAGACAAAAAGCCACTAGCCCTGGAGCTCAACAGGTCCACTCCCGAAGACTACGAGAGATCGAAATTGCTCGGCGCGTGCCTGACACAGCAGGCAGCAGGATCCAACCGGGTGCTCCAGATCTGACAGTCACTGCGGTGAGGCATTTTCTCCATTGGCCCAGTCGCACTCTCAGCTGGACAAGGTCCCACGCCGACCTCTGTTGGTATCCACTACGGCCAACCGGAACGAACCGCCGTTGTTTGCTTTGGCTCCCAAAGAATCTGCGGCCGATGTGGCACGGATGACTCGATGACGCCAACCACGTCAGTGGCTATTTTAAGCCTACTCCAGCGGCCTCGAGCTGAGGACGCAGCATTTTCTCTATTGGCCTTGTCGCGGCGCAATAGGCGCCCCGTCCAGAACCCTCCCCCGACTAACAACACCCGTGGTGGAGACCGGCAAAGGATGGGGCAGTGATGAGGTGGCCAGTTAACGTGTTGACACGGTGTGGTCGACCACGATGGAGAAGGAGGGAGGTGTGGTTGATTCGTTCAGGAGGCTTTTGAGGGTAACGGAGGTACGGCATCTCAGGCCGTCGCGTGACCACGTCGCCGGTGACCTGGAGATCCAGATCCTTTTCCTCAGCGTCATCGCCTAGGTCGGACCAACAGTCGGATGGCCGACAAGAAAATGCTGCAGGGGTGTCGAGCGAATCAAAGCGGGCGGTGGCGCTGAGGCATTTTCCCAACAGGCCGCGTCGTATCTTTCGGTGGAGGGGGCATGTAGGGGAAGGTGGAGCTCGCCGAGGCCTTAGCCACGACGGGGGTCGTTTGAGGAGAGTGGGAGGGGGAAAAATTGGAGGGAGAGAGTTTGGAAAGCGGCGGGGGGGACGACGCGTCTTTATACATGGCCGAGGGTCGGGCTGAGCAGTTGAAGCCGACTCAGACGCCATACCAAACGCGGCGGGCGGTGATGGTGGTCACGGGGCCGCTACACCGGATGTGGCGACTCACAGGTAGTCAGATAGCCTACTCTATGGTGAGGATTATGACACGAGAGTGAATGCATCCATTACTTTCATTTCGAGACCCACGGCTCCGTTCCTTCGTCTTTGAGTTGAGTAGATCGACACTAAATTAGCCATGCCCGTCCTGTGTAAGGATGCTAATTGCCCGTCACACCCTTCTTTGAACTCGATGCTTGTCAAATGGCCTCATAAGCCCAGTCCTAGCTACCCTGTCTAGCCAGAACTAGAATAAGGTTGCTAATGTTCGTCAATGCGTCAGCGATGATCTGTCCAGCACTATCTCCCACCGCTTCAACCTTTGCCAATGCATCTCTTTGTACATGCTCTGGTTGCTAAGCAGCATCTCGAGCAAGCACAAGCTATGGACTGTAGGAACATTGTCAATTTTCGTGACATCTTGAATTACTTTACTTCCTCCTCCAATAGTTACCTCCCGGCGACATAGAATTTCCTTCTCGTAAGTCGTATCATCGAAAATTTGGCCAGGTTGTCACCCTATGCCTTCAAACAGAAGTCCAGAGCTGAATGTCATGGCTCCTTGAAGTGATGCTCAAGCTTATGTCGTTCGAGTTCAATGCGTTACTAACCGTGGTTTTCATGGCCGGTGAACAAGAGACGTGCAAATGGAGATCTCTTGAAGTTGAATAATCCTTCCGTGCCCAAAGCCTCTCGTATATAGGCATTCATCCTTCTCATGCAGCAACAGTCCAAATCACAGCCCCAAAGTGTGCAACCATAGAAAGTAATCGTCCCTAATCCGTCCTAATCAACGTTCGGACAAGACCTTTGTCCTTTTCCTCTCGGATCCTGAGCTGCAAAGGGATCTGTACCACAAACGACGAGATCCAAGAAATCGTCATCATAGCGAGACTGAAGTAGAGAGACAAAGGAGGAACCGGCGCGGTTGTTAGTAGTAGAGGCCCAAATGTAGATGAGGAAAATGATCAGGATGCTCTTTGGGACGACGTATATCATGAGGCTACCATACCCTTGTCTGATTTGAACAACGCCAATGTAGGTGGGAGAGACTAGCAGCCAGCCAGGGAACACCGCGAAATGCTCTATGAGACAACCGGCTAGGCAGTATGAAGAGAGTATGGTGTAAATTGTGAGTGGCAGGTTCGGTGACATGATGCAAGGTTGGAAGGAGAAGCGCTAAGTGGAATAAGTTCGTATGAAATCATCAATGGATAGTGACCAGAATATACTCATAGCGGACTGCTTTTCATACGCGAAGAAGAGAAATTTTTAGATCAACACATGTCTGCTGCCCTGCATTTACTCTGGCTGGTAAAGGATTCCTCAACTTCCGAATCTAACTCCGACCTCGCTCTCCCACCTTCCCATTGCCATTTTCCTCCTTCCGCAACCTCTCTCGCTTTCCGCTGTCGATTACGATATCTTCCCACCCACCCCGCCAAGTGGCCAGGCCAGCGACGCACATCCGTATCTAGGGGTGAATGACTCTACAATATACTGTACACATAGCTGCTCCAGACCAACTCATTCCTTAACTAGTGGCAGGAACTAGAACACGAAGAAATGGCCAATTAAAAGCATGTTGCGTAGAAACTTGAGTGTCATTTCTGCTATCTGAAAGATTCGGGCATATATGTACACGAAAGATGGTGCCTGGGCAACCAGCGCCACCCCCTTACCTATGTGGGGCGTAGATGGCTCTGGTA
>Ga0335072_10012957_pt1 | contig 11891 bp, 3 predicted proteins | sample Lox_Sample_21_FD_206725 | JGI IMG/M metagenome (GOLD analysis project Ga0335072, IMG submission 206725) | Soil microbial communities from Loxahatchee National Wildlife Refuge, Florida, United States - Lox_Sample_2.1 | ecosystem: Environmental > Terrestrial > Soil > Wetlands | place: USA: Florida...
AGCCGGAGGTCACGGATCCGACACGAGCCTGCGCACGAGCGAGGAGCTGACCCGGGATACTCTGGACCTCCAGCCGGAGGACAGACTGAACCTTTGCAGCGAAGACGAGGCAGAACTTCGAGCCGCCGCGCTCCATCAGCCCGACAGTTTCAAGGCCAACCACTGCCTCGGGATCTTCAGTCTGCGGACGAATCGGTATGCAGATGCTGTTACGTATCTGAACGCGGCATACCATCTTCAGCCTTCCGACGCTGTCAATGAGTATGCCCTTGCGAAGGCCTGCGAGCATGCCGGAGATCTGACCCGAGCGCGCGAGTATCTCCGCAACCTATCCGCCGACACCAACCGGGGCGACCTCCACCGCCTTGCAGGACTGGTGGATGAGTCTCTCGGCGATCCCGTGGCCGCCGTCCATGAATTCGCCCTGGCAACTCACGAGAATCCGAGCGAGCAGAACTACTTTGCCTGGGGCTCGGAGCTGCTCTACCATCGCGCCGTGTGGCAGGCGCGCGATGTCTTCGAGGAAGGGGCCCACGCCTGGCCAAAGTCCGCGCGCATGCTCACCGCCCTCGGAGCTGCGCTCTTTGCGGGCGCGCTGTATGACGATGCCGCGAACCACCTCTGTCAGGCGGCCGACCTCGAACCGAATCATCCTGAGCCGTATCTGTTCATGGGCCGCATGGAAATTGTTGCGCCTCATCCACTCCCCTGCGTCGAGCAAAAGCTTGCGGAGTTTCATCGGCGCAACCCCGATAACGCCCTCGGCGACTATTACCTTGCCATGTCCTTGTGGAAGCAACAGACGTCTTCAACCGATACGTCGATGCGGCAGCAGGTCGTTGGTTTGCTGCATGAGGCCGTTGCCACCGATCCCCATTGCGGGGAAGCGTGGCTCGAGTTAGGCAATCTGCAGCTCCAGTCGGGCGGATACGCATCCGCGATTCCGCTGTATTCCAAAGCGGTGGATGCCAGCCCGCAGCTCACCGATGCCTGGTACCGGCTCGGCGTCGCCTACGACCGCACGGGGCAGCGCGACAAAGCCCGCGAGGCGTTTGCGCAACACGACAGCATCGAAAAGCAACAGGCCGTCGAAGTTGAAAAGGAACGCCGCGCCATCAAACAGTTCGTGATTTCTTCTTCCGGCACCAACGCGCCTGGGGACAGTCCGAACGACTAACCCAGGCCAGGTTGCTTCGCAGGTGGGATCCAGGTCGCAACAATCCCTTCGCCCTCGCGGATAGTCAGAAAGCGATTCACCGGAACACTGGCGAATCGCTCGATCTTCTGCGTCGTCGGCCACTTCACCTCGATCCAGTCCGCGGCTTCTGCTTTGCCCAGCCCAAAATGGAGCCGCAGGTCGCTCTGCGACATAACGCTGGTCCCGCTGTGCACCTCGTCCATCTGGATATGCCTGCCGGTCGCCACGCGTACCCGTGCTCCAATGGCGGTGCGATTACACTTCGTCCCGATCAGTTTCAGGGTGATGAAGTTTTGCCGCGTTCCCACATTGTGTAGCAAGGACGGCAGATCGTTCATGTTCAGGATCAGGATGTCCACTCCGCCGTCATTGTCGAAATCCCCAAAAGCCGCGCCGCGGCTGGAAAACCGCTCCGCAATTCCAGGCCCCATCTGCGCGGATACGTCCTCAAATCGCCCGTTTCCCAGATTGCGGTAGACCAGCCGCGGATTTTTGAATGTCTCGCCGAAGTTATACCGGTCAACCTCCGGGTAAACATGCCCATTCACCTGAACAATATCTTTCCAGCCGTCGTTGTCGTAATCGATGAACCCACAGCCCCATGCAACATACCTGCTGTTGATGCCCACGCCCGCGCTGAGGGATAACTCGCTGAAGGTTCCGTCCCCATTGTTGTGATAAAGATCGGAGGTGTCATCGACGAAGTTGGTCTTGAAAATATCCAGCCAGCCATCGCAGTCGTAATCCGCCACTCCAAGCCCCATCCCGGCCTGTTCGTGTCCATCGGCGTTGTAGGCGCACCCCGACATGACGGCCACGTCGGTGAATGTGCCGTCGTGGTTATTCTGCAGCAGCATACTCGGCTCGGAGTCCACGGCAATATAAATGTCCGGCCAGCCGTCATTGTCAAAATCATAGGAAACTGCGGTAATCGAATACCGGGGGCCCGGCTTCAGAATCCCTGCTTTTTCTGTCACGTCGCTGAAAGTGCCATCACCATTGTTGTGATACAGAAGATTTGTGTCGCCGGGTAATCCGCGCGGCCCGCACATCGTCGGAATTCCCTTCCATTGGCACATGGAGGTAACTGCCGGCGGGAAGGGGCGATCCGGATCGAGGCTCACGAAATTGCATACGAATAAGTCGAGATGGCCATCGCGGTCGTAGTCGAGAAATGTGCAGCCTGTGCCCCATCGTCCGTGTTCCTGATACAAACCGGCCTTCTTCGTCACGTCGGTGAACGTGCCGTCGCCATTGTTATGGAAGAGAATGTTATGTCCCCAGAACGTGCAGAACAGGTCATCCCACCCATCGTTGTCGTAATCGCCGACGCACACACCCGTCTGCCAGCCGCTCCGTCCCAGCCCGGATCTGGCGGTCACATCCGTGAAGGTTCCATCCCGGTTATTCCGGTAGAGATGCGTAGTGGGCGCCTGCCCCGCAGGCCAGTGCGTGTCGAGCCGGCTTCCGTTGGTCAGATAGATATCGAGCCAGCCGTCATGGTCGTAGTCGAAGAACGCGATGCCGCTGCCCTTCGTCTCAATGATGATGTGCTTGTGATCGACGCCGCCCCATACGTTGGGCGTGGTCAGTCCTGCCTTTTCCGCAATATCGATGAACTGCACGGGCGACTCGGCCGCCGGCTTCACCTCAGCCTGGAGAACCGTTCCGGATCCCCACCTCCAGACCGGAGTGGTGAGCACATCGAGCAGCGCACCGCTCAGCAGAAACGAGGAACCCAGGAAGCGCCGCCGCGGCAGGATCATACGGTGCGCTGATTATAAGAATCAGAAGATTGCATGTAAACCATTGCGCTCGCCGCGCGACCTGCGGATATGAATACGCGAGATGTTGTTGCAGGCAAGGGAACTGACCTCTCAGGGCGCGGACTGGAGTATCTCAAGCGCTTGTCTGGCTGCGCTGTTGTCCGGTTGCAGGTGCAGCAATGCATTCAGAATGCCCCGCGCACGCGCGTTGTCCTTCTCCACCATATAGAGCCGCGCTAAATTGAGATACGACTGATCGAATTCCGGCGCGGCCCTGATCGCTGTTGTGAATTCGTTCTCGGCCTCAGCCAGCTTTTGCTCGCGTGCAAACAGGACGCCCAGGTTGTTCAGTGCCTCGGGGTATCCGGGGCGGAGTTCCACCGCGCGCCGCAGATACTTTTCCGCCTGATCTGATTCCTGCTGCTGCGCATACAACATACCGAGACTGAAGTTTCCCTCGGCATCGTCCGGCTGCAGCGCCACTGCCTGTTTGAGATACTGCTCGGCCCGCTCCCACGCGTGCTCGCGCCGGTACACGTTCCCCAGATTAAGCATTGCCACGGCATAGTTCGGCCGCAGATCGATCGCCTTCTCGAAATCGCCAATGGCCTCCGCGGGCGCGCCTTCCTGCGCGGCAATCATGCCCAGATTGTTCCAGGCTTCCGGATACTCCGGCCGCAGCTGCAGCGTCTTTTCGAGATACTCTCTGGCCTGCGCCGGATCATTCCTGCGCAGGCTGAGGGTGCCAAGGTTGTACCACGCGTCGGCATCGTCGGGCCGGGCCGCGGCCGCTTGCCGAAAGCTTTCCGCAGCCTGTTCAGGGTAGCCGTGCTGCACCATGGCAACCCCGAAGGTGAAGGCATTGCGCTGAAACGAATCCTGCACCAGCATTCCGGGAAATGGCAGAGCGAGCCGCCGCCGCTCCTCGTCGGTGGAGGGAATTTTCGCCGCTAGAGTGTCCATAGAGGCCGCATCTGTCTTCCCGCTGAGGACCATCACGATCTGTCCGCGGCTGTCGATCAGAAACGACGTTGGCAGCGGCAGGTCGCGGTGCCGATCAAACAGATGCTGATAGACAAGGTTGTAGATACCAGCCACCTCATCGGTTGCAAACACCTGCGGAAAATGCAGTTCCTTCGCGGTCTCGCGTGCCTTCTCCACCGCCGGACCCGCATCGACGTTCATCCCCAACAATTGGACGCGGCTCGTTACCTGCCGGTCGGCCTGCCGCTGCAGGTCCCTGAGTTCCTGCACCGACGCCGGCGATTCCGTCGACCAGCAAGTCATCAGCAGCGGCCTTCCTTTGAATGACTCGATCGAGAGCATCTTTCCATCAAGACCGGGCAGCGAAAACGACGGAGCCTGCAGGGATTCAATCAGCCACGTCTCGGCCCGCGACGGCCATTGCTCCGGCAACGCGTAGCTTCTCGCTTCGTCCCATCCCGCTGGAGTCCGGACAAACGCCTTCGCTGCAAACGCCGCTGCTCCTTCTTCGATTTCAATGCGATGATTGCGCGGCAGATTCTCGAAGTGCTGTTCCTGTCCGTTGGGCCAGCGGACGGTCGCCCGCACCGTACCCGGGTTGGCTCCGAGGCCGAAGAACAGCTCCTTCGCGTGCTGTGCCAGAAATCCCGAGCCAGCCTGCAGGAAACGTGTCTGCCGCAGCGAGCCGCACTCCACCGTCACGGCCGTACCAATGGCATCGCGATTGCTTTTCGTGCCCCGCAGGCGGATGGAAATCGCCTCGCCGATCTCGCGCATCGTGTTCCGCAGGATCCGGAGTTGCGGCGCGTTCCGGCTCTTGAGCGCGACCTCCAGTCGCCCGTCGTGATCGAAATCGGCGAGGGCGAAGCTGCGGCAATCCTGGGGAAAGTCCAGCCCTGCCGGTCCCGAGACCTCAGCAAAGGTTCCGTCGCCGTTGTTCGCGAACATCACATTGCGCGCATACCCATGCCACGTTCGATCGGAGCGAATCAGTTCGTTGATGGCATTCCATGCCCGCTCGTATGCAGCGGACGCCGTGGCATCGTCGGGGGATTCCGCGACCACCTGGCGCCAAAAGAAGCTCGCGAGGTCGTTGCGGTCGGTTCCGGAGATGTATCCGTTCGCCACATAGAGATCGGCAAATCCATCGTGATCGAAGTCCCAGAAATCCGACGACCACGACCATCGTCCCATTTCTACGCCGGCACTCTGTGCCACATTTTCAAAGGTGCCATCGCCCCGATTCCGGTAGAGCGCATTCCCGCGCGCGTGCCTTTGATACAGCGTGCGTATTTGTTGCGGCGCCTCGGCATGAAACTGCTTTTGCTCGGCCACACGCTGCCCCGCCGCTTCCCACATGCTCGGAACGTAGATGTCCTGACGCCCATCGTTGTCGAAGTCCTGCCAGCAGGCGCTCATTCCAGCGCCCACCCCTTCGACGTGAGCGGCTGTGGATACATCCGCAAACGTGCCATCGCCCTGATTGCGATAGAGCTGACTGCTGCCAAAATCGTTCGCGACAAAAAGATCCGGCCTGCCGCTCGCACCGGCCTGACCCCACGCGCAGGCAAAGCTGTAGCGATTGTTCTGCACGCTGAGGCCGGCTTTTTCTGTCGTTTCCACAAACAGATGACCGCCTTCGTTGTGAAAAAGGCAATTCGGGGGGCCGTTGCGCGCGTCGTAGTACGGAACCGGATAGTGATACTGGTCCAGCCCCAGATAGTACTGATACGTGCACAGATACAAATCCAGACGTCCGTCGCCGTCATAGTCTGCAGCGGCTGCGTGCGTGAACGTTCCTTCGGCCGCCCGCGCGAAACGGAACGCATCACGCTTCAGGCCGAACGTTCCGTCGCCCCGGTTGACGAACAACAGGGGTCCCGTCCCGCACACGACCAGCAGATCCTGCAGCCCCCGATTGTCGATATCGATGAAGAGCGCGCAGGCCGTATTGTCCAGTACGCCCACGCCGGCCTTCTCCGTCACATCTTCAAAGGTGCCGTCCCCTCGATTCCGATACAGACGGTTCGGCAGTCCTGCGGGCTGGCACACATAGAGATCGTCGAAGCCGTCGCCGTCGAAATCTCCCGTGGCCACGCCGTTGTTGCAGTAAACATCCACCCCCACGGCGCCATCGAGGACGGTCCTCCAGTAGTCCGCGCCCAACAGCATCTGCGCTTTCCATGACTCTGTCTCACCCAGTGCGCGCGCCGTTACATCGACGAACGCGGGCTGCTCCATGAGGCTGACGGTTTCTTCCCGAGCCACCCACCGCCCTGCTCTCCAGCCCTGTTCGGCAGAACGCCACTCAATTTCCCAGGAACCGACCCGTTCCTCGCGACGACCGTCCCTACGCAGCGCAACCAGGTCGTAGCGGACCTCGGTCCTCACCGTGAGCGGCGAGTCGGCAATCCCTTCGATCCCGTAGATTTCAAATTCGGCGGTCTCGACGCGCTGCGGCTGCCCGAACCAGCCGGAGAGATGGGCCAGAAAGACGTCGCGGCCGTGGGACGTTGCCTCTCCGAACTCCCGCTTTACGACCGTCACGCCAAAAGCGGACCGCAGTGTCTTCTCGTTCCGGACGGAAAAATCCGATGCTTCAATTGCGGGATCCGCAAATCCCGCGATGGCCGCGCGCGCATCCCCTGAAGCGCACAGAGCGTGGCTCCATTGCTGCAACTGGCCTTCAATCTCGGCGGCGTATTTCTCCGTGAGATAGCCGTCCAGCCCGGGCGTAACCAGCCGCATCACTGAAGCCAGGGGAGATTCCTGCGCATAGTGCGGCCGCAGTTGTACCTCTCCCATCGTCAGGCCGGTCGCCGATTCCGGCATTTTTCCCGAAAACAGGAGCCGGCGGAATCCCATCAGGGGTGCCGGCCGGAGAAGCAGCGGCGCCAATCCCATCCCCTTCAGCACACTGCGGCGGGAAACGGTTCGCTTCTCACTCCTTGGGGAAAGGGTCATGCGGCTGAGATGGTCGCATGATAGCACCCCCTTGCAAACGTTGTTCAAAGCTACGGGATCGGACTACCGGGGCGCAGTTCATTGTCTTCCGTGAAGCCTATTTGATCATCATCTACAACTTTCGATTGACAATCCGAAACAAGATGCTCTAAAGTCAGCGACCGAAATCAAAAAGTCGGCTCCCGGTCCGCCGGGGATGTAACAGCTTTCATTGATAAGCAGTTCAATTTCTCCGCAGCAGGTAATCACGCGGAGAAAGAGCAGTGTTGCCAGGCTTCATGCCTTTTTGGAGGTACCAGGATGCAAGGTAACAGGAAAGCTCTGTCCTTCTTTGGGGTTGTGAACTGCACCATTCTCGCCTGCTGCTGTCTCGCGCTACCGAGCCGAGCGGCGTTTGCGCAGGTCGATGAAGGTTCCATTACCGGTACCGTAGCGGACTCCAGCGGAGCCGTGGTTCCCAACGCCCGAGTGACCCTGCTGAATACGGATCAGGGAATCACGCTGCAAACCCACACCGGCGCCGGAGGATCGTATACGTTTTCGCCGGTGCGCATTGGACACTACACGATTACGGTGACTGCCCCGGGCTTTTCAACGACCACGCAATCCAACCTGACCCTGCTGATTGCGCAGACCCTGCAGGTTAATATTCAGCTCAAAGTCGGACAGGCATCCGAAACGGTGCGGATCACCGAAGCTCCTCCCCTGCTGCAAACGCAGGAAGCCTCCACGGGCCAGGTGATCGACCGGGAAGAGGTGAATGACCTGCCTCTGAACGGCCGTAACTTCACCTTCCTGGCGCAGCTTGGAGCGGGCATGCAGACCCCGCAGGCTGACACGCGCGGCAATGCCGCCAGCGGTGCATTCTCCGCCAACGGCGAGCGTCCCGCGCAGAACAACTACCTGCTGGACGGCATCGACAACAACTCCGATAACGTCGATTTCCTCAACGGCACCAACTACGTCATCCTGCCTCCGATCGATGCCATTCAGGAATTCAAAGTGCAGACCGGGGATTACAGCGCAGAGCTGGGCCGGGCTGCAGGCGCAGTGGTGAACGCCACCATCAAATCCGGCACCAACTCAATCCACGGCGATGCGTTTGAGTTCTTCCGCAACGACAAGCTCGACGCCGCCGACTGGTTCGAAGACAACAGTTCGACTCCGGTGAAGGGCGAATATCGTTTCAACCAGTTTGGAGGAACGATCGGCGGGCCCATCATCAAAAACAAGGTCTTCTTCTTTGGCGACTACCAGGGGACGCGCCGCGTGCAGGGGACGTCGTTCACATCGACCGTGCCGACGGCGAACGAGCAAAAGAGCAATTTCCAAAATCTCCAGGACATTCTGGTCCAGCAGGCGGGAGCGGCCAGGACAGACATCCTCGGCCGCAGCATTCAACGCGGCACCGTCCTCGATCCGGGCACGACCCGATACGTTGCGGCGGGAGCGGTCGATCCTGTTTCCGGCCTGACGAATACCTCCGGATCCGCTGGCTATGTGCGCGATCCGTTCAGCACCGCGTGCGCGCCCAGCGCGACGACTTTCACCCTGGCTGCCTGCCCTGATCTCAACATGCTTCCCGCTGGCCGCATCGATCCCAACGCCATTAAACTGCTGCAGCTCTATCCCGCGCAGAATGCCGGACTCGGAATTTATCAGGACAGCCCTGCGCTCTACGAGCACGCGAACGAATTCGACACACGCGAGGATTTCAACCCGGATCAGTCGGACCAGGTCTTCGCCCGCTTCAGCTATTCTGACGACCCGCAGTTCATTCCAGGGCCGTTCCAGGGCATAGCCGATGGCGGAGCGTTTCAGCAGGGGCTTCAGACCGCGAAGTCGGCCCAGATGGTGGCTGCCTACACGCACGTCTTCAGCCCGAACGTCGTGAATCAGGTTCGCGCGGGTTTTGCCCACCTTCACACCACACGCTTCGGACCGGTTGGCAACGAATTGGGGATCCCCTCCAAGTACGGTATTCAGGGCATCCCGCAGGTATCCGAAAACGGCGGTCTGCCGGCGATCGCGATTACCAACCTGACGACTCTTGGCAGTAATGAATACCTGCCCTCCGACGAAGCCACCGCTACCCTCCAGGTGATGGACGACTTCACACGCATTTACGGAAAACACAGCTTCAAAATGGGCGTCGAGTTTCAGAACGCGAGGTTCTCGACCCTGCAGCCCGAGGCTTCCCACGGCGACTTTGCCTACAGTGGCACCTACACCGACATTCCCAACCAGGGAGCAACCACCGGCGGCCTGCCCCAGTTCCTGCTGCCTCCCACTGCCGCACCGGCAACCATCGACGGGAATCCAAATCCCAACGGCTACAGCTATTCCGGCGGTTCGAACAGCGTGACAGCCTCGAACATTAACAAGACCTACGACGCAAAAAAATATTTTGCCGCCTACTTCCAGGACGACTGGAAGATGACTTCGAAGATCACCCTGAATCTCGGCGTCCGCTACGATTACTTCGGTCCTATCAACGAGACAAACGGCGGCCAGGCCAACTTCGTTCCCATCGCCTTGCCGGGACTGGGTCTCGGCAATCCCACATTCATCGTTCCGGCAAGCGGAAAAGACAATCGGACGCTGTCCACAAACTCCAGCTGTCTCGGAACCGGCTGCTACGGTCTGGTTGATCTTCTGGCAGCCGATGGCATCACTCTGGACGTGACGAATCGATACGGACAAGGGTTGGTCCAGTCGCAAAAGGCCAACTTCTCCCCGCGCCTGGGCATGGAATACCAGATCATTCCCAAACTGGTAGCGCGCGGCGGTTTCGGCATGTTCTTCAACTCATTTGAGAACCAGGGATACGGACCAAATATCGGCGAGAACTATCCGTTTGTGTTCAACTTCGGATACAGCGTGGTCGGTAATCCCGCTGACCCGCACGCATCGATCGTGTCCCAGGTTGCGCCGGTCAGTTACAACACAGGCTATGCCGGATGTCCCACGGCCGGCCCGGGTGGCACCGCGACGATCGAGGCAGGCTTCTCCTGCATCCCGTTCAGCCCGTCCGTGGTTAATGCCAAGGGACTGGGGTTGCAGGGTCTGCAGTTCAACTATCAGACTCCGCGCACCTATTCTGCCAACCTTAGCTTCGAGTATTCCATCAAGCCAAATCTGGCAGCTACGGCGTCGTATGTCTACACCCACGACGCCGATCTGCAGCATGGCGTGGGCTATCACAACGTGAGCGAAATTTTGCCCGCTGGTATCACCACCGGCACCGGATGCCCGTATGGCAACTTCGCGGTAGGAACCACACCGGGGAGCTTAAGCTGTTACCCATTCCCTGATTTTGGCGGTGGAAGTTACCAGGCGACGGACGGCGTCAGTTCCTATCACGGGTTGCAAACCAAGCTTCAGCAACAGGTCACGCACGGGCTGTATTTCCTGCTCACCTATACCTGGTCCAAGGCAATGAGCGATGCCGGCGACCTGCTGAACGGTACCAATGCCGACACGCTTCGCGCCTATGCGGTCCCGGGTTTGGGTCCAAAGTTCGACTATGCTCTGTCGGACTTTGACCTCCGCAACGTGGTTCACTTCAGCGGCACCTACGACCTGCCGTGGGGGCAGGGCAGACAATTCATGAACCACGGCGGCGTTGCCAACCAGGTCCTGGGGGGCTGGTCGACCAACTGGATCGTAGGGTTGCAGGGTGGCCAGCCACTCGGTTTTGGCTGCCACACCACGACCGCCTCGGGCCTGGGTTGCAACGACGTTGTTATTCACGGCACAAACGCGCAACTCGGGGAACATGTCAAAACTGCCGGCGGCTATCATGGGCCGTTCTGGATCGGAAACGCCGCGGCCTTCTCGCAGCCCTGCCTCCTGGGAGGGACACCGGGAGCCCTTACCCCGATCGCAGGCTCGGCTCCCAATTGCGTTCCGTTGACCGGTGCTGCGGCACTGGGCGACAAACGCGATCAGATCCCAGGTCCGGGACTGCATAGCTTCGACTTCTCCGCATTCAAAACCTTCCACGTGACCGAGCGCTACTCGCTGGAGTTCCGCTCGGAGTTCTTCAACATCCTCAACCATCCGAACTTCAATCAGCCGAATTTTGGCGGCAACGGCGTGATTTCAGTCAGCGGTTCGGGCGACTACACATCGCCGGCATTCGGAGCCATTGGATCGACCCGCACCAATCCTCGGCAGATCCAGTTTGCGATGAAAATGTATTATTAGTGCTCGTGAAACCTGAGGAGAGCAGCAACCGGTTCGCTGCGAACAGATGAAGTTGGGTGACACCCCGCATGGCGTGGGTTCCAGGAGCCCAGGCGGGGTGTTCCTCTGCAAAGTGCCTTGCTCAAACGGAGCACGGGGAGGCAGGGTGTGAGCAGGAAATCTCGGCTCAGGTGGCCGGTGTGGCTGGTCTTGTCCGGCTGCGCGGGGCTTCTGTGTGCTGAGGTCACTCCGAAGCAGGGGTCAGAAGCTGCGTATCAAGCCGCGGTGGCCGACTACGACGCGGGACGTTATGCCGAGGCGGCTCACAGGCTGGAGGCCATCCTTCCGTATGTCGCAGATCGTTTTGAGGTGCACGAGCTTCTTGGCCTCAGTTATGCCTCGATGGCGCAGAACGCGAAAGCTCTGGACGAGCTGCAGCGCGCCGTGCAGTTAAAGCCCGAGTCGGCCGCCGGGCGCACCAACCTTGGCGCGATCCTGCTGAATTCGGGTAAGACAGAGCCGGCCGTCGGCCAGTTTCGCGAAGCGCTGCAACTGGAACCCGGGAATTACGACGCCAACCATAACCTTGGGGAGCTGTACGCGAAGTCGGGCCAGATTGCCAAAGCGCAGGTGTTGCTCGCAAGGGCCTGGCGTGCGAGACCCGATGCCTACGACAACGGCTACGATCTGGCGATGGCCGACCTGCTGCTCGGACGGCTGGATGAGGCGCGGCAGGTGATCGGCGAACTGGCCAGGACAAAGGACGGAGGCGAACTGCACAACCTGCTCGC
>Ga0335072_10012958_pt1 | contig 11890 bp, 11 predicted proteins | sample Lox_Sample_21_FD_206725 | JGI IMG/M metagenome (GOLD analysis project Ga0335072, IMG submission 206725) | Soil microbial communities from Loxahatchee National Wildlife Refuge, Florida, United States - Lox_Sample_2.1 | ecosystem: Environmental > Terrestrial > Soil > Wetlands | place: USA...
CTGCCGGGTGGGCTGACCATTGGCGAGGCCCAGGACCTCGTACTCGGCTACATCAGGCAGCATGTATCCGAATCGCGGAAGGTGCCGCTGTGCGGCAACTCCATCGCCACCGACAGGTCGTTCCTCGCCAGGGACATGCCTGAGCTGGACACCTTCCTGCACTACCGGATGGTCGACGTCTCCAGCATCAAGGAACTCGCCAGGCGCTGGTACCCGCGCGTCTATTTTGCTAGCCCCGAAAAGCACGGCGGGCATCGCGCGCTGGCGGACATCCGGGAAAGCATCCGCGAGCTTCAGTACTACCGCGAGGCCATCTTCGTGCCCCAGCCGGGCCCGGATACCGCCACCGCGCGCCAGCTCTCGGCTCGTTTTGTCACCGAGACCCCGGCTGACAGGCAATCCGGTTCTGCGGAGTGACCAACGCCCGGTATGCTTCGTAGGCCGCCACGGCATCACGGTGTCGGGCGAGCATGGTGGGCGTAGCTCAGCTGGTTAGAGCGCCAGGTTGTGGTCCTGGATGTCGTGGGTTCGAATCCCATCGCTCACCCCGAAAGAAACTGCAGGTCAGCGGCGTGCTTCTGCATCGCGGTCGGCTGATTCGACGGACTCGGCGTCCGGATCTGGCGGCGTTCGACTGACATCCGCGGCGCTATCACCTGGTGGGATGGCACCGGAACGGGTAGCAGCCAGCGAAGCTGCTCATGGCTGCCGCGGCGGCCCAGGCGTTCGAGCACCTCGGGCAGCGCCTCCGACTGGCTCGCGTGCGCACGTGCCGCGGAGTTCTGCGCTGCACGGGCATCAGCGGCCTGGTACCCGAGATCGACCGGCCAGCCACCGCGGGCGCCGCGGATCGTGCGGGCGGCTACTGGCACCCGGGCCCGCCGGGCCGCCACGCAGACAGCCCGGGCGACCTGGGCATCGTCGGAATCGCCGGTTGCCGGATCTACCACCAGGATCAGGTCCGGGGCGTGCTCGGTGATCGCGCGCTGGATTCGCGCAGTGAGGTCCGACATCGGGCAGCCGCAGAGCCCGCCGTCCGGGTAGTCAGCAACCGCGACTGACGAGATGCCTAGCGTCATCGACGCCAGCTGCAGCTCCCACGGCCGGACCGCCTCGAGCCGGTTGCAGGTCGAGTTGACTGGTGAGGCCTCTCCCCTGGTCAGGGACAGCAGCGCGAGGCGCGCACCCGCCTGGCCGAATGCGTAGAGCAGCGCACCGAGATCGGCTGATTCGGACCCGGGTCGGGCGGTTACGGCTAGGACGGTGCTAGCTCGGGGCAGTCCGTTGGCGGCGAGCGGCGGCGGTGCAAGACCCGCCAGCTGGCCATTCGTCGGAGCGGCGCGGGCCGGCCCGCGGGCGGGCAGCCAGCCGGCCTGACCGGCGTACCGCGAAGTTGTAGCGAATCCTGAACTGAACCCTGGCACCTGATTAACCTCCGTGTCATGGCGACCTGTACTTCCGGTGCTATGAATGCTTCCGCAGGAAGCAGTCCCCGCACATCGCTGCGAGCCCCCGTCGTCATCTGCGGGCTGTCCGGAGCCGCGCCTACCTGCTAGCAGGAAAAGCACGCGGCCAATCCATGATCACGTAAGACCTGTCGGTCAATTGCGACAGATCCTATATTTCGCTGAAAGGCGTTCTGACCTCTCACCACGGCAGCCCAGATAAAGGCACGCGACGAAGCTCCCCTACCTGGTAGGAGACGTTCAATGGCGGGCATTAGCCGAGTAATGCGATACCCCTAGCCGCTGGGCAAGCTCTGGCGCTTCCTGGCCGACGGTAAGCCAGCGAAGCTGACGAGGGAGCGGTCATGACATTCGCGGATCGGGAGGATGCGGGCAGGCGCCTCGCCGGCCTGCTCGGCTACCTGCGCGGCCAGCCGCTAGTGGTGCTGGGCCTGCCCAGGGGCGGCGTTCCGGTGGCGGCCCAGGTAGCTACCAGGCTCGGTGCCCCGCTCGATGTGATCATCGTGCGCAAAGTGGGGGTGCCGTTCCAGCCAGAGCTCGCCATGGGCGCGGTTGGCGAGGACGACGCGGCGGTCACCAGCCGCGACGTGGTCGCGATGGCGGGCGTGACCGATCAGGAACTTGCCTCCCTTCAGGCACGGGAACGCGGCGAGGTCGCCGCCCGTGCAGCCAGGTACCGCGCGGTGCGACCCCGGCTGGATCTGGCTGGCAAGGTCGCAGTCGTCGTAGACGACGGGATTGCCACCGGCGCGACCGCGAGGGCTGCCTGCCAGATCGCCCGCGCGCACGGCGCAGCACGGGTGGTGCTCGCTGTGCCGGTCGCGCCCCCCGGCTGGCAGGAACGAATCGGCGCGGGCGCCGATGAGTTCGCGTGCGTACTCGAACCGCCGAGCTTTTTCGCCATCGGCCAGTTCTACGAGGATTTCTCCCAGACGAGCGAAGAGCAGGTGATTGCCTGCTTGCGCGCCGCGGGAGCAGCCTCGGCCACGGGGCCGGCCCGCCCGGCTCCGGCCGGCCCCGTGGCCGACGGTGATCCCGGCCAGCGGCCGGGCATGGATCCCGAGGTCGAGCCGATGGCCGGGACGACCCGCCTGGCCGGCAACCTGACCATGCCAGCAGCCGCCCCCGGCATCGTGATCTTCGCGCACGGCAGCGGCAGCAGCCGGCACAGCCCGCGCAACCGGTTCGTCGCCGCCACGCTCGCCGATGCCGGCCTCGGCACGCTCTTGTTCGACCTGCTGACGCCTGCTGAGGAAGTCGACCGGGCGAACGTGTTCGACATCGACCTGCTCGCCAGCCGGCTCTCGGAGGTGACGGCCTGGCTGCGCACGCAGGGACGACCCGAGCCGATTGGCTACTTCGGTGCCAGCACCGGCGCGGCCGCCGCGCTGCGGGCGGCAGCCGAGCCTGGCGCGGACATCGCGGCCGTGGTGTCCCGCGGCGGCCGCCCCGACCTTGCGGCGGAGCGGCTAGCCGCCGTCACTGCGCCCACGCTGCTGATCGTCGGCGGCAACGACGATGTCGTGCTCGACCTCAACCGAGGTGCCCTCGCGGAGCTACGCTGCGACTCCGAACTGGCGGTCGTGCCCGGCGCCACCCACCTGTTCGACGAGCCGGGCACGCTCGAAGCCGCCGCCGCCCTGGCCCGGGACTGGTTCCTCCGCTATCTCGGCCGCTCAGCCCGCTGAGATCCCAGCGATCACTTGGCGGAGGGGCCAGAGGAGACCGCGCCCACGAACTGGCCGACAGCCTGTTCCGGCAGGTGCCGCGCCAGGTCGGCCTCGCTGATGATGCCGACGAGTTCCTGATTCTCGATCACCGGCACGCGCCGGATCTGGTTGCCCTGCATCGTCCGCAGGACCTCGGTGACGTCCGCATCGGAGATGACGATTACCGGCTCGCCCTGGGCCAGCTGGCTCGCTGTGGTACTGGCAGGGTCGAAGCCCTGAGCGATGCACTGGGTGACGATATCCCGATCTGTGACGATCCCCTTCAACCGGTTATCGTCTCCGCAGATCGGAAGCGCGCCCACGTCCAGGTCCCGCATGAGCTGGGCCGCGCGCTGCAGGCTCTCGTGCTCGCCGACACACTGGGCGCCGGGATGCATGATGTCTCGCGCTGTGGTCATGACAAGCCCCCTGAGGCTCTAGCCGGGCGACCCTCCCCCTGGCGCCCGATCACTTCTCTCATTGTCCCCACTGCCGCTCGCAGCCACCGCGCTGAGGTCTCCGGCCTAGGTGTTCCGCTCAGCCTTTCACCACGCCGACCGGGACCAGCCTGGCTACCTTCCGGCACAATCCCGCGGCAGTGGCAGCGTCCACGACCTGGTCGACGTCCTTATAAGCCTCGGGTGCCTCCTCGGCGAGACCGCGGGCCGATGTTCCCCGCACGGCCACGCCTGCCGATTCGAGCCGCCGCCGCAATTCGGAAGCGCGGACCTCGCGGGCGGCCTGGTGACGGCTGAGCTGGCGGCCCGCGCCATGGCACGCCGAGCCGAACGCGCCGCCGCCGGCGACGCCGGCGAGCACCCAGGACGCCGTTCCCATCGATCCGGGGACCAGCACCGGCTGGCCGACGGCCCTCAGGTCGACGGTGAGGTCAGGATGGCCGGGCGGCAGGGCCAGCGTGGCTCCCTTGCGGTGGACGCAGAGCCGCACCTTTCGCCCGCCCGCCTCGTGCGTCTCGATCTTGGCGAGGTTATGAGAGACGTCATACACCAGATCCAGCCGGCAGCCTGCGCCTGCTGCGAACACCCGGCGAGCAGCCTCGGCGAGCAGCTGCCGGTTCGCGCGAGCGTAGTTCGCCGCAGCCGCCATAGCCCCGAGATAGGCGCGGCCCTCGGCCGAAGTGGCCGGGGCACAGGCAAGCTGCCGGTCAGGCACCCAGATCCCGTAGCGCGCCATCGCCGCGTCCATGAGCCGGACGTTGTCGCCGCAGATCTGATGGCCGAGCCCCCGCGACCCGCAATGAATCATGACGCATACCTGGCCTTCGGCCAGCCCGAACGCCGTCGCGGCAGCGGGGTCGCAGATCCCCCTCACGACCTGGACCTCAAGGAAGTGGTTGCCGGATCCAAGGCTGCCGACCTGCCGCGCGCCGCGGTCCAGCGCACGGTCACTGACCCGGCCTGGCTCGGCACCGCTCACAGCGCCGGCATCCTCGCACCGATCCAGGTCACGCTCGCTGCCGTGGCCCTGGCTGACGGCGTACCTGGCCCCGCCGGCCAGCACCTTCTCAAGCTCGGCGCGACCGGCCAGTTCCCACACTGCACCGCGCCCGGCACCGCGCGGGACCGCTGCCGACAGGCCGTCCATGACCCGGCTTAGCCGCGCGGCGAGCTCGCCGGCGTCAATGTCCGCTGCCAGCAGCCGGACGCCGCACGAGATGTCGAACCCGACCCCGCCGGGAGAGATCACGCCTTCGTCGCCGACATCTGTGGCCGCCACACCGCCGATCGGGAACCCGTAACCCCAGTGGATATCCGGCATGGCGTAGGAAGCCGACACGATACCTGGCAGTGTCGCGACATTAGCGACCTGCTCGAGCGCCTGGTCCCGGCCCTGGCCGGGCAGCAATTCCCTGGTTGCGTACACCACGCCGCCCACGCGCATGGGCGGGATGGCGGGGATCTCGAACTGATAGGGGGTCTTGGCTTCCAGGCGCATTGCCCCCACCTCCGGGACACGCCGCAGCGAGCGGACCGAAGTGGCACACGTTCTGGCGGCCGCGCTGCCCGGCACCCGCAGTTAGCCCGCCAGCGGCCGGTAGCCGGAGCCGGGCAAACAAGACCTGCGAGGCGCTCTCCCTTCGCCGGCATTGTCCGGATCAGGTGCTAGGGGTCGCTCAGCTTCAGCCTTTCGCTCTAGCTTTAGCTTCTGAGCCTCTCAGCCTTCCCGTCGGCCTTGCTTCCGGGTCTCCCCGGTCACGTCCCGGTACGGTCCGGCTCCCTCGCTCGTCCCGCAGGCAATTTTCACTCTAGTAGCCACCCGCCCCATTAGCGCAAGGGGACAACGTCCTCTGTCAGCGAAACCGGTTGCGCCGGGTTTAGTAGCCTGCTGCCCCATCAGCGCAAGGGGACAACGTCCTCTGTCAGCGAAACCGGTTGCGCACCGCGCTCGCGTATGCACCGGCCGAGCGCCGGAGCCAGCTCAGACGTCCACGGTCATAGTGGCTGACCAGCGGCCTGCCGCATCCGGCTCGCAGGTGAGCCCGCAGAAAGAGACCCCCTTCGGAACCGCGGAGATGAACTCCACGTCACTCGCGCTGGCCAGGTTCAGCGTCAGGATGATCCCAGCTGCCGAGCCGGCGGGCCGCACCTGCACGGACACCGGAATCTGAGCGGCGGTATCCAGAATGTAGATGACCTCTTCTGCCGCGGCCGCCAGCAAGTCAGCCGGGCTCGCACCAGTGAGCTCGCGTTCCGCGGTCCGGGTTGCGTCGGCGCCCCGGACATCGGCCACGCTGTCAATCAGGCCGCGCAGCGACTCTGCGACGCACTCGTGGCACGATCCGGCCCACGCCTCGATCCGGAGGTCAGCGGTATGCGGCGCGGTCCTGTGGCCTGCCTGCCTCGCCATGGCCTCCGTTGCCCGCCTGGCGCCGGTCAGCCGAGGTCAGCGCGACGCTGTCCGGCCGCTGTGTCGGCCAGTTCCGGCTCGAGTACCTCGCGCACCCCGGCCGGCAGATGTTCGAACGGGTGTGTTACCCCGCCAGGCGACATGTGCTGGCGAGCCACCGACGTGACGATCCGGGCGGACTTACTCACGTCGGAGTCACGTACCTGGGCCTCGCGAGCGAATCGCGTGATGAACTCGGCGCGGTCATACTTATGCGGCACCTTGCTGGGATTCCAGCCGTCGAAGAAGACCCCGCGGAGCAATTCAGGCAGCTGCGCGGCCAGATGTGCTGCTACTTCCACACTCAGCGCATCGCGCACGCTGTGCAGCCACGCCCGGAGCACCCGGTAGGCCAGCCGACGGTCCTTCGTGCCGAACGCAGCATCGATATCAGCAAGCCACGCATTGGATTTGCTAATGCTCGCATCGAGGCTGTCCACCCCCGTGAAAGACATGATGCCCCCCGTTTCCTGCGGGCGCTGTGCCCCTTTCCGTTCTTATCTGGCTACCCCGCCGCCAGCCGGCCCGCACCTGCGGTCAGCTTGAGGCGCCCGCCGCAGCCTGGTTGCGCATGGCATCCGCCAGCCGCTCTAGCGCCGGCAGCGCGCTCGTCAGCGTCGCGACGTCATCGGCTCCGAGCGACTGCATGCACTCCGACACTGCGGCAGCCCGCCGCGCCTTGATCTGCTGATCGACACGCCGCCCGGCCGCGGCGCTCACGACGGAGGCGCTGCGCAGATCTTCGGGGTCAGGGATCCGGTTGATCAGCTCCATGGCAGCGAGCCGGCTGATCACCCGGGAGAGCATGGTGGGATTCAGGCCCTCCAGCTTGCCCAGCTCCGTCAGGCTGAGCGGCCCGCGAGCGACGATGAGCCCGAGTACCGAAGCCTGGGACGGGGTCAGCCCCGCGCCCGTCGACGACGCGTTGAGCTGGCGCGCCAGGTGACCGACAACGCGGCGCAGCCGAATCGCGCTGTCCGCATCCATGCCGGCCCCGTCCATACCAGCACCGTCCTTGCCGGCCCCGTCCATACCAGCACCGTCCGTACCAGCACCGTTCATGGCGGTACCGTCCATGGCGGCATGTTACCGCCCGCAACTAGTTGCCTGCCGGCAAGCAGTGTAACGTTATGGGCGGGTGGCAGAGCAGGTCGCACACGCTGATAGCGCTCGCGGGCAAGTCGCTGGGGATTCGACGCGCGGGCGCTTCGCTATCTTCGCGATCGTTTCGATCGCGCTGATGATGTCCTCGGTCGACCAGACGATCGTGGCCACCGCCCTGCCTGACATTCAGCGTGATCTGGCTGCCCAGGTGAACTGGAGCAGCTGGACCATCACTATCTACGCGCTCGGCCAGGTGCTCGTCATGCCGCTGGCCGGGAAGATGGGCGATCAGTACGGCCGCAAACGGATCTTTCTCGGCGCCGCGGCGCTGTTCACCACGGCCTCGCTGTGCTGCGGCCTCGCCACCAACATCTATCTGCTCATCGTCCTGCGGGCGATCCAGGCTATCGGCGGCGGCGCCTTCATGCCGTCCGCCACCGGAATCGTCACCGACACGTTCGGCGAAAACCGGGACCGGGCGGTCGGGCTGTTCTCGAGCATCTTCCCGATCGGCGGGATTATCGGCCCGATCCTCGGCGGGCTGTTCGTCAGCTACTGGTCCTGGCGCGGCATCTTCCTGGTGAACGTCCCCATCGGCCTCGTCCTGCTCGTCCTCGCCGTGATTTTCATTCCGGACATGGCCCGCCGCCCTGATCAGAATTTCGACGTTCGCGGAATCGTCATTCTCGGCAGCATGCTGCTGGCCGCAATGCTCGGCATCGGCTACCTCGGCGGCGCCGGAAGCAATCCCGCGAGCTGGTATTTCGTCGTTCCCGAAATTATTGCGGTGGCGGCCGGCATCGCGTTCGTGCGGCACGCCGGCCGCGCCAAGTCGCCATTTATCTCATTGCGGTTCATTACCGGGCGCGGGTTCGGCGTGATGAACCTGCTGAACTTCCTCTACGGCGGCGCCGTGCTCGGATTCGCGCCGCTCGTGCCGCTGTACGCGGAGGAGCGGTACGGGCTGACGGCGCTGGCCGCCGGCACGCTGCTGACCGCGCGCGCGGTCGGCATGATCGCTACCGCCGGGCTCGCGGTCTACCTGCTCCGCCGCACGGGCTACCGGTGGCCGATAGCCGTCGGATTCACCCTGGCGGCTATCGGGCTGGTCGCCACCGCAGTCAGCCCGCACGACCTGTCGACCTACGCCTGGCTCGCGATGGCGACTGGAATCTGCGGAGTTGGCGTCGGCATCTCCACGCCGGCATCGAACAACGCGACGTTGCAGCTCGCGCCCGACCAGACCGCCGCGGTCGCGGGATTGCGGGGCATGTTCCGGCAGGCCGGCGCGATCACCGGGGTCTCGATCACTGCCTCAGTCATCGCCAGAAGCAGCGATCCGGGAATCGCGCAGGCCCACGTGTTCGTGGCCTTCGCCGCCATTCTGGTCGCCTCATTGCCGCTAGTGTTCGCAGTGCCCGAGCACCGCGGCAGCTGGTGACTGTGTTGCTGAGTACCGACCCGGCGCGGTTGCGGCTAGCCGCCTAGCACGTCCTCGCGGCCTGGCTGGTCCTCCCCAGCTCGACGGAGTTGCCGGGCTGGTCAGCCCCCGAGCTCGTCCTCACGCCCGCCGGGATCGGAACCGCCCAGCACGTCTTCAGCGCCGGGCTGGTCAGCCCCCAGCTCGTCCTCATGCCCGCCGGGATCGGAACCGCCCAGCACGTCTTCAGCCCCCGGCTGATCCGGCCCGAGCTCGTCCTCATGCCCGCCCGGATCGGGACCGCCGAGCACGTCGCCCGGCGACGCCGCGGAGCCGGATCCGCTGTCCTGATGGCCCATCGTGACCTCCCATCGTCCGTTCCCCCTTGACTGCGAATCTACTGTTGTCAGGCACCAGGCACCATAGGCGCGGCGATGCCGGATAACGGCGCGGGTTAGGTCCGATAAGGACATAGTCTGCCAACCATGAATAATGCCGGGAACGACGGCAACGGGCTCCCGGCCCTCCTGGAGCGCTGGCGGTCAGACCTTGCCGGCTGGGCCATTCCGGCGCACATCACTGCGGCTGTCGCGGAGTCCCCCTGGGTGCTGCCCCGCACCGTTTTTGCCCGCCGGGCTGACCGGCTGGCCGCAGCTCCGGCTGGCCCGTCGTTCGAGCGAGCCTGGGCCGCGCTCGACCCGCCCGGCAGTGTGCTCGACGTCGGCTGCGGAGCTGGCGCGGCCAGCCTGCCGCTCCTGCCGCGATGCACGGCGCTGACCGCCGTCGACAGCCAGCCCGACATGCTGGACTTGCTCGCGCAGCGCGCCGGGGCCGCCGGGCTGCAGCCGCGCCTCGTGACAGGGACCTGGCCGGCCGCTTCAGCCGAGGCCGGGCAAGCCGACGTCGTCACCTGCCACCACGTTTCCTACAACGTGCCGGAGATCGAGCCGTTCATTGCCGCGCTCACCGGTGCTGCCCGGCGGACCGTCGTCGTAGAGATGACAGCGGCTCATCCGCTGGTCAGCCTCAACCCGCTGTGGCTGCGGTTTCACGGCCTGACGCGGCCCACGGGGCCGACGGCCGACGACTTGCTGTCGATCCTGCACGCGATGGGAATCCCGGCGATGGCCGAGCGCTGGCAGCGTCCGGGGGGCCCCGACTACGGGAGCTTGGCCGAACTGACCGATGTCACCAGGCGGCGGCTGTGCCTCCCGCCGGAGCGCTCCGGTGAGGTAAGCCGTGCGCTCACCGAAGCCGGAGTCGACCCGAAGCGGCCAGCGGACCTCGGGACGTCCGGTCGGGAGGTCGCCACCATCTGGTGGGACGTGTAACTGTCGGCAACGATTTGGACACCAGGCCGTCTTCCAGGTAGAGACGATGGCGACAGCGAGTGGCGATAGGCGGATCTGATGAGCGAGTGGCCAGACGGCTGGTTCCGCGGACCCGGCTCGGAAGGCGGTGCTGCGGTTCCCGGTGCTGCGGTTCCCGGTGCTGCGGTTCCCGGCGCCGGCGACCCGAGCGCCGACAAGACCGTTGGCATCCCGGCGAACCAGTATGCCAGCGGGCAAGCCGGGGCCGGTCAGGGCCCCGTTCCGCCGGGCGCCTGGCCAGCGCAGCCGCCGGCCAGCAGTGCGGGCGGGGCGGGTTACGGGGCGCAGTACGGGTCCGGCGCCAGTGCGAACCGCTACGGCGGTGTGGCTGCGCCACAACGTTCCCCGGTCAGGCCTGGCGCGCCGGGCCAGTACGGCGGCTCGCGGTGGCGGCGGTGGCTGCGGCCCAAGCGGATCTTTGGCGTGCTCGCCGTCATCGTCGCGCTGCTGCTCGTCGCCGGACTCGGGACGTACTTCTACCTCAATTCCAAGCTGCACAGAAGTAATGTTTTGGTCAATTATGCCGGGCGCCCCGCGCCTGGATCCGGCACGAACTGGCTGATCGCCGGTTCCGACAGCCGTCAGGGGCTGACCAAGAAACAGGAACGGCAGCTGTCGACCGGGAACCTCGACGCCAGCGGGTTCGGCCGGTCGGACACGATCATGATCCTGCACATCCCGACCAGCGGAAAGCCACTGCTGATCAGCATTCCGCGCGACTCATACGTCAACATTCCCGGCTACGGCATGAACAAGATCAATGCCGCGTTCTCCTTCGGCGGGCCCGCCCTGCTGGCCAAGACCATCCAGAACAACACCGGGCTGTATATCAACCACTTCATGGACATCGGCTTTGGCGGCTTCGTGCACGTGATCGACGCGGTCGGCGGCGTCCGGATGTGCCTGGACCACAGGCTCCACGACCGTGCGTCCGGGCTGCGCCTGCATAAGGGGTGCCAGGTACTCAACGGCGCCGAAGCCCTGGCCTACGTCCGGGACCGGCACGACTTCGCCACCCAGGACCTGCAGCGTGAGCAGGATCAGCGGATCTTCCTCGCGGCGCTGTTGAAGAAACTGACGAGCCCGGGCGTCATCCTGAACCCGTTTGCGGCCCTTCCGGCTGCCAGCGGCGTCGTCGACACACTGACTGTGGATAAGGGGACGAGCCTGTACCAGCTACTCGGGGTAGCCGAGGCGATGCGCAATCCCGAGACGACGACGGTGCCGATCGGGAACGCGAACTACCCGACCGCGGCGGGCGACGCCGTCTTGTGGGACAGCTCACAGGCCAAGACGCTGTTCAACGATCTCAACACCGGACAGCCGGTTCCGAAGAAGCTGATAACGGGCTCTCATCAGGCAAGCTGAGCCCGGGCTCGGCAGCGTTGACGCCCACCAACCTGGGCTCGGCTGCCTGCGGAGCGCGACGTTTCATGCAAGCGTCGACCACATACCAGGGCATAACGGGCACCCGAAGCTCCCAGTCGCATGAAGGGTGACTCGGGTCGCATGAACGGTCGCAGCGGTCGCATGAAGGGTGACTCGGGTCGCATGAAGTGATGACGAGACATCAAGTGACACGGAGGCGGCGGCACGGTTACTGCCCGTCATCTGCAAAGGTCAGCCTCAGGATGCGTTCAGGTAACCTTCAGGACATGGGCGGAGACTGAGTAGATGAACAGCCAGTCCAACGGTTCGAGGCCGGATGCCCGGCTACTTGTCGTCGAAGACGAACCCAACATCCTGGAACTACTGGCAGCCAGCTTGCGCTACTCGGGATTCGAGGTAGTCACGGCGGCAGCCGGCAACGAAGCCGTGATGGCTGCCCAGCGGCACCGGCCGGACCTCATCGTGCTCGACGTCATGCTGCCCGACATGGACGGCTTCGACGTGATACGCAGGTTGCGCGGCGGC
>Ga0335072_10012959_pt1 | contig 11890 bp, 15 predicted proteins | sample Lox_Sample_21_FD_206725 | JGI IMG/M metagenome (GOLD analysis project Ga0335072, IMG submission 206725) | Soil microbial communities from Loxahatchee National Wildlife Refuge, Florida, United States - Lox_Sample_2.1 | ecosystem: Environmental > Terrestrial > Soil > Wetlands | place: USA...
CACAAGCTGGTGATCACGGTGCTCGGCACGTCCGGGCACCCGCGGATCGACGTCGACGCGTTCGTCGTCCTGTCCACCTAGCCAGTACCAGGGCACCGGGGCCGGCCGGCACCACGCCGGCCGGCCCCGCCCGCCGTTTTGGTCGGCGCCGGCGACAGTCGGGCCGGACGCGGCGTGAAAGCGGATTTGGGTCACACCTGACTACACAAGAGTTACTTTTGGCGGGCCAGTCCTCGGGTTTCTCTCCGGGAGCCGGGACCATGCCGGCGGACCGGCGGTGTCAGCACGGCCGCGAGGGCGTTGAGGGATGCCGGGACCAGGGCGTAGTAGGCCCATACGCCACGCTTGTCGCGGGTGAAGATCCCGGCGTCAACGAGGATCTTCAGGTGATGGGAGATGGTCGGCTGGGTAAGCCCCAGCGGGCCGGTCAGCTCGCACACGCAGGCCTCGCCGCCCTCGTGCGCCGCCACCATCGAGACCAGCCGCAGCCGGACCGGGTCAGCCAGCGCCTTGAGCATGCGGGCCAGGTCAGCGGCCTGGCCGACGGTGATCGGCTGGCGCAGCAGCGGCGCGCAGCACTCGCCGGCCAGCGGCCGGGACGCCGGGGTGATGGCGGCTGCGGCGGTGGTCACCTGGCCAGTATACCGACTAAGCATTGACACCCGTCTATGTCTCAGGCAGCGTAGGCATCGACAAACGTCTATGCCTTAGGAGTGATCGTGATGACCGGCGACACGAGCGCTGCACTGCGCGAAGAGGTCCGGACCAGGTATGCGAAGGCGGCCCGTGCGGTCCTGGAGCCAAAGCCTGGTGTCACTGCGTCGTGCTGTGAGAGTTCGCCCGGGGATTCGTGCTGCGGCGGTGCCGGCTCGGCCGCCCTTGACTCGGCCGACTGTTTCGGCGGTCCCCTGTACGGCGAGGGCGAGACCGACGGCCTGCCGGAGGAGGCGGTGCTGGCCAGCCTGGGCTGCGGCAACCCGCTGGCGGTCGCGGACCTGCACGAGGGAGAGCGGGTCCTGGACCTGGGCTCGGGCGGCGGCATCGACGTGCTGCTGTCGGCCCGGAGGGTCGGGCCGTCCGGGTTCGCCTACGGCGTGGACATGACCGACGACATGCTGGCCCTGGCCCGGGCCAACGCGGCCAAGGCCGACGCCCAGAACGTGGAGTTCCTCAAGGGCGAGATCGAGGCCCTGCCACTGCCCGACACGGCAGTCGACGTTGTCATCTCCAACTGCGTGATCAACCTGTCCACCGACAAACCCGCGGTGCTGGCCGAGATGTTCCGCGTCCTGGTCCCGGGCGGCCGGATCGGCATCACCGACGTGGTCGCCGAGGACCACCTGCCGCCTGCTGACCGGGCCGCGGCCGGGTCCTATGTCGGCTGCATCGCCGGTGCGCTGTCCCGCCGCGAGTACCTGGACGGGCTCACCACCGCCGGGTTCGCCGACGCGTCGGTGACCTTCACCACCGAGGCCGCCCCGGGCATACATTCGGCGATCATCCGCGCCGTCAAGCCCGCCAGCGCATGAACGCAGCCGTGGCCAGGCGGCTGGCGGCGGAGTTCACCGGCACCGGCCTGCTGGTCGCGGTGGTAGTCGGATCGGGTATCGCCGCCAGCCGGCTGACCCCCGACGGGGCGCTGCGGCTGCTGGTCAACTCGGTGGTGACCGCGCTCGGTCTGGCCGTGCTGATCGTGGTGTTCATCCCGGCCGGGGGCGCGCACTTCAACCCGGTCGTCACTGCGGCGGACTGGCTGCTGGGCCGCCGCACCCCGCACCACTACGGCATCGGCCAGGCCGCCGCCGTCATCGCCAGCCAGATCAGCGGGGCCATCGGCGGGGCCGCGCTAGCTGACGCCATGTTCACCCAGCCCATCCTCGGCCCGTCCCGCCATCACCGGGGCGGGGCGCCGGTTCTGCTCAGCGAGGTCGTCGCCACCGCCGGGCTGATGCTGGTCATCGTCGCCCTGGCCCGCACCGGCCGCCTCCAGCATGTGGCCTGGGCCGTGGGCGCCTGGATCGGCGCCGCGTACTGGTTCACCGCCTCCACCTCGTTCGCCAACCCCGCGGTCACCATCGGCCGGACCCTCACCAGCACCTACGCCGGGATCGCCCCGGCATCGGCCCCGGCGTTCATCGCTGCCCAGATTGTCGGCGGCGCGCTCGGCACCACGCTGGCCGTCATCCTCTACCCGGCCCGGCCCGGCCCGGAGCGCGCCGGGCAGCCCACCGAACTCGCTGGCTTATCCCGAAAGGCACGTCCATGGCCGGCATCCCCGAGGTGCTGTTCGTCTGCACCCACAACGCCGGGCGATCCCAGATGGCCGCCGCGCTGCTCGGCCACCGGGCCGCCGGGCGGATCCGCGTCACCTCGGCCGGATCCCAGCCCGCGGACCAGCTCAACCCCGCGGTCGTCCAGGCCATGGCCGAGATCGGCCTGGACATCGCCCGCGAGTTCCCCGAACCGCTGACCACCGACAAGGTGCAGGCTGCCGATGTCGTGGTCACCATGGGCTGCGGCGACGCCTGCCCCATCTATCCCGGCAAACGCTACGAAGACTGGGACCTGCCCGACCCCGCGGGGCTCTCCGTCGAGCAGGTACGGCCGATCCGCGACGAGATCGCCCGCCGGGTCGCCGCGCTCACCGAAGAACTGGCCAGAGCCAGCGCAGACGGGTGAATCCGCCGCGCCAGCACACTTTCTGATCTGCCCTGGCTCATCGCCGTGCGTGGCACAGGGCCCGGATCGCCGCCAGGTCGCTGGGCGAGGCCAGGCCCGCATGGTAGAGCCGCAGTTCGGTCGCGCCCGCAGCGCCGACCGCCTGGGCCTGCTCGGCCAGCGTGTCCGGCCGCCCGCCCAGCCCAGCCACGGCGAGCAGCGAAGCGGCTATGCGGGAACCGGGTGGCGCGGCCGCGGCCACGCTGGTCACCAGCGGCACCGCGCGGGCCGGATCCCAGCAGGACAGCACGATCCCGTCGGCGCCGCCGGGCCCCAGCAGCACCGCCGGGTCGTAGCCGGGGTTCGACCCGGCCGCGCGCGGGTCCGGGTCGGCGTGCACCAGCACCGGTTTGCCCGGGGCCGCGGCGCGCACCGCCGCGATCACCTCGCGCATCAGGCCCTCGGCGAGTGCGGCGCGGGCACCAAGCAGCGCGGCGGCCACATCGGCGGGCAGCAGCTCATCCGGGTCCACGGGAACGGCCGGGGCCGCCCCGGTGGCGCCCCAGCCGAAGGCCCGGTCGAGCGCCGAGCACACCGCGGCGCGCAGTTCCTCCGGGTCGGCCCCGGCCCGGCCATAGGCACCGGCGCACGCCGGGCAGAAGCACACCGACAGCAGGAACCGTGCCGCCGGGCCCGCCGCCTCGCCGGTCTTGTCGTGCGCGCTGCCGTGATCCAGGCCATACCAGCCACAGGCCTCCAGCTCGATCGCATCGGCCTCGCCGAGCGTCGCTACCTCGGCCGCCAGCGCCGCCGCGTAGTCCCGCACGGCCGGCGTGCCGATGCAGAGCGCCCACGGGTAGCTGTCCCCGTAGGCGTTCCGCACGCAGCAGGACCGGCCATCCGCGACCGCACCGCAGCCATGCGCCAGCACGGCCCAGGCGTTGACCCGCAGGCCCGACGCGCGCAGCCGGCCCGCAGCCCGTTCAAAGGAACCGGCCGGGCCGGCCTCGGCCGGGCGGAGCGGCGCGCCGCGCCAGCGGGCCACGTCGGTGCGGTAGTACACCGAGGCTTCCCTGGTCACGATGCGGTGCCGAGGATGGAAGGGGGTGACGGCGCGCACCCCGTGGTAGGCGGCGGCCAGGGTTACCTCGGCCAGCCCGAGCCCGGCGATCCGGTCCGCGGCTCCGGGGTCGGCGTCCACGTCCCACGGGTAGAGGTTGGCCGACACCAGCACGAGCCGCCTCCTTTGCCGCGTCAAGATCGTACAAGACACCGCCGGCCGTGCCGGGAGATGATGGGCGCATGGACGCGAAGCCCGTCAACCTGGCCGGCGCGCTGGCGTCGTTCGACGACGTGTACAGCCCGCGGATCGCAGGCCGCATGAACGAGTACGACATCAAGATCGCCCACGCCAAGGGCGACCACGTCTGGCACGTCCACGAAGAGACCGACGAATTCTTCCTGGTCCTGGACGGCCGGTTCGACATTGCCCTGCGCGACGCCGACGGCACCGAGACCACTGTCGTCCTGCACTCCGGCGACATCTTCGTGGTGCCCAGGGGCATCGAGCACAAGCCGTCGTCGCCGGGCGGCGCGATCCTCATGTTCGAGCCGTCGGGAACGGCCACCACCGGTGACCGGCACGAGGGCGAGATCCCGGATTACGTGGACAGCACCACCGGTCACGAGCTGTCCTGAGCCGTCCTGCCCCCGGACCGGCTCAGGCCGGGATCTCGGCGTCCTTGCCGGGCAGGGTGAACTCGCCGCCCAGGTAGGCGAGCACCGGGTCGGCCGGGTCCGGTTCGCCGTGGGCGGCGATGACCCCGGCGGCGTACGCCTCCGCGTCGTCCCGGGGCTGGTAGCCGAGCGCCCGCGCCTCGTCCAGCGACACCCAGCCGCCGCGGGTGTTGGCCGAGACCCCGAAGATCACGCGGAATCCCGGGCTCGGGACTGACAGGCAGGCCTCGAACAGCCGCCCGGCGTCGTCCGGGGACAGCCACGTGGACAGTGCGCGCACCGTGTGCGGGCGCTCGCCGCAGGTCAGGATCCTGACGCAGATCGCGTCCAGGCCGTACCTGGAGTGGTACAGCGAGGCCAGCGCCTCCCCCACCACCTTGGACACCCCGTAATAGGTGTCCGGCGCCGGGAACTCGTACTCCGGCACCGGGAAGTCGGCGCGGGGCCGGAAACCGGCCGCGTGGTTCGACGAGGCGTACACGACCCGGCCGACCCCGGCCCGGCGGGCCGCCTCGAACACCGCATAGGTCCCGTCGATGTTGACCTCGCGGATCTGCGGCCACGGCGCTTCACTGGCGATGCCGGCCAGATGGATCACCGCCGTCACGTTCTGGCAGGCCTGTGTCATCGCATCGAGATCGGTGACCGAGGCCGTGACCGCCTCCTCACCGGGACCCGCCGTGATCGCGGACGTGTCGAGCAAGCGCAGCGTCCGGCCGGGCTGGGCCAGGCGGGTGCGCAGCATGGTTCCGATACGGCCCGCCGCCCCGGTGATCAGAATGATCTGCATGCCCGTCACCGTAGTGCACCGCCGCGGTGGCCAATAAGGGCGAGCCGGCAACCTTTCCGCCCCCCGATACGTCTCACTGCGGACCCAGCCGGAAGGAGGCGCGCGTGAGCCCGGCTGACGACGAGGCGTTCGAGGCGTTCGTCCGCGCGCACGGGACGACGCTCGTCCGGCTGGCCGGGGCTCTGACCGGCAACCCCGACGTCAGCGAGGAGGTTGTGCAGTCCGCGCTGGAGCGGGTGTTCGTGCGGTGGCGCCGGCTGGACGATCCGCTGGCCTACAGCCGCCAGGTAGTCGTGAACCTGTGCCGCGACCGGGGCCGCGGCGCCGGCCGCCGGGAGCGGGTGGGACTCCCCCGCACCGACTCGCCCGCTCCCGACGTCATCGGAACCCGCGACGACCGGGACCAGCTGGTGCGCGCGGTGCGCGCCCTGCCGTACCGGCAGCGCGCGGTGCTGGTGCTCCGGTTCTGGCACGACCTGACCGAACAGCAGGCCGCCGACGCCCTCGGAATCCGGGCCGGCACCGTGAAGAGCCAGACCAGCCGCGCCCTGCAGCGGCTGCGTCAGCTACTTGACACCCCGGCCACCCAGGTGACAGGAGGTCGCCATGACCCACCCTGACCTCGACGTCCGCCGCATCCGCGAAGCGTTCGACCGGGACCTGTCCGGTTACCGGGCGCCAAACGATTTTCCTGAACGGGTACGCCACGGCGGGCTGCGGCGGGCCAGACAGCGCCGGGTGCGCCGGGTGACCTGCGTCGGCGCGGTGGCCTGCGCCGCGGCGGTGGCCCTGGTGGCGACCGCCCCGTGGGCGGGCGGCCCGCCCAAGTCGCGCACGCCTCCCGCGGCCGCGCCGCAGCGGCTTCCCTCCGCCGCGTCGCTGGGCAAAGCCATGCTCACCGCCTTCGACGCCGCCAGCGGTGACATCCTCTACAGCACCGAGGTGGACACCAACAAGGGCCAGCTGGTGGACACCTACCTGGACTGGAACTGGCCGGCCCAGCCGGTGCCCGGCCAGCAGGCCAGATGGCGCGAACGATTCGCCGAGCAAACCGTCCTGTTCTCAGGCAAGCCGGTGTCGCCGGTCGAGGACTTCACGGTCAGCTACCTCAGCCCGTCCCAGCAGGCGACCAACGTCCCGGCCCGGGTCACCATGGTCTGCTACGCCGGGAGCAAAGGCTGCGGTATGGGTGACACCGAGGTGCGCGCCAGGACCTGGGCCAGGTACGGCCAGCAGGTCCCCGCGTTCGCCGTGGCCAGCGGCGTTGGCGCAGGGGGCATGTTCAGCCCGGCCACGCTGGCCCAGGGAATCACCAAAGGGCAATGGCGGGTCCTGCGCCGAACCCGGCTCGACGGGCAGCAGGTCATCGTGCTGAGTGAGACGTCCAAGGGCACGATCTCACCGCTGCCGTTCCTGCTGTGGGTGAGCGCGCGGACCGGGCTGCCGGTGAAGTACGCCTCGGGCAGCGGCGGAAGCACCTCCTCAGGGATCTTTGCCTACCTGCGGCCGACCCGGGCCAACATGGCCTTGTTCCGGGTGCCGATCCCCCGCGGCTACCCACGGTCCGATCCGGTCAAGGGCTAGCTCAGGAGAGGGGCGGGGGGTGCGCGTCGGCGCTCGCGGCCAGCCCTGGATCCCACTCGCACACCGCGCATGCGTGCCGGAACGCCGAGCGGGCGAATTCGAGGGCCACGGCGTGCGGGTCGGGCTGCGTGCGGACGTCGTCCCACTCGAGGATGTACTCGCCCAGGGCGGCGTCCCACCGCGCGGCCGGCGGGGCGAGGTCCGCGCCCGCGAAGCCGGGGGGCGCCGGGTGGGCGTACGCGTAGAACGCCGCCGTGGCGTGCCGCCCATCACCGGGCCACCAGCCGACGGCGACCTCCTGGGCGTCCATCGCGTTGCGCATGATGAAATCCCCGGACGGGGGCTCGGCTGGCCATCCCGAGAACAGGCTCACGGCCAGGTCGAACGAGCCCCACCAGGCGTTGACCGGCGTGGACCGGCCGCGATAGGGAGCTCGGTAGGCGGCGAGCGCCAGCGCGGCCTGGGTGGCCGCGGCGAAGTAGCCGTCGACCTGCTCGGGGACGTAGTGCGCGTGGTCGTAGTCCTCGCTGAGCGGCACGCCCCACGGGACTTCCTGCGGGGTGGGGTCGATGTCCACCGGGCCGGCGACGGCGCGCACCGCGTCCAGCACCTCGCGGGTCACCTCCGCGACCGGCCGGTCGGGGGTCAGCGGAACCCGCTTGGCCACCCCGTCGCTGTGCTCGATGACCGCCTCGTGCACGCGCAGGTCGAGCGCGACGACCACGGAGCCCGAGCCATCCGGCGCGGGCAGCGGGGCGGTTTCCCAGCCGCGCGCGGTCAGCCGCAGCGCCGCGTGCTGCAGCTGCGGCTCGGGCGGGGCGAGCTTGACGGCCAGCTTGCCGAGCAGCTGGGTGTGGGCGTGCAGCGTGTCGCAGGTCGGGCGCCACTGCTCGTAGGAAAGCGCGGGCCACGGATTAGGCATAGCGGCACGGTATTCCGCTGCGGCCGGATGCTCAACGCACCGCGCTGCGGCGGCCGGGCAGACCTGGTTGGATGGCGGCGTGCGGATCGCGACCTGGAACGTGAACTCGGTGCTGGCCCGGCTGCCCCGGCTGGTGGACTGGCTGGAACAAGCGGCGCCGGACGTGGTGTGCCTGCAGGAGACCAAGGTCGACGCCGACGCGTTCCCGGCCGACTCGGTCACGCCGCTCGGGTACGCGGTGGCCCACCACGGCGAAGGGCGGTGGAACGGCGTGGCCGTGCTGTCCCGGGTGGGGCTCGAGGACGTGGCCCGCGGCCTGCCCGGCGATCCCGGTTTCCCGGACGAGGGCACGCTCGAGGCGCGGACCATCGCGGCCACCTGCGGGCCGGTGCGGGTGCGCTCGGTGTACGTGCCGAACGGCCGCACACCCAGCGATCCGCACTACGCCTACAAGCTGCGCTGGCTGGCCGCCCTCCAGGGCGCGGTGGCCGGCGACGCCTCGGGCAGCAGGCCGTTCGCGCTCATGGGTGACTTCAACATCGCCCCGACCGACGCCGACGTCTGGGATCCAGCGGTCTTCGCCGACTCCACCCACGTCACGCCGGCCGAGCGGGCGGAGCTGGCCAAGCTGCGCGACACCGGGCTGACCGATGTGGTGCCGCGGATCGCCAAAGGCCCGCACCCGTTCACCTACTGGGACTACCGGGCCGGAGCGTTCCACAAGGGCATGGGCATGCGGATCGACCTCGTCTACGCCAACGCCGCCCTGGCCGGCGCGGTGTCCGATGCCTGGGTCGACCGCGAGGCCCGCAAGGGCAAGGGCCCGAGCGACCACGCCCCGGTGATCGTCGATCTCAGCCTGTGACCGGGCCCACGTCGATGTAGACGGTGCCGTTCTCCAGCTTGACCGGGTAGGTGCGCAGGTCGGCCAGCACCGGAGCGCCGAGCGCCTTCCCGCTGGTGTAGTCGAAGCGGCCGTTGTGCATGGGACACTCGATGACGCCGCCGTCGACCAGGCCGTCGCACAGCAGCGTCTGCTCGTGGGTGCAGTGGCCGTCGGTGGCGTGGTAGGTGTCGCCCGGCGAGCGGTAGATCGCGTACGCGTGGCCGCCGTGGCCGAACCCGATGACGTCCTCGGGGTCGATGTCGCCGGCCGCGCAGGCAGCTATCCACTCCGCCATCGGGGTCAGGCCGCGGCCACGGCGGTCAGCGGCAGGCCCCGGCCGTCGTTCAGCGGCGTCGGCACGTTGAACGGCGCGGCGCCGGGCGGCAGCTCGCGGCGCACGTAGTACTCCTCGTCCCTGAGCTGGCGCAGGATCGCCGGGATGATCTCCTTATAGGCCGCCCATATCGACGGGTACACGGGCGGGCAGTCGCGGGAGACCTCCCGGTGCAGCTGCGGGAGCCGGTAGTACGGGACGAGCGGGAACATGTGGTGCTCGATGTGGTAGTTCATGTTCCAGTACAGGAACCGGTTGACCACGCACATCTTCACCGTGCGGGTGTTGAGCCGGTGGTCGACCACGTTCTCGCCCAGGCCGGCGTGCTGGGTGAGGGCATAGACGTTGAGCAGCCAGGCGCCGTACAGGCGCGGCCCGCCGATCAGCAGCACCGGCAGCCAGGACCGCAGGACGATCGCCAGGGCGATGGTGGCGGCGTAGATGGCCAGGTCGATCCGGGCGGCCCGGTACACCTTGTGCCGCTCGGGCTCGGGAACGAAGTCCGCCTCGTCGGGGGTGAGCCGCCCCGAGGCGTGCACGAGCATGAGCCGGAACGCGATCGGCACGTCGACCAGGCCGGCGAAGTTGACGATCAGCCGGGCCAGCCGGGCCGGGCGCATGGCCGCGATCTCCGGGTCCCGGCCCAGGACCAGGGTGTCGGTGTGGTGCCGGGCGTGACTCCACCGCCAGACGGTCGGGTCCCGCATGATCATGAAGGAGGCGAGCTGGTACAGGCCCTCGTCGAGCCAGCGGGTCTTGAACGCGGTCCCGTGCCCGGTCTCATGCCACCGGGAGTCCGAGGTCGAGCCGTAGAGGGTGCCGTAGGCCAGGAAGAACGGCAGCGCCCACCAGGTGCCCCAGAACGCGATGGCGAGGCCACCGAAAAGCAGGATCAGGCCGAGCCAGATCGCGGTGTCCCGGATCGCCGGATAGTCGGAGCGCCGCATCAGTTCCTTCATCCGCTTGCGCGGCACGTCGCTGCGGAACCAGTCCGCGCCGGCCAGGCCCGCTTCCGCCGCCGCCCGGTTCTCGGGGCCCGCGAGACTGTAGCGCTGCAACCGTTCCTTGCCCATGTCCGCGACGCCTCTCTGGCAGCAGCTGTCCGCTGTGGCACCAAACGCTCTGTCACTCCAAGTCTGACCGGTGTTAGACGGCCTGACCAGGCCAGACATTCCGCTGCGATGCGCCTGGCGTACAGCCGGGCTGGAGTGACCTCTGGCGTCTATGGGGCGGCGGAAGTGCCCGCCCGGCAGCTGATCTCCATGCCGTCCTCGACGGGAAAGCTGACGTTGATGTATCCGCTGGCCGGGTCGCGGACGTAGGTCAGGTAGTCGCCCATGCTGGGGAACGTGCTGTCGTCGGCGACCACGATCGCGCCGGGGACCAGCCGGTCCTCCAGGAGCCGCAGGACCGGCAGGCACAGGTCCTTCCACCCGTCCAGCAGCACCAGGCCGATGGGCCCTTGGATGTCCGCGAGGGTGCTCAGGGCGTCGCCGGGCAGGATGGTCACGGCGGCAGCCACGCCGGCCTCGGCCAGGCTGGATCGAGCGGCGGCGATCTTGGTTGTGCTCAGCTCGGTGCTCAGCACACGGCCGGTGCCGTTGTCCGTCACCGCGGCGGCCAGGTAGATGGTGGAGATCCCGAACGAGGTGCCGAACTCGACGACGGTCTCCGGGCGGGCGGCCCGGACTAGCGTGTAGAGCAGGCTGCCGCCCTCCGCCGAGATCGGCATGTAGACGGACTCCAGCGCGTCTGCACGTTCCTGCGCGGTGCCGATTGCGTGAGTGCGCCCGGAAGGCACAGCCGGCCGGCGATCGGCGTCGTGTGCGGCGGCCGCGAACAGCCGGTCGAGCACGGCCTGAACCGGCGGAGAGGTCAGACTATTAGGCATGGGGCTAGACTAGACGCAACGTTGCGTCTTGGCAAGGCGACCATGCTCCGGTCCGGGGCGCCGCGGATAAGGAGGACGGCGTGCAAGCTCACCACGGCAACCGGCACAAGCGCAGCGAGGAGGCCCGCCAGGCTGTTCTTGAGGCGGCCGACGATCTGCTGGCCGAGCGCGGGTTCGCGGGACTGACAATCGAGGGAATCGCGGCCCGGGCCGGGGTGGCCAAGCAGACCATCTACCGGTGGTGGCCGTCGAAGACCGACATCCTGCTGGACGCATTCACCGACGACGCAGCGCAAGACCTCACTCCCCCTGACAGCGGTGACCTCGGGCGAGATCTGCGCATTTACCTGAACAGGCTGGCCGAGTTCCTGACCCAGTCGGACGCGGGAGCCGTGTTCCGGGCCCTGGCCGGGCTGGCGCAGCACGACGCGGACGTGGCCGCCCGGCTCCGGGCCGGTTACCTCAGCCAGCAGCGCGACCGCGACCGCCTGCCACTGCTGCGCGCGGCCGGTCGCGGCCAGCTCCCGCCGGAGACTGACATCGATCTCGCGGTCGAGCAGCTCGTGGGGCCGATCTACTACCGCGTTCTGGTGACTGGCCAGGCCGTCCCCAGCGAGTTCACTGACCGTCTCGCCGACCAGTTCGTGGCCCAGGTCAACCCGCCCGCAACGCCCGCGCGGTAAGCCGTCAGCGCGGATCGGGATCGGGAGTGGCGCCGCGCCTGGCCAGGAAGTCGAAGTCGCAACCCTGGTTGGCCTGGGTGACGTGCTCGCCGTAGAGCGCCCCGTAGCCCCGCTGGTATCTGGGCGCCGGCGGATGCCACTGCGCGCGCCGCGCGGCCAGTTCGGCGTCGTCGACCTCCATCCGCAGCGACCTGGCCGCGACGTCGAGGGTCACCAGGTCGCCGGTGCGCACCAGGGCCAGCGGGCCCCCCGCGGACGACTCCGGCGAGACGTGCAGCACGCAGGTCCCGTAACTGGTCCCGCTCATCCGCGCGTCCGAGATCCGCACCATGTCGCGGACCCCGGCGGCCAGCAGGTAGCTGGGGATCGGCAGCATCCCGTACTCCGGCATGCCCGGGCCGCCGA
>Ga0335072_10012960_pt1 | contig 11890 bp, 9 predicted proteins | sample Lox_Sample_21_FD_206725 | JGI IMG/M metagenome (GOLD analysis project Ga0335072, IMG submission 206725) | Soil microbial communities from Loxahatchee National Wildlife Refuge, Florida, United States - Lox_Sample_2.1 | ecosystem: Environmental > Terrestrial > Soil > Wetlands | place: USA: Florida...
CCGTACACGTCCAGCGCCATGGCCCGCACCAACAGCGCCATCAACCCGCCCAGCATCGCCAATGCCGTCGGCAGCATCACCGACAGTGGCAGCGTCCAGCTTTCGTACAGCGCAACCAAGAACAGATAGGAGAAGACGATGGCAAATACGAGGGCGGACGACTCCTGGCCGGCTGCGAGCAGTTCCTGGTACGACATGCCCGTCCAGTCGTAGCCATACCCGTGCGGCAGATGCTTCGCCGACACCTGCTCCATCGCGGCGATCGCCTGCCCGTTGCTGGCGCCGGGCGCCGCGGAGCCGTTGATCAGCACCGCCGGATATTCGTTGTAAGCATTGACGGCGTCCGGCCCGTCAATGGTCTTGATGTTCACCACGGCGCTCAGAGGCACCATGCCCCCGTTGGTGCTTTTCACATACAGGTTGTCGATGTCGGAGATCTTGCTGCGAAACTGCGCTTCGTCCTGAACAATGACCTGGAACACGAAGTTCTGGTAATTGAAATCGTTGACGAACTGGCTGCCCAGGTTGGCCTCCAGAACCGAATACACCGCTGCCGGCGTCACCCCGAGTAATTCCGCACGGTTGTTGTTCACCGTCACCATTACCTGCGGCACGGCGGCGGAGAAGCTGGTGAACACCGACTTCAGGTGCGGGTTCTGGTTTGCCGCGAAGATCAGACCGCGCGCCACCGAGGCAAGCTGCTGATAGGTCTGACCGGTACGCGCCTCCAATACGTAGTTGATGCCGCCGGTATGGCCCAAACCATGGACCGCCGGTGGGATGAAGCTGACCACGTCGGCGGTGGAAATGGCATTGAACACCGGAGTCAACCTAGCAATGACTGCACTCACCGTTTCGTTGGCGCCGCGCTCGTTCCACGGTTTCATGATGGCGATGACGGAACCGGCGTTCGGCTCGTTCGCGCCGGCGATCAGGCTGAAGCCGCCCAGTTGAATGACATGGGCCACGCCGGGAGTCTTGAGCAGGATGTTGCCGACCCGGTTGATCGCCGCGTCGGTGCGGGCCAGCGATGCGCCATTCGGCGTCTGAACGTTGACGAAGAAGAAGCCCTGGTCCTCGCTGGGCAAAAAGGCCGACGGTATGCGGAAGAACAGCACGTAGCTGATCCCGAACACGACTGCCAACGCCAGGCAGGACAACAGGATGTGGCGCGACATGATCCGCACGGCGTGGCCATAGCCGTTGCGCGCGCGGCCAAAGCCGCTGTTGAACCAGCGGAAGCCGAAGAAACGCGTCTTGCGTGGCGGACGCAGCACCAGCGCGCACAAGGCAGGGCTCAGCGTCAGCGCATTGATGCCGGAGATCGTTACCGCGACCGAGATCGTCACCGCGAACTGCCGGTACAGCGCGCCGGTGAGCCCGGAGATGAAGCCCACCGGCGCGAACACCGCCACCAACACCAGCGTTGTCGCCACTACCGGACCGGTGATCTCCGCCATCGCCCGCTCGGTCGCCACAGCGAGCGGCAGGTCGGGTTCCTCCTCCAGGTGGCGGGTGACGTTCTCCACCACCACGATGGCGTCATCCACCACCAGCGTGATCGCCAATACGATTGCGAACAGATCTACCGTATTGGCGGAGTAGCCGAGTATGTACAGGATGGCGAACACGCCGATCAGCGATACCGGGATGGCAATGGTGGGGATCAACGTCGCGCGCCAATCCTGCAGGAAGACGAACACCACCAGCACCACCAGGGCCAGAGTGATGACCAGGGTCCGCAGTATCTCGGCAATGTTCGCGGTCACGAAGCTCGTAATATTATAAACGATGGCGTATTTCAGCCCCGGCGGGAACTGCTTCGACAGCGTCCTCATCTGTTGCTCGACCGCGCGCGAAACATCCAGCGCGTTCGCGGTCGGCGTTTCGAAGACCCCGAGGGTCGCCGAAGGGTAACCGTCCAGCGCCGCCGACGCGGTATATTGCTGCGCGGCGAGCTGCGCCGATCCGATGTCGTTGATGCGTACCACGCCGCCATTTGCGTTGGTGCGGATGATGATGTTGTCGAACTGCTGCGGCGTGCTGAGCTCCCCGGGCGACAGCACAGTCAGTTGCTGCTGCTGGTCGCCCGGTGCCGGCGGTTCGCCGATTTGCCCCGCGGCAACCTGGATATTCTGCGACTCGATCGCGGAAACTACTTCGGCCGGCGTGATGTTCAGCGCCGTCATCTTCACCGGGTTCAGCCAGACGCGCATGGCATATTCGCGCTCGCCGAAGATCATCGTGTTGCCTACACCGGAAATGCGCGCGATGTTCTGCTGCAGGTGCATGTAGGCGTAGTTGGAAACGAACACCTGATTGTATTTATGATCCGGCGAATACAGGTTCACCGCGAGAAGGAAATCGGTGGACGAGGAGCGGACGGTGATGCCTTCCTGCTGGACTTCGGTCGGCAGCAATGCCTCGGCGAGCTGCACGCGGTTTTGCACGTTCACCTGGTCGATGTCGGAGTTCGTCCCCAGCTCGAACGTCACATCCAGGCTGTAGGTGCCGGAGCTGGAGCTGGTGCTCTCCATGTACAGCATGCCCGGCACGCCGTTCACTTGCTCTTCGATCGGCTCCGCCACCTGGTTGACGATCGTCTGCGCGCTGGCTCCGGGATAGGTGATGGAAACCGTGACGCTCGGCGGCGTCAGGTTCGGGTATTGCGATACGGGAATGACGGTCAGCGCCAGCAACCCGGCCAGCGTAATTACTACCGAAATGACAATCGCGAATTTCGGCCGGTGAATGAAAAAGCCGGAGAACACGCCTTCAGCGTCCCTTGCCGGTGTGCGCGGTCGCTTGGGCGCTGGCTTGCCCTGGTGCAGCGGCCTCGGTCGGGTTCACCACCTCGCCGGGACGTACCTTTTGCACGCCGGTCACAATCACCCGCTCGCCGGCGGTCAACCCCTTGGTCACGATGTAGTTCTGCGCGATCTGCTGGCCGGTCACGATCGGCTGCTGCGCCACCTTGTTGCCGGCGCCGACGGTCAGCACGTAGTTACCCGTCTGGTCCGTCTGCACGGCGGCGACCGGCACCAGCAAGCGCTCGAGCGGCTTCGCATGGCGCACCAAGACCGTAACGTAGGCGCCCGGCAGCAGCAGATCCTGCGGGTTGGCAAAATCGGCGTACACCGGCACCGTGCCGGTCTGCTGGTCCACCTGGTTGCCCAGGAAGGCGATTTTGCCGGTCTGGTTGTAGGTCGAACCGTCCGGAAGCTGCAGGCTCACCACCAGCCCTTTGCTGATCTGCGCCGGGGCCTGACCGGTTTGCTCCTGCGCGCGCATCACGTTGCCCGCCGCGACCGAGAACACGACGCGGATCGGATCGAGTTGGTTGATCGTCGCCATCGCCGCCGTGCTCGGCGTAACGAGATTACCTTTGGTCAGCGTCACCGCACCGATGCGCCCATCGATCGGTGAACGGATCGTGCAGTAGCTCAGGTTCAGCGCGGCCTGTGCCAGGTTCGCCTGTGCGCTCGCGACAGAAGCCTGCGCCTCGTTGCGCGTGGCGATGGCGGAATCGAGGTCGGACTCCGCCTCGAAGCCCTGATGGTTCAGCCGCACGGCGCGCTCATAGGCCACCTGGTCATTCTCCAGCGCTGCCCGCGCCGAGGCGAGCCGCGCCTGCGCCGATTCCAAAGCCGCCTGGTACTGGCTCTTCTGCAACTCGAAGATGATGTCGCCTGCCTTCACGTCGCTGCCCTGCTCCACCGGCACTGATTCAATGAAGGCCGTCACGCGCGGCACGATCTGCACTGACTGGATTGCCATCACTCGCCCGATGAAGCTGTGCGAGGGTGCGACGTCGTGTCGCTCCACCGCCGTCACCGTCACAGCCGGCGGTAGCGGCCCCACGGCATGCGCCGCGAAGGCAGGGAGAGTGAGCACGATGGAGAGCAAAAAACCAGGGAGACGGATTGCGTTTGCAGGCCACCGTAATGATTGACAACGGCTCTGGATGCGCTTCGTCATGCCGCCCCGAGAAATCCGAAAAAGCTGCCATTTGGGGGAACGCTTGATGAGGGCAAGGGAGTTCACCACGGCACGTCCTCGGTCTGCTGAAACATAGCAGAGCCGTCGCAGTCGCGTTTATTAAAGGATTTATAAAATCGAGCCAGTTCTCTCGGTCAGTACCATCGCGTTCAGTGCAAAGCGGCACATGAACACGCGGCTCCTGTCACGAATTCGGCGCTCCATGCCCAGCGGTTCGCTGGGCGCGGCAGCCGGGAGCGTCCCACGGTCGGTGCTCATTGCGACCGTTGCGATCTGAATGAGACTCGTTGCTGACGATGAGACCGTCCAAAACCTGTAAGTGGAACCGCGCGCTGATCCGAGCGCTGGTCGACCGCGGGCGGAGGTTAACGGATCCGCGGCAATGTCCCGGTTTCGTTCGTCCCCCATGTTTTAGACGGTCTCGATGAGAAATGCCGGCACCTGTTATCAGCCTTTTACGCCACCCATCGTCAGGCCCGAGGTCATGTGGCGGCGGCACCCGTAATAGGCGAGGATGGGCGGCAGAGAATAGATGATCGCCGCAGCCATCATGTAATTCCACGGTGCCTCATCGCTGTTTAGGAACTGCGCCAGCGCTACCGCCACCGTCATGTTCTTTTTCGATGACAGCAGCAGGAACTGGTACAGGTAGTCGTTCCAGGCCAGCAGTAGCGCAAAGGCGCCAACCGCCACCAGCGCCGGCGCCATCAGCGGCAAATAGAGCCGCCAATAAATCTGCCATGGCGTGGCGCTATCGATGCGCGCCGACTCGTCGATCTCGATCGGAATCGACACCGAGTATTGCTGGAACACGAAGATCGCATAGGGCGTTGCAAAGGTGACATAGGCAGCAATGCACGCCCACAAGCTGTTTCCCCAGCCGTAGTCCTGCATCACCAGGTAGAACGGGATTGCCAGGAACGAAGCTGGAATCACGTAGGTGACCAGCGCCAGATTGCTGATCACCCAGCCGCCGCTGATGCGCATGCGGCCAATCGTGAAGCTGACCAGCGAGCCGATGAACAAGGTGATGAATGTGGTACCCAGACCGACATAGACGCTGTTGGCGAACTGGTGCCAGAAATAGGCAAGGTACCAGAAGCCCTCGGTCACGACGATCCAGAAGCTGTGCAGTGTAGGCACAGGCGGCCAGATATGCGAGCTGAACACGTCGTCATGCGTGCTGAGCGATACCATCACCATGTTGTAGACGGGACCCAGCGTCCAGATCATCAGAACGGCGGCGAGCAGGACCGATCCGACTCGGGCCGCCAGGCGCCGCAGCCAGTAATTCCGCTTGCGCCGCGGGCGACCGGCGCCGGCGACCGCCGGCGCGTGGAGTGCGGTCGCGCTCATTGTTCCACCGCCGCCGCGCGCACGCGCCGCATCAACAGCACCACCAACGGGACCAGTACGGGGATTGCCGACATCACCGCTGCAACGCCAAGACGCGGTTCCGACATCGTGTAGGCATCGCGGACGCCGAGCGTGGCGAGCACCTGGGTGGTATTCGCCGGCCCGCCGCCCGAGACAAAATAGACGGTGGAGAAGTCGCCCATGGTGAACAACATGCCCAGCAACGTGCAGACCAAATAGAGGTTGGCCATCAACGGGAAGGTCACGTGCCGGAAGCGGCGGATCCCCGTCGCACCATCGACATCCGCCGCTTCATAAAGCTCCTGCGGGATCGCCATTCGCCCGGCCAACAGGATGACGGTCCAGAACGGCAGCCACTTCCAGACATAGGCGATGATGTCTGCACCCAGGGCGAACCAACGGTGGTCAAGCCACGCCGGCGCATTGGTGCCGGTCACGTCCCAGATCAGGTTGTTGACAAGGCCCCAGTTGGCGTTGAGTGCCCAGTGGATCGAGAGGAATGCGGGCAGTTGCGGGATCGCCCAGGGCAGAATGAACACGATCAGCAGCGCCTTGACCCATCGTTTGCGCTGCATGAAGAACCCGGACAGCATCAGCGCCAGGACCATCCGCAGGTTCACCCCGACCAGAACGTAGATCAGCGTGTTGACGGCGGTATCCTGGTAGATGGGGTCGGAGAACAACTGCGCGTAGGTGGCGGGGTTGCCGCCCATCCATAGGCCGAAGCCAATCGGATAAACGACGAACAGCGCGAAGACGAGCAGGTAGGGTATCAGGAAGGCAACCGCCCAGATCGCATCTGCCCGATTCAGGCCCAGCCAAAGAAATCGCCTGATATGCGGCCGAACATCGATTCCGGGAGCAAACCTGGCGACCTGGGTGGTGGTGCCATTCATGATTTCGCCTTGCGTCTATACCATCGCATAGCGGGCAAGGAGTTGGTTGATTCGACTGAATGCCTTCTCTGCCGCCTTTTCCGGCGTCATGCCATCGTTATAGACATAGGCGTAGGAATCGCCCCAAACTTGCTCGGCTTCCACATCCGCCCAGCCCGGATTGTACGCCAGGTAATCGGGTGCGGCGGGGCCGAGCACCGTCTCCTGGATATAGGGCGTCAGATGCGGCCGCAGGCGCGCATCCGGATTGTTTAGCCAGAACGGGTCGTTCTTCACTTGCTCCGGGAATACCGGCGCCCAGCGGCCGAGGCCGCCCTTGAGGTAATCGCTGTCGACCTTCGGCTGGATCACGTATTTCATAAAATCCTTAGCGACTTCAACGTTCAGCGCCGGTTTGGGGATCATGCCGCCGATCACGCCGACGCTAGCCGGCGCCGGCTTGCCATCGGTACCCTTGGGCAGGCCCAAGGTCACGCAGTTGGCAAATTCCTTCGGCTTATTCCACATGGCGAGCTCGGTCGACAGGGTACCGTCCAGGTCCGTGACGAACAGTTTCGAATGGAACCCGTTATTGTCGTCGGCGTCGTTCCAACTGATACAGCCCGATGGGGTGTAATGGTCCTTATACGCATCGGTGAAATACCGGATGATCTCGATTACCGCGTTCTTCACTTTGGGGTCATCAAGGTGCACCTGCCCGTCCGGCGTTACAATTCCGCCGCCGCCAAGGGCGAGCAGCCAATAGTTGAACAGATTGTTGCCGTCGCTTGGGCCGTTGGTCGTTATTTGCGGGCCGAAGGAGTAGATGCGCCGCGCGCCCTTGGCCCGCAGTTTCGCCTGCATCGGCTTGAACCAGTTCCAGCGGTCGATCCAGGCATCCGGCACGTCGGACATCTTGTAGCCGGCCTTTTCCACCAGCTCGCCCCAGACATGGAACGGCGCGGAGGCACTCTTGTAGGGAACGGCGTAATAGGCGCGGCGCTTTTCCACCTTGTTGTACAGGTTGGTGGACTGCAGCGCGACCTTGGAGAACAGTTTCTCCTGGGTAGCGACGACATCGCTGACATCGACCAGCTTGCTGTTCCAGGCGCTCATGGCCAACGTCGTCTGGATGCCGTCATATGATATAAGGTCGGGGGTGTGGCCGGACTCGAGCGCAGAGATCATCTTCTGCTCCAGCGCCACGAAGGGCAGGATGCTGTAGTTGATCGTGTTGCCGCTGATCTTTTCGTAATCGGCGGCCATCTTCCGGAAAGCAGCGTCCTCTTCCGGAATGAAGCCCTGGGTCCACCATACATCGGCGGTCTTTGCTGCCGCTTTGGCGATGTACGGGCGGGACAGGACACTTGCTGTTGCCACCCCAAGCGAAGCGCCAAGCACCGACCGCCGGCTCATGTTCAACATGATCCTTTCTCCTCCCGTCCTGGTGTACCCCCGGTGAAGTCCAGATGACGTCGGCCTGTCAGCGCTTTTTATGGTCGTTGGCCGTTTATTTGCCCTAGTACCGGCGAGACTTGTACTGGCCTCGATCGGTGTTGCTTTCAACAAGAGTGGTTCCTAATATTCGGATAATGACCGGGTAATGTTCTCTCTATGTCGCCCAGCTTTCCAGTGTCCCGAGCTGCACGAAAGATCTGCATTCCCGCAAAGGTTCGGACCAAGGCCTTCGCAACTGCTAGGCGTGATCGTTAGCAATTCAGGAAGCCGGTCGATCGCTGCGATTTGACGAGAGCCGCCTCGTGAGCGGCCCAGTGCCTGATTTTGCTACCCCTCTTGCCCTAGCCGCCGAGACATGAGCGCGGACGACAGTGCTGTCGAAAAATGCACCAGATTCGTGCTAGGACTTTGCTCAGCCAGCAACTGGAAAAACGCCTCAAACACCTCCGTGCGGTTGGGCAGTCAGAAAGGCTTCCAAACACTGTTCCATTTGCCGAATTCCGCGGGCAGGGCACGCCAGGTTATGTTATGGATCGTGAAATAGTGGATCGCATCCAGCAGCCTATCGGCGCACAATTTCGCGCTGCTTACCGTGTTTGCTGCGCTGGCGGAGGATTTGCACCAATTGCAGGTCACAGGCTTTGCGGTCGCCGCTGTTTTCGACCCAAAGGGCGGGTCTATTCCGTTGGATTCGCCAGCCGCGAGCATGGCGCCCTGGTTTCACATCGTCGCGCAAAAATCGTGCGGCGCTGACGGTACGCTGCAGGCAGCGCCTGCCGTACCCATCAACATTTGATGGACTATCCAGGGAGATGAGACCGTCCAGAACGTGGGGGCGGTTCCGCCGCTCGTCGGAACGAATGCTGGCCGCAACGTACGGCTGCGGCATACTGACAGTGAAAGGGGGCCCAAGGCCGGTTCGACCAGCGGTCTACGGATCGACTTGGCGGCACTGAACCGGGAGGGCGGGATGAAGTGGCGGGTCATGGTCGAACCGGGCGGATTTGAGGGAACTGAAAAGCTGTATGAGGTCATTGTCGGCGGGTCTACGACGGCCGAGTGCCCAGCGGGAACCTTGGGGCTGTCGGTAGCGGCAGGGAAGGAGCTATCGAAGTCCGATATGGACGCGGCGGCATGGGAACTCGGCGTCGGCCGCGCTCAGTGCTACCGGCTCGGGGTAGGTTCGAGATACATGTTTATGCCGCCTGCCGGGTTATGCCGAATACACTGCATCAACGAGGTCGCATTCCTATACCAGCGGCGATTTTCTCGTATCGAGGCCTCGGCATAATCCGTGACGATTTCCTGGCGGCCAGCACGGCTGCTGGGAGACGACGATGGACACGACAAGCAGCGATATGTGTTTCGGCGCGCCACAGGGACGCCCGATCGGCCTTCAAAAGTGACCCCATCAGATTGACGATTTAGTTCGCCTTATCATGGCGATATGTGTTGTCGGCAGGGGTCACAATTCAAAGCCGATTGCATTCCGGAATGGACCGGTGAAACGCTCGTTGTTTCAATCGGATAGACCCTTAATCAGACGGGGTCCCACTTGGGCGCGGATTCACAGCCTCAACGACGCGGTACCAAATGGAAAGCCTTTTCTCGGCGGTCGCTCGCCGGCGCAGGCACGCGCGAATGAACGTCGCCGCGGCATCTTCAGTCACGAACTCGTGGCGGATGGTCCGGCCATCGCAGCCGATGCGGCCGAACGTCACCCGCGCATGCCGACGCCCGAACAGGTCCTGGCCGGCCGTCACGTGCCACCGGCGATAGCTGTTCCGGGCACGGTCGCAGGCTTGCAGCTCGATCGATAGGCGCTCGGACAAAACAGTCTCCGCTCCAACAAAACCCATCCCATTCGCGTCGCCTCGCCCGACACCGGAGAGGTCGGCTGCGCCAAGCCGAGAACAAAATGGGATCGCAGGATGACGTGTACCGCTGACGCCCGGCGCGCCACAAGGGTTCGTCGCGCTTGCGCTCCCACGCGGCGCTACGCGCCGGCGCGCCCTTGTCCCGCGCCCGGCGCTGCGGTCCCGGGCGGGCATGAGGCGAATGAGAACGGTGATCGAACCCGGCTCAAGCACCCGTGATCCCAGACAGGAGCAACGAGCGATGGACAGATACGACGCGGAGGTCGAGCGACTGCGCGCGGCCGTGAACTGCGCGACGGTTCTCGAACGGATGGTGCTCGGCTGGCGGTTGGACCAGGCAGAGAGCACGCGACGCGCCCTCAAATATCGCCGCGGTCCCGGCGAAATCGTCATCGTGAACCATGATGGTCGGGGGTGGTGGGACCCGCAAAAGCTCCCGGCAGAGGTCGGCGGACGCGGCGACGTCTTCAGCCTCGTCCAACGGTTGGATCCGACGCTAAATTTCGGACAGGTCCGCAAGGTTCTACGCGGACTGGTCGGCATTGCCCCGACCTATCCGGCATTCATCAAGCGGCGCCGCGGCGACCACGACGCGGTCCCGCCGGCGCTGCGCTGGGAGGCCCGCCGTCGGCTGCGGCGCGGTTCGCCAACCTGGCGCTACCTGACCGAAGAGCGCTGCCTGCCGTCCGGCGTGCTGGCGCTCGCGGCCGACAGTGATGCCGTACGAGAAGGCCCATATGGCAGCGCCTGGTTCGCGCACCGGGCAAATGACGGGCGGCTGACTGGGATCGAAATGCGCGGGCCGCACTATCGGGGTTTCAGCCCCAACGGCTCCAAGACCCTGTTCCGCCTGCCCGGCAGCCGCGGCGTCATCGCCCGGCTTGTCGTCGCCGAGGCGCCGATCGACGCGATGAGCCTCGCCGCCCTGGAACGGATCCGCACCGACACCCTTTACGCGGCAACCGCCGGCGGCATGGGACCAGACACGATCGGCACGCTGAATGGGCTACTCAACGACCTGGCCGGCCGCGCGTGCTGCGGCCTGGTCATCGCAACCGACGCCGACAAGCCTGGTGAGCGCTATGCCATCCACCTTACGGAGATGGCTGCCGGGGCAGGCGTGCCCGCCGAGAGGGTTCTGCCGCCCAATGGGCTGAATGACTGGAACGACGCGCTGAAGGTGCGGACGGGGAGGGGGGTATTATGATCCCGACCCGCGCCTGGGTGCGGCTGGTCTCCGGTCGCCGCATCAACCTGCTCGACCCGCAACCCGATGCCTGGACGGACATCGACCTGGCGATCGGCCTGTCGCGCACTTATCGCTGGGGCGGCCACTCGACGTGGGACCTGCCGCTTTCTGTCGCGCAGCATAGCCTGACGGTGCTGACACTCCGGGAGCAGATCCAGGAACGGCCACTGACGCGGCTCGATGGACTACGCGAACTGCTTCACGACGCCTCGGAAGGATTGCTCAGTTTCGATCCGATCTCGCCGGTAAAGGCCCATCTCGGGACCAGCTTCACCCAGCTCGACGCACGGCTCCAAGCGACGATCGCCGCCCGGTACGATCTCCAGCCCTGGTGCGAGGACGATTACGCGGCGCACAGGCGCGCGGATCGGCTCGCGGCGGCCTCGGAGGCGTTGCATGTCGCCGGCTGGTCGCGCGATGAGATCCGCGACGCTCTGCTGATCGCCGACTGCCCGCTGACCGACGATCCACTGCCGGCTCCCGAGGGATTGAGACCCTGGGAGCCATGGCCGGCACCGCTCGCCGCCTCGCTCTTCCTCGCCAAGCTACGCGAGCTGCTGGCGGACGAGCCGTCCGCGCATGCACCCGGCGATCTGACAGCGATCGTCACCCGCGAGCAGACCTTGCGACGCCTTGCCACGGCCTTTGCCCGGTTGCCCGTCAGAACCCGCCGCAAATGCACGGAGTCTCCGCTCGGTTCCGGATTGCACGACACGTTCGTCTACGCCGAGGCCGGCGATGGCTCCCAATCCGTGGAAGGCGTCGTCGTCGCGGGTGAGCGCGACGAGACCGGCGCATGGGTTTTCGAGGCGCCCTTCAAGATCTTCACGACCGACGAGGAACTGGTCGTCTGCCAGGGATACAACTGCCATGTCGACATCCAGTGAGGTTCCCGCCGCCACCACACCCGGCTTGATGGACGGCCTGACCCAAGAGCAGAACCGGGCAGCCAACACCGACGGCCCTGTGCTGGTGCTTGCCGGAGCCGGCACGGGGAAGACCAGGACCGACCGCGGCCGTCGCCAGGCGGATCGTCGTATCAGGCGTCAAGCCGG
>Ga0335072_10012961_pt1 | contig 11890 bp, 11 predicted proteins | sample Lox_Sample_21_FD_206725 | JGI IMG/M metagenome (GOLD analysis project Ga0335072, IMG submission 206725) | Soil microbial communities from Loxahatchee National Wildlife Refuge, Florida, United States - Lox_Sample_2.1 | ecosystem: Environmental > Terrestrial > Soil > Wetlands | place: USA...
GGGTCTATTGCGTGAAGGCCGCCACGCTAACAGAATTGAATCCATTGGATGAGGGCGCGGATAGTCGGGGCACTCATCGCGAAAGGGCATAGGCGGGCAGGCTCACAATTCGAGTTAACGCTGACGGGGGCGACGGAGCAAGCCGGGGAGCTAAAACGAAGGTGCAAGTAAAGTCTCAGTCATCAAGCCATAACGCAGCAGAGAACAACTTCAATAAGTGGGTGCCGGCGCTGATCTGGATGGGATGCCTGTTCGTACTGTCGACGACGGTTTTTTCGGCTGCGAACACCAGCAAAATTATCGAGCCGATACTGCGCTTCATCTTCCCTGGAGCATCGGCGGCGACGATTGCGATGGGACATGGGCTGGTACGCAAGGCGGCCCATTTCACAAACTACGGGATATTGTTCTGGCTGCTGATCCGTGGACCGATGGCGGGGCGCCCCTACGCGGCGTTAGGGTTTTGCGTTTTCTACGCACTGCTCGATGAGGGCCATCAGATTTTCGTGCCCGGGCGGACGGCATCGCTGTACGATGTCGCGATCGATTCGAGTGGGGCTTTGTTCAGCCGATTTTTGAATGCGGCGGTAACCGAAATGGCATAGCTAGCGCAAACCTGGAGCTTACCAACAACGCGACTGTGCCGATCGCTTGAGAGTCTGAAGTCTACAGGTTTGGATCGATTTTCGACGAGATGCAGTCCATACGATCGTAGAAAGCGCGCAAGCCTTCATACTTCTCGGGAAGAGTGAAGTCTTCCGTAAGACTCAATAAAGTCAGTTGCCCGTAAAGGGCAAAATCCGCATAGCCTATTCGTCCAAGCAGAAAAGCGCGTTCGGCAAAGGAATCGTCGAGCGGAGCGAGCAACTGAAATGCACGCTCGCGATTCTCGCTGTGATCAAGAACCATTTGCTCACAGAAGCCGACGCCGTACTTGCGGTCGCGTAGCAGGCGATAGAAAGCCTCGCGGTCGCGGCCCTGACGCGCAAAATGCCTAATTTCGAAAGGGATAGCGGCACGAAAAAGAGCGTCTTCGAGCTCGGTATCGAAGTAGCGCGCGAGAGCGAGATGGACACCACGCCATCCGGCGGGGAAGACCGTGGGCTCAGGCGATTGATCCTCCAAGGCGATCGCGATCACGTCTGAATCCACGAGTGTCACACCGGAAGGCATCGTCAACGCTGGAACCATCAACTGGCCCGACGCAGCGATTAGCTCTTTGCGCTCGAGATAATCAACCTCGATGATCTCGTAGTCGAGACCCTTGTAGTCGAGAATTTTGCGGACTTTCGCGCAAAAGGGTGAGGTCGCGAATTGATAGAGGCGGTGCATGGGGTTGCGAGAGTTAAGGTTTCAGCGTCGCCGTCAACGTCATTGCGGTCACAGTTCCGAAGTTTAGTTACTGCAGCAGTTATGAAGCGAGACGTGCTGCGTCCGGGCGAGCACGTCCCCCGAGTGAACCGCTTAGAACATTCGCGGCGGTTCGAGTCCGCGGCCGAGGGTTCGCTTAAAGGTTTTGAAAAGCTGGTCGATGTCCCAAGGTCCGTCGCTATAGATGATTCGATCCGGCTCCATGTGGGTATAGCGACGAATCTCGTAGCCAGAGGCTCCGAAGCATTGGCCGTTAACCTCGGCGGCCTCGTCGCTGGAGAGGAAGACGATGATGGGCGGGACATTGGCGGGATCCATCGGCGAGCCAGCGGCGGTCGCGCTGTCGAGACCGGCGGCGCCGGGCATCCGGCCGGTCGGGATCGTATCGGTCATGCGGGTGGCGGCGCCGGGCATGATCGCGTTGCACGTGATGCCGTACTTTTGCAGCGAATTGGCAGCGCTGTACGTCAGGCCGAGGATGCCGGCTTTCGCGGCAGCATAATTGGGCTGGCCCGGGCTGCCCTGCGCGGAGTTCGACGAGAAATTGATGATGCGGCCGAACTTGCGCTCGCGCATGTGGGCGGAAGCGGGGCGCATCGTGCAAAAGTGGCCGCGCAGATGGACGCGAATGACGGCGTCCCATTCCTCGATGGTCATGTTGAAAATCATGCGGTCGCGCAGGATGCCGGCGACATTCACGAGGATGTCGAGCTTGCCATACTCTTTGATCGCCTGATTGACGAGGCTTTCGCCACCTTCGGGGGTCGAGATGTCCTCGTGATTTGAGGACGCGGCGCCATCTGCGGCTTTGATTTCCTTGACGACGTCATCGGCGGGCGATTGGGTTTCCTTTTGACCGGCGACTGACACGCCCAGATCGTTGACCACTACGGCCGCTCCCTGAGCCGCAAGCGCTTTGCATACTTCGCGGCCGATACCGCGTCCACCACCGGTTACGGCGGCGACTTTACCTTCGAGATGACGAGCCATCGTTAATCTTCTCCTTGCGGTCCGGCGAATGTGCCGGCCAGTGTAATCGTCGAGCGTTAGTTGCCCCGCTTATAGCGCAAAAACGCTCTTAACTGGGAACGGGAAAGAGATCAGAAGAGAGAAGTTGGATTTGGTTGTTCGGTGAGGCGCCCGGAGAAGGTGGGCGCCTCACCGATGTTATAAGACGGGTATATACGGGGCAGCTCTTCCGCCCCGATTATTCGGCGATGAGATCCTCTCTGGCGGGGCCGAACAGGTAGGGCTCGAGAGTATCCTGCGCGGCGGTACGGTACTTGTGCCAGCGGTTACCGTAATAGGCCAAGCTTCCGGGCTCGGCGTCGCCGTGACCATTGTAATACGACAGGCAGTCGCGCAACGGCGCGCTCATGATGTCGGCCTGGCGGCAGTGCTCGGAATACTCATCTTGCGGCTTGCGGCGAACGTCGACAATTTCTTCGCCGCGTTCGCGCATCGTTTTTAGCATCCAGACGATGTAATCGCCGTGCGCATCAATAGCGTCGGTGAAATTAAAGCTACCGCCGCCACCCTGTGGGCCAGTGACGATGAAGAGGTTCGGGAACCCTTTCGCGTGAAGGCCAAGGAATGTCCTGGTACCCTCGGCGTCCCAAGTCTCCTTGATGCTGCGCCCATCACGACCAATCGTGGTATTGAACAAGCCGCTCGCCATCCACTGGAAACCGGTGGCATAGATCAGAACGTCAAGCGGGTATTCAACGCCATCGTGGACAACGCCTTTCTCATTGATCTTGGTGACGCCGAGCGGGGCGGTGTCCACCAGATGGACATGGGGCAGGTTGAACGTCGGCAAGTATTCGTCATGGAAGGTGGGACGCTTACATCCGTAGGGATAGTAAGGTCTGAGCGCCGCAGCGGTCTTGGGATCCTTCACGATCGCGTCGACCCGAGCACGAATCTGCTCCATGATCCGGAAGTTCGTGTCGAGTTGCTTCTGTACCCGCTCCTCGGGAGTCAGGACCGTTTTGTACTCCTTACGCTCCCTAAAATTCGCGACCTTGCCAGCCAGATAGTCGTCGTTGGCCTGGATCGCGGTGCGGCCCTCGGAGATGCGGGCGAAGCGGGCCCGGCGGGCTTTGGCCCAGCCCGGCTCTTGTGACCACTGCTCGATTTCTTCCGGCTTGGTTTCACGCTGATCGCGGATATCTATCGTCGAAGGCGTGCGCTGAAAGACGTACAGCTCGCCAACGACTTTCGCCAGTTCCGGAATCACCTGGACAGCCGTCGCTCCGGTTCCGATGATGCCAACGCGCTTCCCTTCCAATTCGACGTCGTACTTCCAACGTGAGGTGTGGAACGACTCGCCCTTAAACGTCTCCATCCCTTCGATGCGAGCGAGCTTCGGTGTGGTGAGAATGCCGTTGGCCTGGATCAGGTAGCGAGCCCGCATCGCGTCGCCGCGATCGGTATAAACAATCCACCGTCCGGCCTCTTCATCCCACTCCGTCTTTTTCACCGTGGTGTGGAATAGACAATGCTTATAGAAGTCGAACTTCTCAGCCATCTTCTGGCAGTACTCGAAGATTTCAAAACCCGACGCAAATTTCATCGTCGGGTAGTATCCGGTTTCCTCCAATAGAGGAAAGTAGCTGTATGATTCGACATCACAGGCGATACCTGGATAGCGGTTCCAGTACCACGTGCCGCCGACATCGCCGCCCTTCTCACAGAAACGCACGTCCGTGAATCCTGCCTCGCTGAGCTTATGCCAGAGCAGCAGCCCGCCGAAGCCAGCGCCCACGACGAGAATCTCGCACTCGTCGGTCAAGGCCTCGCGAGGAACCGGATCTGCGGAGTAAACGTCTTGAAGATACTTGCTGAATTCTCCCTCCATCGGCATGTAGTCGGCCGCGCCCCGCCGCGTCTCTTTGAAGGCGCGGTACTTGGCTTGCTCCTCGGCGTTGAAGACTGCGCCTACCGGCTGGGGCGGGAGAGTTTTGAGCGATTCATCCTCGGTGACCGAGTAGCCTCGGCCAACCACATTCTCCATCGTACTGGCAGCGCGGGTGTTGAAGGCCTTCAGTCCAGTCGTGGGGTCAATGCTGATCGACGTCATCTGCTTCTCCTATATTATTCGAATCTCTTCTATTCCATATTGTTTGACATCAGTTCAATAGCTTACCAATTCGTCGACGCCTTGGGTTGCCGACAGAGTGATGGATTCAGCGACAGGTCGAGATTGGAACTGTCGGGCTTCGTTCCAGTATATGTCGAGTGCTGGGATCTAATTGGTGCCAATCGGGGACGCGGAGAATTCGGTCAGGTAGCCGGCGGGGTTGAAGCGGCCGATGCGGCCGGTCGGTTCGGTGAACCATAGGTTGCCGTCGGGACCGGCGGTGATAAAGCCGGGGACAACGGTATCGGGTAGAAAGAAGGTGCTGACCTTGCCATTAGGATTGACACGGCAGAGCGCATGAGCGTGGCCGATCACGACCCATAGATTACCGTCAGGACCGGTTGTCAGACTCAGCGGTGGGCCATGCGTGGGGAGCGGATATTCAGTGAGGTCACCCGAAGTAGTCAGGCGGCCGATGCGGCCAACAGCGAGCTCGGTAAACCATAGATTGCCATCGGGGCCCGCGACGACATCGTTGGGCAGGCTGCCGCTATGAGGCAGCCGGAACTGATCCACGCGGCCATCGGGGGCAAGCCGTTCGATGCGGTCACCTTGATTGTCGGCGAAGTAGAGCTTGCCATCGGGACCGGCGGCAATGCCGGCGGGGCTACCTGCGGTCGGGAGTGCATATTCGGTCAGAGTTCCGAGGGGGGTTACACGGCCAATGCGATTGGCGGCGTGCTCGGTGAACCATAGGTCTTTGCCGGGGCCGAGAGTGATCGAGGCGGGACCGCTATCGGGAGTATGCAGAGGGACGTAATCGGCAGCGCCATTCAGGGCGAGGCGGCCGATGCGATTAGCGCCCGGATCCGTAAACCACAGGGCATTGTCTGGCCCGGCGGTAAGACGCTCAGCGATCCCGTCATGCTTCAGATCGAAGACCTCGAGTTGACCATTCGGGGACATGCTGCTGAGACGATTCTTGTGAAAATCGGTAAACCAAAGGTTGCCGTCGGGACCTAGAGCGATCGCGAAAGGCAGCGCCGCGGGTGGCTGTGGGGGGGCCTCGGGCAGCGAGGGCGGTGCCGGGAGCGCTGCTGCGGTCGCCAGAGTTGTAGCGGTATTGGCGGGTGGCTGATTACGCGCGGCGCATCCGCTTAGCGCAATGATCGCGACGAGCAGCGTTGCGGCAGAGCTGATGGCCAGCGCGATGGACGAGGTTCGGTATATAAGATGCTCGGGCAATTAACGTCGGACGCTTCGCAATGTAGCCGCGAAACAGGCTAGCAGTGCCGGTTCGGAATTTACAGCGGGCGGCGGGAGGACCAACCAGCGTTTGTCCGCAAGGGTCAGGAGTCGCGGCTCGTGCGGATAGCGATCGCTTTGAGCGCCTTGGCGCGTGCGGTAATTGCGGGGTCATCGAGGGCCTTTTCCAATTCGAACGGCAGCCGCCAAGTCCAGTTCGTGTCGCTCAGGGTGCCTGGGGTGTTGATGCGCGCATCCCAACCAAACGCATCCTGAACCGGGATGAAGGCATAGCGTGACGGAGCAGCGTAGAGCGAACTGAGGATGGCGTCGATATCGTGCTCATGCAGCTGCACGATATGCCAGTCCAGCCCTTCGAGCTGCAACGACTCTACAAACTCACGCCGCTCCTTCACGGGTAGCTCGCGCCACCATTCGATGAGCGGCTCGGTATCGTGCGTGCCGCTGGTAGCGAGGGATAGCTCCGAGTATTCCGAAGGGCGCAGATAGCGCGGATGGGGACTCTTCCAATCCTTCTCCCAGCGCATCACCTTGTAGCCAGGAATGCCGAAGCGGCTGAGCGATTGCCGAACAAAGGGCGGTACGGTGCCGAGATCCTCGGCGATGATCGCCATCTCGCCGGCTTCCTGAACGACGGCACTGATGACCTCCTCGCCGTGAATCAGCTGCGTCGGTTCGTCGGGCGGGTAGAATGCGCCTTTGGAGTCGGGGGCGAGGCCGAACGAGAAGGTTCGGTAGAGGCCGACGACGTGGTCGATGCGGAGAAGATCGTAGAGCTGGCGCGCACGCCGGACGCGCATCCGTATGAAGCGGTAACCGCGCTCGTGCATGAGCGGCCAATTCGGCATCGGCAGGCCCCACCGCTGGCCCGTAAGTGAAAAGGCGTCGGGGGGAGCGCCGACCGTTCGCTGGAGATCGAAGAGCTCCTGATTGGTCCAGACCTCAGCGCTTTCGTGACCTGGCGAAAAGGCCATGTCACCGCCGAGCAGGACGCCACGGCTAGCCAATTCGGATCGCATTGCGGCCCATTGGCGATGGGCGATGAACTGTAGCCAGATATAAAACTCGATAGGCTCAGCAAGCGCCTTCGTAGCTTCTGCCAGTGCTGTTGGGTCACGGTTTTCGAGGCCGTCAGGCCATTGGTGCCATGAGACCCAGTGATACTTCTCTTTGAGCGCGCGGAACAGGGCGTAATCGGGCAGCCAATCCGCGTTCTCGCGGGCGAATTGATCGGCATGGCTATGGTCGTCGGGAGATGCGTGATCCCGAAAATGGCGGAAGGCTAGATTGAGCAGATTCAGTTTGGTGGCGCGATGCCGGACGAGATCGCGCGGCGCGTCGCGATTGGCGGTGCGAGCCTGGGCCAAAGCGGCAGCGTCGATGCCGGGGAGTCCCTCCAGTGCGAGGTATGACGGATCGATGGCGGCCACGCTCATCGCGGAATAGGGGCTAAGTTCGCCCGGTGCGGTTTCGTCGAGCGGTAGTAATTGGATAAGCCGGAAGCCCATCGCGCGGGCGAGCTCGCCCATCGGCAACAAGCCATTAATGTCACCACGCCCGAGATCGTGCGCGGAGTTTAGCGAGAAGAGCGGGATTACGAGTGCAGCGATGCGGCCTATCATCAGGGTATCGGTAAATCCTAGCTGACCGCGCCGCCTCAGGGCTGCATAAAAACCTCGTTTCGCTCCTCGAATGTTAACCGACCTGAACTGCTAAGACTACGACCTCGGCAATTTAATCTATAGGTCACAACTTGAGCTGAGCCCTTGCTTAGATTTGCACAGTCGCATCGAGGCGATAGACACGCGGGTTGGCAATCGTCGCCTCTTCGTCACGCGCCAGTTCCTGGCCCACAGGTGAACGATAGGCCTCTCGCCCGGCCTCGGCGCTATCGAAGATGAGAAGCGCCATCCGCTGTCGTTCTGGCTCAACGCCGGGTTTCGTAGCGATGCGTCCGATCAGGTAAAAGCGCAGGCCCGGCATCCGGCGGGCGATATGCGTGTGATGGTTCAGGTAGTGCGACTCGGCCGCGTCGTAATCGTTGCCGTTGAGTTTGAGATCGAATTCCGCAGCCATCAGCATGCAGTTCGTACCTGGCTTCGCGTCGAACGGAACTATGACTTCGGAATCCAGGTGAATCCAACGGACGTGAGTCAAATGCTCCACTCCGTCATCAATGAGGGGCTTGGCGACTGGAGAATCGCGCATAGCGGTTCGCATGGCAGACAAGTCATCGAAATTGAGCGCGGCACCACGATAATAAGGCGCTGGATGGTTCTTCGAGCCGAGCAATCTGCCGGTGATATAGTTGCGCAGACCGGGCAAATCACGGGCAAGCCGGACGTGGTTGCCGATGTAATTCTGCTCCTCGGCGGTAAGGTCCGTGCTCTTGAAATCGAACAAGGCGAAGAGTGTGCGCATGGTGGTGATGCTCCTTATCGCTGAGCAAATCGGCTGATGAGATTAGGCGGTGGTCCAGCCGCCGTTGGGGCTGATGACCTGGCCGACCATGAAGCCGGAGTCGTCGGAGGCGAGGTAGAGCGCGGCGGCAGCGATGTCGCGCGGTTGGCCCATCCGGCCGATGGGCGTGTTTTGAATGACCCAGGCGCGAGCCTCAGGCTGCATCAGCTCAGTCATCGGCGTCTCGATGAAACCCGGAGCAATCGCATTGACGAGTACGCCGAATTTCGCGACCTCAAGCGCGATGGATTTGGAAAACCCGATAATGCCCGCCTTAGCGGCGCAGTAGTGCGAGGCGCCCGGCAGGCCAGCGGTACCAGCAATCGAGCCTTGGTTGATAATGCGGCCGGATTTTTTCGGCAACATCACCTTGAGGGCCTCGCGGGTGCAATAGAACGTCGCGTCCAGGTGCGTGGCGAGCATCTTGTGCCAGTCGTCATCGGTGAGATCGACGGTACCTGGCATGACCTGTTGCTGATCGGAGCGAGTCCTGGCAATACCAGCGTTGTTGATCAGAACGTCGATGGTGCCGTAAGCAGTGAGAAAATCGGCGAACATTTTTTTGACAGCCGCGCTGCTGGAGACATCTGCGATGAAGGGCTTGGCCCGGCCATGAGCGCGTTCGATCTCGGTGACAACATTCTGAGCCGCCTCGGGCCGGACGTCATTGACGCCGACTTTGGCGCCTTCGCTGGCGAACAACAGAGCCATCTCGCGGCCGAGCCCTGAGCCGCCCCCTGTGATAAGAACTGCCTTGCCATCAAGCTTCATCATGGTTTGCTCTTGCCTTCCTTAAGCTGCCGTTTCCAGTCGAGTCGCCGGGCCTCGGCACCGGCGGCCTCAGCTTCCTTTATCATGCCTTTCTTCTGATAGAACATGCTGAGGTTGGTAAAGGCCAAAATATCGTCGGGCGCAACTTCGGTGTAGCGCTTAGTCACCTCGATAGCAGCGTCCAAATCGCCCTTGGCCTGATAGCACATCGCGAGGCCAGTCATTGCGTCAGTCGATTTGGGATCAAGTTCGGCCGCCTGATTGTAGAGTTTGATAGCCTCGTCGTAACTACCGTCGGCGTAGACATCAACCGCCTGATCACATAGCTCCTCGGCTTGCGCCTGAACATCTTCAGTGGACATACGAGCCTCCGCGGAAGCTAGCATAGCCCCTTTGGCGGCCTAGCCAAATCCCGGCGTGAATAGATCTAATTGCTCTTATTAAGCGATTCCAAGAGTTCATAGAGAAGATCAAATGATTCTAAATTAACCTATTTGCATCTATATCAATCTGTGCTAATAGACGTTTTATGTGGCCAAATCTCCAAAGAAAACTGGTCACAGGGCTCGATTTCAAGATCGCCATCACGGGTTGCAAGGATGTTCCATCAGAGAGTCGCACGCATAAGGCTGGCCAGGCGACCGGCCCAATAGCCTCCGCATTTTATCGCCGGAGCTTATAAGGGAGAGGGTAGCGGTATGAGAATTCACGGTGAGGCACCACAAGGGCAGGGGCAATCGTCAAAGCAGCGGTCTCCTCAGGACAAGACTTCAAGGGTCCGGGCTTATCGCCCGAGATGGTGGTTGTTGGGAGGTCTGGTGATCGCCGGCCTCACCTTTGGCGGAATGCCCGGACGGGCGTCGGCCAATTGCACTGTTGCACCAGGAACCGTAATCACCAGGGCGAACTGGCAACAGTACAAGGACTGCTTCAGCGATGGCGAGCAAGTCTTATGGAACGGCTCCGAGTTCTGGAAGATGCCAGATGACGTCGAGATTCATGTCGGCCAACAGCATGAATGGACACTGCCAAAGCCATGGATCGAAGCGACCGAGAAATACGGCAGTCAGACGCAACTGACGAAGCAGCCCGACGGGGAATACAAGATCGAGAATTACACAGCGGGCACCCCATTCCCGAATCCGACCGGACCCGATAAAGGCACTGAGATTGCGGCGAATGTCACTTACAGGATGGGTCCGCATATAACGGCGGTTTCACTCAATCAGGGTAACAACGGTTACTTCTATACCAAGGACCGCTTTGGCAATTACTCGAGCCAATACTCTGACGTGGTCTACCGTCAGCTGGCCTACAATTGGCAGACTGACCAAGGGATTCCAAACACAGATCCGGGGGCCGCGGGCGCCTGGTATTCGGAATGGCTGATGGTCCAATGGCCCGAACAGTCGAAATACACCGCTGTACTGACGCTTCTATGGCAAGACAATCTCAAAGACGATGACGACTATGCGTTTGTGCCCGCCCTACGCCGATCGCTGCGTTTATCTTCATCGGCGCGCTGCGCCCCGCTCCTTGGCAGCGATATGGTGAAGGATGATCAGCGGGTCGGCTGGAACGGCGGTGTCGGCAAATTTGAGGGGACATACATGCGCGATCAGAAGTTGCTGGCGCTCATGGATATGAACGGCAAAGCGGCTGGGACCTTCCCGGGGGAATACGATGGGATATTGGGTTGGCCGAAGCCATCGTGGGGTAATTGGGAAACGCGTGACGTCTACGTGGTCGACATTCACCGGATCCCTTCCATGGCGGCAGGATATTGTTATGGCAAGCGGATCGACTACGTCGACAAACAGTATTACGCCAACCTCGCTGAGGACATCTACGACTCCAACATGAAGCTCTGGAAGGTGATGTGGGTAGGTTTATCGCCAGCGCAGTTCGACAATTATGGCGAGCAACCGGGCTTGTGCGGCATCGTGGAAGACTACTGGGACGTCCAAAACGATCATGTCAGCTACATCACGGGTTTCGGCCCAAAGGGGATGTGCTCGACAGTGGACGGTCAGATCAAGCCTGAATACAACAACATCACGAAGTACTCGACGCCAGGTGGGTTGATGCAAATGATGCGGTAGAAGTGCAACCAGGATCAAAGACGAGGGGGCGGCGGCGTGGTAAGCGTTGCCGCCTTTTCCTTTGGATCGAGCCATGGTCTGGGCGTATCGCTGTCGGTGGCGATGATGATAACTTTTCGGCTAGGCCCCTGCGCATCATGAACGACATACGTCGCCTATGCTGAACAACGAAGAAGTCGAAGAAGTCCTGCGGGAGTGTTTTGACCCGGAGATTCCGGTCAACGTACTCGACCTGGGGTTGATCTACGACGTAGCCGTCGAGGGTCACGCGGTCAATATCAAGATGACGCTGACGGCGCCTGGCTGCTCGATGGGCGCAATGATCGCGACGGAGATCGAAGACAAGCTGCTGGGCTTGCCCGATTGCGAACGAGCGATCGTCGAGATCGTATGGGAGCCGCCGTGGACGCCTCATCGGATGAGCGAGGCGGCGCGCAAGCAATTAGGGCTGGACGATTAAACAGGACATCAAGAGTCTGGCCCTCAAGCGGAGAATCAGTCAATCGAAGTCGCTCAACCCGAACTAGAGGGATTTTGAAGCCAGGAGTGAGATAAAATCACGGGGTAATGAGCTCACACAGAATCAGATCGAGATTCTTCGCCTTACCGTGCGAGAATGACAAAAATAGAGCGGGCAAGCCCACGTCAAACTGACTGACCCATCACCCTGCCCAGTCGGCAAGAGGCTTTTACTTAAAAGCTTCGCTACTCTGTTCTCGGTAGCTCACGGATCGATCAGGACGCCGGGGTTGAGGATCGCGTGAGGGTCAAGGGCCTTTTTGGCGGCCTTCAGTGCCAGTGCGAAGCCGTCGGGACGCTGGCGGTCGTACCAAGGCCG
>Ga0335072_10012962_pt1 | contig 11889 bp, 8 predicted proteins | sample Lox_Sample_21_FD_206725 | JGI IMG/M metagenome (GOLD analysis project Ga0335072, IMG submission 206725) | Soil microbial communities from Loxahatchee National Wildlife Refuge, Florida, United States - Lox_Sample_2.1 | ecosystem: Environmental > Terrestrial > Soil > Wetlands | place: USA: Florida...
CGCCCATCCTGCGCCTGCTCGCGCAAGACCCGCGCGTCGAGAGCGAGACGGCCTACTGCAGCCTGCAAGGGGCTGAGCCGGGGATCGATCCGGATTTTGGCGTCGAGGTGAAATGGGACATTCCGCTACTCGACGGCTACAAGTGGACGTTGATACGCAATCGTTCGTGGGCGCCGCGAATCGGCTCGTTTTTCGGGCTGTTGAATGCGGGGATCTGGCGGAAGATCCGCCGCGGGCATTTTGATGCGGTTGTGATTCTCACGGGGTACGTCTACGCGACCTTCTGGATCGCGGTGATTGCCGCGAAACTGAGCGGCGTTCCGTTGTTGTTTGGAACCGACGCTACGAGCCTGCAGCCGCGCGATGGAAGGCGCTGGAAGATATCCGTCAAGAAATTGCTGCTGCCGGCTGTATTCGGCCTGGCGGATATCGTGATTATCCCTTCGGAGGCGGGCCGGCAATTCATTCTGAGCCTCGGGATTCCGGATTCGCGGATCGTGCTCACGCCGTTTGTTGTGGACAACGCGTGGTGGCGCGAGCGGGCTTGCGAGGTGAATCGAAGCGCGGTTCGGCGGAAATGGGGCGTACCGGAGGATGCGCTGGTGGTGCTATTTTGCGCGAAGCTGCAGCCGTGGAAGCGGCCCGACGACGTGCTGCGCGCTTTCGCGAAGGCGAACGTCGCGGGGACCTATCTCGTTTTTGCGGGAGACGGAGCGCTGCGAGCGGAGTTGGAGGCGAGCGCAAAGGCGCTGGGGGTCGCCGGCAGGACGCGCTTTCTTGGTTTTGTGAATCAAACCGGCCTGCCAGAGGTTTATCGGTCAGCGGACCTCTTCGTCATGCCATCTGAATACGATCCCTGCCCTGTGGTGGTGTGCGAGGCCATGCTCTCTGGATGCCCGGTTGTGTTGAGTGACGAGATTCGGGGGCGCTTCGACCTCGTGATCGAGGGACGCACGGGCTACATTTATCCCTGCGGGAATATCCATACGCTCGCGGGGATTTTGGCGGGCGTCCTGAAAGACCGGCCCAAACTGGCCGAATTGAGCCAAGCCGCCGTTGCGCGAATGGAAACGTGGTCGCCCCGCGAACACGTGGATGCTCTGGTGCTCGCCGCTGAACAGGCGTGCGGCCGGGAAAAGAAATCGAGCTGAAGACAGTGCGGTCTGCTATTTGCAGCCTTCGATGTAAAACGATTCTGCCTGACGCGAAGGAATGTCGAGGCAACTCAGCGCCGGCATCCGCCCCTCACCGAAGGGACACTCCCGCACGTCGCGAAAGCCGAGGCGAGTGAGCAGTCGTGAAAAAGAGTCTGCATCGTACATCCAGCGATGCTGGGAATGGCCAAAGAAGCGCTCCCACCAGCGAAGGCCGTCCTCTGCCAGGCGCGTGCTGGCAACGAACTGCGAAGCACTTGTGGCGCCGGCCACGTACGCAGCGGCGGAGCGCTTGAGGTCAGGCAAGACCACGCGCGCCACGCCTGAAGGCTTCAGCCAGCCGAGGAGCCGCACCAGAAGATCCTCGCACTCGCGCTGCGGCAAGTGCTCCAGAACGTGGGATGCGTAGAAACCGTCGAGAGAGTTCGCGGGAAATTCCAGCCGGCTGGCCGTCCGGCAGAGAATGCGATTCGCTCGAATGATGCGGACGAAATCAGCGCGTTGCCCGAAAAAGTTCGCCGGAAGCGGCAGCTTTGCCAGCCGGACCGTCAAACTGCCGTCGACGTTGACGTAGCCGGAGTCTTTCGGAGCAGTGTTCGCGCCGCAGCCGAAGTTCACGATCACGCATGGATTTTAGCACGGCGCTTTCGCGGAGTTGAGGCGGCGCCCATTCGCAATGGCGGGCCCAGGGGCGCTCAAATTCCCAGCGCCGCCGATCATGTGAGTTCGACTGCAGAAGACACGATCACCCGACGTCGGCAGCAATTCGCTGATATACAATGCTGGCGGCCTTCCTGCGCTCCTCCAGGGAAGCTCCGGAATAGAAGGTGACGGTGATCAAGAGTTGCTGAACATACGCATTCCGACCATACGCAACCAGACCCTGATCGGCGCGGGGCTGTTTATCGTTGCGATCTGGGCGGCCTGGCAAGCCGGGAACGAAGTTGTCTCAGATAATGTCCGCGTCCTCGAGTTCATAGCGCTCGGTTTTGCCGCTTGCGCCGTTGCCGTCGCGATCCTCCGCAGTTGGCGCACCGGGTTTTATTTCTTCCTCATTTGGATGCTATTCGAGGATATGGCCCGGAAGTACATGGGAAACAACCTCGCCCTGTTCTTCGGCAAAGACATCCTTTTGCTTCTGGTCTATATTTCGTTCTTCCGGGACGTCCGTCTCGGCCGGGCAAAGAGTTTCCGGCCGCCGTTTCTCTTTTTCCTGAGCCTTTTCTTTTGGCTGGGATTGCTCGAAATCTTCAATCAAAACTCACCAAGCATTCTGTACGGGCTTCTGGGCATAAAAACCTACTTCTATTACGTCCCGTTGATGTTCGTGGTGTATGGTCTCATCCAAAGCGAAAAGGACCTGTGCAATTTCCTTGCGATCAACGCAGCACTGGCCTGTTTGATCGGCGGACTCGGAATCGCCCAGGCGATTCTGGGGAACAGTTTTCTCAACCCGCAAACTCTTGCTCCTGAACTTCAGGAGATGGCGGATCTCTCCAAGGTATCCCCGGTGACAGGCCAAGTATTCACTCTGCCTGCCTCCGTTTTCGTGAGTTCCGGACGCTTCGCCGAATACCTCGTGGCCGCATTCATTTTGGCGATGGGCACTGCCGCCTATCTGATTTTGCACACGTTGCAATACCGAAAGCTGGTCTTCTTGACACTCGGTATTCTTGGCGCGGCCGCCCTGCTCAGCGGATCCCGCACCGCTTCGGTTTCCGTGGGCTTGAGCGCCGTGGTTCTCTCCGTCGGATTTCTTTGGGGCGCGCCCTGGCGCTGGAAACAGGCTCATCGACTGGTAAGAGTGCTTCGGCACTCGTTTGTGGTTGGGGCGCTCGGCTTGGCGGCGGTATTTTTCTTTTTCCCGCAACAGGCTGGGTCGCGCCTCGCGTTTTATAGCGAAACGCTCAATCCGGATAGCGAGGCTTACCAGGGAACGTCGCGTACGTGGGATTATCCGATCGGGAATCTCGAGATTGCTTTGAACAACCCGCACTGGGTGATCGGAAATGGCATCGGCACTGCGTCTCTGGGAACGCAGTACGTCGACAGGCTGGTGGGCACGCGCCCGTTATATGGCGTGGAATCGGGGTACGGGACTATGGTTGTCGAAATGGGAGTTCTTGCGCCGCTTCTGTGGCTGGTTTGGACGGCCGCGTTGCTCTACTACCTTTGGAAAACCGCTCGCGGGCTTCGCCAGACGCGCTTCTACCCGCTCGCCTTCGCCATATTTTGGTATACCTTTTTGCTGCTCTATCCGCTGATATTCCTCACGATCGCCGTCTATGAAAACTTCGTTTGCAATATCTACCTATGGATTTTTGTCGGGGTCGCTTTTCGACTGCCCTCGTTGTTGAGGACCCCGATGGTGCAGAGCGAAGGCCGCGCTTCAGAATTCGCCGCCGGATAGCTTCGACTAAAAACAATCAGCGGCGCCCTTGGGCTCGATGGCCGCTCGGGCGGACTTGTGAAATAATGCCGACGGGCTCCGGATGAACGTTGCGACGAAAAAGATTCGCCTCGCGGTGGTTTCGCCGTTCCTGGACAAGAGCCACGGCACCGAGCGGATTGCGGTCGAGTGGATCGCGCAGATAGCCGGCAGCTTTGATGTCCACATCTACAGCCAGTCCGTCGAAGACCTGGACCTGTCCAGCGTCACGTGGCATCGCATCCCGAAAATTCCCGGCCCGCATATCGTGAACTTCGCTTGGTGGTTTGCGGCGAACCACGTCTGGCGCGCGTGGGACCGGCGGGTCAGGCGCCTCGATTACGATCTTGTGTACAGCCCCGGCGTGAACTGCTTCGATGCGGATGCTGTTTCCGTGCATATCGTGTTTGCGGAATTTCTGCAACGAGTTCGCCCGGAACTCGAATTCGCGCGGAATCCGGGTCGCTCCTGGCCGGTATTGCTGCACCGCAGGCTCTACTATCGTCTGGTGATCGCGCTCGAAAGGAAGGTATTCACGCGATCGCGAACGCAGCTGATTCTGACCTCGCGAAGAAGCGCCGACGAACTCGCGCGATTCTACGGCCGCCGCGACCGGTTCCCATTGATCGAGACAGGCCTGGATCACAAAGCGTTCAATCCGGAGTCGCGAACTGCTTCGCGGGGCGAGGCGCGCCGGGCGCTCGGGCTGCAAGACGCGAGTTTCATTCTGCTGCTGATCGGGAACGACTGGCGCAAGAAGGGACTGGCGACTCTGCTGGATGCGTTGAAACAGGTCCCCGGCCTGCCGATTCAACTGCTCGTCGTGACCAACGAGGCTGCAGCGGTTTCTCAGGTGGCGGAGCAGTATGCGGGGCTGCGTGGAGCGGTGCACGTGCTTCCGCCTCGCAAGGACGTCGAGTTCTACTATGCCGCCGCGGACGCTTATGTAGGGCCGTCGATCGAGGATACGTTCGCATTGCCGGCGGCGGAAGCGATGGCGTGCGGATTGCCGGTTATCATCTCGGCGCGTGCGGGAGCTTCCGACATTGTGCACGATGGCCTCGACGCGCTCGTTCTCCAAGATCCGAAGGATGCGGCCGCGCTGGCGGCGATGATCCGGCGGCTATACGCCGACAAAGAATTTCGCGAACACCTTGGCGCGGAAGCGGCGAAAACTGCCCGCCAATACACTTGGGAACGCAACGGCCGAGAACTTACCGCGATTTTCGAGGAGATCGCGTCGCGAAAATCAGGCGTCGCCGCACAAACGTTGACCCAGGAGCTATGACAGAAAAGCCTGGCCACCGGCGCAAGGTGTTGGTCTTGGCGCCTTCATTGAAATCCACGGGAGGCGTGCAGAACTATACCCGCACGCTGGTGGATGCGGCGAACGCCGTCCTCGGAAGCGAGCGCGTGCGCGTGGTTGCCGTGGCGGCAGACCCGGAGACGCGAGGCGACGGAAACCTTGCGTTGAGCCGCTCCGTAAAGCTTCGCTTTCTTGCCTCTGCCGTGGCCACCGCTGTCTCTTGGTCTCCGGACTTGATTCTGTGCGCACACGTGGGATTGGCGCCGGCCGCGCGCTTCATCCAAAGGCTCACCGGCGTTCCCTATTGGCTCGTTTTGTATGGAATCGAAGTATGGGGCGAGTTGCCGCCGGCGAAGGCGAAAGCTTTGCGACGGGCTCAACGCTATGTGACGATCACGCGGTTTACGCTTGAGGCGATGGTTGCGCGGCAGGACCTGAAAGATCCGCCTGCTTCGATCTTGCCTCCCACGCTGCCGAAGGCGCGTCCCCAATCGGGCGAAAAAAGCGCTGGGACATCGAGGGCGCCGGCGCGCCCGACCGTGCTTACCGTGGGCCGAATCGCAGCGTCCGAGCGATACAAAGGACACGACGCCATACTCGATGTCTGGCCGGCCGTGCTTCGCCGGGTGCCGGACGCCGAATATTGGATCGTAGGCGACGGCGACGACCGCCCTCGACTCGAGGAGCGAGTGCGCGAGATGGGGATCACTCACTCGGTGCGCCTCACAGGTTCCGTTTCACCGGAGGAGCTGGACGTCTGCTATGATCGCTGCAGCATTTTTGCGATGCCGGCGCGGACGGAACTCGACGCGCGCGCGCCTCGTGGCGAAGGCTTTGGCATCGTTTTCCTCGAGGCGATGGCCCACGGTAAGGCGGTAGTGGGCCCGCGCTTCGGGGCGCCGGCCGAGTTCATTCGCTCCGGCGAGCACGGCTTGCTCGTCGATCCGGCCAACCCCGAAGAACTGGCTGGAGCGTTGATCGAACTGCTGGAAGATCCCGCGCGGGCCGGCCGGATGGGCGATGCCGGAAGGAAATGGGTGGCCGGCGAATTCACCTTTGACAGATTTTGCGAGCGCCTTCGCGATGCGTTGCTGGACTAGCCCCTGATCCCGGGAGGAGGGCCCGAAAAGCATGCGAGTCTTGGTAACCGGGGCGACCGGGTTCATCGGCAGCCACTTGCTGGAACGCCTGACGCAAATTGGAGGGCACGATCTTTGCGCCATGCAGCGGCATGCCACGGGCGATGATCTCGTAAATGCCGAAGGAAGCGCGAAAATCGTTTCTTGTGATTTGTGCGACCGCGCCGCCGTGAGGAAAGCGGTTCGCGAGCTGCAGCCCGAAGCCGTGTTTCACCTCGCATCGATCAGCCCGGTGTCGTACAGCTACGACCATCCCAACGCGGTGCTTGAGGCCAATTTGACGGGTACGGTGAATCTCGCCGAGGCTTGTCTGCGCGAGGCGCCGCGCTTCGAGCACTTCCTATTCGCATCGACATCCGAGGTTTTCGGCAACGGCCCGTTGCCCAAGCGAGAAGACACGCCGCAAGCGCCGAACAGCCCCTATTCGGTGAGCAAACACGCGGCGGAGAAATATCTTCAATATATGTGGCAAGCTTACAGGTTCCCGACGACGATTCTGCGGCCTTTCAATACGTACGGGCGCCGTGACAATGCGAATTATCTTGTCGAGCGCATGCTCGTCCAGATGCTTTCTGGCGATACCGTGAAGCTGGGCGATCCTACGCCCGAGCGCGATCTGCTCTACATACAGGACCATGTCGACGCCTACATGAAATGTTTTGCGAACCCGCAAGCGAGCATTGGCGACGTTTTTGTGTTTGGCACCGGCGAGAAAATCTCGGTGCGCGCGCTTGCCGATCGGATGCGCGCGGTCACCGGATTTCGCGGCGAGATCCTCTGGAACACGATTCCACGCCGGCCGCTCGATATTCAAAGCGTGTACTGCGACGCCTCGAAAGCGAAATCGATTCTGGGTTGGGAGGCAAGGGTGAGTTTGGACGAAGGCCTCCGACGCACCGCCGATTTCTGGCGCAAGAAGCTCGCCGTTTCGAACGGCGCCATCCCGGCAAGCGCGACCTGAGCTTCGGATCAAGAGCGCGCGTTGGACGTAAAAGACTCCATGTTATCGGGGAAGACGGAATTGGACGGGATGTAGCTGAACCCGCGGCTCGTGATGGCTTCGACGATTTTCGAACAGTCAACCAGCGCAGGATGGAATTCGGCGATGATCGCGCCCGCCGAGTCCAGCCAGTCCGTCGGCCCCTCAAACAGCGCCTGCTCGCCGCCTTCGATATCGATCTTGACCAGTCCGAATCGCGAGCAGCCCGACCTTGCGAGGATTGCGGCGACGGTGGTCATCGCGACCGGCAGGCCCCGGTCGGACACCCTGCCCAAGTTTGAGCTCCCGCTCGTTTCGAATCTGGCCGTGCCCTCGAACGGTCCGATCGCAGCCTGCACCACTTCGCCCTTAATTCCATTCAGCTCCAGATTTCGCCGGGCAAGGCTCGCGTTAGCGGGATCCGGCTCAACAGCGATGACGCGGTCGAACGAATATCGCTTGGCCAGCCAGACACTCGTCATTCCGATATTGGCGCCAAGGTCGAGAAGAGTTCCGGACGGGTCCTCGAACGGCAGACGATAGTCCTCCTCAAACCAGACTTCGCGAATGCTGTGCAAGTCCCCTTTGTTCAGGCGGTAAGCGAGCGCGACGCCATTCTTAAATCGAACCTGTCGTATCCGCGCCGGCCGAGTGCGAGGCGATCGCGTGAGAAAACGAGACAACGCAAAATCGAGGCCCAGTCGAAAGGCGGACTGGGAATCCGCAGACTGTCTGATACAGCCTTGCCAGTCGCGAATGACCGCTGGAAAGACGGATAAAAGTCTCCTCAGTAAGGGCATTTCCCTCGATTCAGCCTGGCTTTCGGCCGCCTGCCGGCTCGGAATACACTACCGAATTCCCCGGCAAAAATCTCGACGAGCGCGCGTTTCGCAGCAGCCTGCCGAAGCATGCCTCTTTGCGTTCAACCGAAGTATGCTGTGGAAGCCAGCCGGCCAAACGGGCTACGATCTAAACCACCCCATGCGCGTGCTTAGCGTGGTTCAATTCTACTTCCCGTTCCAAGATCGCGGCGGCCCTGTTGTGAAGGTGCGCTCTCTCGCCAGGGGACTAGCGAAGCGCGGCCACGAAGTAACCGTTCTTACCGCGGACCTCGGTCTCGACAGAGTCAACGGATTCGCGGCCAAGCTGCAGCGTTGCGCGTCGGGTTGGCGGTGGGAGGACGAAGGAGTCGAGGCGATTTACCTGGCCACGCGCGGCCACTATCGCGCGCTCACCTTCAATCCCGGCGTCGTGAAATACTGCGGCGCCTCGCTCAAGAATTTTGACGTGGTGCATTTCTACGGGCTGTATGACTTCCTGGGTCCGGCCGCCGGATATTTTTGCCGTCGCGAGGAAATACCTTACGTCATCGAACCAATGGGCATGTACCGCCCGATCGACCGCAGCCTCCGGCTCAAGCGTTTGTGGCGCGACACCATCGGAAAGGCGCTCCTCGAAAATGCCTCTCAAGTGGTTGCTACCTCCGAAATCGAGCGCCAGGAACTCCTCGACGGCGGCATCCCCGCGGGAAAGGTGGTTATCCGTTACAACGGCGTCGACGTCAGTTCGTGCAAGCCTCTTCCGCCGCGCGGAACCTTTCGGTCGAAGTGGAAAATCCCGGCCGAGCAACCCCTGGTCCTGTTTCTCAGCCGCTTGATTCCACGCAAAGGAGCCGACATCCTGATTGAGGCCTTTTCGCGCGTGTGCCCGGAGTCGGGGTACCTCGCGATCGCGGGGCCGGAGGGAGAACCCGGATATAGTGCCGGCCTCCAGAGGCGAGCGAAGGAGTTGGGCGTGGCGTCTCGCGTGCTTTTCACGGGACCCTTGTACGACGATGAAAAAAAGGCCGCTCTGGCCGACGCCGATGTTTTTGCGCTGCCCTCGCGGTACGAAAACTTCGGCAATGCAGCGGCCGAGGCCGTAGCGTCGGATGTGCCGGTGATCGTGACGAGTTCTTGCGGGATCCATTCGTTGGTGCAGGATCGCGCGGGGCTGGTAATCGCCCCGAACAACGAAGAATTGGCTGACGCGCTTCGAAGGTTGATTTATGATAGCGGCCTCCGTCTCAGGCTAAAGGCGGGTTGCGCCGGCGTCATCGAACAGCTTAGTTGGGACCGGCTGACCGAACAGATGGAGACCTACTACGCTGGGGTTTTGAGCTCTGCCCGGAAGTCTTAGGCTGGTTTGTGCCGAGCGCTTCAGATGATGGGCGTCTCCCTAGGCACGAATGGGAAATAACAACACAACCTCGAGAGTAGTTTCCGGCGCCGATTCGGGTGCACGCGAGGGCACGCTGGAACCGTCGCGCTCCGGAGAACCCGGCGGCAGTCATGTTCTGTTTCAAGCGGTTTGGCTGATCACAAACGTCCTCTTCCTGCTCGCGACTTTCGCGGCCGTTTATTCGGCTTTCTGGGAATACTCGACGCAGAGGTACGTGCAGGGTTTTTCAGACGCGGTCATCCCCGCTTCCGGCACGCCCGAAGAAAAGATTGAATCTATTTTGCACTGGATGTCGAACGGGCCTGCACGGCGGGAATCCGCGCCAGATGGGTCTAACCGCGATCCCACCGAAACGCTCAACTACGCCTCGTTGCTGAAGGTGTGCGGCACAGCTACCAACGCCTTCATAAATCTGGCTGATAGCGCGAACATGCCGTCGCGCAGACTCCTTCTGCTCGATCAAAACCGCCTGACGATGCACGTGGTCGCTGAGGTTCTCGTCGATGGACGCTGGATCGTGGTGGATCCGGCGTTTCGGACCATCCTCCGGGATTCGTCCGGCAGGACCCTGACGCGGAAGCAATTGGCCGACCGCTCAGTTTTTCTGGCCGCGACTCGCGGAATCCCGGGCTATGACCCGATCTACACTTACGACACCACCGTGCACGTCCGCACGGCGCGGCTCGGAGGCGTGGGCCGATATCTTCGCGTTATTGCCAATCGTGTTGCCCCTGGCTGGGAAGATTCGGTGACGGCGAGCCTGTTGCTCGAGCGCGAGTCTCTTGCCGCGATGGTAGCCGCCGTTTTCTCAATGATGCTGCTGATTCTCGCCCGCGTTTTTCTTCGCTGGTATGGAGTGCACAGGCTGGGGACTCGCCCCTTCCCGGTGAGGGCCAGAATTCTGCGGGCGTGCAGCGCCTTCGTGAACGCGAGCGTGGGTACGGCGACCGATCTCGCGCTGCCGAGGCGGTAATCTTTATTTGGCGTAATGAACTTCGAACGACGCGGTTTCCTGCGCCTTCAGCGCCGGCAAAACGATTCGATGAAGGTCGGGCAAGAGGCGCGCGCCGTCGCCGACGGACGCGATCGGCCGCTGGAATTCCAGGGTAGCGCCGCTCACGGGCTCGCTGGCTGCGACGTCCACTCGCGCCTCACTTGCGCCTGGGCCGCACTGCACGCTCCAGCGCAATCCCTCAAGGCCGCGCCAGAACACAGCGAAGCTCTGCAAATCCGTCGCGGTCACATCATGCGGGAGTTCTCGCAACAACGTCTGCTCGGCCGCGAGTTTTACGTGGGCTTCGTTCGAGTGGATGAGAATCACATTGATCGCCTGGTTTTCCGCGTTGGCGCGGATTACGTCGAGCGCGTGGTCGATGCGTTCCGGTAGCGGCGGCTTTTCCTCGTCTTCGAACGTCACAGGGAATTCGTACAGGCCGCTGTCTTCGTCGAAGTCCAGCCCCAAGGGCAACGCGTACGGGAAATGGGTGAGCACGTCGTCGGCGGTGAATGAGGAGTCGTAGAGATAACCCGTGCGAATCAACGCCTCGGGCAGCGAGGGCGGCACGCGCAGATGTCCGGCGCGGAAAAATATCGTGCGCTGGCCCGGCACGTTGCCGTCGAGAAGCTGCTTGCTGACCCGCACTTCGCCGAAGACGGTGGCGCCCGTCGCGCTCTCAAATCCCGTGCCCCGCGGCTGATAAAGCGGGAATGTTTCCGTGCCGTCGCCAAGCTCGAAATGATTGAAGGCGCGCGAGTGGATGATCGAGTGCGAGCCAACCGTGAAGCCGAGAGCCTTGATCTGCCGCAGATAGGCGAGATCGCTGCCAAAGAAAAAGGAGACGCTGTTTGCATCGCTCACATATTTCGTCTGGATGAAAAACGTGCTTCGGGTGTGCTCGCCCATTTCCATGCGGGCGAAATCGAGCATCGGGCCGAAAGAGTTTTCCCAATCCACGTCGTGCGAAAGCAGGAGAACTGAATCCTGGCCGTCCGGGATCGACGCCAGGCGGACGCCGTCTGGCGTGTTCGATTCATACCACGCGCGCAAGAGCAGCATCCAGACGTCCGCGCCGGGCTCGAAATTGTTCACGTAATGGCGCTCCGCGTCGTAGTCGCGGTTCACCTGATTGCGTAGAACAACTTCGTGGTAGCTGATGCCGCAGAGGTACGTGGACCCCTTCCCGACTGCGTTGCGCAGCAGCGCGGCCGTGCCGTCTTCATAAGCCGCCAGAACCTTCGCATTTGCTTCTGGGGTGTAGCCATTCGTCCAGAAAATGTCCGCGTATTTCGTGTTTCCGAGCGGGACGCTCTGTTCCTCCGGGCGGTTCAGGTAACGCAGGATCGCGTCGCCAGCCGGCGCGAAATCCACGCGATAGCGGCGGCGGGACGGGACCAAGTCGCGAAAACCGAAGAGTGGCTTGAGCGCGCCCGCCAGCACGTCAACCGCGAAAATGCTTCCACCGTCGCGCACATGCTGCGTCAGCGATTGAATCTGGTCGCTGGTGAACGTCTTGGGGTCGACATTCGGATAGATGATGATCAGCTTGTGCCGAAGGGCCTGGCTGAGGTCGCGCGTCACGAAAAATGGCACGCCCATCGCGCGAAGAGAGTGGATCATCGCAAGCGGGTTTTCGTCCTGGCTCGACCAGTAGAGGGCTACCTGC
>Ga0335072_10012963_pt1 | contig 11889 bp, 12 predicted proteins | sample Lox_Sample_21_FD_206725 | JGI IMG/M metagenome (GOLD analysis project Ga0335072, IMG submission 206725) | Soil microbial communities from Loxahatchee National Wildlife Refuge, Florida, United States - Lox_Sample_2.1 | ecosystem: Environmental > Terrestrial > Soil > Wetlands | place: USA...
CCGTCATGAGTATCCACCGCGCTGCCGAAACCTCGCGGATTCTCGGCAACGGGCAAACCTGGATGTTCGTCGTCCGCGTCGGTTTCGCCGGCATCATGATGTTCCCGCTCGGCGGCGGCTTTTCCGCTGGCCAGGAACTCGTCATGCAGGGTGCGATGGTGGGCGTGGGCATGGCAAAGGCGCTCTACGCCAACGCGATCCAGGCCGTCGGTCCGGACGCCATCGTCGTCGCCCAGCCGATGATCCCGGGGACCGAGCAAACCGTCGCCGGGCTGATCGAGAACGAGCTCTGCATGGACCTCGTCAACCTCGCCTCGAACACCGGCGGCAGCCCGCTTGTTCCGACACCCCAGGCCATGACGGTGAACGACAACAGCGGCGGCGGCTACGTCACCTGGCGCTATTCGCTGTCAACCGGCAACGAGTCAGGCGACCCGGCCTGCGGCACGGTCACCGTGCGCGAACCCGGAAGCAATGAAACCAATGTCGCCGGCGTCAGTGTGGACATGGCAGCCATTCAGGAAGCCGTACTCAACGATGTCCTCAACGGCTCGATCCGCAGCCAGGTCGCGAGCGTCGCGCAAAACCTTTGGCAGAACAAAACGGCCGCTTCGCTCACCCCGCTGCAAGGCATCTTCAACAATGCCGTCAACGCCTACACCCAGGAGCTGACCACCGCCGCCACCAGCATCCAGAGCGCAATCAACGCCGCCCTGCAAAGCCAGGCCGCCCAGGCCCGCAATGGCGACATCGACCTGCTGAATGGCGAGGTGCAGCAATCGAACCTCGGTTGGACTGCCGCAGGCGCCTACTACCTCGAAATCGCCAAGGCCAATGCAACCACCCTGTCCCTGCTGAACGCAACGCCGGTCACGACTGCGCCAACCTATGACGGCCTCGGCCCTGCGCTCTCCTACGATCTCGCGCCGCTTGAGACGGCGCTGCAGGAGTTCATGACGACGCTGCAGACGGTCGTGCAAACGACCGATGGCACCGTTACGCCCTCCGGTGCGCCCGAAACCCTTGCCGACGCGAAGCAGCAGGCTCAGGGGCAGACGCTTCTGACACGCCTGTTCAACAGCTTGAACCTGTCGAACGGCGTCCTGCACACGATCACCAACTTCCTGCTGCCGAGCACGCAGATCTGGACCGACCCGTTCGGCGGGTTGATGGCGCTTGGGCAAACGCTGATCAATGCCTCGCTGATCGGCTTCGGGACCGCGGCCGTGCTGTCTTCGGCCACCACCACGACCGGTGTGGCGATCTGGAATTTCCTGACCTTCGACTGGGCCGCTGCCGCGGCGGCGGTCGCTGGCCACGCCATCATGAGCTTCCTTGGCACGCCCATCTTCATCGGGCTGCTCGCGCTGATGACCCCGGGCATCATCATCGCCTACGTGCTGCCCATGATCCCCTACGTCCTGTGGATGGCAGGCGTGTGCGGCTGGATCATCCTCGTCTGCGAGGCCATGGTCGCCGTTCCGCTGTGGATGCTTGCGCACATGACCGTCGGCGGTGACGGGCTTCACGGTCGTGCGATCGAGGGCTGGGGACTGCTGTTCAACGTGGTGTTCCGACCGACGCTCATGATCGTCGGCCTCTTCCTCGGCTACTTCGTGTTCGATTGCATGTCGTGGTTGATCCGCGAAAGCTTCGGCATCGCGGCCGGATTCGTGCTTAACAACGGCTGGATCGTCTCGAATTTCCTTGGCCTGGTTGTCCTGCTGAACATTTTCGTGATGGTCCACGTCATTGCGGCCCTGATGTCCTTCCGCATGGTCGCGCTGCTGCCCCACCATCTGCCGCGCCTGATCGGCTTCACCGCCGCCAACCGCGTCGACATGGAAGGCTTCTACCAGCAGGCGGCTTGGGGGCCAGGAGCGGGGCTGGCAGCTGACACGAAAAATGCGATGATCACTGGCGCCACTACCCTCCAAAAAAGCATGAGGCAGTTGCGAGGCGGAACCGCGGGGTATATCGCTGGCCCAGAGGCCAATGCCCCAGGCGAGGCAGAGGGAATGGACAGCACGCTTCGAGCGACGACCAACCCGAGCGACGGGGAACAGGACGATGTTTAGCACAGGCGACATGTCCGGCGCCATGATGCTCAGCAATCAGCTGGCCATGTATCGCTGGGAAGATCACTGTCAGTGGATGCGCGAACAAGACGGTCTGGCGGCGCAAAATGAAGCCCTCCGGAATGAACTCGCGCGCCTCGGCGCCGCGTACAACGAGCTCGCGCGCAACTTCAAACACTTCGCCAATGCGGCCCTCCAGATGGAGACGCAAACAGGCGAGCGCATCGCTCAACTCGAGAGCGAAGTCTCCGAGCTGCGCGCTGCCAGGACGAAAGCCGAGGTCGAGCTGCGGGGATACGTGCGCGAGTCGATCCGCCGCGATTTCGAGGGCGTGTGAGGAAGGTGCCTCAGTTCGCAATCAACCGGCGCATGGTCTGGTCTCATCCCCCGGGAGACCATCATGCGCCGGTTCCTGATCCTTCTTCTCGCTAGCCTCGCCGCCTGCAGCGGCGGGAACGTCAAATCCGCCAGCGACTACCATGCGCCTCCTGCCCCACCAGTCCGCAACCCTGTGTACAACCCTTACGCCGGCTACGGTGAGGCGAATGCCACCTGGCAGCCGCCCGCCTTCAATCGCGACGGTACGATCGTGAAGCCGGCCGAGCCGTCCACTCAGGATGACAGGCCGAATTACGAGTTCGCACCCTGGGCCACCGGCGCCGCGGGCGGCAGCCAGTTCGCACCTCCGGGGACTTTCTGAGCTCAACGAAGGTATCTGCATTGCCCGTCCCAGGCGACCAACGAACGCGCAAGACCTCCGGCAAAGACCCAGGCACAGCATCGCGCCGCAGCCGTCTCGGTTGCCGCCGTCCTCCTCGTTGGTCACGCTCTCGTCATCCTCCATGAGCACCACTACCCAGCCGTTGCATGGCCGCATGGCATGAGTGAGTGATGGTTGTCCGCCAGCTTCGGGCCGGTAATCTATCGCCGGACTGCCGACGGCGGCAGGGATTGTGTCCGCTCCTTCGTCCCCTTCGCAGCCATGACACTCACGGTGAAACGACGCTCGCCAAGTCGACGACTCCATCAGCAAGTGGCCGGTCACTCGGTCGGGCACATCACGATGGGCGCGGCATCAACCTTCCCTGTAAAAAAGGCCGTCCGCGATCCGCTTCTCGCACGCGCCTGACCAATCGCTGGTCACCACACGCCGCAGTGCGTGCGGTGCGCACGGCAATCGCGGCGCCATCTGGTAATGGGCGATTGGCCTATGTCCGATCAGCGCGGCCAGAACGATTCACTGGTGAGTAGATACGCGCGCCACGTCGCCAGGCGCCGCATCCGGATCTGGAAATTCAGCAATGCATTGTAGAAGCCAACAAGGAAGAACAACACGCAGAAGGGTAAGAACTCGACGCTCAGCACCATCCTCGAGGTCGTCCAGCGTGTAGAAAGTGCCGCACGAACCCATGCCAGCAGAAACAGGCACGCCAGCGCGAACATCGCGTATGCAACCAGCGCCGTCTCCTTGCGCCGCGTCGCCAGCCGCGCATCGAGTTGTGGGACGGTCATCCCACAGGAGAAGGCGGTCGCCATCAGGTCGAAGCCGCCGGCGTCCCCGACCTTGAACCGTGGGTCGAGCCGCGGGCGCGCGTGCATTGCTCCGGCCAGTCCGCCGATGAGCGAGGCTGCGCGCGAAATGCTCCTCGCGCCAGCCCAATCGACCGGGGCAGCGGCCAGCCACCCAATTCCGCCGAGCGCCTTGCGAAACGCCGAGCGCCGTTGTGGCCGCTCCGCCTCATTCGCGAGCGGGTGCGTACGGTCACGAGGTATGATCGTCATCGATCAGCTTCCGATCGACGCGATCATCGCCGGGATGTCGGTCGGCACACCATCAAGCCGACCTTCGGTGCCATCGCTCTTGCGCCAAATGAACGTCGGCGTGCCTTTCAGACCGATGGCTTCGGCGATCGCCATGTTCGCGCGCAGACGATCCGCTGCATCAGGCGCAGGAGGCCCGCTCTCGTTCCCATCCTGCCACGCCGTGACGATCTGATCGGCCGGCTTGCTCAGCAGACTGAGCACGCTTCTCGTGCTCTGCCCATGGTCTTCGTAATCGAGTACCGACAACGGAATAACCGAGAGCTGTAGGCGACCACTTGCGACGTACGACCGCAGCATCTGGAACGACCGGATCGAGTATATGCACTGCGGATCGATCAGCATGAACAGATGCGGCGCAGACGCCGGCCCGATCGTGCCGTACGACGCCTCGCGCATCAGGGGAAGGGCAGGGGTCTCTGCTGCCGCCTGCCCCCCGGTCGCACCGCTGCCGACTTCAACGGTCGGGATCGCACCAGGAATCGCGGCCACCTGCGCGCGCGTGAGGTCCTTGCCGGATGCGTCCCACATCACGCCAGGCACGAGACGCTGCTGATCAGGCGTCGCATAGAACACCTGGAACTGCGCACCGCTGCGAACGAAATAGCCTTGCAGCCCATGCTCTACGCGGAGCTCCGTCACATTGCCCGCCGCAATCGCCTGAATTTGCGCGGGCGTTATCTCTACTGGCGCACCGGACACCGCGGCCATCCCATCGGGCGCCACTTCGAACAGCATGAACTGGTCACCGTTCCGGGCGGCGAATGCGTGCAGGCCGTGCGACCCGCCGAGATCCGTGATCGTGCCTCCGGCCGCCGCCACATGCTTGACAAACGGCAACTCTGCCAAGGCGGCTGGAATCGGTGCAGCCGTCGTCCGCACCGCCGGCGCGTGGAGTCTGTCCAGCGTGGGGCGCTCGGCAGAGGGCGACGCTGGCTTGGTGTCAGCAGAGGCCATCGCGGCGGGAGCCGGCAAAGCGCAGAGTCGCGGCGAGGCGGCGGAAGCTGTCGCCGGAAGGACGATCAGGAACAACAGCCAAAGGCGCATCGGGATCTCCATCGCTCGAGACCCCAGCCTGTTCACTACGTTTGCGAACGGCGACCTCTCAACGCAAACGTGGGAAACGACCCCCAAAACGCGACAGAAAGCTCGGAAAAGTGGATCGCCGTTGGTGCGCCGGCATGAAATCCAATGCATTGTGCTCGGCTGAAATCCAGTTGCCCTTGTTTTCCCAGGCGAGTGCGTGGGTGTTTCGCACCAGATCGACGGCCAGTTCGAAGACTCGACCATCGCTCTCACCGAATTCGGATTCAAGCCGCATCCATGCTTCATATCGGGCTTGCAGGCCACCCCAGGTCGTTGCCCGCAGAAGGCTCAGTTCCGAGAGGGCTTCGCTCCACTTCCTGCGAGCCGCAGCCAGATGCGAGGTATCGAACTGTTCGGCACCTTCCGGATCAACTGTTGCCGAGCGACGAAGTTCGATGAACTTGCCGAGCGCTTCCCGAAAGCACTGACATGCGTGCCGAAGCGCGGGGTCATCATACGAGCTCGGGGGCAGCGGGACGCCCGGGCCCTGTGATAGAGATCCCGCCGCGCCCTCCTGGCCGGAACCGTCCTCAGGCATTGTCGCTCCTTACGGTGCCATCCTTAACCACTCAAAAGCGCCACCAACCCAAGTGATCACGCCGGTCGCAACCAGCATGTGGCGCGGTTGATCCAATCCCGCTAAGCGGGCCACAAAAATTCTACATGTGCTTGCTAGCGCGGTGGCCCAGTGTCCAAATAAAAACCTGCGCCCAGTCTTTCGGGCGTCAAGTCCTTCTGGAGCTCACGACACGGCATAACCATCGGTACGACCTTAACGGCTAGGCGCTCCTTGGAGCTACTGTCGTAGCAGAAGGAAGTACGCTCAGGGAAGGCCAGAAAGAACGCGATCATTCCGTCCTAGTAACGAAATGGGCAACGCAGGTATACCCAATGTAATTGTTCTCGCTTCATTGCGGACAACCTGCAACATGCGTGTTGCCGCTGCGCCACATGAACAGTACATCGACACCACATGAAGGTTGCGCTCTGTCAACTCCGAGGCTCCTTCGGCCAATTAGCCCACGAAAGAGGCTGGCACAGCCTCCGTCAGACGCAGCTGCCAACCGGCGAATCCAGCGCCATCACACATAGGTGAGGCGGATAATAAAGTAACTGATCCGTACAACCCTGTGTCATTGGCGAACCCGGCCACATTCTGACTCGACGTTGGTGGCGTTGGACTCCAGTGAGCATTGGAATGACTCGCGCCGCAAAAGTAAGCGATTCCTATAGGCGCCAGCTACATCGATGCCTCGCAGTCGAAGCCGCGGCGCAGACGTATCCTGTCGAGCCACCTGCGGGTACATCGTGATGGAAATCCTGCCACCGCCGTGTAGATGGGCGAAGCTGGAGCACCCTCTCTGGTGGGCACTCATTTTTCACCACTTCGGGCACAACTCCAGATGTCACCGGCACGACCGGACCGCGTTGCGCCTCGATCGCTCAGTCCCACGTCGTCAGTTGCAAAGGCGTGATGCGTCAACGGCATGTACATACCACTCGAGTGTACAAAACCTTCAACCTTTGCAGGCACGCGCTTGGGTACCCTGGCGTGTTGTCTACGAGCTCTTGTGACCATTTTCTGCACGTATCTTGAACTTGGTCCGTGATAGGTAGGCTGACAGATGCGGCAACGCATCCCGGTCTGGAACGGCGACGCCGCTGCCGGATTGGCGCTGGATTTGTGATGCTCCCGCCAGCCCTCGGTTTTCCTGCCAAAGCGGGGGCTTCGGTTTGACGGGAGCGGCCTGAACGGATAACGTTCCAGTGCTTTGGGGATGGGGTTCCCCCAGTGACCGCCGCAGAAGGCTGATGACCCCTACCGCTAAATCGGGCGCCACCATGGCGTCCTCGAGGGGTGGTGGGGTATGTGCGGCGAGAACGAGCAACGGTCCCGGACGGCGCTGGACGATCTACTGGATGACCCATTGATTCGTCTGATCATGCAGGCGGACAAGGTCACCGCATCGCAAGTTCGTCAACTCTACGGTGCAATTCCGCTCAGACGGGCCGACACAGTCGCCTCCTCAGGCCCGGGCACTCTCACCGCGCAAGCTGTCGCATCGAGTGACTTTCGGCGCGGCGTAGGCATCATGTTGCTGAACTCTCAGGGCGAAGTCTTTGTCGGACGAAGGACGAGACATCCTGAAACCGCGTGGCAAATGCCGCAAGGTGGCATCAAGCAAGGAGAGGCCCCGCTTTCGGCCGCGCTGCGGGAATTGCGCGAGGAGATTGGCACGGATCACGTCGAAGTACTTGCAGAGAGTGATTGTTGGCTGCGTTACGAACTGCCGCCAGATCTCGTGGGTCGAGCTTGGCAGGGCCGTTGGCGCGGACAGCAGCAAAAGTGGTTTGCCATGCGCTTCCTCGGTAACGACGGCGATATAGATGTCGGTACTGAGGAACCCGAGTTCTCCGCCTGGCGCTGGGTCCCCATCGCACAGCTGCCGATGCTGATTGTGGAGTTCAAACGGCAAGTTTACCTCGAGGTTACGCGCCAGTTCGGGGGCCTTTCCGCCGTCGGCACTTCGACAAGTGTACCGCCTAAAGAGTAAGCAAGTGTAGACTCCATGTGTGTCACTCTCTCGAACCTGACAAGGGGTGACCAGTGATGGAGCAGCGTGCAAATTCACCGAATGCTATCGGCGAACGCCTACGTGCTCTTTTAGCGGTGACATCCCTGGCGATTGAGGACATGGCACATGTGACTGGCACGTCAAAGCGGCACGTTGTCGAATGGTTGGAAGGTGGCATCACTCCCCCTCGCGGTCGGATGAACCGCCTTGCGCAGCAAACAGGGGTCACGCTTGCTTGGATATACTACGGCGATGACGGACGGCTCGGGCCATTAATGGCAACGCGGCTACGTTTGGCGGTTGACAGGGATAAAGCTGAACGTGCCCGCGCAATCCTATCGAACGGGTCCTCGTAGCATGCTACTGTTGGCAAACCGTGCCCGATTGCCTAACGCACTTTCTATGCGGAGGCCCTGATTGATCTTCGACGTGCGCTCACCGCGCGAAAAGCCTCCCATTTTAATCTGACCGATCCCCCACCCCACCGCGAGATCGATAATGGAGACGTCCTCGGTTTCGCCCGAGCGGGTGGCAATCACCCCTCGAAAGCCGGCCTGCCGAGCCGCATTCCATGTTCGAAGTACCTCGCTCAGAGTACCTCGCTGGTTCGGTTTCAGTAATACGGCGTTCGATGCTCCACGCAATGCAGCCTCCTGCATGCGGCCTACATCACTTGTTACGAGATCGTCAGCGATGATCTGAACGCGGTCGCCCACCCGGCGTGTCAGTGCGGCAAAACCAGGATGGTCGTCATCGGCAAGAGGGTCTTCAATCGACATGATGGGAAAGCGTCTGACCCAGCGCAATAAGAGCTTGACCATCCCCTCGGTGTCGGTGCGTCGACCCTCCGGTGCCAGGGTGTACGTGCCTCCATGGCCAAACTCCGAAGCCGCAACGTCGATGGAGATGCCAACTCCCTTACCGGGCGAAAGGCCGGCGAGCTCAATGGCCCGGACAAGCACCTCAAGCCCGTGCTCATTGGAATTGAATCTAGGCCACCAGCCTCCACCATCTGTAACGCCACACGCATTGCCAGCGTGGGCCATGAGTGTGCCTCCGGCGCGATAGATCTCTGCCGTCCAGTCGATGGCTTCGGAAAAGCTTCGGGCTCCGGGGCATACCACCATATAATCCTGGATATTCAGTCCTGGTGCCCCATGAGTGGCGCCACCGAAAATCTGAATGTGAGGCAAAGGAAGCGTATTTGCATCCGAACCTCCGACGTACTGATAGAGTGGCTGTCCAGTTCCCACGGCGGCCGCTTTTGCACATGCCACCGACACGGCAATGCACGCGTTCGCCCCCAGCCTCGATTTACTCGGCGTCCCATCCAACAGAACCAGGCACTCGTCCACCTGGCCCTGATCGGTGGCTTCCATTCCCTCGATTGCGCGCGCTATCTCTCCGTTGATATGACCGACGGCACGCATGACGTCTGCACCGCCATAGCGTTCTCCACCGTCGCGCAAATCGAGGGCTTCGCCGGCACCGACGGACGCGCCGGCTGGCGCCATTGCCCGGCCTTTCGCACCGCCGGAGAGTGTAACCTCGGCCTCGACGGTGGGGCGGCCGCGGCTGTCCCAGACCCTGCGTCCCGCAACAGATGCGATCTTCGTTCCGTCCATCGGCCCTATCCACAACGCGCCGTCCACTATGGAAAGCAGTTGTTGGAGTATGCCACGTTTGCTTGCCTGACAGGAACATTCTCTCGATTTTCCTCTCGATTTTCCGGCTTCGCCAGATCCATCCGGTGGGACGTGTGCTGATGACAGGTACTCCCACGGGATAGTCCGATCCGGACGGACCTGCCCCGAACCTGTGCGGATAGGCACGGTCCGAGGAGCATTCTCGGGGCGCCCTCAACGACCGATCGCAGCACCGGCCAAATGGGCTGAAATCGTTGTTCCCGGTCATTTGGCCGGCACGGGGCGATCTGTGGCTGTTCTTCCCCGTCGGGGATCTCGCCAGCGATGGTCAGCTGCAAAATCGCTGGCGCCGCAAGTGTAGTGGTATGACTCCGAGCGCCATGACATCAGAACTTCCTGTGCCAATAGAGCTCACCGGTTTCGGGACGTAGAGTATGGCAGTCGTGAACCGTTCAACCTGTTGGCACGTCGACCCACCAGTAACGTGCCGCCAGTCCTTGGGACGCACGCTGGCTCTCGGATTGACACGCGATCTGCCGTATCTCACCGCATTCACCGCCCCATTTGTGCTGGGCAGCTGCGCGTCAGCCATGCTCCGCTTCGGCGGTGATAGTGCCTGTCGCGCCGGTGTCGGTCCAGCCGGTCAGCCCCGCCGGTTGACCTTTATGCGCAAGGACCGTAGGCTCTCTACTGGGGATGGGGTTCCCCCGTATGAACGCCCTAATTGGCTGATGACCCCTACCAGGATCACGGGACAAGGCTCCCGGGAGAGGATGGTAGGCATGTCACGCGAACCGTATCCCGAGCAACGGATCTGCCAAAGAGGTTCTCTGATTGAGCGCTTCGCGTGGCTCGTCATGCGATCTGACCGCATATCAGCAGTTGAGCTTCGGTCGCTTTCGCGGCGATTCTTGATTCGGTCTGACGAGTTGGATCTCGATGCGGAGATGCGAGGCAGTTCGCGGATAGAGATGCGCCGAAGGCGGCCTGCGATAGGTCGGCGTGGGCATGCGTGTCATGCAAATCCTAGATCATTCTCCCGGTGCAGCCGAGGTGGCTTAGGAGGGAGCAAGCAATGACCGTAGATACCCGGTTCGAAGGGCTCTATAGCCAAATCGAGTTGGTTCGGGGCGCTGGCGATCGTCGAAAAGGCCAGCTTTGCCTGATGTCGCTGGCGGCTTTCCTGGCTGGCGAAAGCCATTCCGACAATCCGGCGGTCGCCTCCGCCGTAATACGTCGGTTCGCAATGACAATCAACGACGAGATGCCCGCAGAGCTTCGACAACAGCTCAAGCCATTTGCGCCCCTGATCATAGGTACCTGTGACGGTCGCGACAGCGAGCGTGCCGGCCTGCTGACAGAGGTCATGCGCACGGACGTGTTGCCCCGCATCAAGGCAGAATTCTGCGACATGTTGGCGCCCGGCCCGCTGGCCAAATGGAAGTCGAAGGCGAGAACCTGGCCGGAGACCTATCACCAGGCGATCGCCATATTGTCCGGCGTCGGCACCACCCTGGACGTTCGAGAATGCGATCAGATTGCGGCGGCGGTGCCACGCGTGATCTGTCTTTGTGGCCGGATGGCGCCTCTCCCGGAGCAGCGCGCATGGTATTGGGCCAAAGCGGTCGATCTGCTGGATCGCCTCTGCATGATCGGAAATGAGGAGCCACGACCTGAAGTCTCGGAGTCGCACCTGAGTGCCATGAACTCGTATATGCAGCAGCGACACGGGCGAGCCGCGCCAGTGGGCGGCGGTTGGAAATTCGCCGACACCTGGACACGCGCCCGCCAGTTGCTTCCGGCGTTGGTGAGGTGATTGGGGGCAGCTTGCAGTGGCTCGCAACCCACCGGTTGCGGGCCACTGCACTCAGGGACGGATTGCTCGCGAACCTTTCCTTAGGGCGCGCTGAAGCGCCACCTGTGCGGAAAGTCCAAGCGTCCGCTGGCCACCTTCGAACTCGACCAACGTCGCCACCGGAAAACCAGAACGCGATGAGAGGTCCTGCAAAGACCATCCAAGGCGCTCCCGTTGTGCCCTGCATTCGCCGGCAGGTAAATTCATCGCAAGCTTGGGGACAGTCTCCCGGCGCTGTGACCCAGTGCGCCCCGATTCTGGTTCGCTGTTTGAGAGCGGATGGCCGTGAACCGCGTTATCCCTCGTGGACCCCTTGTCGGCCGCTTTTCCGTCCAGTTTGCAGTCGCCCATGTGCAACGTCCCCTCCCGGAGTCCACACGAGCACTCGGCTCGACAGGACCCGAACCGCCACATCGCGCTGTAGTATAAGCTACGGACGATAATATGCAACAGTAAATACTACAAAAGGCACCGAATGAGCAGCACGCGCACGCAGGCCTCAAATGCCTCCGTTGATTCGCGCCACAATGCGTCTGACCCTTTCCGAAGGCGTGTAGCCGCGTTGCGCGAAACGCTTGCTCCTGCGAGTCGGCGGGTGGTGGATTTTATCGATCAGAACCGCCTCACTGTACTCGCCAGCTCCGCCGCAGAGATGGCGGCATCAATAGGAACGTCTGACGCGACAGTCGTTCGGACTGTACAGGCGCTCGGCTTCTCTGGCCTCGATGATCTCCGGCGGACACTCATCTCGGGGATCGAAGATGAATCCCGGGCGGTTGACGGCCTGCGCCGTACACTGGCGGATGTTGGACCCGATGCCGCCCACG
>Ga0335072_10012967_pt1 | contig 11888 bp, 12 predicted proteins | sample Lox_Sample_21_FD_206725 | JGI IMG/M metagenome (GOLD analysis project Ga0335072, IMG submission 206725) | Soil microbial communities from Loxahatchee National Wildlife Refuge, Florida, United States - Lox_Sample_2.1 | ecosystem: Environmental > Terrestrial > Soil > Wetlands | place: USA...
GCTGGAGCAAGCTCGCGCTGCCGCGGTTCGGACCGTGATCGGACTGCAGGGACGCCGCTCCCCGGTGATCGAGTATGTGCGGGATCTGGTGCGCGACGGGTTCCTCGGTGAGGTGCTCTCGACGACGCTGGTGGCATCGTGGTTGCCAGGGGACTCATCGGATGAGGCATCGGCCTTCATGGCCGATGAGTCCAACGGAACCAACGTGCTGACCGTCCCCTTGGGCCACGCGGTTGATGCCCTCTGCTTCTGCCTCGGCGAGTGGCAGGACATGTCAGCGGTGCTCGAAACCCGGCGGCCGACGCTCACCGTGCAGGGTGGCGGCAGGCAGCTTCATAAAACGTCACCCGATCAGGTCGTACTGGCTGGTCGGCTAGCTGGCGGAGTGATCGCTGCGGTCCACTATCGGAGCGGGCTCGAGAGTGATGACAACGCCATCTGGCGCATTGACGGCTCGAAATGCAGCATTCTGGTGACTGCCCCCTACCTTCACCATGCGGGCATGCACGGCACCGCTGCCCAACTCTTGCTGCGCGGCCAGCCGCCCCAAGAACTGACAGTTCCCGCACGCTACTGGAGCGGACCGGCCGCGCTGGCAGGAACAACCGCCTACAACGTGGCCCGTCTCTACCAGGCGCTCGCCTGCGACCTGCGCGATGGCACGCACAGCGTCGCCGACTTCTCAGCTGGGCTGAAGCGACACCAGATGATTGACACCATCCAGGCCGCGGCCGAGAGTGATCACTCATCCGCCCTTACCAGGGGGCAAGTATGAGCCTCGTGCTCGTGGTCACCATCTACCCGCTCCCGGAGTACCGCGACGAGCTGATCGACGTGCTCGTCGCGACGGTCGAAGGCGTGCACTCCGAAGCAGGCTGCGAGCTGTACGCCTTGACCGAGGGCAGTGATGAGCTCGTCTTGATCGAGAAATGGGCATCTGCAGAGGCGCATCAGGCCCACAGCGCTAGCGATGCCGTAAAGAACCTGCACCTGGCGCTTGCGGGCAAAGTCGCCCGCGAGGCCCACGCGCAGGTCCTGCAGGAGCATCCCGCCGGGACGCGCGAGCAGGGGCAGCTATGAGTTGCCGCCAAAGCGGGGGGATAGCTGCCGCAAAGGAAAACGCCATAACGTTCTTCCCGGCTCAGAGCTGAGAGGCACCGCCGTCGACGGTGAGTTCCGCCCCGGTGGTGTACGTCGCGTCGAAGGCAAGGAAGGCAACTGCCTTCGCCACCTCGCGCGGGTGACCGAAGCGCAGCATGGGATTGTCCGCTGCCATCTCGGCTCTGGTCTGGTCGGCAGCCTCCTTCGACATCACCTTGAACAGGATGCCCGTGTCGATCGGGCCTGGGCTTATCGCGTTCACGCGGATCTTTCTAGGAAGCAGTTCGCTGGCGAGAGTTCGAGTCATCGATCGCAGCGCCGCCTTGCTCGCCGCATATGCACTGACGAGCGGAAAGCCCTTCATGTTGGCGACGGACGTTGTGAGGACGACGCCGCTTCCTGGAGACATCAGCGGGGCCAGCTTCTGCACTGTGAAGTACGGCCCTTTCGCATTCACCGTGAAAATGTCGTCGTACACGTCCTCGGCAGTTGACTCGAACGCTACGAAGCGCGTGATTCCGGCGTTAACGAACAGGACGTCGAGCAGACCGAACTCGATCTTGACGCGATCGGCCAGCGCGTCAATGTCGGGCAGCGAGGCCGCATCGCTTCGCACGGCGATTGCGCGGGGGCCGAGTTGCTCGCTCGCGGAATCCAGGGTCGCCTGCGTGCGGCCGGTGATTAGGACCCTGGCGCCTTCATCGACCAGTAACTGAGCTGTAGCCAAGCCGAATCCGCTGCTGCCACCGGTGATCACGACTGTCTTGCCGTCGTACCTGCCCATGCCGGTCGCCCTCGTCAGTCAGCGTTCGTATATTCGTACACTTCATCCGTATGACCGTACGCTGCTGTCAAAGCTAGAACAGCTTCTCCGGCAATGTCAATCGCCGTGTCCCGTTCCTCGATCTCGCGACGTCCTCGGTGCACGGCTGCCCTGGCAGGCCTCCTCGCTGCCGGCCATAGCCCACACGCACGCCGAACGATCTGGACACGCGGAGCATTGACCTGGTTGCTGCGCCTGGCTTATCGTTCCTTATGCTGACCGCAAGTACGTAATTACGGCCACAGGTTATACGAACCCGATCAGTCAGAGCAGGTCGTGAACGCAGCGGACTTCGTCGCCAGCTGACCGGAAGTCAGGGTTTGGCTCGCTGTTGTGGCAATGCGCCTCGCGGGGAGTTCGCACGGATCGGAAGTCATGACAATGATTTACGAGCTCAGGACCTACAACTGCGTGCCCGGCCGCATGCCCGAAGTCCTGTCGAGGTTTCCCGACCATGCGATGCCGCTGTGGCGAGATCTCGGCATCGAGTTCGTTGGGTGCTGGACGACCCTCGTCGGTGAATCGAGTCAGCAGGTGATCTACCTGCTGGCGTGGGACTCACTGGCTGACCGAGAGCAGAAGTGGAGCGCGTTCATGAACCATCCTGCATGGGTGGCCGCCAGGGCAGAAACGGAAGCCAACGGTCCGCTCGTCATGTTCTCTACGAATCAGCTGCTAAGGCCGTCGTCGTTCTCGACGCTGCAGTAACTCCGCACGGCGGACATGTTCGGACCGCGTCGTCTCAATTCCGGGACTTGCGGCATCGCACTCAGGAGGATTGGACATGGGACGGCTCGACGGAAAAGTAGCGCTGATTACAGGTGCCGCCAGGGGGCAGGGCCGGTCGCATGCACTTGCGTTCGCCCGTGAAGGCGCGGACGTTGTCATCGTCGACATCGTCGCCCAGATCTCGACAGTGCCTTACAACATGGCGCGACCAGAGGACCTTCACGAGGCGGCGAAACTCGTCGTTGAGCTAGGCCAACGGGCGCTCGCCGTGGAGGCCGACGTCCGATCGGCGGCACAGCTGGCCACCGCGGTTGATCGCACGCTGGCAGAGTTCGGCAAGATCGACATCCTGGTCGGCAATGCTGGGATCTGGAGCCTCGCGCCACTGCATGAGCTGTCCGAGGAACAGTGGCGTGACATGATCGACGTTAATCTGACAGGTGTATGGCAGACGCTCAAGGCAGTGATTCCGCAGATGATCCTGCAGCGGTCGGGCAGCATCGTGTTGACGTCGTCGATAAACGGAATGGAACCCGCGCCGAATTACGCCCACTACATCGCCGCCAAGCATGGCGTGCTCGGGCTGATGCGCGCGGCCGCCCTCGAGTATGCGCGCTACAACATCCGGGTGAATGCAGTATGCCCGGGCTTCATCGACACGAAGATGAACGACTGGCCGGGCGGCTACCAGTTCTCCACCGGGCGCGCCGATGCGACCCGCGAAGAACATGAGCGCGCGGCATACCACTCGCACGCACTAGCCGGGCGAGGGCTGATTCGCCCCGAAAGCGTGACCGGCGCAGTGCTCTGGCTCGTGTCGGACGACGCAAAAGATATAACCGGCCTCTCGGTTCCTGTAGACGCCGGCCATCTCGTCCTGCCGGGATACAACGGCGACCCGGTGTACGACATCCCTTAAAGCGCCGCCCGTGAGATCTTTGCGGGCTGCCATACCTGGTTCCGGAGGGCAACTGTGACAGCAGACGCGCGCACTCTTGATGAGCGACTCGTATTGAGATTCTTCGCGGCGTGGGATTCCTCGGATCCAGATTTGATCTGCTCGTTCCTGACGCCCGATGTGCACTACAGCGACCAGGGCCTGCCGGCCCGTGAAGGCATCGAGGGGGTCCGAGAGCATCTGACGCGGCTCTTTCCGTCGCTGCACGTTCGAATCGAGACTGTGCATATAGCTTCTTGCGGCGGGGTCGTGCTCACGGAACGCTTCGACTACCTCCGCGTGCTGCCCTACGGCAAAGAGGTCAAGCTGGCGGTCATGGGGGCTCTCGAGGTTGTCGGCGGGAAGATCGCGGCCTTCCGTGATTACTCAGACTTGCGCACATCAGAGGCTGCACTAGCGCAGGCCTCCGGTTCGGCCAGTGCGCGCTAACCCAAGCTCCGGAGCGGAGCGGGAACAAGGTGCGGATGCTGCGCTCCGCCAGTTGCTGGCCAAAGACGCCATCCGTCAGGTGCTGCACACGCTGACGCGCGGCCAGGATCGCCTTGATCGCGATGCGATCACGTCCGGTTATTGGCCGGACGCGATCGATGATCACGGCGTGTTCCGAGGCTCGCCGCCTGAGTTCGCTGACTTCGCGATCGCGGCACTCGCACAGTTCGCTGCCAGTCATCATGTCCTCGGCCAGTCTGACATTGTCGTCGAGGGCGACGTCGCCCATAGCGAGACGTATGTTCACGCTCATCATGTGAGCAACGCACCGGACGGCACGATCACAGACGACGTCGAAGGCCTTCGGTACCTTGATCGGTTCGAGCGCCGGGCCGTCGGCGAAACTGCCGAATGGCGAATCGCGCGTCGTACGCTCGTCTGGGACTGGTCTTACCGGATCTGCGCCGGCGACGCGCGCGCCCTGCCCGACGGCTGCACACTCGGCAGGCGTGACAAGGAAGACTTCGTCTACGACTGGCTGTCCGCCGCTGCCGTTGGTCAGCGTTAGCCGAGTCGTCGGCGGGTGATCTGCGTTAGAAGCAGTTATTGACTTTGCCGACGAAGCTGCTCTACGTTTAAAACGCAGCGTACGGTCATATGTATGCGCCGTACAAATATACGAACAATGGGTTGACGGCAGGATGATCTACGAACTTCGCACGTACCGCTGTATGCCCGGCCGGGTAGCCGACGTGATCGCGCGATTTGGCCGGGACGTCGTGCCGCTGTGGGCCCGTCACGGCGTGTCGCTCATTGGCTTCTGGACGGTCGAAGTAGGCAATTCGAGTCACGACGTCATCTACCTGCTGCGCTGGGAGTCTGCGGCAGAGCGCGACGCGAAATGGCAGGCCTGCGGCGTTGACGCTGAATGGCTGGCGGCTCGCGCAAAGTCCGAAGAGAACGGCCCGCTCGTCATGTCCATCAACAATCAGCTGCTGAAACCCGCCCCGTTCTCGAACCTTCCGTAGCCGCAGCCTAGTCGGCTGCATCCGGTGCGCACGACCTCGGGTAGGCCGGGGATTAAGGAGTCGTCATGCCGCAAAGCCTTTCCACGGTTGGGGCACGAGCGGCGGCTCTCGATCCGGGACAGCTGCTGAACCTCTATCGAGTAATGCGGACAATCCGGGCTTTCGAGGATCGCCTCCACGAGGAGTTCGCGACCGGCGACATCCCCGGCGCCGTCCACTTGTACGCGGGTCAGGAAGCAGCTGCCGCTGGCGTCTGTGCCCATCTCGACGAGGAACGGGACGTCATCGTTTCGAGCCATCGTGGTCACGGTCACTGCATCGCGAAAGGCCTCGACGTGACCGAGATGATGGCAGAGATCTTCGGCAAGCGGACCGGGTCGTGCGCCGGCAAAGGCGGCTCGATGCACATTGCCGACTTCTCCAAGGGCATGCTCGGCGCCAACGGAATCGTCGGCGGCGGCCCGCCACTGATATGCGGGGCCGCACTTGCGGCAAAGATCCGCAACGACGGCGGCGTCGGCGTGACCTTCTTCGGCGATGGCGCGGTGAATCAAGGCACCACCCTGGAGTCCCTGAACCTTGCATCCGTATGGAAGCTCCCGGTGCTCTTCGTGGCCGAGAACAACGGTTACGGGGAGGGTGCTGCGTCGGATTGGGCAGTGGCGGGTGGCAGCATCGCGGGTCGCGCCGGGGGCTTCGGGATGCCAGGGATCACGGTGGACGGTACGGACGTGCTGGCGGTGTATGACGCAGCCGGCGAAGCAGTCGAGCTCGCGCGCGCGGGCGGCGGGCCAACGTTGCTGGAAGTGAAGTCCACTCGATTCTACGGGCACTTCGAGGGCGACCCCCAGACCTACCGCGGCAAGGACGAGGTGCGCGATGCGCGGGAGAATCTCGACAGTGTCCGGCGGTTCAGGCAGTGGATGGCCGTGTCCGGTCAGTTCACCGACTCAGAACTCGACGCGGTCGATGACACGATCTCGCTTCTCATCGATAACGCAGTCGCGGCGGCGCGGGCGGCCGACAGCCCTGAGTCGTCGGCCCTTCTGACGGACGTGTACAGCCGGTACTGATACGGCAACGAAATCGAAGGGCAAGTCCGATGGCAAACCGAAAGATCAGCTACCGCGAAGCGATCAATGAAGCGCTCGTGCAGGAGATGGAACGCGACGAAACCGTCATCATCCTCGGCGAAGACGTCGCTGGCGGGGCTGGCACTCCAGGCGAGGATGACGCATACGGCGGGGCCATGGGGGTGACCCGCGGGCTGTTCGGGAGGTTTCCGGGCCGCGTTCTGGATACCCCAATCTCCGAATCAGCGTTCATCGGCGCCGCGATCGGCGCGGCGACACGAGGGCTGCGTCCGGTCGCTGACCTTATGTTCATGGACTTTGTTGGCGTATGCCTGGATCAGATCATGAACCAGGCCGCCAAGTTGCGGTACATGTCCGGCGGCAAGGCGCGGACCCCGGTCACGATACGTGCGATGTACGGAGCGGGCCTCAACTTCGGCGCGCAGCATTCCCAAACCCCCTACCCGATCTTCGCGAGCATTCCCGGCTTGAAGGTTGTCGTGCCGGCCGGCGCGTACGCGGCGAAGGGACTGATGATCCAGGCCATCCGGGACGATGACCCGGTCATATTCTGCGAGCACAAGGTCCTTTACGACGAGAAGGGCGATGTACCAGAGGAGGCGTACACGCTGCCGTTCGGCGAGGCGAGCGTGGAACGCGACGGGGATGACGTAACGATCGTTGCCATAGGTCGGATGGTTGCCCTTGCCCGGGAGGCAGCAGCCGACCTCGCCGCGGCGGGAGTCAGCGCCGAGGTGATCGACCCGCGGACGATCAGCCCGCTGGATCTCGACACGATATTGGAGTCGGTGGCCAAGACCGGGCGACTGATTGTCGCCGACGAGGCCAGCCCGCGCTGCAACGTCGCTGCCGACATTTCTGCGCAGGTTGTGTCCGCAGCGTTTGGTGATCTGAAGGCACCGATCAGGATGGTTAGCCCTCCCCACACGCCGGTGCCATTCGCGCCGTGCCTGGAAGACCTGTATCTGCCGGGCGCAGAGGACCTAGCCCGCGCGGCGAAGTTCGTTGTCGAGTGGAGCAGGTGAATCGGTCATCGCTAGCGACGAAATACAGCGAGTCACGATGCCCAAGTGGGGCATCTCCATGGAGGCCGGAGCGGTCGCGTGCTGGCTCGTGGCCGTCGGCGACGAAGTCAGCGCGGGTCAAGAAATCGCTGAAGTCGAGACCGACAAGATAACCGGGGTGCTCGAATCGAGCTGGGCCGGCATCGTTCGCGCCCTTCTTGTCGACGTCGACCAGGACGTGCCGGTCGGGACCGTCATCGCTTTGATAGCGCCTGCGCACGTTCCGCAGCACGAGGTCGATGCGGCCGCCGCCGGCGTGCTGCTGCAGACCTCTGACGGGGCGGGTGACCCGGCTGGCGGCCCGGTAGCCGGCGAGCTCGACGTCGATGGGCGAATGATCTCGTTCGCCATATCTGGGCCGGAACGCAGCGACGGGCGCCTGCCGCTCGTGCTCATCCACGGCTTTGGGGACGACAAGACTTCCTGGCGGCTCATCCAAGAAGCGCTCTCAGCTGACAGGCAGGTTGTCGCGCTCGACCTGCCTGGACACGGTGCGTCAACGAAGGACGTGGGAGATGGCTCACTCGCCGGGCTCGCTGCCGCTGTGGTCGGCTTTCTCGACGCGCGCGATCTGATCAGAGTCCACCTGGCGGGTCATGCGATGGGTGGCGCCATCGCAACAATGGCTGCGTCTTCCCTCCAGGCCGCCGGACGCGTGGCGTCACTTACGTTGATAGCCCCGGCCGGTTACGGCCGGATGGTCAACGCCGACTACCTTCGCGGTGTCGCAGCCGCCGAGACTCGCCGCGACATCACACCGCAGCTGCAGCAACTCTTCGCGGATCCCGCGATGGCGAGTCGGCAATTCATCGACTCTGTGCTCGAGCGCAAGCGTATTGACGGAGCCGGCGCGGCCCTTAACCTGCTAACGGACGCAATGCTGACCGGGAGCGAATCCGCTGTTGATGTCAGGCCGGCGCACGCCGGGGTGACCGGGACATGTGTCGCCGTCTGGGGATCCGACGACCACATCATTCCGCCAGCCAACGCGGCCGGACTGCCGCGCGAAGTATCGCTACACATGATCGCGGGAGCCGGCCACATGGTTCACCTGGAGCAGCCCGGAGCGGTCGCCGACGCGATCCGTGCTGCGCTCGGCGCGCTATAGCGATGCTTGCCGGCATCACCGGATTCGTCGTGCCAATTGATATTCGACGTCGCCAGGCTCAACTTACAAGCGCGCGCTCATTACGCTACCGGCCGTATTCAGCGACGACCCGCCGTAACGCGATCGAGGGTTCGGCATCCGATTGCCTGTGCTACTACGTCAGCTCGCGGGCTGAGGCGCTTTACGCCCCAAATTCAACATCTCGATGAGACTCAACTGATCGACCCCTCTGAACAGCGACAGGGTCGTCCGGCCGCCAAATGCTGGTTCCCGCACAACAGTTGACATGGTTGGCCACGGGCAGTAACGTGTGGCCAATGGTTCCTTTTTACGCACGCCAGTACGTATATGGGAACGAAGCGTAGAGTGTAAACCCCCCGTGGCCTCGCGCCACAGTCGAAACGCAGGACGATCTAGTGTCGCTCCGAACCCACAGCTCGCATTCGCGGGTGGCCGGTATAGCGCTCACGTTCGCAGCTTCACCGACATGTACATCGGGACTTAGCCGACACGCAAATGCCCCTACCGAGTTGCGGTGGTGCCTCGCTCTAAGGACGTTTCTAGGCAGCAATGTAAATCTGCCGGTCTCGTCGGCAACGTCATAGCCAGAACCGTCCAGTGCACGCCTTCGACCCGCAAATACATAGAAAGACAGCCAGTATCGAATCCAATGGAGGACAGATGACTAGAAGCACGAGGATCGGACTCGGGGCAGGACTACTTGCTCCCTTGCTGAGCGTCGTCTGCCTTGCTGCATGCAGCTCGTCGCAGGGAGGACCGCCAGGAGCTTCGTCACCGCCAGCAACCACCGCGACCCCCGCGAGTGCGACTGGCCCGGCCTACGACGGCCCGGAGGCAGGCTTGCCCACCAGCTACTCGATCTCGAAGCCGACGAAGCCGTTCACCATCGGATACGAAGAAATATACGGCGCAGACCCGAGCGTCAAGGCCGGCGCCGAAGCTGCCCAGCAGGAAGTGGCGGCGCTGGGTGGGAAGATCATCATTAAAGATGACCAGGCCTCTGCGACCACCCAGGTAAACAACTGCAATACGCTAATCGCCCAAGGGGTCAACGCGATCATCCTGTATCCATTTGATCCCAAGGCGCTGGGCCCGTGCTTCGCCGCAGCCGCTGCGAAGAATATCAAGATCGTCGCTTACCAGACCCCGGTCGGCGCGTCTCCTGGTCCCCTCCCCGCAGGTCTCAAGACAGACCCGCTTCAGGGTTTCGACTACGCCGGCTATCTGCGGGCGAAGGCCGTCGCGGCGGTCGCGCCGGGAAGCACCTTCGCCTATATGGGCCTCGCCATTCCGGTGGCGTCACTAACCTATGGCGAGCAGCGGATGCTCTACTGGGCAAAGCGCTTCGGGCTGAAGTATGTCGGCAGCACCGACGCGCAAGATGCCACCCCCGGGGCTGCGTCTACGGCGATGAGCAGCATCCTCGCCAAGTGGCCGACAGTTGGAACGGTATTTTGCTTCCAGGACCCGTCCGCACTCGCCGCCGCAACTGTCGCGCGCGCATCGGGAAACACGAAGGTTCGGATCGTTGGCTACAACGGTCAGACTGCCGCCGTGAGCGCAGTACAGGCGGGCACGATGTTCGCGACCGTGCTGCTGGACGTGAAGGCGGAGGGCAAGAATGACGTGGATGCTGCAATCGGGCTGATCGAGGGCGCCTCACTCCCGAAGTACGTCAGCATCCCCATCACGCTGGTAACTGGCGCGAATGCTGGGTCGGTGACTGGCACCGGCTGACCAAGCCGCGGGAGATCCGTTCTGATGGCCGAAAGCTCGAAGCTCGAGGACGGTGGGGGAGAGGCTGCGTGCGGGCCGCCTCTCCTCCAGCTGCACGACATCTACAAGCGGTACGGAGGCGTGCACGCGTTAAGGGGAGCACATCTGACTCTGGGCAGCGCCCCTGGCACTGTACACGGACTCATCGGCGAGAACGGCTCCGGCAAGTCGACGTTGCTCGGAGTCCTTTCCGGTCAGCTGAAGCCGGATTTGGGCGTGATAAGAATCGACGGCAAAACCGTGACCTTCGGCGGCCCTCTCTCCGCGCTGAGACACGGGATCGTGATGGTGCCGCAGGAGATCGCGGTCGCGCCCGACCTCACGGTCGCGGAGAACATCCTGCTTGGTCGAAGGCTCGTCCGCCGGGGCTGGGGAATAAACTGGCGCGCAACTCGGGCTCGAGCCGTCGGCGTGCTGGACCGTCTCAATCTCGACTATGACCCTGACGCGCCGGTTCGCAGCCTGCGGCCCGACCAGCGCCAAATGGTCGAGATCGCCAGGGCGCTGTCGCTCGACTCCCGGATTCTGATTCTCGATGAGCCTACGAGCTCGCTGTCCGATGACGAGGTCGGCGCGCTCTTCGCCACCATCCGCAGGCTCAAGATGACGGGTGTGACAACACTCTTCGTCTCGCATCGCATGGCTGAACTGTTCGAGATCTGCGATGAGGTCACAGTTCTGCGCGATGGCGAGACTAAAGGCAGTGGCCCGATCGCGAGCTTCACTCGCAGTTCACTCGTTAGCCTCATGGTCGGCCATCGAAAATCTGAACCGACGGAACCCGGCGATGCAAACTCACTGCGAAACGGCAATCCGGCGACCGGCGTTGCGCTTGAGGTGCGAAATATCTGCGTCGACGGTGCTGTGCGTGGCGCCACCTTCGAGGTTCGGGCAGGCGAGGTTGTCGGCATCGCCGGCTTGGTCGGAGCCGGTCGCAGTGAATTGCTGGAGGCAATCTTCGGCGCGCGCCGCAGGTCGGCAGGAACTATAAGCGTGTTCGGCGACACCGACTGCGGCCACAGTCCGCGCGATTCCATCAGCAGAGGTATCGGGTTCCTTCCGCCCGATCGCAAAGAACAAGGCGTCGTACTGAACATGGATATCCGTGACAACGCGCTGATGGTGGCCACCTACCGCCAGTGGCGGCTGAGACGTCCACGACCGGACAAATACGAACCACGTCTGCAGCAGGCGGCCAAGATCCTCAACCTCCGGTACAGCGCGGATCCGCGCCCCGTCGCGACGCTGAGTGGCGGAAATCAGCAGAAGGTCGCGCTGGCAAAATGGCTGATTACACCGCCGAGCATACTAATGCTTGACGAGCCGACTCGCGGCGTCGATGTGAGTTCGAAGCAGGATATCCATGCGATGCTTCGAGCCATGGCATCGAGGGGGACGGCGATACTAGTGAGCTCCTCGGAGAATGACGAGCTGCTCGCCGTGTGCGATCGAATCATCATTATGTCCCGAGGTGCCATCATTGATGTAGTTGAAGCGACCCAATTGGGCGAGGCGCAACTAACTAGTTTGGCAGGTGGCCATTCATGACTAACGTCAATGAGGCTGAGCCTTATCCCAGGAGCAGAGCGGCAGTGGGCGGTGGCGTCGTCGCTCAGCGCGCCTGGCGGTCGACGGCGAGATACCGTCCAGTGCTTGCTCTCGTCATCGCCCTAGTCGCTATATTCTCGGCGACACAGCCAGTATTCAGGTCGGCCCAGAATGTTCAAAATCTGCTCAGCGGCGTGTCCGTACTGTGG
>Ga0335072_10012968_pt1 | contig 11888 bp, 10 predicted proteins | sample Lox_Sample_21_FD_206725 | JGI IMG/M metagenome (GOLD analysis project Ga0335072, IMG submission 206725) | Soil microbial communities from Loxahatchee National Wildlife Refuge, Florida, United States - Lox_Sample_2.1 | ecosystem: Environmental > Terrestrial > Soil > Wetlands | place: USA...
GCGCAGTGTCGGGACGGTAGACGACGGAAAGAATCGTACGTCGAAGTCGGTGAGCTCTTTGCGGCGGTGCCCTGATCCCGGATTGCGCGAAAGGAACGCGATTCGGTCGAGAATATCCGACTCGATACGATCCGCTGTCTCCCGACTGCTCTGCTCCTGGATGTATCGCCAGATCGAGACTAAATCGTCTGCCGCTTCGAGAGAGAGAACGTACCGGGACTTCATTCCGGCTTGGCTTTGCGGGCCTTCAGGTGGGCGTCTAACTGCTCTTCCGGAATTCCTTCACCGCGATCGAGTTGGGCGATCCCGCGGCGGACCTTCGCAGAGATGGCCTCGCGATTGGCACTAAGCCATCGGTCTTGCTCTTCTTGCGTCTCCAGCAAGTGAAAGAGCACTTCTTCGATGCTTGCCGAGCCCGTCGCGTCGAGCTGACGCTGAATGCGCGCTTGCAGCTTGGCGTCTCGGATTTCAATGTTCATTGCCGTATTTTCCGCGACCATGATATTCTGTAAATGTCACAAAGACAATCGATTAAGAACAGGAGCACATCAGCTTACGTGCTAGCCAGAGAGCAAAAGAGATCCCTCATTGACCTGCATCGCACGCACGCCACCGACACCGGCAGTCCCGAGGTGCAGATTGCGCTGCTCAGCGAACGCATTGGCCAATTGACGGAGCACTTCAAAACGCACCAGAAAGACCACGGCTCGCGCCGCGGACTTCTCATGCTGGTCAGCAAGCGGCGTCGCTTGCTCGACTACCTCAAGAAATACGATTCCGAGCGCTATAAATCTGTCATTGCCAAGCTCGGAATCCGCAAGTAGCACGCGCCTGGGGAATCCCGTTTTTCTGAATCTAGATTTACGGGAGTCAAAATCCCCGCCCTGTCGCACAGAACACGACAAGGACGGGGTACCCGATCTCAGGACATTTCTGAAGCATTGAGGAACTTTCCATCCGTGCGTTGTTCTAGCGCAAAGAAATCTGCAAACGACACGACGCGTGACGTGTGTCTCAATCCGGCACAGTCAAAATCCCCACATCATGGCGCACCCAGATTCGTTCGCTCAAGGCTCACAGCTCGCAGCTCAGTCGCTCCGAAGGAAAAAAATGAAACCAGAAGCAAGTAACATCACAGTCCACCTCGCAGGCGGAAAAGAAATCTCATTCGAAACCGGGAAATTGGCCAAGCAGGCCGGAGGAGCGGCCGTCGTCCGGCTGGGCGACAGCGTCGTGCTGGCCACGGCCACGTCCAACGCCGACCCGCGCGAGGGCATCGACTTTTTCCCGCTCACTGTTGACTATCGCGAATACACCTATGCTGGCGGACGCATCCCCGGCGGCTTTATCAAGCGCGAAGGCCGCCCGAGCGAACGCGAAATTTTAACCAGCCGCCAGATCGACCGCCCGGTGCGGCCGCTGTTCGCGGAAGGCTTCCGCTGCGAGACGCAGGTTATCGCCTTCGTGCTGTCGGCGGACACGGATAACGATCCCGACGTCTGCGGCATCAACGCCGCCTCCTGTGCGCTGACTCTCTCCGATATTCCCTTCCTCGGTCCCATCGGCGCGGTGCGCGTGGGGCTGGTCAACGGACAGTTCGTCGCCAATCCGACTTACAACGAGATGCGCGAGAGCCTGGTCAACATCATGGTCGTCGGCACGGCCGATGGCATCGTGATGATTGAGTCGGGCGCGAAAGAAGTGAAAGAAGAAACCGTGGTTGATGCCATCGACTTCGGTCACACGGAGATCAAGAAGATCTGCAAGGCGATTAACGAACTGCGCGAGAAGGTTGGCAAGCCCAAGCGCGCCGTCGAAGCAGTTTCCTTCGACAACGACTACTACAACAAGCTGAAGAGCCGTGTCGGAGCAGAGCTCACCGATGCCCTCGATACGAAGAAGCATCCCAAGCTCGAAAGCTACACGCTGGTAAAGGAAATCAAGAAAAAGCTGGAGGCTGAGCTTCCCGAAGAAGACGAGGACGCGAAAAAGAAACTGGATCATTATTACGAGACGCTACGCGAGCGGATCTTCCGCGAGCAGGTGATCGAGAATAAGCGGCGTCCAGATGGGCGCGCCTTCGACGAAGTTCGCGAGATCTGGATCGAAGCTGGAATGTTGCCGCGGACGCATGGCAGCGCCATCTTCACGCGCGGCGAAACGCAGGCGCTAGTGACCACGACGCTCGGTACCTCGGACGACATGCAGAGGCTCGAGGGCTTCGAAGGCGAAGCCAAAAAACGCTTCATGCTTCACTATAACTTTCCGCCGTTTAGCGTTGGAGAGGTTGGATTTCTGCGTGGGGCAGGGCGGCGTGAGATTGGCCATGGGGCGCTGGCCGAGCGGGCGGTATCGGCGGTGCTGCCGACCGAGGAGAAGTGGCCGTACGCGATGCGCGTGGTCTCGGACATTCTGGAGTCGAACGGATCGTCGTCGATGGCGACGGTGTGCGGAGCGTCGCTCTCGCTGATGGATGCGGGCGTGCCGCTGAAGGCTCCGGTGGCTGGAGTCGCCATGGGGTTGGTGAAGGAAGGCGAGCAGTACGCAATCCTGACCGACATCGCGGGTGCGGAAGACCATTACGGCGACATGGATTTCAAAGTCGCGGGAACGAAGGATGGGATCACCGCGCTGCAGATGGATATTAAGGTTGCAGGGATCACGGCGCAGATCATGCGCGAGGCGCTGGCGCAGGCGCAGAGCGGGCGTATGCACATTCTCGGCAAGATGGACGAAATCATCACGACGGGACGGGAGAAGATTTCCGATTACGCACCGCGGTTCTACACTGTGCAGATTCCGGTCGACAAGATTCGCGATCTGATCGGGCCGGGCGGAAAAATGATTCGCTCAATCGTGGAGCAGACCGGAGTGAAGATCGACGTGGAAGATTCCGGCATGGTGAAGGTGGCATCGAGCGATCAGGCGTCGGCACAGAAGGCGCTGCAGATTATCGGCGACATCACGGCGACGGCCGAGGTGGGCAAGACGTATCTGGGCAAAGTCACACGGCTGGCGGATTTCGGGGCGTTCGTGGAAATTATTCCGGGAACCGAAGGCCTGCTGCACATCAGCGAAGTGGCAGAGCACCGGATTGCGGATGTTCGCGACGAGTTGAAGGAAGGAGACCAGGTGCTGGTGAAGGTGCTGGCGGTGGAAGGCAACCGCATCCGGCTATCGCGCAAGGCGATTTTGAAAGAGCAGCGCGCGAAGATGCAAGCACAGCAAGGCGGAAGCGGCGAACCGCCAGTCCAAGCGGCGGCGAGCGAAGGCGAGGCCACTCCGTCGGGAACGCTGGTGATTGAAGGCGGCGGCGATTTTCCGGAAGAGTCGGATGAGCCGAACTTCAACCGCGAAGCTGCGCCGCATGGCGGAGGAGGACGGCCGCACGGCGGAGATCGAGGCGGCGACCGCGGCGGTGATCGTGGAGGACGCGGTGGACGTGGTGGACGCGGTGGTGGTCGCGGACGCGGACGCAATGGACGCGGCGGGGGTCACGGCGGTCACGGAGGCGGAAGACACTAAAACTTCTTCACCACGGATTAACACGGATAGATCTCAACGAGGGCAGCAACAACAAATGCTGCCCTTATTCTTTGGTGGAAGGAAACGTCGCAAATGAACCGCAAAGGCGCGAAGAGCGCGAGGGAAACCCTGACCAGTGAGTGCAGAAACATTCATCCTGTGAGAAGTACACTGTGACGCTGCCCGTGGTCGTTTTTGCTTGACAAGAAAAATTTAAATCCGCAGAATGTCGCAACTGCCTTGAGCCGAAACTCCTCCCCTTAGAGTGAGAGGCAGCGCTTACAAGAGCCGAACACCGTTTCTCCAAAACCATTTCAATCCAAAACTTCGGGAGACCCATGAAGCTGACCAGGTACAGTGTCGCAGTTCTGTTTGTTTCGATGATCGCCAACGTTTCATTTGCTCGCGCAGCCACCTGCAGTAACGCCAGCATTAAGGGCACGTATGGAATCGTGTCCTCGGGATTGAACGGCTCACTCCAACCCGCTGCCAGCGTTGACCAGATTATGGCCGATGGCAATGGAAATATCAGCGGAACCTCGACCAAAAGCATCGACGGCACGATCGTGACTTACGCCATCACCGGAACCTACAGTATTGCGGCAAATTGCAACGGCAGCGCCGTGTTTAACAACCAGGACAACGAGACCGAACATGACAACATCTATCTCAACGAGCTGGGGGCGGGCGGAGTCTACAACGGAGGATTTCTTGTTCAAACTGACAGCGAGCATGTGCAGTCAAGCATCGCTGTAGCTCAGGGCGCGGCGACCTGTACCGATGCCGGAGTGAAGCACCCGTATTCGTTCGAGGCTGCGGGATTGACGACTTCTAGTGGGCAGGTGGCGACCGGCGGCCGACTGATTTTGAATGGGAGCGGATCGATCACCGGAACGGAGACGATCAGCTTAAACGGAACGATTCATTCTGCGGTCACCGTTACTGGGACATATACGATCAACTCGGACTGCACTGGAACGGCAAGCATCACGCCGAAAGGGCTCTCGACTTCCAATTTCAGCCTGGTGGTGGTGAACGGCGGAAAAGAAATTATGGCCGTGGAAACCGACGCCGACACCGTGATCACGGGAACGTTTCAGGAGTAGCGCATACGTCCTTCGCCGCGCGAAGGATAACAGAGTCGAAATCCTCCGGCGCAAAAAACGGGCGGGTGCAAACGCCAAGGAAGGACAAAAGGAAAATCCCCACCTCTGGCAAAACCGGCCAGAAGTGGGGCACCCGGAAAGACAGGGTCTCTCACTGCCTCTCCAGATAACAGAGCGTGCAGGGTTCTTCGCGCCAGAAAAAAGACGCTCTGAATAACAAAGTCAAAATCCCCGCCGTGTCTCCGCACGAATCGCGGAGACAAGGACGGGGCACTCGCAGTTCACTCAACAGGGCACCATGGCTCTTACAGTTTCGCGCGCAACATGCTGATGACGTCGTCAGAGGTGATGATGCCGGTGAGGTGGTTGCGTTCGTCGACGACGGGAAGGGTGAGCAGGTTGTATTTGTCGAAGAGTTCGGCGACTTCGTCCTCGGGCATGCCTTCGTGAGCCAGAATCAAGGGCTCTTGCACGAGTGAAAGCATGGCGCTGTCGGCGGGCGCCATGGCGACTTTGGCGAGCGGGACGGTTCCAACCAGGGTTCCATGGGAATCGACGAGATAGATGCTGCTGAGGGCTTCGACCCCGCCCTCGAACTCGCGCATGGAATCGATGGCATTGTGGGCGGCGGCGGTGACAGGCAGGGCGAGGAATTCGGTGGTCATGTGGCCGGCGGCAGTTCCCTCTTTGTGCTCCAGCAGTTCGACGACTTCCTGCTGCGCCTCGGGCTCCATCTGAACGAGAATCTGCTCGGTACGATCCTCGGGAAGATCGCTGAGCAGATCGGCGGCCGCGTCAGGATCCATTTCCTCGACGATGTCGGCGGCGCGCCCGGAGTCGAGCGATTCGACGATGGACTTCTGCACCTTCGGTTCAACCTCTTCGAGGGCTTCGGCAGCAGTCTCCTCATCGAGAGTTTGAAAGACCGCCTGGCGCTCGTCGGGCGCAAGGTCTTCGACGATGTCGGCGATATCAGCGGGGTGTAGCTTGGAAAGACCTTCGTGGGAGATTTTGAGCTTGACGCGACGCGCGGGGTCAGTCTCGATGAGGTCGACGAAATTCCAGGGAATGGCGCGAGGCGGAATTCTGCCTAACAACGAATTGAGTGCAGATTTAGGCGCGATGCCGTGAAGCAGACGGCGGACCGCCCCCCGCGCACCGACATCGACCGAGTGCACGCGCAACACAGTTCGAGATTGACCAGCCTCCTTATAGGCATCGACCTGGAGATCGACGTCATTGACGCGAACCACTTTCCTGCCGTTGATGTCGATAACCTGCTGATCGAGCAGATCGCGTTCGAGCAGAAATAATCCTTCGGTACCGTTGGTGGCGTTCCAGTCGGCGGCAGAGTTGGCGGCCTTGATGCCGCCATTGATTTCGGCGACAGCGCTGAACGGTAAAACGCGGTTTCCGGCCTTGGTTTTGACGATGAAGGATGAAATCCGGGAACGATCCTCCTGAGGAGCGAGGGCGACCTCGCGGACACGGCCGCTGACCGCGCCGGAACGGTCGTAGACCACGGCGCCCAGCAGATCGCTCAGGGCCAGCGTTGTCATTCCGGTTAGAGGATAAACAAGTCAAGTGAAATTCGGAATGGAATTCTTTCCGTATAGTGCAGAAAAATTGGCCAGATTTTCTTTCTCGCTTGTGCTCAGTCCTAAGGAGTGCAAGGGGCAGGATGTGGAACGTTCTTTTGCTGTCCATAAAAAACAAATCCCCACCTCTGGCAACATCGGCCAGAAGTGGGGCACCCGGGCCAAGAAGAACAACCTAGAAGCTGACTCGAGAAACTAGGGCTCTGCTGGACAGCCCGTATAATTATTGAATGCGCCTTGTGTTCGACATTTTCGGGCAAACTCTACGGACGCTGTGGGCGCATAAGCTGCGGTCTTTTCTCACTATGTTTGGGATTGCCTGGGGCGTGGGATCACTGCTGTTGCTGGTTGGAGTCGGTGAGGGTTTCCGGGCCGGGAATAAGAAAGAGTTTGCCACGATCGGTCAAAATATTTTATTCATCTGGTCAGGTCGCGCCCCGGCGCTGGAAGGCAGCTTCACAGCGCTTCGCCAGTACTACCTTACGTATCGCGACTACCAGGACATTTTGAGGGAGTGCCACAGCGTGGGGGCGGCAGCGCCGGTCATTTCGCGCGGCGATATCCGCGCGGTGAGCGACTTCTACCAGTCCAGTGGACGCATCATGGGCGTGCCCCCGGAAATGAACCGCATTCGTTACCTGCCGATCAAGGAAGGCCGCTGGCTGAACGACATGGACGATTCGCAAAAACGGGCGGTCATCGTGCTGGGCGATGAAACGCGGAGAACCCTGTTTCTGGGCCGGCCGGCGGTGGGAAGCACGATTCTGCTGAATGGGATTCGCTTCGAAGTTATCGGGACGCTGGCGCGCATCGGCCACGGCGACAATACGAATGAGAACATGCAGAGCTTCATGCCATTCAGCACAATGCACGAATACTTTCCACCAACGAACGTGGGGGAAGCGACCAATGTGATTTCATTTATCAACTATCAGCCGAAAACGCGGGCTTTGCATCTGACGGCGATGCAGGAAGTCCATAACGTGATTGGGCGGAATCACGGATTCGATCCCAATAACCCAGATTCGTTTGATGAATGGGACACAGTGCAGACGGCCGATCAGGTGGGAAAGATTTTCGATGCCATGAATACATTCCTGGGCAGCGTTGGGCTGGTCACGCTGGCGCTGGGGGCGATTGGAATTATCAATATCATGCTGGTCGCGGTCGCGGACCGGACGCGCGAAATTGGGCTGCGTAAAGCGCTGGGCGCGACGAACCGCACTATCATGTTCCAGTTTTTTGTGGAAGGAGCGTTCTTGACGCTATTGAGCGGAGGCATTGGGATCGCGGGTGCAGCGGCGATCATGGCGGCGCTTTCCAATGTGGATATGGGCAACTTCGATCCGCCAAAGCTGGTGGCGTCGACGGCGATACTGGCGGTGGTGTCATTGACGGTGGCGGGAGTGGCGGCCGGGCTGTATCCGGCGCGAAGAGCAGCGTTGCTGGAACCGGTCGAAGCGTTGCGTAAAGAGTAAGCGACATGGATTCCTATCCGAACGAAGTATTGGAAAACGACGGGCTCGATGCGGCCACGGTTGAAAGCGGTCAAGCGGCCGTGCGAACCGTGCCGGCGAAATCGAAACGCGGCCGCCCGGTGTTTACTTCGTATCGCGATCTATTTCGGCAGGCGGTTTCCGCGATGCGCCACGATCTGCGGCGCACGCTTTTGACGATGGCGGGAATGGCGTGGGGCATTGCGACGGTGGTACTGCTGCTCGCCTACGGAAACGGATTCGCGCGGGCCATCACCAATATTTTTGAGAGTTTTGGCGCGACGGCCGTCGGCGTGTTTCCCGGCCGGACTTCGCAGCAAGCCGGTGGCAACAAGGCCGGGGTACAGATTCGTTTTACGAATGATGATCTGGACCTGCTGGAGAATAACGTCCCGCTGTGCCGAAATTTTTCGCGCATGATTGAAAAAGATTCGACCGTACAGAATGACAATCGATCGTTTACGTTTCCGGTGATGGGTCTCGATCCCGCCATTCAAGAAATCTGGAATCTGGATGTCGCTGAAGGGCGTTTTATTGACGCCGAGGATAATGCGCAGCACGCACTGAATGTCGTGATCGGGTCAGAAGCGCGCGACCGGCTTTTTTCGGGGATGGATGCGGTGGGGCAGACGATTCGCGTGGATGGGGTCAGCCTGCAAGTTGTTGGAGTGCTGAAACCGCGCATGCAGGAGGGAGACAGCGACGACAACCGCACGGTGTATGTTCCATATAACTCGATGGACGTTATCAAGGATACGCACTACCTTGACGGAATTTGGCTGGATTCAGCGGGGCTGGATCACGACAAGATGACGCAGAACATCAAGGCCAGCCTGGCGGCGGCGCACAACTTCAAGCCGGACGATCCGCGCGCAGTGTTCGTGTTCGATGCGCAGAAACAGCTGTCGCAATTCGGGATCATGAGCGCGATGCTCAAGATTTTGCTGGGAGTGATCGGCACGGTGACGTTGAGCATCGGCGGAATCGGACTGATGAACATCATGCTGGTCTCGGTAACGCAGCGAACGCGGGAGATTGGCGTGGAAAAGGCACTGGGAGCGCGACGCAGGGACATCCTGGTGCAATTTCTAGCCGAGGCAATGCTGATCACGGCAATTGGCGGGGTGCTGGGCGTGTTGATGTCGTATATCGTTTCCCTCTCGGTGGGGCGGCTGACCCTTTACAGCGCGATGGCGAAGCATGCGGAAGCGGGCGACATTCGCCTGATCGTTTCCCCACCGGTGTTGGCGATTGCGATTACGATCCTGGCAGTGGTAGGAATCATCAGCGGAATGGTTCCGGCGATGCGGGCGTCCAATTTGGATCCGATCGAGGCGCTGCGGTACGAATAGTCCGTCTCGGTGCCGAGAGACTCAGGGCACAGCACAAGTTTCTATGTCCGATGACATTCTCATGCTCGCGCCGCCTGCCTACGATGAGCGAGTCGTCTACGGCGCGGATCTGAATCAGTTTGTTGATCTGCGACTGCCGAAGCAAGCCGCAAAGAAGCAGCCGCCGAAGAAAACTGCGCTGGTGATCAACATTCATGGCGGATTCTGGCGCGCGAAATACGATTTGCAGCACGCGGGGCATCTTTGCGCTGCCTTGACGAAGCAGGGGCTGGCGACAGCGAACCTGGAATATCGGCGTGTGGGCAACGATGGCGGAGGATGGCCGGGGACATTCGAGGATATTCGGTCGGGTTATCGTTATCTGTTGCAAAATGCGGGACGCTACAACTTTGATGAGAGCCGAGTGCTGGTGATGGGGCATTCCGCCGGAGGACAGCTGGCGCTGTGCCTGGCGGCGCACGAGGCGAACTTGACGCGGGTGGTGTCGCTGGCAGGAGTGGTCGATCTGAAGGGCGCGTACGAGCTACATCTGAGCAACAATGCCGTGGTCGAATTCCTACACGGCACGCCGAGCCAAGTACCGGACCATTACCGCGAAGCGGATCCCGTGCAGCTGGCGATTCGAGATGCGCGACAAGTGCTGATTCACGGGAGAGCGGACGATATCGTTCCACCGGATTTCGGCCGCAGCTACGCTGACGCGAAGAAGCACGAAAACGTACGGCTGATTCAAATTGCTGGCGCTGGACATTTCGATTTGATTGACCCGCGATCCGCGGCGTGGGACCAGGTAGAAGACGCGGTAAAGCAGCTTCTGGTCTGACTAAAGCCGCACGCAAATCTCTTTTCAGAAGCGGCCGTATCCATGGTAGTTTTCTCCGTTCGACCTTGTGGAGACAGCCGTGAAGCGGGGCGCCGCAATCCTGTTCGTCATTCTCGCCATGGGCTGTGCATTCTCTGGGCAAGAGAATGACGAGCAAGGCCCAAGCAATCCCAAGGCGCAAAAGACATACAAAGAGGCGCTCGAGCTAATTCATCAGAGAATGAAGCCGGCAGCACTCGATGCTTTCAAGAAAGCCGACAAGCAGGATGATGGCAAGTGCGTGGCCTGCCAGCGGAGGATGCTGCGCTATGGCGTCGATTTGCAGGACTGGAAAGCAGCGGAACAGGGCGCCGAGGAGCTGATCGCGGAGGCAGAACCTGGAAAACAGCTAGCGCTTGCGCATTACGAACTCGGGGTGGTCCTGCTCGACGAAGGCATCCAAAAGCGTAAAGACGAGATTTTTGAACACGCTCATCAGGAGTTCGGCAAGGCGTTAGAAGCCGCTGCCAAATTTCCCAGCGCTTTATATTGCGATGGCCGCGCACTGGCGTTATTAAAACAGGATGATGCGGCCAAGGCGCGCTTTCAGCAGTTCGTGGCATTAGACCCTGCCGGCAGCCCAGACCGTCAGCGTGCGCTTCGTTACATCGCTCAACCTGATCTGGTACGTGCACGACTCGCTCCGCCGTTTGCGGTCACCACGTTGGATGGACAGCGCATCTCTCTGGATGATTTGCAAGGCAAGGTAGTTTTGCTGGATTTCTGGGCAACATGGTGCGCACCCTGCCGCGCTGCTCTGCCCCATGTGCAGCAGATTGTGAAAAAGTTCCAAGGGCGGCCCTTTGTTGTGCTGAGCGTCAGCGTGGATTCTGACCAGAATAAGTGGAGGGATTTCGTCACGAAAAACGAAATGACCTGGCCGCAATACTTTGACGGAGGCTTCAACGGCCAGATCGCCCAGCTTTTTGAGGTGCACGCCATCCCGCATACATTCACCATTGATTCCGACGGCGTGCTGCAAGATGAGCAGATTGGAGACGAGTCGATCGAGGGTAAGTTGAAGAAGCTCATCAAACGAGCGGAAGAGATGCAGGCAACTTCTCAGGGGTCCCAGGCTTCCCAGGCGCCACCCACTTCCCAAGCGCCGCCGGAGAATTAGTCTCTCCTCTGCGCGAGGATTCAGCGTTTTCCTGTGAGGTCGCGAATCAGGTCGACTTCTGCCTGACGATACGGAGTGCCGTCTGGATGCAAAACGTCGTGAAACCACACCGGCGGCTGCTCCTTAATATAGGGATGGTCCCAGGAATCCCACGGATAGTAGGTCTGCATTTTGCCAGCGACGAAGCCCCAGTTGATCGCGCCGACGTGCTCCTGCTTGGCGATCGGCAAGATCGTGTCAAACAAACTGCCGATGGAGCGCGCCATATATTCCGTGCAGATGATGGGGCGGTGAAATCTTCGCAGCCATGCGACTTCGCTGCGGAATGATTCGGGCCAACTGTAGTTGTGAAAGGTGATGATGTCAGATTCGCGCAACTGAATTCTCTCAAGCGCGTCCTGCGAATTTTCATCCGCGGCGGTATCGATCTCATAGACTCCGCTGGTGAGCGGTTGCGTGGGATTGGCATCGCGCGCCCACTGAAACGCCTGCGGCAAAAGCTCGGTTACGCGGGCGATCTTGTCCGCCATCTTCATTTCTGTGCGCGGATAACTCCCGGTCGTGTCGGAGCCGGGTTCATTCCAGACATCCCAAGCGAGAATGCGATCGTCGTTGGCGAACGCCCCGACGACGCCCTGCACATAAGTCTCCAGCCGCGGATATTGCGCGGGATCGGCGAGCGCCCTGGCGCCGGGACTTTGTACCCATCCGGAATTGTGCACGCCGGGAATGGGCGGATGCTGCGGGCCGAGATGCGGCAAGGGATCCCAGCAGGAATCGAAGAGGACAAAGATCGGACGGATGTGATGGCGGGCGGCGATGGTAAGAA
>Ga0335072_10012970_pt1 | contig 11888 bp, 5 predicted proteins | sample Lox_Sample_21_FD_206725 | JGI IMG/M metagenome (GOLD analysis project Ga0335072, IMG submission 206725) | Soil microbial communities from Loxahatchee National Wildlife Refuge, Florida, United States - Lox_Sample_2.1 | ecosystem: Environmental > Terrestrial > Soil > Wetlands | place: USA: Florida...
GTACTAAGTTGAACTAAGCGAGCAAAAAGACGAAAGATGTTGAAACTGGCACTTCGATGCCATAGTAGAATATCTGCGAAATCATGCGGATTTCCTCGTGCAGTCCCAGGTAGAGGCGCAGCGAGTCTGTGTTCGGGGTAATTCATAAGGGGCCTTCACATCTATATTCTTCACGCCGTATTTGTCGTACCGGAGCTCCTCCTGACACGCTCAAGCTGCTGAAAGCCATCCTCCAGGGGCCCGCAGCGAATGGCAAATCAATGCCCATGGCTTCGCCGGACCTGATCTCAGGATTCGACGCCGCGAGCATTGTGCTTGCCCATCCTTTTCCATCAACCCGGCCAGGGAGGCTTGTCATTGAGTGTTCGGGCCATGACCAAACCTCGCGTTCTATCGTGAGGCAAAGCTATCGGACAATGCTGGGCAATGGTCAAAACCCCCGGCAAGATTGGCTCCCGGCCGCATTATTTGCCGTACTGCAGGCTTTGGTCCCCATGCGCTGGCTGTTTCATCTGAGAGGGTCGTGGACCGGAACAACTGGCTCACTGGAGAATGAGAGCCGCACGAAACCTCTGATCGTTGACGCGCTTCGGCAAAGGTGGCGCGCCCTCGTCCCCGGTCTCGTTGTGCTCGCAGCGGGTGCGACGCTCTGCGCGCAGAGTTACAGCTTTCATTATCTCGGCATTGCTGAAGGCCTCAACAACCTTGCCGTCAGAGACATTTACCAGGACCAGCGCGGTTTCATCTGGGTGAACACTGAAGACGGCATCTACCGCTATGACGGCGACCGTTTTGAGTTCTTCGGCACCCCGCAGGGCATTCCTTTGGCTCTCGACGTTTCGTTTGGCGACGCGCCCGACGGTTCTCTGCTGGTGGGCGCCGACTTCGGCCTTTACCGCCTCAGTGGCAATCGATTCAGCCACGTAGCCGGCGACTTTACCCGCGTGAGCAGTACCCAGGGCATTCAGTCCGACGGCAAAGGACATACCTGGATTGCCACGGATATCGGCTTAGTCGAGCTTACCGGCAGTTTCACGCAGTCCCAGTTCTCAGCACACCTGCTTCCGCGGGCCCCGGCGGCATCGAGCGCTGAAGCGCATTCGGTGCTCCTCGATGGCGACGCCATCTGGTACGGATGCGGCACCGAGATCTGCCATGTCGACAGCCGTGGCGTGACATCGGTGCTGGGGCGCGAGGCGGCACTGCCGGCTGAGCCATGGCAGGCCATTAGAAAAGACAGGAATGGAAGCCTCTGGGTGAGCGGAACCCAAAGCGGGATCCTGGTCCGCCCCGCAGGTCAGGCAAAGTTCAGCAGGCCTCGCGACGCGGCCATTGCCGGCGCGCTCAATGGAATTCCAAGCCTGGATGCCGACGGCCGCATCATTTTGACCACGCCGGCCGGCCTGCTCATCTCCAGGCACATCGGATGGGACCGGATAGACCGCGCCAACGGCCTGCGCGGCACCGTCAATTCCGTTTTTGAAGACCGCCAGCAGTCGTTATGGTTGGGCCTTGCCGGCCACGGTTTGGTGCAGTGGCGGGGATATCACCAGTGGGAGTTCTACTCGGTTGAGAGCGGGCTCGGCAGCGAGGTGGTCTTTGAGATTCTCCCTGAGGCCGGTGGGGCACTGTGGGTTGCCACCCAGGCTGGCATTTATCACGGGGTACGAAGAGGGTTTGCCGAGGAATGGACGCAGCTTCGGGCGCTTGCCAACCTGCCCGTTCACAGCCTTCAAAAAGACCGGGCGGGAGACCTCTGGGTCGGTACCAGTCAACGCGGCATAGCCCGTGTGCATCTTTCCACCGGAGCGGTGAGCTGGTACGGCAGCGCCGAGGGAGTCACCGCAAAAGCGGCCTACACGCTCCGGTTCGACCGCGAACACCGGCTGTGGGCGGCCACTGACAGCGGATTGTTCGTTGCCTCGCCCCCTTACCAGAAATTCTCGCGGGTCCGCGATCTTCCCCCGTCCCTCTTCTGGGCCGTGACTGAAGACTCTGCCGGCGCAATTTGGGCGGGCGGGGCGGGCGGACTATTTGCTTTGATTGACGGTCACTGGCACAACTGGACCAAGGCCGATGGCCTGAGCAACCAGGAAATCCTGGCCCTTGGCGCAGGTCCGGGCGGCGCGTTGTGGATCGGTTACAGCTTTGGCGGAGGCATCGACCGCGTCTATCGCTCGGGATCCGGCATCCGCATCGAAAGCGGCGTCCAGCGCCCGGGCTCCATGGGCATCGTTTACTTCCTCGACTTCGACTCCACCGGTCGCTTGTGGGCTGGAACCGACCACGGCGTGGATATGTGGAACGGTACGCGCTGGAGCCACTACGACATGAACGACGGCCTGGCCTGGGACGACTGCGACCTGAACGCCTTTGCCCAGGAGCCCAACAACGGGTCCCTGTGGATAGGAACCAGCGGAGGGCTTTCGCGCTTCACCCCCAGGCAGCGGGCCGTATTGAACACCGCGCCCGTGGTGGTATTCACCCGCCTGCTTTCGGAGCAGACTGATGTTTCCGGGCTCCTGAATCCCTCCTTCCAGCCCAGCGCGGATTCGTTTTCGGTGCAATACTCCGCGCTGAACAGTTCTGCAGGGCCGAATAATGTCGCCTTCCGCTACCGGTTGATTGGTGTTTCTTCAGACTGGACCGAGACCACGCGGCGGGAGCTGGAATTTGTCCACCTGGCCCCCGGACGCTACAGGCTGCAGGTTGAGGCCGGCGACGGGCTGGGCCCCTGGAGCGGGCGCGTCGCCGAATACGACTTCACCATCCAGCCGCCATGGTACAGAGAATGGTGGTTCGTGCTGCTCTGCATCCTGGCGGTCGCCGCTTTTCTTCGTCTTCGCGTCGTCGCCATCCACGCCCGCGAGCGCGAGCTGGTGCGCATGGTCGAGGAAAAGACTGCCGACCTCAAGCGCGCCAATGAAGAGCTTACGCGCCTTTCGGTTACCGATTCGCTTACCGGACTGGCAAACCGCCGCTGCTTCGATCAGACTCTGGAGAAGGAGTGCGCCCGCATTCACCGTTCCGATTCGCCGCTCTCAATGGTGCTCTTCGACGTCGATCATTTCAAGATTCTGAATGACTCGCTCGGCCATCAGCGCGGCGATGTGTGCCTGGCCATGCTCGCCAATGAAATGACCCGCATCGCCAGGCGCGCCATCGATCTGGTCGCGCGCTTTGGCGGCGAAGAATTCGCCCTGATCCTGCCCAACACCAGCCTCGAAGGAGCGCGCCGGGTCGCGGAAATGATCCGCCGCGCGGTGATGGACCTGAACATTCCCCATCCCGCCTCGCCGGGGCCGGCATATCTGACGGTGAGCGCCGGCGTAGCCTGCGCCGAAGTCGGGCAGAACACTCCTGACAAACTGGTGGCAGCCGCCGACCGGGCGCTCTATCAAGCCAAACGGCAGGGCCGAAACCGCGTGATCGTGGCCCTGCCTGAAGCCTCGCGGGGCCCGGCGACGTTGCCGCCGCAACCACCCCTGGGCAGTGCCTGACCAATCTCCAGGACGCTCATCTGGCGCCGGGGCACGATATCGCTCGCGCCGATACAGCCCATCAGTTTTGAAAGGGCACGACTTCACAGGTTGCGGAAAAACTCGCGCTGGGGTGTTTTGTAACAAGGGCACGGATTTATCCGTGCCGATAAGGTCCAGAGAATGAGTCGGGGTTTTAACCCCTGAGGGACGTTTCTCTCGCACTAAAGCGCGCTCGCTGAGTTTTTCCGCAACCTGTTTAGTCGTGCCGCAAAGGATCATCAAATGAATGTGGGCTTTAGTCGTGCCGCAAAGGATCATCAAATGAATGTGGGCTTTAGTCGTGCCGCAAAGGATCATCAAATGAATGTGGGCTTTAGTCTTGGGGGACGCATTATGCTGCACTCTGAAACCACCCCTCCGTGGCTGAAGCCAGAATCTTCCTCTTGCGCCTGATTCGGCACGGCTGAAGCCGTGCCCTTTCAAAACATAATCTTCCCGCATCTTGAAATGCGATTGCCCAGTGGCGGCTCAATGAGCTTGACAGTTTACGGTAGGAATGAATCGTGTTGTTAACCGTGAAAACGTGATCCCGAACACTGAAAGAATCGGCGTGACGGTGTTCAATTATTCCCATCGATCCCAGATCTCGAGGGCGCTGATGGGTATCGAATAATGGAATTAAAGCAGATAGTTATTTAGCTTTCCAGTTGTCGAACCGGTTTTTGCCCCGATGTTAGTGACCCGAACGAACTTGCATTCGTTCTGTTTCGACTGTTGGAGCAATCATGCCGTCCCTTCTGGAATTAGCCGCACATCATTCGCAACCATCTCATATCGCTTCAACTTCACGGCATCGCGTCAGTTCTCTGATAGTTGTCCTGCTCGCCGGTCTTGTGCTTGCTCCAGTCGGCTTGTGCCAGACACCCGCTCCCTCATCGCGCACCGCCAATCAATCCACGCCTGAAACTCCGAAAACGAGACACGATCCGACTTCAGCAACCGTCGCCGATGGGCGAGAGTACGAGCGCCCGCTGACAGCATCGGGCGCCACAGCCCCGTCGGCCACCGGCGCGCGTTCCACACACCCTGACGCACCTCAGCCATTGTCCATGTTCGATGCCCTGCCGCGCCCTCTGGCGCCGACCACAACCACCGTGGAAGTGCACGCCGCCGGCCAGGATCTTGAGACCAGCCAGCCCGAAGCGTTTCAAGCCGGCGGCCAGGAGATTGTCTCCAGCGCGGGCACCTTCGGAGATCTATCGCGCTACGTAGGAACGCTGCCCGGCGTAGTCACCACCAGCGACCTGAGTAACGAGTTTCTGGTCCGTGGCGGACACCCCATGGAGAATCTCTTCCTCGTGGATGGCATCGAGGTACCCAACATCAATCACCTGGCCACCATGGGCACAACCGGCGGCTTTGGCCCCATGATCGATAGCGCCGTCGTTCAGGGCATCGAAGTTCACACCGGCGGTTTCGAGGCCCGCTATCCCGAACGCCTTTCCTCTGTAACCGAGATCACGACGCTGAACCACCAGCATCTGACGGCGCATGCGGAAGGGGATGTGGGGATTGAGGGGCTTGGCGGACTCGCCGAGAAGGCGATCGACGCAGGCGATCTGCTGGTCTCCGCGCATCACGGCATTCTCGCAGTGTTAAACGATTTCGGCATCAATGACTTGCCCTCGTACACCAACGAGCTGGCGCGCTACCGCCATAACGATGCATCGGGGAATCGATGGACGGTCCTGCATCTCGCCGGCTGGGACTCTTACCAGGTCACGCCTTGCGCAGCCGATCCCCTTGAGACCAGCAGCCTCGATTCGCAGTATTCCGGATGGCGTGAGACAACCGGAGTCCAATGGCAGCGCGTGAATTCCGCGCGCTCCTTCGGCGTGGCCACTCTCAGCGACTCCCAAGAGGTTCAACATATTAACCAGCAGGATCAGATTCTCAATCCGGCTGACATCGCTTCGATTGTCACGGACTGTCCGCTTCCGGCCAGCCTGGTTCAGGCGACACCGGTCTACATGGAAAACTCCAACGACGGGTTTGACACTGCGAGCTACCACTTTGAGTGGGGCGATTCCCGCTTCGCATTGTCCGCCGGAAGTTCCTTTTGGCTCAAGCGCCCGCATTACCAGATCGAACAGCCCGTAGGCGCCTACTCGCCTTACTCCGTCGAACCGATGCGGGTCGATTCCACCTCCTTTGCATCGGACTTCTCCATCGGCGAGAGCGGAACCTACGCCCAGCTCACGGCCACTCCGCTCAAAATGCTCTCGGTAAGCGCCGGAGGACGCCTGCAAACATTCGCGTTCGGAGACCACGCAACCTTCACTCCGCGGCTCAGTCTGCGCTACGGCCTGGGGGAGCATGTCGGTTTGCACGCCGACTTCGCCCGCTACGCCCAGTTGCCGCCCTATGTATACCTGTTGTCCTACCCGGCAAATCGAACCATGCTTCCCATGCGCGCAACCCACCAGATCGTGGGCATGGACGTCAGCGGATTCCTTTCCTCCGAGATTCACGTCGAGGCTTACAACAAGGCCTACTCCGACATCCCTGCCTCGACCGAATATCCGTCCGTTAACCTGCACGACATGGTCGATATGCTGGGCCAGCAATTTGTCTGGCTGCCGATGAACAGCGGCGCTCGCGGCGCCTCCTCCGGCATTGAGCTTTCCGAGCTCACCCGACTTCACTCCAGCCTTGTGGTGCGCGGATCAATCGCCTATTCGCGCGCCATGTTCGCGGGCCTTGACCATGTCGCGCGGCCCAGCAACTTCGATCTCCCCTGGATTGTCAATGCCGCCATGCTCAAGCAGTTTGGGCGCGGCTATCAGCTCGCATCCAGGTATGGATACTCCACCGGGCGTCCCTATACTCCCTACGATCTCCCCGATTCGTTCGCTCAGAATCGGCCCATCTACGACGTCACTGAGATGAACAAACTGCGTGTTCCATACTATGGACGATGGGATGCGCAAATGAACAAGGATGCCCTGGTCGGCCATCTGCATCTCGAGATCTATGCCGGCGTCGACAACCTGCTTAACCGGGAAAACTTCCTCGCTTACGTATGGCTGCCCCGTGCGACGTGCCGGCAAGCAGCGCAAAAAGTCGATGAGCTCTACCAGATGCCCATCTTTCCCAATGCCGGTCTTCGGTACATCTTCCGCTGATCCCCCATAGTCAGCGCCGCCACGACGGTCTCCATGCCAGCGCGTCACGCTGCCTGTCGGGAGACGTTCTTCAAGATACCGCGCATGCGTGCTGAAGGAGCGTGAGCGCTATGTAGACCCCATGTTGAGCGACGAGTCATAATCCGCTCTTCCAAGATGCCCGACCGGTCCCGGAGGAATTGACCGCAGCAAATGACGAGGTCCATACTGCGATGAAGGCGTCGAGTGCGATGATCTCAGGGAACAGGATGCTTCCCGGGGAAGTGTTGATGCGCAGACTAGCTGGCATCGGGTTTGCTTTGGCCCTTGCGCCGATGTCCTTTTGCCAGGCGAAGAATGGTGTGCATACCGGAGATCCGTCCTCTTTTACGATCACCATAGAGAAGCCGGTATACGCCAATGAGCCAATCTGGTTACGCGCCTTAAATGGGCCGATCGAGAATGTACGGTATCCTTTTAATTCTTTCATCGGTGACTTCGGCTGCAACAATCTGGAGGTGCGGCACGATGGAGTCTTGCTTACCCCGCATACGATTCCGTTCACGGCTATACAGCGGATCGGTCCTGTCTGCGGCTCATCGGCGCCCGCTGGCTCTCCTCAGGGCCGGCTCCCTCTTCACATCCTCTATCCGTTGACCCAGCCAGGCACCTACTCGGTCCGATGGACGATTGAATATCCCGATTTCGCGCATGGTCCTTCCCCTGGCCTTCGTCCCATTGCGGAATCGCAGTGGTTGACATTTACCGTCCTGCCTGCGACGGCGAAACAGCGCGAGGAATGGGTTAGCCATCTGCTCGCCAATCCGCCGAAAGATCCTGGCCAGGTTGCCGGCGATTTCCTTCCTTCGCTGGTTGCCGATGCGCCTGATGGGCGCGTTCTCCGCGTTCTTGTGCGATACCTCTACGCTGAGAATCAAATCGTTGCCGGCGAAGCGGCCTCGGCGCTGGAACTGTTTCCTCAGTCAGAAGTGATGCGCGCCGTAATCGCGGCCATGGAGGAACACGGACCAAGCGACCAACTCGCATACTATGCCACATCTCACAAAGGTTGGACGCTCGCGGATGAAGAGCAGGTCGTTCATGCCGCAGTCAGATACCTGAACCCGCCGCATACGCGACCGGTAGCTGAGGTCAATCCGCCGGAAGATCCGTTCATGCAGCAAAATCCGCTCAAGCCGGAACTTCCGACCGCGACGTCGGCAGCGATCAAGCTGCTCGCCTTCATCTTTTATACCCCGAACCATGCATGGCCATCCGACAGCAATTTAAACGCATGGACAGATGCGCAAGTGCTTCGGGCCGCACCGAAGATCATGACAAGCGCAGATACAACCGCGGTGCAGGAGCTGGCCGAATACCTCGGATCAATGCAACCTTCTGTTGATGCCCACGAGCTTTTGCTTCGAATTGCAGATCGGGACGATGTCGCGGGAGAACAAGCCAAAATCTGTCTCGGATGGCATCGGCCAAACTGAAAGCGCAAACCTTGAGACCTGGGTATTGCGTGAACCAAAGAGTGAATCAAGGGTGCGGAGTTTGATTCTGGGGGGGCCAGTCGCGTTTTCTGTGCGGCCTTCCAGCGGTCGGGTAGCCAGTCCGGGCGGGTGTCGCACCCTAAGTTTTCAAAATCTTAACCGGCGCACCACTGAGGGTGCCCCATCCTTCGATTTTTTCTATCGAAGGGTGGGCTGGGACGAACCCCGACCTTCGGGTGGGTGGCGCACCCTAAGTTTTTAAAATCTTAACCGCCGCACCGCCGCAGACAATCCCCGGTCAGATCCCGGCAATCTGCCCTCTGCTCCCTGCTCTCTGATCTCTGATCCCTGCCCTCTGCTCCCTGCTCTCTGCTCCCTGCTCTCTGCTCCCTGCTCTCTGCTCCCTGCTCTCTGCTCCCTGCTCTCTGCTCCCTGCTCTCTGCTCCCTGCTCTCTGTTCTCTGATCTCTGCTCTCTGATCTCTGCCCTCTGCTCTCTGCTCTCTGATCTCTGTTCTCTGCTCTCTGCTCTCTGCTCTCTGCTCTCTGATCTCTGTTCTCTGTTCTCTGTTCTCTGTTCTCTGTTCTCTGCTCTCTGCTCTCTGATCTCTGTTCTCTGTTCTCTGTTCTCTGTTCTCTGTTCTCTGCTCTCTGTTCTCTGCTCTCTGCTCTCTGTTCTCTGTTCTCTGTTCTCTGTTCTCTTTTCTCTGCTCTCTGCATTTAATTTCCACTCTTTCCTGCATACTGAAAATGCATGACCTTCCATTCCAACCCGGCGCCCCGTTACTCTCTGGTAATAATCCCCTGTCCCTTGATGGCGAGAAATATAACTCCCCCACCCCCTCCCCCGGGATAACTAAAAAGCCAATAGTATCGCCTCTTGCAACCCTCAATAAATCAACCATTTGTAAAAATGTAACAAGCAAAATTTGTTACAAAAGGCGCTTTTCGAGCTCCCGAAGGCAACACGCTAAGTCCTTTTGAATCTTCAGTCACTCAATTCTGGGCTCCGAAAATGGCGAAATTGACGTAGCGCCTCGACGCCGCCTACACGCCCCTGCCGAGCACGCTCTTCAACAGCACCGACAGCCCGTTCCACGCAATCTGCACGCCGATCGCCAGCAGAATAAATGCGACCACTCGCAATATTCCGCGCACCGTCGAAGGAGCAACGGCCGACGTCAGCCTGGGCGCGAAGGCATAACACAGATACACCAACAGGCTGAGCACAACCACCGCCAGAAAAATGCCGATATGCCCGAGCAGATTCTGCACCAGGTTGGGATTCGAAACATGCGCGCTCAGCGTCAGCATCAGCACCAGCGTTCCCGGTCCTGAGGTCACGGGAAAGGTGAGCGGATAGAACATCATCTGTTCGAGCTTATGTCCTGCGTCGCCGGCTTTAGCCGCCACATCGCTGTTTTTGAACTGAACATCGGTTTGCGTCGCCGGGGCATTCAGCACCGACCAGCCAATGGCCGCAATCACGATCCCGCCCGATACTTCCACCACGGGAATTGAGATGCCGAAGAAGCGCAGGATCGCCGATCCGGTCACCTCGATCACCACCAGAAAGACGACGTTGTTGATGGCGATCTTGCGCGCGAGATACTTGTAAGAGCTCTGAGGAATATCCCCTACGATCCCCATCAGGCTCAGCGCAGATCCCAGCGGGTTGATCATCGGCAGCAACGCGCTGAACGCGAGCGCAAATGTCGTCCAGATCAGCAAAAGTCTTCCTCCCTGCAGCGTTTTCGGCCGAAGTATTTGAATTGCCGATGCGGCCAACTGGCACTTTCCCGGCCCCGCGCTTCCTTCTTCAAGAAAGGTCCGCCTTGCATGGTGCCGATGTGTCAACACAGCGCCGGAAACGCTCTTTGCCGCAGGCCTGGAGAACAGTTTACCTGTCGCACCGGCCCAGGCTTTTCAATGCTCCCGAATTGCCGTGTTCACCTCGGCAGTTCCCGGCCAGGCTTCTCACGAATGCTGCCTGGTCTGCTTGATCGTGTACATGGCCGCATCGGCAGCGCTCAGCAGGCTGTCGCGAGTCGTTCCGTCCGCGGGATACAAGGCGATTCCGATGCTTGCCGATCCCTGCACCGTGCAGCTTTCCCAGGTAAAGGGCCGCTCAAAGCAGTGCTCCAGCCGCAGGGCAATCTCCTCTACATCGTCGCGGCTGTGCACATGGGGCAGAATCACGGCAAACTCGTCTCCGCCCAGCCGCGCCAGAATGTCGCCGGGACGCAGTTGATGCTTCATGCGCATGGTCACTTCCTGCAGGTACAGATCGCCGAAGCTATGCCCGAACTGGTCGTTGACCTGCTTGAATTCGTTCAGGTCGATATAGAGCAATCCGAAGATGCCGGCCGATTGCCGCGCGGCCTCGATCGCGATTTCGATCTGCTTCTCGAACGAGAACCGGTTATGAATGTCGGTGAGCAGGTCGAACTCGGAGCGGTGCACCAGATCGGAGTAGAGCCGCGAGGTCTCAATGGCCAGCCTCGCCAATCCGGCTGCCTGCGCCAACGGTCCGGTTTCAACCGCGCCCGCCGCGGTGTGCGGATGGAAGGCGGCGCAGATGACACCCAGCGCAGGCCCGGTGCGGCTCGGAATGGGATGCTGGACAACGCGCAGTCCGGTGAGAGCGCTCTCTGACAGACGGTTTCCCAGCGTGGCGCCGTCCTCCACCTGTATCCAGCACGGCGCCCCGCCCAGCCGCGCCGAAACCAGCTCGTTGATGCTCTCCAGAATCTCTGCCAGCGGCCGGGAGTTGTTGATCTCCTCCAGAATCTCCCCGCGCCGCCGCTCCAGGTAAGCCACGGCGGCGTTGCGGAGACGGGCCTTGCGCTCAGTCCATATCACCCGGATACCGAAGATGAAGATGACAGCGAGCAGAATTTCGACCAGCCGCGTGAGGTTTTTCACATTCAGCCACGACGGTCTGGCTACCACCTCGAGGTCCGCGAAGGAACGCAACAGGACTTGGAAGCCGGCCGGGCCAGCGAATGGATTGGAACCGTACGTCACCGATGAAATGCCGGTCACTCGAACCGTGGCCCCCACCGGAACGTGCTTCATGGGCGGCAGCTCGAAGCCCAGATCTTCGTCGGTGTGCCGATATAGTACCGAGAAAAGTTGGCCGCCGGTGGTGAGCACATACTCATCCTGATACTCGTCCCGGCCCTCCTTCACCACCTGGCCTTCAATCGAAATCAGGTTGAACGCTTCCGTGCCCGAAGTCAGCTCGTCCCATCCGATTCTTTGCGGCGCAATGGGCGATCGCTGGTAGCTGTCATCCACCTCGGCGGCAGCCAGGGTCAGCACGCCGCTTCGCACCGCGGGATAACCCAGCGCAGTTGCGCGGTCGCCGATGTTGAGGGGCTGTTCGTCCTTGGTCTCGATCCACAGGCTCTTTTCGCCGTCCTGCAGCACCACCGCTGCGCCGGGAAGGTAGTACGTGATGGTTCCCTCCACGCGCACCTCTTCCGATAGGTCGCGAACATAAGAATGCGCAAGGATCCCGTCCATCGGGGTAAGCGGAATCGATTCACGGCCGCTGGGAGGCGCTTTGAGAATATTCACGTCCGCGATTGCAGGTACTTTCAGAATGATTCCCGTCAGTTGCTGTTTGCTGTCGAATTTTCCTGACGTGGTACCGGCCACTTCAACCTGGGCGCCGCGCAGTTTCTCCAGCATGTCGCCGTCGCTGCTTTTGATGATGGCGTCGACGAACCCACCGTCCATCAGG
>Ga0335072_10012971_pt1 | contig 11887 bp, 7 predicted proteins | sample Lox_Sample_21_FD_206725 | JGI IMG/M metagenome (GOLD analysis project Ga0335072, IMG submission 206725) | Soil microbial communities from Loxahatchee National Wildlife Refuge, Florida, United States - Lox_Sample_2.1 | ecosystem: Environmental > Terrestrial > Soil > Wetlands | place: USA: Florida...
ATGGCATTCGGTGCGAGTGCGGCGGCGAATGCCGGCCAGGTGTACACGCATCACGTGCGCGATGTCGTAAGCAGCAATACGGCGCAGCTGGTGGGCAGTCTTCCCGCCAGCAAGCTCATGAGCCTGGATGTGGTGCTGCCGGTACGTGATCAGGCAGGCCTGGATAACTTCCTGGCGCAAGTTTCCAATCCGATGAGCCTGAACTATCACAACTACCTGACGCCGACGGAATTCACCGCGCGCTTCGGCCCGACGCAAAACGACTACGACACCGTCGTGCAATACCTCAAGCAGCATGGACTGGTGGTAGCGGGTGGCAGCCGCGATCGCATGGACATCCAGGTGATCGGCCCGGTGTCGGCGGTCGAATCGGCCTTCAACGTGAAGATGCGCACGTATCGGCATCCCACCGAGAACCGCATTTTCTACAGCCCGGATCGCGAGCCGACCACGTCGCTGGCGATCCCGCTGTGGCACGTTTCGGGCCTGGACAATTACTCGCTGCCGCATCCGCTGTTCGTCAAGAAGAGTGACTATGCAGCTGCCCATGGCATCAGCCCGGACGCGGTCGTGAGCCATGCCACCACCGGTTCCGGCCCCAGTGCTTCGTTCCTGGGCAGCGATATGCGCGCAGCCTACTATCACGGCGGCACGCTGACGGGTACCGGGGAGAGCGTCGGCCTGTGGGAGTTCTACGGCATCAACACGTCTGATGTCGCGTTGTACTACTCGACGGCAAAGCAGACCAATCCCAACAACCTGCGCGTACTCTCCACCGACGGCAGCTCGACCGGATGCAGCGGCAGCTGCTCGGACATCGAGCAGACGCTGGACGTGACGCAAGCGCAAGGCATGGCGCCGGGCCTGAGCAATGTACTGATGTACGTCGGTTCCACCGATACGGCCATCATCAGCGCCATGACCGTGACCACGGACGGCTATGCGCCACCTGCCACGATCGGTTGCTCATGGGGCTGGACGCCGGCCGATCCGTCCACGCTCAATCCCTATTGGGAGAAGATGGCCGCGCAGGGACAGAGCTTCTTTGCCGCATCCGGCGACAGCTCGACCTGGTCGTCGCGCAATGAAGCATGGCCGGCCGATGCGGCGTATGTGATCGGCGTCGGTGGCACCGACCTGACCACTAGCGGCGCAGCGGGTCCATGGGCAACCGAGACGGCGTGGGTGGATAGCGGAGGCGGCATTTCGCCCGACAAGATCGCCATCCCTTCGTGGCAGACGCCCGCGATCAATTCCAGCAACAAGGGCTCCACCAAGTACCGCAACGGGCCCGACGTTTCGGCCAACGCCAACTTCACCTTCATGGCGTGCGGCAACGGCAGCTGCACGTATAACGAGTACGGCGGCACCAGCTTTGCAGCGCCAATGTGGGCAGGCTTCGTTGCCCTGGTCGACCAGTCGTTGGCCAGCCACAGCGCATCGAACCTGGGCTTCTTCCTACCCACCATCTACAGCAACAACATCAACAGCAGCAGCATCTACGCGGCGACGTTCCATGACATCACCAGTGGCAAGTCCGGCAGCTATTCGGCTGTGAAGGGCTATGACCTGGTGACGGGTTGGGGCAGTCCGGTCGGCTCGGGCTTCATGTCGCAATACGGTCAATAAGCAGCTCGTAGGCAAGCAACGGAACGGAGGTCATGCGTGGCCTCCGTTCTTTTTATCGCGCAGCAGGCTCCAAGCTCCACCACAAGGCGAGTATAAATGCGAGGTCTTCCCCCAGAGACCCCGCATGAACGTGTTCCGCCGCATGCTCTTCATCGCGTTGGCCGGCTTGGTATCGGCCCCGCTCATTTCTCATGCACGGACGCCGGACACCACCACGATCGTGGCTGGCAACGCGCGTTTCGAGTTTCTCACGCCTTCGCTGGTGCGCATGGAATATGCGGCTGACGGCCATTTTGTGGATGTGCCGACCGCGGTAGTGCAAAGGCGCGATTGGCCGGCGGTGAACGTCCAATCTTCCAAGGAGAACGGCTGGCTGGTGGTGCGCACCAGCAGCATGAGCTTGCGCTATCGGATGGATGGCGGCGCTTTCACCGCAGATGACTTGCAGGTGACCTGGGCCAATCCCAAGGGCGCACCGCATACCTGGCATCCCGGCCAGGTGGACACGCAGAACCTCGGCGGCCTCACCTACTCGCTCGATCACGTCAGTGGCAGCAACCTGACCAAGGACGACACCCAAAGTCCGGTCAACGACATCATTCCTGGCATCGACATTCCGTTGCAACCGGCCAAGCCGGGCTTGCTCAGCCGCAGCGGCTACGCCTTCATCGACGACAGCCAGACGCCGCTGTGGGACGAAAAAACGGCGTGGATCACGCCGCGCCCCACGCCTTACGGGCAGGACTGGTATCTGTTCACGTACAACCAGGACTACCAGCACGTGTTGCAGGCCTATGCCCAGCTTTGCGGCGGTATTCCGATGATTCCTCGTTACGTGCTGGGCAACTGGGTCACCAATTTCAACTTCGAGTATTTCCCGGATACGGCCGATGCGCACACGCCGGAGTTCGAGCGGTACAACCAGCAGTATCTGGAAGAGGAACTGTCGCGCCTGCGCGAGAACCACATCCCGTTCGACACGCTGGTACTGGACTTTGCCTGGCACAACTATGGCTGGCAGGGCGGCTATGACTGGAGCCCGCTGATCTCGCAGCCCACGCAGTTCCTGCAATGGCTGCACGATCGCGGCATCAAGCTCAGCCTCAACGATCATCCCGGTTACGCAGGCACCAAGGAAAACATTCTTTCCTATCGCGACAGCCACACCCCCGAGGTACTGAAGGATTTGCACCGGCCGCTGCCGCCGAAGCCCTCGTTCGACCTGGATGTTTCGCACGGCTGGACCTTCGCACCGGATCCGCACGACCAAGGCTTGAACCAGCATTGGTTTGCCGCCGACTACAACGACCACGCGTGGAAGCCGATCCGCACCGATCAAGCGTGGAACAGGCAAGGCTATCCGGATGACCAGGGCATCGGCTGGTATCGCACATCGGTGTCGTTACCGGCCAGGCTGCCGGATGCCTTGTACTTGTATCTGGGCGAAGTGGGGCAGACATATCGCCTCTTCGTCAACGGCAAGGAGGTGGATCACAGCCATGTGCAGTGGCCGCGGCGTCTTACGTATGCGGACATCAGGCCGTACGTCCACCCTGGTCGGCCCAATGCGATCGCCTTGCGCGTGGTGGCCGGTGAACAGGGCGGCGGCATCTTTCGCGGGCCGGTTGCGATTCGGGACGTCACGCCACCGCCACGTATCGCTTTCGATCTTTCCAACCAGCGGCAGGCGGACGTGTTCATGCGCGACCTGCATGGGCCGCTGATGCAGGCGGGCGTAAGTTCGTGGTGGGTGGATGGCGGCGGCGGCGCCACCGATATGCCAGGGCTCAACCCGCAGTTGTGGACCAACAAGGTGTTCTACGACTTTGCGCAACAATTCACCGGCCAGCGCGCGTTTATGCTTGGCCGTTACGGTGATTGGGGCAGCGAGCGTTATCCCGGCTTCTTTACCGGCGATACGTATTCGGAGTGGCCGGTGCTGGCCTATGAAGTGGCCTTTACCGCACGCGGCGGCAACGTGCTGGTGCCGTACATCAGCCACGACATCGGCGGCTTCCATGGCGCGAAGATCGATTTCGACCTTTATGCGCGCTGGATCGAGTTCGGCGCATTCAGCCCGATCCTGCGCATGCACAGCGCGCACGCCAACCCGCACGAAGGCAACGTGCGCATGCCGTGGGTCTATGGCGACAAGGGCATTGCGCTGATGCGCAAATTCTTCACCCTGCGCACCCAGCTGATTCCCTACATCTACACGTACACCTGGCAGGCGCATACATTGTCGCTGCCCCTGCTGCGTCCCTTGTACCTGCAATACCCACAGCTGGACGAAGCCTATCGGCACTCCAAGGAATATTTCTTCGGCGACGAAATGCTGGTGGCGCCGGTGCTCGATGCCAGCGGCAATCGCACGGTCTACCTGCCGCCCGGCGAATGGATCGATTTCTTCAGCGGCAAACATTACGACGGCGGCAAATCGTTTACCGCGCACTACGATGTCGACCAGATACCAGTGTTCGTACGTGACGGCTCGATCGTTCCCGAACAGGAGCCCAGTGATTATTCGGATGCCAAGGCGCTGGATACGCTGATCGTCAACGTATACGGCTCAGGCGGAGGACGTTTCGACCTGTACGAGGATGATGGCGTGTCGCTCGACTATGCGAAAGGCCGTTATGCCGTCACGCCGATGCGCTATGACAGCAAATCGGATGGATCGCATGAACTGACCGTGGCACCGGCAAAAGGGACGTACAACGGCCAGCCAGCGGAGCGCGCGTATGAAGTGCGGATTCATGCGATCGGCAAGCCGCAATCGGTGCGCGTGGATGGCAAGGCGACGACGGCGTGGCGTTGGGATGACAAGGATGCGATGGCCATTGTTACGGTACCGCGGGAGACTATTCGTGAAGCGGTGAGCGTCACTTGGCGGTAGGTATCGTGGGGTTGGGGCAAATCATTCTGAGCAGCATCGACGTGCCCTTAAGTTCAATGGCACTAACTAAGAACCTTGGTGTGTACCGTGATCTGCCCCCTCGAACAGAAGAGGAAACAGATCACCGCATGCTTACGCGCAACCGCCCCGCATCGATTCGCACGCGCAAGGCATGATGTTTCACCAGATAACGCGTTCCCACCAACGCCGCCGCCAAACCTGCCGCCGCGCCTACGCCCAGCGACCAGCGCGGCCCGAACGTATCCGCCACCCAGCCGACGATCGGCGCACCCAGCGGCGTACCTCCTAACGCAATCGCGAGCAGGATCGCCACCACGCGGCCGCGCATGGCCGGTTCGGTGGCCAACTGCACCAGGCTGTTGGTGGAGGTGGTGAAGGTTTGGGCGGCGACGCCGATCGCCACCAACATCACGGCGAACAGCCAATCGTTGGGCGATAGCGCCGCCAGCAACAGCCCGGTGCCGAACAGTGCTGCCGCCGCGATCAGCAGCGGCACGCTCGGTCTTGCCCGCCGCGCCGCCAGCAGCGCACCTATCACGGTGCCGACCGCCATGCTGGAGGTGAGCAGGCCATAACGGCTGGCGCCAGCATGGAACACCTTCACCGACATGGTGGAAATGAAGATCGGAAAATTAAGCCCGAAGGTGCCGAACAAAAACAGCATCAACAGCACCGCGCGCAGGTCCGGCCGATGCCATACGTAGCGAAAGCCGCCGGTAAGACTGCCGCGCGTGCGCTGCGCCCAATCCTTCACGTGCAATGCCTCGCGCCGCAGCAGGCTCAACGAGCACAGCACGGCCACAAAAGATGCCGCGTTCAGCACGAATACCCAGCCGGTGCCCACCGCGGCAATCAACAGACCAGCCACGGCTGGCCCGATCATGCGCCCGGCATTGAACGAGGTGGAATTGAGCGCCACGGCGTTGGCAAGATCGTCCTCGGACACCAGCTCCGAGATGAAGGTCTGCCGCGCCGGCGCATCGAAGGCCGTGACGCAGCCCAGCGCCAGTGCGAAGGCGTATACCTGCCACAGCTTGACCACGCCAGTCACCGTGAGCAGACCCAGTCCCAGCGCCAACAAACCCATCAGGCCCTGCGTCGCAAACAGCAGCTTGCGGCGGTTGAGGTGGTCGGCGGCATAACCGGTCAGCGGCAAAAACAGGATTTGCGGGCCGAACTGCAGCGCCATCACCACGCCGACCGCCGAGGCGGCGTGGTGCGTGAGTTGCGTCAGCACCAGCCAGTCCTGGCCGATGCGCTGCATCCACGTGCCCACGTTGGATACCAGCGCGCCGGCCGACCACACGCGGTAGTTATAGCCGCGCAGGGAGCGGAACATGCTCACACGTTGCCACCGTTGAAGCGCCCGAAAAGACGGGCATTCAGCAACGTCAGCATGAGTGCACCCAAACCGGCCACGCTGATGTCCGGCGCATGCCGTAGCTCGAAGTCGCCAACCTGGCAGATCAGCAGGTAGCCGATCACTGCATTGAAGAAGCCCCACAGCACGTTGACGGTGGCCGATGAAAGCCCCTGCCCCGGCGGCTTGGCGAAGGGACTTTGGAAAGCCCGGCCCATGCCGCCGCTGACGATATGCGGCACGGCGTTGAGCAGGAACGCGCCACCGAAGAAGTAAGCCACATGGTGAAGCCATTGCATGACGGGTGCTCCGTGACGTGGGACAACCAACGCACGCGCCAGCATGCCGCCGGCGTGCACGGAAAAATCATCAAGGCTCGACCAGCCGCTGCAGCAACTCGACCGCTGCGGCGAGCCTTTTCTGTTCGGCCGGCGAAAGCCGTATCTGGATGGTGTGGAACAACCAGTCTTCCCGCGCCGCGCGGCTGGCCTTGATCCAGGCGCGCGCTTTCGGCGTCAGCGAAAGAATGGTGCGGCGGCCATCGGTGGGATGCGGTGCCCCCTTTAGCAAGCCGGCCGTTTCCAGCGACGCCACGGTGGCGCCCATGGATTGCTGGCGCACGCCTTCGAGTTCAGCCAGCTCGGTGACGGTTTTGGAGCCTTCGCGCTCCAGGTGACCCAGCACTGCCACTTGCGACCCGCTGAGCCCGCGCGAACCGGTTTCCTCCCGCAAGCGGCGCTTCAGCTTGCCCAGCACCACGCGCAGCGCGGCGGCGGTGGCCATGACGGTATCGGAGGCGGATGGTGGCATGGCGCGCAGTCTAGATAATAGGAAGGTAAACTGCAAAGGTTATCTTCCTATTTTCCCCGGCCGCGAGACGCTGCCCTTAGGCAGCAACGAAATACCAGCCTCGATCCGCACCATGGCGGTACGGGGCTTGCATTGCAGCCTACGGCGACGCCAATCCAGCTGGCGCGGCGATCAGATCAGGTCGCGCAAGATCAGCTTCACCGTCTTGGCAACGCCTGCGCGACGGATGGCCAAGGTCACCGTGGTGCCGGGCGGATCATTGCGCAAGCGCTCGCGCAGCTCGTACAGCCGCAACGACTGCACCGGCGTGTTATCTACGGCGGTGATGACATCGCCCACGTGCAGTCCCGCGAGATCTGCCGGCGTGCCTTTGCTGATATCGACGATCTGGAATCCCTGGGCGGACTGGTTGATCCACATGCCGGAGCGGTCGAAGGTGTCCAGATCGGCAACCTTGCCTTCGATCGGCTTCAAATAGATCAGCTGATGCGCATAGTCGAGCGTTACCACGAAGCGCTTCAGCAGCCCGCCGCCTACGTTGTTCGGGAACGCATCCACGCCACCGGCGCCGCCTTTGTCGATGCTGAATTCCGTCAAGGGTGAGGCGATTTTTACGCCATCCAGCACCAGTTCCTTGCCGTGGAAAACATAACCATGCGAAGGGCCGCCGACACCCCAGCCGGTCAGTGCCTCGATGCCGTGTGGTTCGCGTTCGCGCAAATGGTTTTGCGTGGCGAACGGTCGCGTCAGCGATAGTGTGTCGCGCGCGCCGGTATCGATGCCGAATCGCCCCGCTATGCCGTCGTAGGAGCCCAGCACTTCGGGGAATTGGCCAAAGAAGCGAAAGTGTACCGGCGTGCCGGCATCTTTCGGATCGAAGTAGCGCTTGTCGATAAAGGTAAGCAGATGTTTGCCGTAGTCGATGCGCGTGACGAAGCGGGCGAAGAACTCGTAGCCGATCATGCCTTGTTCGTCGACGCCTTCGGAGGCGGTGGAGAACTGTAATACGGTAACCGGTTGCCGGCTGAGCGTGGCAGCACCGACGCGTATCGTCTCCACTCGGGCCAGTCCGCTTTGCGCCGTTTTGTCGCCGTCGCCGGTGGCGGTCTGGCTGCCTACTGCCTTGATGCCCAGCAACTTGGCGGTAGCCGGCGTAAGAATGTCGTGGCCGCCGGTATCGAAGATGAAGTTCAGCGGCTTGCTGCCGTTGATCGACACCGGCGCGTAGATGTGGTTGTTGATCAGCTGGAACGGCACCGTGGTTTCGTGCGCGCCGCCAGCCAATGAATAGTCGTGCAGTTCGACCTTCGGCTTGGCATAGGCGGCCGCATCGCGGGGCGGCAGGAAGCGGGCCGAGCGCAACGTGTAACGCTGTTGATTGGCAGCGCCGCTGCCATCGTCCACCACCCATTGGTGCGCAAGCTGTACACCATCGACGGCCGCATAGTCCTGGTAGTCGGTGGTCACCGTCAGCGTGACTTGTTGCTCCACCGTGCGCGCGAGCAGATGCGTGCGTGCGTCGAACCAGGCTTCGAACGGTTTGCCGCCAGGCGGTGTCACGGTGAGCACTTCGTAATCGCGCTGGCCGACATGTCTGGCTTGTGGCGCCGAGATGCGCGCGCCACCGCGGTCGGCGCGCCACCACAGGTTTCGATCACGGTATGACTCGTTGACGGCCAATTGCCGGGTATCGCCGCCGCCTTGCCAAGCGACCGTGCCGGATGGTTCGCGCACCCAGGCCTGTTTGCCGTCATGGCCGTTGGCGCCACTGACGGGGCCGGTCTGGTAGCTATCGACGAAAGCGCCGCTGCGCAGATCCTGCAGCGACGAGGCGCTGCCGGTGAGACCTTGTCCAACGTATGCGTAGTCGCTTTGCAGTGTGGCCTTGTTGTTCCAGGCGTCGCCACCGCTGGCCAAGCGGTTGGCAGCAAGGACGTCTGCGGCGGAATCGGTGGCGTGAAGAGGGGCGAACGCAGCCACAACGGCAAGAGCGATAGCGAGACGGCGCATGCAGACTCCATAAGCAGGACGTGAAGCGGATCGGCGCGATGCGCTTTCCGGCAGGAGTCAGCTTAGGGCGTGTCCTCTGCGCTGTCTTGAATCCAGTTGATGCAGGTTGCGTAGGTTGGTCGCGGGCCCAACCCCAACGGCGTGATGTGGATGGCAATGTTGGGGTTCGCTTGCGCTCACCGCCAACCTACGACACGCGCAAGGTGCGCGGCATGTGTCCGGTCAGTGCTTTCACGGCGCGGCTCATATGTGCCTGGTCCGCATAACCGAGCGTTGCCGCAATATCCGCCAGTGGCTGCCGCGATTCGCGTATGCGTGTGAATGCCGCGCGGGCGCGTACCGCGGCACGGAACGCCTTGGGTGAGCTGCCATAGGCCAACTGGAAGCCGCGGCTCACCGTTTCCGGGCGCAGCCCATGCACATCCGCCCAATGCTGCAGTGAAAGTCCCGGATCGTTGCGCAAGTCTTCCGCGAGCAGGTCGGGCCAATCCAGGTGCCGCTGTTCGCAGGCCTGCATGTCGCCGGCCAGGGCAAACCAGGCATCGCGCGGCGAGTGTCGCGCCATGCGAACCAATGCGTCGGGGTCGGTGACGCGGCCAAACAGCGGTACCGCGAAGTCGGAGGCAATCGGCAAGATCAGCACCTGCGCCCCGCGGCTGCAGAAGCAATCCAGATGCGATTCGTAGGCATGATGCACCAGCACGTCGCCCGGACCGACCGTGCGCCGCCCTTCGTCGCCCGCCTCCAGATAACCGCCTTCCAGTACGACGGTGGCAAATGCGCTGTCATGGCAATGCCGCGCCAACCGCTGGTTGGCGCCGTGCTGCTGGCGGCCGAGCGGGGCTTGGGCAAAGGTGTTGCAGCAGGCAAGCATGGGCGAAGGGTTTCCGTACCGGCGAAGCAGGGCCGGATCGGATCAGCCTAGCCTGGATGCCGTCGCCGATCCTGTGCAGCTCGTCATTCCCCCATCAGCTCGCAGGGATGAAACCAATGCGTGGCACCAAGCGAATCAGGGCATCCCTAGCTCGGCGGTCGACATGCCGTACACGGTATTGCGGCCGGAGAGCTTGGCGGTATACAGCGCGCGATCAGCCGCCTGCAGCAAGCTGTCGCTGATTTCTTCCACGCCATGGCCATGGCCATGCGGCACGTGCTCCAGGTTGGCCGCGCCGATACTCAGGGTGAGCTTGCCGTAACGGCTTTGCGCGTGCGGCATGTCCAGCGCGCCGATTGCATGCAGGATCGTACCGGCCACTTTCAACGCGCCGATCGCGTCGGTGCCGGGCAGAACCGCAATGAATTCCTCGCCGCCGTAGCGGCCCACCACGTCGCCATAGCGATGCAATGCCTTGCGCAATTCCGCCGCAACGATGCGCAGGCAATCGTCACCGCGCAGATGGCCGTAGTGATCGTTGTACTTCTTGAAGTAATCCACGTCGATCATCAGCACCGACAACGGATGCTCGCTGCGCATGGCGCGCCGTACTTCGTCGGCCAGCACCTCGTCGACGCGGCGGCGATTGGGCAGGCCGGTGAGGTGGTCGTTGTTGGCGTAGTACTCGAGCTGGCGGTTGATGTCGGCCAGCTTCTGCTCGGCCAGCTTGCGGTCGGTGATGTCGGTGAGCGCGGCGGTGATGCCGATCACCTGGCCCATCAGGTTGCGCACGGGATTGGCCAGCACCTGGTAGTGCTTGCCGTGGTGCTCGATTTCTTGCGCCGGCACATCCTGGCCGGCCTCCAGCAACTTGAGGCTGCGGCGTATCTGCTGGCCGGCGCCGGGCAGCAGTTCGGCCACTTTGCGCCCGACCAGCGTATCGGCCGGCACGCCATGGATCGCGGCATAGGCGGCGTTGGCGGCCAGGTAGCGGCCGTCGCGGCCGATCAGGCACAGTGCGCTGGGCGCGGTGTCGTAGATGGCCATCATGCGGTACACGTTTTCGGCGTGCGTAAGATCCATCACGCCATGCGCGATGCCGCGATAACCTGAGAAATCGCCGTGTTCGTCCTTGAGCGCCAGCGCATCGGATTCGAGCGCCACGGTGCTGCCGTCCGCATGCAGGTGGCGGCTGATGGCGCAGGAGAAGGCCTTGGGGCGGGAGGCGAAAAAGCGCCGCACGCGAATCGCCTCGGTCGGCGCCATGAAGGCGTTCACCGGCGCGCCGAGCACGTCCTGCCGTTCGCGGCCGAGCAGTTCGAGCAAACCCTCGGCCACTTTGGTGACGCGGTGGCTTTCGTCGATCTCCCACTGCCACTGCGGGTGCGAGTGGATCACTGCGTGCAGCCGGTCGAGCGCTGCCCCTTGCATATCCTTGAACATGGCCGATACCTCACGCCGTTCCTGTGGAACAGGAAATCCCGGCAGGCAGTACTCACAGGGGGTAATGCATGCCTGCCGCCGGCGTTAACTCGCCGACACACACCCATCCATGAACGTGCGGGAAATCTTGAACGCCATCTCGATGGCGTTGCTTTACAGGCGGAAAGGATGCTCGGCGGGGGTGGGGTGGCTGTATCGGACGATTCCTAAAATGCTGCCGTCGGCATGGCATGGCCTGGATGCCGAGGTTTCATCCGGCTCTATGCGCTTTCGGGATGCTTCCCCTCCCCTGCGAAGTAGGGGAGGGAGCAGTTCCTGCGTGGATCAGGCGCTAAAGCAAGCCATACGTGCGCGCGTATTCGAACAACTGCGTATTGCTGGTGATGCCCAGCTTGCGCATGGCGTCATTCTTCTGCTGGCTGACCGTCTTCACGCTGCGGTGCAATTGCTCGGCGATCTGCGTGACCGACAAGCCTTGGGCATAGAGCCGCACCACTTCGGCTTCGCGCTGGGACAGCACGGCCGGGTCGGCAGCGTGCTCGGAGCGTTCCGCGGGCGACCAGTCGAGCACGTGCTCGCGCATGGACTCGCATATGTAAGTGCGCCCATTCATCACGGCGCCGATCGCCAATTGCAGCTCTTTCATCATCGCGACCTTGGCCACCAGCCCGTTCACCTCGGCCGCGAGCATGCCGCGCGTAAGGGCGGCATTGTGGACCATGGTCAACACGATGATCGGCAGCCTGGGATGCTCGCGGCGCAGGCGCTTGAGCAAGGGCAGGCCGTCGCCGGAGCCTTCCTCGTAGGGCATCGAGAAATCGGTGATCAGCAGGTCGCAGGGTTC
>Ga0335072_10012972_pt1 | contig 11887 bp, 12 predicted proteins | sample Lox_Sample_21_FD_206725 | JGI IMG/M metagenome (GOLD analysis project Ga0335072, IMG submission 206725) | Soil microbial communities from Loxahatchee National Wildlife Refuge, Florida, United States - Lox_Sample_2.1 | ecosystem: Environmental > Terrestrial > Soil > Wetlands | place: USA...
GCTGTCCGGGAGGTAATCTTTTCAGAGAACCTTGCGTTATTTGCCTGTTATATTTCGGCCAGTTCTCGGTAGGCTGCCACCCCGTGAGCACGATCAGGTCATTGCAGTTGCCAGAGGGCGTGCGGTCAGGAACGCTACCTACCGCCCGCGGCAGTTTCGCGATCCTTGAGGCACAGCCAGCTCGCGGGGTCCCGCATCGCCGGCCGGCATTGCTCATCCACGGCTATACCGGCAGCAAGGAAAACTTCCTGCCGATCCTGGAGCCACTCGCCGCGGCCGGGCGAACCGTTGTGGCGGTCGATCTGCGCGGGCAGTACCAGAGCCCGCACGCTCCGGACCGGGCCGGATACGCGGCCGAGGCCATGGCGGCAGATGTGCTGGCTCTCGCCGATGCGATGCCGCGCGAGGGCGGCAGCGGGGTGCACCTGGCCGGACATTCCATGGGCGGCCTGATAGTGCGTGACGCGGTGCTGCAGCGGGCGGCCGGATTCCTGTCCCTGACTCTGCTCGGCTCGGGGCCTGGCGCCATCGGCGGCGAGCGGGCTGAGGCCCTATCCGAAGTGCTCGCCCTGCTCGACCCCACTGATGGCAAGGCGCCTGACGACCTCGAGCAGCTTCGCGCACTGGTGCGGATTGCCTGGCACGATCAGCACGAACCACAAGCCAGGGCCGAGGGCGCCGACGAGCACATCGTCGCATTCCTGCGGGAACGAGCCCTCAGAACCTGCCCGGTCAGCCTCGTCGTGCTCGCCAGATACCTGCTCAGCTGCCCAGATCGGACCGGTGAGCTGGCCGAGCTGATCAATTGCGGGCTGCCCGCCATGGTGGTGTACGGCGAGAACGATGACGCGTGGCCGCCAGCCGTTCAGGACCTGATGGCCCGGCGGCTCGGCGCCGAGCGCACTTGCATCCCTGGCGCGGCGCACTCGCCCGCCATTGACGCGCCGGTGACGACGGCCAGCTCGCTGACTCAGTTCTGGAACGCAGCCGAACGCCGCCAGCCGACTGTGCACGCCTGCGGCCGCGGCCAGCATCAGGCACCCGAACGGACAGCTGCCAGCCCGTAATGAGACGGGTCGATGATGACGGGCAGGTGCGAGAGGCGCTGGTTCTGACCCGCGCCCCGTCGGCACGTGAAACGCGACACGGCACCCAGCCGGAAGCGTGGCTTGACCAGCTTGCCACCGGATCTGATGGCAGCTGACCAGTGGAATGAATTGGCAACGCCGGGTAAGGCTCGACGCTCGCTGGACACAGCCGCTAGCCGGCCATCGCCGCGCCTGTGTTCGCTGCGTCACTGTTCGCTGGGTCACTGTTCGCCGGGTCACTGTTCGCTGCGTCACTGTCATTAGCGGCGAGGCCGAGGCCGTCCCAGGGCCGGCGCTGCGGGGATGCAAGGCTGCCCTCCCGGCAGTGGGCGCGGAAATCGCACCAGCCGCAGCCAGGCCCCGGCCGCGGCGCAAACACCTCGTCGGCCGGTGCGCCGCCGGCTGCTGCGGCTCTGTATCGCTCGTCCGCAGCCGCGCACTCGGCCGCGATCTCTTCGGCCCGCCCGAGCTGCCTGGCCAGTGACTCAGGCGTGTGTTCCCAGGCCAGCACGCTGGCACTGGGCAGGTGGTGCAGTTCCACCTTGGTGCACGGGCGCCTCAGCACGCGGCCGGCAGCGAGCGCGTACAGGGCGAGCGCCAGTGAGCTGCGGGCGTCATCGACAGTCGGGCGGTGGCGGCCTGTCTTGTAGTCAACGACGACTAGGTCGCCCGGTCCCTGGCCGGGCTGCCTCCGGTCGTCCAGCCGGTCGATCCGGCCGGATACCGCGACCTGATCAGTCCGGGTGGCCACCGTTCGCTCGACGCCAGCTGGCTCAGCCGCAGGGTCCAGATCCGCCACGTAGTCCTCGACTAGCTGGCGGCACCGCCGCCGGTGGGCGTCCGACTGCGAGGCATCAGCGAAGCCGTCAGACAGCCAGCCGCCGTCGAGTAGACCGCCCGCAGCGTCCACGGTCCTCTCCCGCCGCGGCAGCCGCCACCACCCGGCCAGGGCATTGTGCACGCTTGCCCCAAGGCTGTTGTGGGCCCACGGCGGCCCCTTTGGCGGCGCCGGGCGGTCCAGATAGCTCATCTTGTACCGGCGAGGGCAATCCAGCCACGTGCTCAGCCTCGTAGGCGTGCAGGGGTAAAGCCGTCGCGGCATCCCCTCGAAACCGAGCTGTTCCATCTATCCATCCTCACCGGTCCGCGGAGCCAGCGCGCCCGGCGCGCGAGCAGCGAGGCTGGCTGCTATTCGCTATCTTCGTTGGCGGCACTGACAATCTGGTCCTGACCGGCCGACACCCAGCCGTTGAATCGCTTCTCCACCTCCGCAACGCTGATTTCGCCGCCGTGGCCGGGCAGCAGCCGAGTCCCCGGCGGAAGCGTCAGCACCTGAGCGCCGATCGCGTCGAGCTGGCGGCCCCAGTTAGGGAAGCCGTTCTCGTGAGGGACGGGGCCGTTCTCGCCCACTACGTCTCCGGCGAATGCCGCCTCGAGCTCCTCGGAATACAGCAGGACCGATCCCCGGCTGTGGCCCGGCGCATGCACCACCTCGAGCGTGATGTCGGCGATCTCGAACCTGCCGCCGTCCTCCATCTCGATCTCGGGCTCCTCGTCGTGCAACTCGCGCCAGGCCTGGCGGTCAGCCGGGTGGAGTGCAACGGGAGCCTCGTCCCGCTCGGCGACCGCGAGGGCGGCTGCCGCATGCCCGGAATGGCCGTGCGTGCAGATGACCGCGACGATCTCCCGCTCACCGACGGCCTCGAGCACGGCCGCTGCATCGTCGCCCGGGTCGATCACGATGACCTCGTCTTCGTCCCCGACAATCCAGGTGTTAGCGGTGCCCTTCACTGTGTCAATCCGAGCGTCCTGACTGCTCATCAATACCGCTGCCTTCCATCGGTTACAGCCGCCCCGGCGGCCTGGACGTGCCTTAGCCAGCTCCGCAGAACGATAGTCCGCGTGCCCGCCCGGCAGGCTCACCTACCGGTTACTGGCCTGGTGCCGGTCGCCTGGCCGACGAGCGCCTCGTACCCGCCCTCCGGCGCGATCTCCGTGCCGATCCGGAAGCCCGTCAGCGAGCCGTGGTCGTCACTGCCGCCCGAGGGCGCGAGTCCCAGGGAGTGCGCGAGTTCGCCCAGCAACTGCCGTTCCCGGTGGTCTTGCTGGGGATGGTTGATCTCGACGCCGGTCAGGCCGACGGCAGCAAGGTCAGATATGACCTGATCGGGGATCTGCCAGCCGCGCTCAGCGCCACGCGGGTGGGCCAGCACAGTAACTCCGCCGGCCGCATGGACCAGCCGGATGGCCTTGACCGGGTCGAGTGCGTACCGCGCGACGTGAGCCGGGCCGCCGGGTCCGATCCAATTCGCCGTGAACGCCTCGTCGATGCTCGACACGACGCCGACGTCGACCATCGCGCGCGCGATGTGCGGCCTGCCTACCACGCCACCGCCTGCGATCTCGCTCACCTGCTCCCAGGTCACTGGCACGCCGAGCGCGGCCAGCTTGTCGACCATGGCGCGAGCCCGGTACAGCCTGCTCTCCCGGATCTCCGCCAGCTCGCCGGCTAGGTCGTCGTTCTCCGGGTCGAACAAGTACGCCAGCATGTGGACGCTGTGGCCCTCCATCCGACAGGAAATCTCGGTGCCCGGCAGCAGTGTCAGACCAGGCGGCAGCGCGCCGGCCGCCTCGCGCTGACCGGCGATCGTGTCGTGATCGGTGAGCGCGATGACATCGAGGCCAGCTTCGGCGGCGCGGCGGATGACCACCGCTGGCGGCTCGGTGCCGTCAGAAACGCTGCTGTGAGTGTGCAGGTCGGCGCGCACCCTGCGACACTAGCCCGGAAGCTGCGGCGAGCGGGCGCCGAACGGGAGGTCCAGTTCCTGGCCGGGGTCCCGCAGGTCGCGAAGCTTCATCGGCTCCAGCATCAGGAGTCCAGCGGTTTCCGGCCACAGCACGACCCAGAGCCAGGTACCGCTGACTTCGCCGGCGAAGGCGGCTCTGCCAGGGGTCTGCACATTCCAGAGCGGGAACTCGTGATTCGCGAACTCCACCTCTGCGGCAGGCGGCCCAGTAGTGAACTGAGTGCCAGGGTCCCGGCCCCCGAGACCAGCGAACCTGGCGCCGAGGCCGATGCCCGGTTCTTCCGAGATGAGCATCATCTCGGCCGGGCCGCCGACCGGGTTCGGCCCGGAAAGAGCCACCGAGCAGCCTCGGGTGCCAGTGCGCTCGTCGCCGACGACAGCGAATCCGGTAACGAGCCAACCAAGTGGCAGCGGCCACGGCACCCATACCGGCACGTGTGCGCCGCGCAGGGCACCCTCCAGACCCTCCGGGGACGGGCTGAGCGACGAACGCAGCGGGTGCACTTCGCCGTGCTGCTCACAGTGGTAGGCGCTGGACCAAATGCTCGGTTCGCGCACTTCGCTGTCGCAGCGCGGGCAAGTGAGTGCGGGTCTCATCTCACACAGCGTTATCCCCCGAATCGCCTGCGTCAAATGCCTGCGTCCAGGTAATCTCCCTGCCCGGACATAATGGACGAGTGGCAGAGTCCTGCGGCCATGCGCCCGAACCCAGCGCGTCCGCCCGGGTGCAATGCATCGGAGCCGTGATCTCCGATGAAGCCGGGCGACTGCTGCTGATCTTGCGCGGCCACGATCCGGGCAAGGGCCTGTGGTCGATTCCGGGCGGCAGGATTGAGCTCGGTGAGACTGATGAGCAGGCTGTCGTCAGGGAGGTCCGCGAGGAGACCGGACTCACCGTGACCTGCGGCCGGCTGCTTGGTGCCGCCGAGCTGCCGGGCGCAGACGGGGTCGTCATCGAGGTCAGGGACTACCTCGCGGCGTTGGCGCCGGGCACGGCCCCTGCAGCTGCGAAGGCGGGCGACGATGCCGCCGCCGTGCGCTGGGTGAGCGACGCAGACGCCGACGCGATGGAAGCCCGCGGCGAACTTACCGCGGGGCTACTAGCCGCCTTGCGATCCTGGACCTGATGGCAGCAGCCAGCTCAGCCCACGCCGATCGCTGACAAGACCGCGGCCCGTGCGGCGATGGCAGAGCCCCGGGCCCCGGCCATATCTAGATCGGGCACCAGGGCAATCGCCGACGCCCGGGCTTGCTCTTCGCGCAGCAGCGTGTGCGCGTGTACTCGAGCCAGGAACCAATCTCGGAACTCCGGCTTCGCCTCCACTACGCCGCCGCCGAGCAGGTAGACATGGGGGTCAGTGAAGTTCGCTGCAATCGTGAAGAGCCTGCCGATTGCCGTCGCCTGCTGTTCGAAGATCTCCAGGGCAAGCGGATCGCCCTTCTCGCCGAATTCGCGTACGCGCTTAGCGGCGATGCTGAGTGGCTCGGCAGCCAGTTCATGACCAGGAAACTGAGTCAGCCAGTACGGCAGCAGGCTTTTCTCGATGGCGGTAAGCGACGCGACGCTCTCAGCGTCGCCCGGCAGCCCGCAGTTGCAGGTCGGCATCGGCTGGCCGGGTGCGAGCAGCCCGTCCATAGGCAGCCAGATATGGCCGAGCTCACCAGCCATCCCGGCGGCTCCGCGGATGACCTGCCCTGCTTCAACGACGCCGCCGCCAAGGCCAGTACCCACGATCACCGACACCGACGAGCGCAGCGCGGCGAGTTCGGGCCCGAAATGCTCGTGATGGGCGTACAACGCGGCCGCGTTCGCGTCGTTGTTGAACACCACCGGAAGCCCGAGCCGGACCTCAAGCGCGTGCCGGACGTCGAAACCGCGCCATTCTGCCGCGGCGAAGTTGGTCGCCCCCTTGGAACAGATAACGCCCTCGGCCGTTACCGGCCCAGGTGTGTCGAGCCCTACGGCTCGAACCGCGTCGCGCGTGATCCCGGTCCGTTCCAGAACATCGGCCAGCGAGCGGGCGAGTGCCTCGATCGCCTTGTCCGGACCCTCGCGCACACGGCTTGGCGATTCGGCCATCTCGGAGACGAGAAAGCGCCCGGCCGAGTCAAGCACAGTTGCGTTGACCGTCGTTCCGCCACTGTCAAGTCCGGCCACGACCCACCGGCTCGAATCCAGCATCAGCTCGCCTCCTGCCGCGTCCGCCACGACCTAGCTTGTCAGCTTTGGCCACCAAGTTGCCACCGTGCGGGTCCGACGGTACGTTCCGCGGTGACGACGTGAGCCTTCGACAACCTCGGTCCGCACCCCGGAGCGATCAGCCAGATCGCCCGGTCCGGTACTACTCGGGCGGCTCGAACCGACTAGTCCTGGCCAGTCCGGCCGCGCGCCCCCGGACCGCCACGACCAGGGCTAGCTTTCTTGAGGCCTCATCGATCATTTCGCCGTCTAGCATCGCCGCTCCGCGATGCAGCACCGTCGTGTAGTACTCGTAGGCCTCGATCAGCAGCTCAGCCCGGTCATAGTCGGCCTGCGACGGGGAGAACTCAGCATTCACCGCGTCGACCTGGCCCGGATGCAGCACCCACTTGCCGTCGAAGCCAATCGCCGCCGCGCTCGCCGCGCTGGCGGTCAGCCCTGCAACGTCCCTGATCGCGGCGAACGGCCCGTCGACTGCCTGCAGTCCGTGCGCTCTGGCAGCTACCAGGATCCGCAGGTGCGCGTAGTGGAACGCATCGCCCGCGGTGTAGCCAGCGGGCTGGGCGCCAACCGTCAGTGACTTCATGCCCAGGCTGGCCATGAAGTCAGCCGGGCCGAATACCAGCGCCTCAAGCCGCGGTGAGGCGGCCGCGATCGCGTCGGCAGCAACCAGGCCCGCAGCGTCCTCGATCTGGGCTTCGATGGCAATCCTGCCCGCCGCCAGTCCGGTGGCCTGCTCGATCTGGCTCAGTAGCAGGTCCAGCCAGCCCACGTCCAGCGGGCTCGTTACCTTGGGCAGCACGATGGCGTCGAGCCGTTCACCGGCCTGCTCGACGATGTCGACAACGTCGCGGTAGGCCCAGCCGGTCCGCACGTCGTTCACCCGAACCGCTCTTATCTTGCTGCCCCAGCCACCGTCGCGGAGCGCCTGCACGACCGCCGCGCGGCTCCGCTCTTTTTCCGCGGCCGCGACGGCGTCCTCAAGGTCGAGGAAAACCTCGTCGACCGCCAGCTCGCGGGCCTTGGCCGCGAATCTAGGGTTGCTGGCAGGCACCGCAAGCGTTGTCCGCCTGGGCCGGTATGCGCGAGCCGTCACGCCGCCCGAGCATAATTGCTGCACCCTGCCGCTACCTACACCAACTCAGGTACCTGCACCACGACTCAGGCGAGCGGCGGGGCCGGGAAGCCGGACGGTCCGGGTGAGCGGCTTTGCTGGCTAGGCATGGGCCTGGCTCGGCACGGGTCAGCGGGGCCTACGATGGGGCCATGTCCACAGACTCAGCGCCAGCGGCTCCGGGTGTTGTCCTACCGAGCCCGGAGCAAGTGGCACAGGCGCTTTCTACCGTCAACGACCCCGAGATCCACCGCCCGATCACCGACCTGGGCATGGTGAAGAGCATCGAGGTCACGCCCGGGGGCGTAGTACTCGTCGGCGTCTGGCTGACCGTCTCGGGTTGTCCGCTGCGGGACACCATCACCAGGGAAGTGACCGCCGCGGTTGGCAAGCTGGGCGGTGTCACGGCGGTCCGGGTCGAGCTGGACGTGATGAGTGAGGAGCAGCGGCGCGAGCTGCAGACCAAGCTCCGCGGCGGCCAGCCGGAGAAGGAGATCCCGTTTGCCAAGCCTGGCTCGCTGACCAAGGTCTACGCGATCGCTAGCGGAAAGGGCGGTGTCGGCAAGTCCTCCGTCACCGTCAACCTGGCGGTAGCGCTGGCGGCGCTCGGTCATAAGGTCGGTCTGCTTGATGCGGACATTTACGGACATTCAGTGCCGCGCATGCTGGGCGTCACGGACCGCCCGACTCAGGTTGAGCAGATGATCATGCCGCCGACCGCCCACGGTGTCCGGACCATCTCCAGCGGCATGCTGAAGAAGGGTAACGAGCCGCTGCCGCTGCGCGGTCCGATCCTGCACCGGCTGCTGCAGCAGTTCCTGGCCGATGTATTCTGGGGCGATCTAGACATTTTGCTGCTCGACTTGCCGCCGGGTACCGGGGACGTTGCGATCTCGGCGGCACACCTTGTACCTGGCAGCGAGCTACTCGTGGTGACGACGCCCCAGCTGGCCTCGGCTGAGGTCGCTGAACGGGCCGGCTCGCTGGCCGTCCACCTGCATCAGCGCGTGGTTGGCGTGATCGAGAACATGTCCTACCTGCCTTGCCCGCATTGCGGCGAGCGCGTGGATATCTTCGGCACGGGCGGCGGCGCAGCCGTGGCCGACACGCTGACCAGGCTTACCGGATCTCCCGTGCCGCTACTTGGCGAGGTCCCGATCGAACCGAGACTGCGGGAAGCCGGAGATACCGGCACCCCGCTGGTCCTGTCTGATCCCGACGCGCCGGCATCTCAGCAGCTACGGAAGATCGCCGAGAACCTGGCCGGCCGGTCCAGGAGCCTGGCGGGTCGTCAGCTGGGCCTGTCGCCCGTCTGAGACCCTGGGCGGCCGCCCTGGGCAGCGCTCAGGCGACCTGTGGTCACGTGGCGCCGGGGTGTAGAGCAGCCTCACCCTGCGACGATTGCGCCAGCGAGCACTCCGCTGGCCCAACGGTTGGCTAACGCCGCGGTCAGCTAGCACCCGTGGATCAGGTGGCCTCGTTGTCGTAAGGCGGCCTCTCGCCAGGCAGGAGGCTGATAACAGAAGGCGCCCGGCTCGCCAGCGTGGCGGCGTTACCGTTACTGCCGTTAGTCCCGTTGCCGCCGATGACGACAGGTTCGCCGTTGAGCTCATCGAGCAGGTGCTTGCGGACGAAGTGCTTCGGGTTGATGTCGGCGAGGTCGAACTGGCTAAACTCCGGGCCGAGGTTCTCCTGCAACTCCGACTTAGCGCCCTCGGCCATCTTCCGCAGTTCTCGCAACATCCGGCCAGCCTGGGCAGCAAAGCCGGGCAGCCGCTCCGGGCCGAAGATGATCAGCGCGAGGACCCCGAGCACCAAGAGCTTCGGCAATTCTGAGTCAAACACCGGCCGGCTCCAAAAGTTAGGACCACGCAGGCTGCGGCCCGCCCCCACAGCGTAGCCCGTGACGCGCCATCATCAGAATCCCGTGCAGGCTTGCAACGTCGCACGCGAGCACCAGTGAGGCCAGATCACGGGCGCCAGCCAAGATCAGGAACTGGCCGAGCCAAGGGGTTATCCGAGTAGGCACGAAAGCAAACAAACCCGGCGAATCATAACGAACAGTACGGCCGCTGAACAGGCCGGCTGAAACTTACACCCGGCCGGGAGACATCCGATCAGCGCACGCGGGGCGACGCCATCAGGTGAGATTCGCCCTGAAAGCGCAGGCCGGGGTCGCGAGCGTTCACCTGTTCGTGCGGAACGACGAGTACGTCTACCCTCGGTGTCACCGGCGGTGACGGAGCCTGTGCCTGCGGCTCGCCGCCGGCGATAAACGCAGCAGTGCCAAGGCCAGCCAGGAAAACTACGAGCGATCCGGCCAGGAGATACCGCCCGGCCCGCTGCTCTGATCGCGCGGCTTGGCGGGGGAACGCCCAGCCGCCCGCCGGGGGCGGAGGTGGCCACGCGGTCTCAGCCGCCGGCATGCTGTCCGGCAAGCCGGACTCCCTCAGGCGCATTAGCCGTCCGGTTAGTGCGGCCCCGGCAGCGGCCTCACCCAGGTCATTCATCCTGCGCTTAAGCATCCGGAGCGCGGCGACCTCGTCGCGGCAGGACCCGCATCTGGCCATGTGCAGGAGCACGCGCTCGCGCTCGCTGCCATCGAGCTCACCGTCGATCAGCGCGGATAGCCGCTGGCCGAGGTGCGTCAAGGCTGACCTCCCTGAGCCGCCGGTACTTCTAGTTGCAGCCTTGGCTGGGGCACCGGCGCGCCAAGACGCCGAGGCCGCCGGTGCTCAAGAGCCTGCCTGAGCTGCGCCCGGCCACGGTGAATCCGGCTGCGGACGGTACCAAGCTTCACGCCCAGGGTGTCCGCGATCTCCTCGTACGACAAACCCTCGATGTCGCAGAGGATGACCGCCGCCCGGTACTCGGGCGCAAGGGCCATGAGCGCCGCGTGAATATCTCCGTCGAGATGCCGGTCGTCAAACGCCTGGGCGGGCGTTGGCTCGGAGCCACCAAGTCGCGCCTCAGTTTCGTCAGCCAGGCCCTCGAACCTGATCCGCTGCTTCCGCCGCGCCATATCGAGGAAGAGGTTGGTAGTGATCCGGTGCAGCCACCCCTCGAACGTGCCGGGAATGTAGCTGTCCAGCGAGCGGAACACCCTGACGAACACTTCCTGCGTCAGGTCCTCCGCGTCATGGCTGTTGCCGGTGAGCCGATAGGCAAGCCGGTATACGCGCGCCGAGTGGTCGCGCACCACCGCTTCCCAGGTTGGCGGCGTCCAGCCGGCAGCCTCTGCGGCTTCCTCGGCCGGGTCCGCCTGCTCTACCAAGTCCCTCTGCACCGGTTCACACCCTCCAACGCCTACTCCTACCGAAACCTCCGGCGGGTCGGCGTTGTTCCGTCGATCCGGCCGCTGGCACAGCATCCGCGCGCGCCTAGCCATCCGCTACCGCGATAGCGGCGCCGAAAGCAGATATTTCCCGCCCCCGGCAAGTCAACCGCAGCTTGGCGCTTATGCTCCGCCTGCCCTTCGCAGCCGTTAACGCACAAGGCTACCCGGCTGGTTCCCGGACCCACCTGGCCGCCTGCCAGGCCGCGGCCGTGAGGCGGGGCAGGCGGGCAGCCCACGACAACGGGCAGGAGCCGGTGAACAAGGGCCAGGCGAGCCAACTGCGGCCCGCCGCGGCCGCCTGACGGGAACGTTTGCAGGTTCCGCTGCCGGTGTCCTCCTGAGCGACCGGTCCAAAGGTCGTTCAGTTGCCTGTCCGCTGACGTCGTGTTCCTGCGCGCCATTGCACGCTGGTCAGGAACGGCGCGAAGAGGTCCTCCTCGACACTGATGATGACGCTGGCCAGCTCCTCGGCAGCGGGGTCACGGTCGTCGAAGTGGACAAAGGGCAGCTCGGTGAGGATAGCGATCGGGGTCTGCTCGGCTCCTTCGCCCATCTCCAGCACGGCCGCCGCGGCGAGGCCGCCGGCCACATCCGCCCGGGACACGGTGAACGGCCGGCCGAACAAGTCCGGCCGGCCGACGTAGTCGTTGACCGCCCGGAAGCCGCTGTAGGCCAGCATGATCCCGTTGGTGCCACGGCGAAGAGGGTGACAGGTGCTGTCAGTGATGATGACGCCGGCCTGGCTCAGCCCAAACCTCTGTTTGGCCCAGGCCCGGACCTGGTTGGCGGTGGCCTGGGCGTCCTTCGGCCACAAGACGTACCGCCCGTCACCATTGGACTCGTCGACGCCGGCCATCGGGATGAGCGTGTTGTTGGTGATGGTGAAGTGATGGCCGTACTTGCTCAGGCTGGCCGGCAGGTAGAGGTCGGACTCGCGGACGACCAGTTCGTCCTTGCCGACCTGATCGATGCCGATGACGCTGCCCTCACAGAGGGAGACGATCTTGGAAGTGATGGCAAGGACGCTGCCCTCTTCCAGCCCAGCAACCACGCGCTCCAGGAGAGGCAGCAACTCAGTGGATCGGGCGGTTATACGTTCGGTCTTGACGCTGGTCACCTTCACGTCGGGCTCCTCTATCGAAAGTCCGCTCTTCCATAGCCCGAAAATCGAGTCTCGGCTCATCCAAGCTACGGGTCGTCGTCCATGCGTGAATCTCAGTTCGAGTTGACATGCCTACCCGTTGTCATGCGTTTCCGCTGGTCCGGACCTGGCCTCTTGGGTAACATTGCGCGTCATGAGGAGGCGCGTGAACGGGAACGTGAACGCGACGTTCGACAAAT
>Ga0335072_10012974_pt1 | contig 11887 bp, 12 predicted proteins | sample Lox_Sample_21_FD_206725 | JGI IMG/M metagenome (GOLD analysis project Ga0335072, IMG submission 206725) | Soil microbial communities from Loxahatchee National Wildlife Refuge, Florida, United States - Lox_Sample_2.1 | ecosystem: Environmental > Terrestrial > Soil > Wetlands | place: USA...
GGCCGGCTCAGCACCACGCCCGCAGCCGCATCGGGAGAAAAACCGCAGACTCCGGTGGAGGGCGCGAGCCAGGCTTCGACGCCAGCCGCCGAGCCGGCCGCCACGGCGGCGGCAGCATCGGCGACCATCGCCATTGACGATTTCGCCAAGGTGGATCTGCGTGTGGCACAGATCCTTGTGGCCGAGCGAGTTCCCAAGGCGGACAAGCTGTTGCGGCTGGAAGTCGATCTGGGCTACGAAAAGCGGCAGATTCTTGCCGGCATTGCGCAGTACTACGAGCCGGAAAACCTGATTGGGCGCAAGATCGTGATTGTGGCCAACCTGGCTCCGCGCAAGCTGCGCGGGCTCGAGTCGAATGGCATGCTGCTGGCCGCATCTCTGCCCGATGGCGCGCCGGTGCTGGCCGGGTTCCTCGAAGAAGTGCCGCTGGGGGCGAGGCTGAGATAGCGATCGCCATGCTTATCGACTCGCACGCCCACCTTGACAGCCCGCGCTATGCCGACGACCGCGAGGCGATGCTGCGGCGCGCCATGGACGCCGGCGTGGGCGCGGTGCTCGGGATCGGCATCGGCGAGGGCCCTGCGGAAATGCAACAGGCCCGCGACCTGTGCCGCGAGTTCAACGGGCGCCCGGGCATGCCTCAGCTTTACGCGAGCGCGGGCATTTATCCACATATGACGAGCGCAGCGGATGAGGCGGCGCTGGAGAAGCTGGACAGGCTGCTGGCCGAACCGGAAGTGATTGCCTGCGGCGAGATTGGCTTCGACTATTACCACGAAGGTGCATCGCGAGAGACCCAGCGCGAGGGCTTCCTGGCACAGCTCGAGATCGCGGCAGCGCGGAAACGGCCCATCCTGATCCATTGTCGGCCGAAAGAGGGAACGAACAACGCGTGGGACGATCTTCTGCTGGCGTTGGAGCAGCACTGGCGGGCGACGGGGATCGGGGGCGTGATGCACTGCTTCAGCGGCGACGGGGAGCAGGCGCGGCGCTCGCTCGAACTCGGTTTTCTGATTTCGCTCGCGGGAAACCTGACCTACCCCAAGGCCCAGCCGCTGCGCGACGTAGCGGCGAAGCTGCCGCTGGATGGCGTGCTGGTGGAAACCGACGCGCCGTGGCTGGCCCCCTCGCCCAACCGCGGGAAGCGGAACGAGCCCGCGATGGTTGTTGAAACAGCCAAAACACTCGCGGCATTACTGGGCGTTTCGAGCGAGGAAATCGCCCAGGCCACCACGAAAAACTTCCGGCGATTGTTCCGGCTCGCCCCAAACGTGGGAAACTGAAAGAGTTCAAGATCGAACAGCTCGGCGCGAGCGCGGGAACGGGGATTTTCTATGGCGCAAGACAACTCATTCGATATTGTCAGCAAAGTGGACCTTCAGGAAGTGCGCAACGCGATCGACCAGGCGTTGAAGGAAGTCCGGCAGCGCTTTGACCTGAAGGATTCGCACTCCGATATCCATCTCGAAGGCAACGATGCCATTCAACTGGCCTCGTCGGGAGAGTACAAGCTGGAGGCGGTGAAGGAGATTCTGGGACAGAAACTGGTGAAACGCGGCGTCTCGCTGAAGAATCTGACTTATGGGAAGATAGAGCCTGCGGCGGGGCAGAGCGTGCGGCAAAAGATCAGCCTGCAGCAGGGGATCCCGGCAGAGAAGGCAAAGGAGATTGTCCGCCTCGTCAAGGACGCGAAAAAGAAGGCGCAGGTGAGCATCCAGGGTGACGCCGTGAGGGTGGCGAGCAAGGACCGCGATGAATTGCAAACGATCATAGCCTTGCTGCGCGGCTGGAATTGCAGTTCACAAACTACCGCACGAACTAGAATGGGTAAATCCGCCCCTTTCCTTTCGAAGAAACCGCTAAAGAGTCTGGAGACAGGCGTCGGCGGCAAAGGCAACAGGCAAGAACTAAGCAGAATCGGAGGACCTTGAGCACACTGGCGATAGCGACGGCGAGGGAGGTCTTCGATCTGCTGCGCGACGATCTCGTGGCAGTCGAACAGGAGCTGGGCCGCGATGCTGTTTCTCCGGTGGACACGATCACGGAGATCGCCGAGTACCTGCGCGAAGGCGGAGGCAAGCGCATCCGGCCATCTCTGCTGCTGCTCTCGGCTCACCTGCTGGGTTACCGCGGCGACGGAGCCATTCGCCTGGGCGCGGTGGTGGAGCTGGTGCACTCGGCCACGTTGGTGCACGACGACATCATTGACGGCGCAGACACGCGGCGGGGGCGGCCCTCGGCAAATACGACGTGGGGCAATGAAAAGTGCGTGCTGGCCGGCGACTGGCTCTACATGCAGGCGTTTCGCGTGGCACTGGAGGAGCGGAATTTTCGTGTTCTGGACCTCCTGATCGGACTCACGCAGCAGATGGTCGAAGGCGAGCTGCTGCAGATCCAGAAGCTGGGCAAAGCCGTTTCTGAGGCGGAATATTACGACCTCATCTTCCGCAAGACGGCATGCCTGTTCTCGGTTTCGGTGCGCTTGGGCGCGGTGCTGGCGGGAGCGACCGAGAGCGAGGAGCAGAGCCTGGGCGCGTACGGACGAGCGGTGGGGTTAGCCTTCCAGATCGTCGACGACGTGCTGGACCTGACGGCAACCGAAGAAGTGCTGGGCAAGCCCGTGGCCAGCGACTTACGCGAAGGCAAAGCGACGCTGGCGGCGATTCATTCGTTTGAGCACGGAACGGCCGCAGACAGGCGCACGATCCAGTGCGTGCTGGACGACCGCAGCTTTGAGAAGGTGCACCGTGAGCAGATCCAGCAGATCCTGGTACGCAACGGCTCGGTGGAATACGCGATGGCAGCCGCCGACCGCTATGCCGAGCAGGGCCGCCAGGCACTGGCCGAACTCCCGGATTCAGAGTTCAAGCGGGCGCTCCTCTGGGTGCCGGATTTTGTGGTGGCGCGGGAGAAATAGCTTCGGTCAGCTGCGTCGGGAAGTCATCATCGCTTTCAGACCCGCTGCGTATTTCTCCGGCAGGCGCTTCTTTTTGAGCTGCTCGTCGCAGACCACGTGAACGGTCTCCCCTTCGGCAAGGAGCGTTGGCTCGGCGCCGCCGGCGTTCTTGCGCAGGATTCGATAAGCGAACTTGATGACCGAATGCCGCAGCAGGACTGGGCGCGTCTCGATGAGGATCTCGTCGTCATAGCGCGCAGGCGCCCGGTAGCGGCAACTGGCCTCGACCACGGGCAGAATGCAGCGGTCTTCCACTTCCATCTGGCTGTAGGCAAGGCCCAGCGAGCGCAACAGCTCGACCCGGCCGATCTCGAACCAGACCAGATAGTTGGCGTAGTAAACGATGCCCATCTGGTCGGTTTCGGCGTAGCGCACCCGAATGGGTGTGTTGACGTGCATGATGCTCCCCGGATGGTTTCAAGGCGAAGATCTCTGCCACTGCGGTCCAGCATTCGACTCGGTCGCCGGGGCGACTTGAATCCGGATGACAAGCGCGGAGGAGCAGGCTTCGAACCCGGCTCAGTGCATGCGCAATTTGCTGATGTCGTTGAAGATGATGAACGCGGCAAAGGCGACCAGCATCACAAACGCGGCCTGATAAATGCGTTCCTTCACAAGGATGTTGATGTCGCGGCGCATGGTGCTTTCGATGAGCAGCATCAGAATCAGGCCGCCATCGAGGATCGGGAACGGAAGCAGGTTGAGGATGCCGAGATTGAGACTGATGGCCGCGCCAAGCCCGAATTTGGGCAGGTAGCCGTTCATCTCCGCGGCCTGCCCCGCCATGCGCGCAATACCTACGGGGCCGGAAAGCTGCGTGATGGAGACTTTGTGCGTGAGGATGCGGCCCAAAGCGTCGAGAATCACCGTGGAGTTCTCGATGCAGAAGCTCTCCGATTTGTCGACGGCAGTCAGAAAAGGAAGCGGCTCATGATGCATGGGAATATCGTTGGGGCGGGCTGGCGCGAATCCCAGTCGCCACTCTGAAGCTTGCACCGTCGGCTGCACGACGATCGGCAGAGTCGAAGAGCCGCGCCGCACAGTAAGCGTGACCGGCCGTCCCTTGCCGGCCTGGAGATAAGCGAGCAGCGGTTCGACGGTATGGAACCTCTGGCCATCGACGGCCAGGATCTGGTCACCGCTCTTGAGGCCGGCCGCTTCGGCCGGAGTGCCGGGCATCACCGTATCGACCGTAATGGGAGCGTCGATGTAGTGAAGATAGATTCCTGCCTTGGTCAGATCGAAGTCGCTGCCGCGAACGGGAGCAGGCAGCTGGATCCATGTGTCGACGGGTTTTCCCTGGCGTTGGACGGTGATGGGGACGGTCTGGCCCATTTTGCGGTTGGCGCGAATCTCAAGCTGGTCCCAACTGGGATCGGCCACGCCGTCGAACGAGGTGATGGTATCGCCCGGCGCGAGCCCCGCAGAAGCCGCAGGCGAACCTTCGTCCACCCATTCGATCGAAATGGTTTTGAACGACGGGACCTCGTTGATCCAGTTGTAATAGACCGTCATAGCGACAAAGGCCAGAACGAAATTAGCAAGCGGGCCTGCGAGTCCGATGAGCATGCGCTGCCAGCGGGGATGAGCAGTGAAGGAGCCGGGGTCGGCGATCAACGCCGGATTGCTGTCCTCCTGGGCGCCAGCCACACCGGCATCGGGCGTTTCGCCCGTCATCTTCACATAACCGCCAAGTGGAAGGGCGCAGATTTTATAGTCGGTGTCGCCGTACTTGATTCCGAACAGGCGTGGTCCGAAGCCGACAGAGAATGCTTCGACGCGGACGCCGCACAGCTTGGCCACGGCAAAGTGTCCAAACTCATGGACAACGACCATGATGCCGAGGAGGACGACGAAGGCGACAGCAGAAATTAAGAACTCGTGCATAGATTCGGAGTGTAATTCCTTCAGCCGGCAAAGCTCACGTTATGAACTGGAGCCGATTCCGGCAGCTGCGACCACCTCATAAGCCGTTTCACGGGCAACCCGGTCCGCGGCGAGCACCTGCGCAATGGTTGTCGGGTGCGCCTGGGGTGTGGAAGCCAGCACTTTTTCAATTGTACGCGGGATTCCGGTAAACGGAATCCGGCGGTCGAGAAAAGCCCCCACGGCGACCTCGTCGGCGGCATTCAAGGCGATGGGATGCGTTCCGCCGGCCTGGGCGGCCTCGTAGGCCAGGCGCAGGCAGGGAAATCGGACGAAATCCGGTTCCTCAAATTCGAGATGACGCAGCGAAGCCAAGTCGAATGTGAGCGAAGAGGCAGGACGCTCGGGATACGCCAGCGCATAGAGGATCGGCAAGCGCATGTCGGTCACCGAGATCTGCGCGAGAATCGAACCGTCGATGAATTCGACCAGCGAATGCACGGTCGATTGGGGGTGGACCGTGACACGAACCTGCGAAGGTGCGACGTCGAAAAGCCGGCAGGCCTCAATGATTTCGAGGCCCTTGTTGAGCATGGTCGCCGAGTCGATGGTGATGCGGCGGCCCATGACCCAGGTGGGGTGTTTCAGCGCCTGCTCAGGTGTGATGGAATCGAACTGCTGAAGCGCCAGCCGGCGGAACGGGCCGCCGGAAGCAGTAAGCTCGCTATCGATGGGCAGGATAGGGACGTTGCGTTCGCGCGCGGCGCGAGTCAGGATTTCGCCAGCAGCGACCATGCACTCCTTGTTGGCCAGACCCACCGGTTTGCCGGCGAGGATTGCAGCGTGAGTGGCTTCGAGGCCAGCGACTCCGACGATGGCGGAGACGACGAAATCGGCATCGCAATGCGTGGCACAGGCGATGGTGCCTTCCGTGCCGTATGCAACTTGTACTCCAGGAACGCCGGCCTGGCGGAGGCGCGCGGCGAGCAGGCCGGCAAGCTGCTCCGTGGCCAGGGAGACGATCTGCGGACGCCAGCGGACAGCTTGCTCAAATGCGGTGTCGAGGTTGTGGCCGGCAGCGAGAGAGGCCACGGCGAATCGCTGGGGAAACTGCTCGACGATGGAGAGGGTGCTTTGGCCGATGGAACCGGTGGAACCGAGGATGGCGAGCCGCTTCAAAGTGATTCCGAGATTCCCCGAAGTGACAGACCTGGGACCAAAGTGCGCCCTGAGACAGTCAGAATCGCTGATGAACAAGTTGAGCGTACCATAGCACCGGAGCGGCAAGCAGGAGGGCGTCGATGCGATCGAGGACGCCGCCATGGCCGGGCAATATCGAACCTGAATCTTTGACGCCGACTGACCGTTTGAGCGCTGACTCGGCCAAATCACCAACCTGGGCCGCGATATTGACGACTACCGCCAATGCAATCCAATACCAGGCGTCGCCATTGTAGGAGAGCTTGACGAAGTTCCATTCCGCAAGAGCCCGCGATAGAACCAGAAGACCGCCGGCAATGAGGACGCTGCCGGCCACCGAGGCAAAGGCTCCTTCCCAGGTTTTGTTGGGGCTGAGCGAAGGCGCCATTTTGCGGCGGCCCCAGGCGCGACCGACATAGAGCGCGGCGATGTCTCCGGCCCAGACCACACAGAACAGAAACGTCACCAGAGATGGCCCGTTGCCCTCGGCGTCTTCGCGCAGCGCGGGCAGGGCGGTCAAGGTGAGACCGATGTAGAAGAGACAGAAGACAGAGGCAGAGGCATCGGCCATGACATGGTCCGTGGACGAGCGGAAGACGCAGAAGATGAGGAGGGCGAGAGCCAGGAATCCGAAAACGACGTCTGTCTGGCGCAGTGCCTCCAAGTCGTCGGCGAAAAGCCGCGCGCCGATGAGCAGCAAAACCGCGAGAATGACGGCGAGGCGCGGAGGATTGACGCCGCCTCGAACAGCCAGGCCGAGATACTCCCACGCAGCCAGCATGGCCACGACTGCCGTAGCCAGCGTGAACACCCCGTCCCATCGAGCGGGGAGAAACACCAGCAGCAGAACGATGGGGATGAGGACGAGGGCGGTGAGGACACGCTTCATTCAGGGTTGAGGATACACTGCGACGCCGGAATCCCCCACGTCGCTTGGTTGGCCGATCGCGGCAGCCGCTCCCATCGCGAACGTTAAGAAGCGGTGCTCCGGCGAGCAGGTTTCTCAGAACGGCGATTCCGAATGCGCTTTCGGCGCTCCGGAGCCTGTCCGGTTGACTTCGGAACCGGCTTGCCGGGTTTCGTTACCCCGCGGCGAGGCCAATCTGCTCGGGATCCTCTTCCACTTCGCCAACCCGGTCGCTTAAGCCGCCGTAACGGCGCTCGCGGCGTTGGAAATCGGCGATCGCCTCCAGGAGGTGTATGCCGCGGAAATCCGGCCAGAGGCGGTCGGTGATGTAGATTTCGGAGTAGGCAATTTGCCAAAGCAGATAGTTGGAGATGCGCTTTTCGCCCGAGGTGCGGATGAGCAGGTCGGGATCGGGCATATGCGCGGTGTAGAGATGACGATGGATGTCTTCCTCGGTGATGCGCTCGGCCGCCGCGTGGCGCGTCTTCATCTCCTGGTGGAGGGCGCGGAAGGCGTCGACCAGCTCAGAGCGGGCGCCGTAATTGAGTGCCAGCGTAAGCGTTGTACCGGTATTGTGGACCGTGGCGTCGGCCGCCCAGCGCATCTTGTCCTGCACCTCGGGGGGTAGCTCGTGGGTGCGGCCGATGTAGCGGATACGCACGTTGTTGTCCATCATGCGCTCGAGGTTGCTTTCGAGGTAGCTCTTCAGCAGACGCATGAGGAAGTTCACTTCCGCACGCGGGCGGCGCAGATTATTTTCCAGTGAAAATGCGTAAAGAGTGAGCCAGGGAAGGCCGATACGCGAAGCGGTTTCAGTGACCAGCTGCACGCTGCGCGCGCCCTGCTGGTGCCCGAGAAAGCGTTTGAGCGAGCGGCGGCCGGCCCAGCGGCCATTACCGTCCATGATGATGGCGATGTGCTCGGGCAAGCGATCGGGTTTGAGCGTATCGTATACGGCGCGCTCTTCGGGAGAGAGCTCGTGAATGCGGAGCGTGTCAGTCAGAAACAAAGAAGTCGCCTCTATTGTCGATGCGATCTCCCCCACGGCAGTCAGGGAGCGAGCAATCAGAACGCCGGGACGGCAACGCGCAGCCGGAAGAAAACGCTCGATACAATCTGCTTCCACCCCGAATCGGCAAGAGCTTTTCCCTTGCCAGAGAGCGAGGTGCGGCAAATTCGACCGTAGCACATGCGCCTACGTGCCGCAATCGCACTTCCGTTCCCGCAGTGACATGGCACAACAGGAGCCGCGCCCCGCAAAGTACCTTGGCGCGGCCACCGAAAGACGGGAAGAAGGAGAAGCGAAAAGCGACGCTATGCCGTTCGGCGCCGACCGGTGGCCAAATCGCGGACCTGGCCGTAGATCAACGTTCGATGGAGCAACGAGAGCTGAGGAAGGAGCCCCGCAATCTCGGCCAGCATCGGATCGGCCAGAATGGCGGCAACCTCCTCATCGCGGCGGCTGCGCGCGTCGCGCACAAGGTGGCAAACGCCCACGCCGAGAGCCGTGGCCAATCGTTCGAGCGAGCCCAGGGTTGGAATGGCTTTCCCGTTTTCGATCTTGGAGATGTAGGTGCGCGGAACCTGCATGCGACCGGCGAGCTGACGCTGACTGAGATGGCGCGCGCGGCGAATTTCGCGCACTTGCGTGGCAACCTGGAGGCCTGCCTCGGCCGAAGCCGGAGCGGGTGGAACCGCCACCAGCTGGGGCGCCATAGGCAGACGTTCTTCGATATCAAGAGGGCGCTTGCAACGTCTGCAAAGCGAGTTGCTGGTTCTGTATTGCACCAAGGTGCAGAATTCGCACCGCAGGACTTCGCGTGTATCCACGCTGACAAGGGTGGTCGCCATCGGCTTCGCGCGGAGCGCCAGAGCGGGCTCTCCACGGTGCCTTTTTGCACCGCGATATGTGCTACTTTGTGGGGAATGAACCATAATTGTCAAGTACAATTTGGGGGGCAAACCCAAGATTGACCCATCATACCCCGAAAAACCCAACGATTCGCGAACCAGAAGAGTTATCAGGATGAATTTTTTCTTCTTGACGGAGGAAAAAGATGCAGGAATTCCAAAACGGACCCGAACCATTCGGACGCGAGCAGGCTTGGCGGCTATTGACCGAGTGGACAGAGAGCGAGAACTTGCGCAAGCACGCACTTGCCGTGGAGATTTGCGTGACGGCGTGCGGTGAGGCGGAGGCCGGCCGTTTAGGGCTGAGCGGGGAAGAACGAGCCGCGTTTGTGGAGATGTATACGACGACGGGAGTCCTGCACGACTTTGATTACGAGCGACACCCGACGCCGGAAGAACATCCGTTCGTTGGAGTGCGGGAGTTGGAGCGGCTGGGTTGGCCGCAAGAGGTGCGGACGGCGATCCTGGGCCATGCGCAATACTCCGGCGTGCCGCGCGTCACGCACTTGGACAAATCGCTGTTTGCGTGCGACGAGCTGGCCGGATTCCTGACCGCCTGCGCGCTGGTAAAGCCGACCAGGAGGATTGCGGAAGTCGAAGTTGCGGGTGTCCGCAAGAAGATGAAAGACAAGGCGTTCGCCCGGGGAGTAAACCGGCAGGACGTCATTCAGGGCGCGGCCGAGCTCGGGGTCGACCTGGACGCTCACATCGGCTTCTGTCTGGAAGCGATGAAGAGACGCGCGAACGAACTGGGGTTGTGAAGCGCGCCCAGATTCCCACTGAATTGTGAAACATACGGAGGCCGTGCAGGCCCAAGCCCGCGCCGCGAGCTCTTGTGCGTTCCTAATTGGAACCCAAACCAATCCCAGAAGCGCTTGCCACGCCAATTGGTAACCAAAGTGTGATTACTATCCGCGAAAGTTGAAGGTACCTGTGGGGGAGTGCCTGCCATACTAATGCTTCTTCCGTTGTAGAAAGCGGGGAGCATGAGCGAGCTGATCGCGGCGTTATCAAACGGAAAAGGGCGCTCGACGATGGCGGAGGTCTGTGAAGAAACGACTGTACTTCTGCTCGATGACATGCGCGCGAAAGAGCGCCGCAGCAAGCTGTTCCGGGGGATGGTCAATTCCTGGCCGATCGCTGCCGGCATGGTGCTCGGACTCTGTGCGCCGCTGATGAGCGACATTCTGACAGCCTTCAAACCGTGGGGAATGTGGATTGTGTTTCCTTTCGTGGAGCTGCTAAGCCGGCCGGAGCTGCACATGGGCGCGCAGTTCCAACAGGCCGCGCCACAGGCCATGCTGTTTCTCCAGTTCCCGCTGGAGGGGCTGCTGGCCAAGAAGTTCCTTCGCGGCCGGGTGACGGTGAGCGGCGTCGCCCTCCAGGTGTTCTTCTACCACCTGCTCGGCGCCACCCAGCTCTGGCTGGTATGGAGAGCGCTGGGAGACGGTGGAGCGCTGCGATAAGCCGGACGAATGGGTGCACCCGCGCCTTGCGCGGGCCTCGGGCAGACGCTGGCTGACGCCGCCCTGCATCGAAACTCACAGTTCGCGGTCCGCGTTCGGGAATTCCGAACAAAACCTGCTATTGTGATCTTCGTTCGAGGAGCGCTCCATGTCCCGCTTCAATCAACTGCTCATTCGCTCGGAAAATGGCGTTCAGACCATCACTCTGAACCGGCCCGAAAAACGCAATGCCCTGAATCCGGCACTGATTGAAGAATTGACAATGGCTCTTTACGATGCCGAGAGTTGCGACTGCGGGGTGGTGATTCTGACGGGAGCCGGCTCTGCCTTTTGCGCCGGTCTTGATTTGGAACATCTGCAGACTCTTGAGGCGCATACCTATGAAGAAAACCGCCGCGACTCGGAAAACATGGCGCGTGCGTTGCGGACCCTCTACGATTTTCCCAAGCCGGTAATCGCAGCGGTCAACGGACCTGCCATTGCCGGTGGTATGGGCCTGGCGACCATTCCCGACTTTACGCTCGCGGTGCCGGAGGCAAAGTTTGGCTACACCGAGGTGAAGATTGGATTTATTCCCGCCATCGTTGCTTCGTTCCTGCTGCGCCAGGTCGGCGAAAAGCGCACTCGTGAACTGTTGCTGACCGGGAAGCTGATCAAAGCGCAGGAAGCCTATGCACTGGGCCTCGTTACGCAGGTGGTCGCGGCCGAAGACCTGATGCAGACAGCGCAGGCGCTCGCGCAATGCCTGCTGCAGAACAGCCCGCAGGCAATGACCGCCGTAAAACGGCTACTGGCCAAGCATGCGCGCCATCGGCTGGACGACGAGATCGAAGAAGCCATCATGGCGAACTCCATGCAGCGCTCCACCGAAGATTTCAAAGAAGGCGTGCGGGCGTTCCTGGAGCGACGGAAAGCCGATTGGCCAAGCCAGCACGCCAAGGTCTAATCTGGACCGACCTTCGCCATGGCGTGAACTCCCGCATACTGACGGGCGGATTGAACGGCATCGCGACGGGAGCAAAACCACAACGAGCGGGGCTTGGGCCGATTTGCATTGCGGTGGGGATGCTGTTGCGCCGGTCGGACGGAGAAGATCGATGCTCCTGGCGGCTACTTATACGCTGCGGCGAACGCGTCGGCTTCGCGGTCCAGCACATCCGGAGTCAGCGGCACGGAAGAAATGAGCACGCGATAGCGGAATGTAACTTCGCTTCCTTTTTCGAGCGAGAAATTCAATGGCGGCTGCTTGGGATCGAAAATGCTGCGGCCCAGGGGATTGGCGGCGAACAGTCCGTAGCCGCGGGCGTGCCAGTAAGTCGGATAATCGGGATTCCCAGGATTGTCGAGGATGGCGATCGCGCCCGTGTGGCCCGCGATTTCACCCGTGAGCGAGCACCATCGGCCGCGCGTGCCCCAGGCCGCGGCGCCTTTCGCGCCTTCACTGGTGAAGTAGACGCCGGATGCGCCTTCGCTTGCGGCTGCGACCTTGGTCGTGCGTCCGCTGGCATCGACGAACTCGCCACTTTTCTCGTCGGGCGATTCGAGCCACTTGGCGACGCGAATGCCGAACAGACCTTCCTT
>Ga0335072_10012975_pt1 | contig 11884 bp, 12 predicted proteins | sample Lox_Sample_21_FD_206725 | JGI IMG/M metagenome (GOLD analysis project Ga0335072, IMG submission 206725) | Soil microbial communities from Loxahatchee National Wildlife Refuge, Florida, United States - Lox_Sample_2.1 | ecosystem: Environmental > Terrestrial > Soil > Wetlands | place: USA...
ACTGCGGCGCCTGCGAGCCCGTCTGCCCCGTTGAGGCGATTTACTACGAGGACGACGTGCCCGAGCAGTGGAAGGACTACTACAAGGTCAACGTCGACTTCTTCGAGGAACTTGGCTCCCCGGGCGGCGCCTCCAAGGTCGGCAAGATCGGCAAGGATCACCCGCTGGTCGCGGCGCTGCCGCCGCAGGCCGAGGAAGAGTGACCCTCGCCGCACGACTTCCCGAGTACCCCTGGGACGAGCTGGCGCCGCTGAAGGAGAAGGCCCGCGCGTTCCCAGGGGGCGCGGTCGATCTTTCCATCGGCACCCCGATCGACCCGGTGCCGCGGCTCATCCAGGACGCGCTCGCGGCGGCGGCCAACTCACCCGGCTACCCGCAGACCGCGGGCACCGCCGGGCTGCGGGCGGCCGCTGCCGGATGGCTCGAGCGCTGCCACGGCGTGCGCGTGGACCCGGTATCGGTGCTGCCGGTCATCGGAACCAAGGAGTTCATCGCCTGGCTCCCGGTGGTGCTAGGGCTCGGTCCCGGCGACACGGTGGTCTACCCCTCGCTGGCGTACCCGACGTACGACATCGGCGCGCGCCTGGCCGGCGCGGCGGCCGTGGCGAGCGACACCCCCGCCACCTGGCCGGGCACAGCGCGCCTGCTATGGCTCAACTCGCCGTCCAACCCGACCGGGCGGGTGCTTTCGGACGGAGAGCTGCGGGACGCGGTCGCGTGGGCGCGAGATCGCGGGTGCCTGGTCGCCTCCGATGAGTGCTATATCGACCTCGGCTGGTCCGTCTCCCCTGTCTCGGTGCTGGACCCGTCGGTCCGCGGCGAGTCGCTCGACGGCGTGCTCGCCGTGTTCTCGCTGTCCAAGCGGTCCAACCTGGCCGGTTACCGGGCCGGCTTCGTCACCGGCGACCCCGCGCTGATCTCGCAGCTGCTGCTGGTCCGCAAGCAGGCCGGGATGATCGTGCCCGGGCCGGTGCAGGCGGCGATGACCGCCGCGCTGTCTGACGACAACCACGCGACGGAGCAGAAGGCCCGGTACGGCGCGCGCCGGGAGATCCTGGCCGCGGGGCTGACCGCCGCCGGGTTCCGCATCGACCACTCCGAAGCCGGACTGTACCTGTGGGCGACGCGTCCGGGGCTCGACTCCTGGGCGGCGTGCGAGTTGCTCGCAAGCGAGTGCGGCATCCTCGTCGGGCCAGGCTCGATATACGGGGCCGCGGGCGCCAGCCACATCCGGGTCGCGTTCACCGCGACCGATGAGCGGGTCGCCGCCGCCGGCGAACGGCTGCGCGCACTGGCCTCTTAACCCCGGGCGACGGTATCGAACCCGATCCAACTTTGTTTTACATAGCCCTTCCCTCAGGACAGAATCAGAGTGCGAACAACGGCGTCCGCACCGGATCGAGGCCGCACCAAATCAGGGCTAAGGAGCTATCGGCATGAAGCGTTCACTCGCCGCCAAGGTCAGCGCGATCGCGGCAGGCGGCGCGATGGCGGCGGTCACCGCGCTCTCCGTGGGCTTCGCGGTCGCCACCCCCGCGGTGGCCAGTGTCGCCGCGGCCCCGGCCGCCGCGAGTGCCGCGAATCCTGACGGGCTGATCGCGGCCCTGTAATCGCGGTACTGGTAGTTTCAGGGCCAGTAATCCGCGGATTTGAAAGCGGCGCCTAATCCGTCGGACGGCAGCAAGCGGCGGAAAGAGGCACATGGAATCGCTGAAGGATCGGGTCGCTATCGTCACCGGCGCCAGCCGGGGCATTGGCCTGGGAATTGCCGCGGAGCTCGTGCGGCACGGCGCCCGGGTATGTATCACCGCCCGCGGCGGTGACGCGCTGGCCGCGGCCGTGGCCGGGCTCGGCGGACCGGACGTGGCCATCGCGGTGCCCGGCAAGGCCGATAACCCCGAGCACCAGGCGGAAGCCGTTACCCGGACGATCGAGGCGTTCGGCAGCGTGGACATGCTCGTCAACAACGCCGGCATCAACCCGGTCTACGGCCCGGTCGCCGACATCGATCCGGCGGCGGCCGCCAAGATCCTCGGGGTCAACGTCCTGGCCCCGCTCGCCTGGACGCGGCTGGCGAGAGACGCGTGGATGGGCGAGCATGGCGGCTCGATCGTGAACGTCTCCTCGGTTGCCGGCCTGCGCGCCAGCCCGGGGATCGGCATGTACGGGATCAGCAAGGCGGCGCTGATCCGGCTGACCACGGAGCTCGCCGTCGAGCTCGGCCCCCGCATCCGGGTCAACGCGATAGCGCCGGCCGTGGTGAAGACGAAGTTCGCCACTGTCCTTTACGAGGGCCGGGAGGAGCAGGTGTCGGCCGCCTACCCGCTCAAGCGTCTCGGGGTGCCCGAGGACACCGCCGGCGCGGTCGCGTTCCTGCTGTCGGACGCCGCCAGCTGGATCACCGGCCAGACCCTGGTAGTGGACGGCGGGCGGACCCTGACCGGCGGGCTGTAGACTCCCCCGGCTTTACGACCACACCGCACTGCCCGGCCCGGGCGCCACAGTATTCGCGAAGGTGGTCAGTTCCCCGGCGATCGTCGCGGCGGCGTCTTGCTTCTCCCGGGCGGTGGGCAGCAGCCTGACCTGCTGGCCGGAGTCCAGGACGGCGTAGACAGCGTGCCGGTAGGCCCTCGAATTCGAGGTCTTCACGGTGAAAGACGTGACCGAGGACAAGGGGATGGTCATGGTCCGCATACCGGTCCACCCCATTACCCGGCAGACCAGGCTCTCGCGAGTGACGATCAGCCGGTCGCTGATCACACTCCTGACATGCACGAAACCCACGTACGCCAGTCCGGCCGCGCCGCAAAGCACGAGGACCGAGCGGCCCACCGGAGGACCGGCCGAGCCAATGGAGGCCGGGTCAGCGAGGATGATGACGCCAGCCACGATCAGGAACGCGCCGCCCAGCAGGCATACCAGGCTGACCACGCTGTCCCCCAGGCGCCGGCCGGCCGAGCTCCGGATCTCCACCGGCACATAGTCGCACATTCCCGGCAATGACAGCCCGACACGGGCAGTAATAAAGCGGGCACGCGGCAGACTTTTCAAGTAGTATGAAAGTCATGACGGTAGCTGCTGAAGTGAACCTGAGCGACCTGCTCAACAAGCCCAAGGCGACGCTGGCGCTGCTGGACACCAACCGCCGCCTGGTACTGCGCCGGCGTGACGCCGAGGACCTGGTCCTCACCACCGCGGAGCGGGCGGCCGCGGACACCGCCGTGGTCCGCGACACCACCCGGCTGTTCGCCGAGATGATGCGGACCGAGCCGATGGTCATGGCCCTGGCCGTCCAGGTCCTGCCCGCGATCTTCCCCTGGGTCCGCCACCTGCCCGACGAGGCCAAGGAGCAGTTCGCCGGGGAATGGCTCGCCACGCTGACCGCCGCCGCGGAGATGAACAACAACGCCGCCGTTGAGGGAACGGTGGCATCCTGGCGATCCACGGCGGAGATATACGCCGACCCCGAGCTGTACGCCATCCTGACCAGAGACCACGACAAGGGCGACTATGGTCCAGTGCCACCGCCCGAGGTGCCTGAGTGAGTCCCAAGCGGGGCGATCCGGTGGCGGCGCCACCAGGCCCCGGTGAGTGGCAGATCCGCTTCCACACAAATGACGCGGTTAAGGGCTGGGAGGAATTGTGCCGCCAGGCGCCAGGCAACACGCTCGCGGCCTGGACCACGATGCGGCGCAACCCGGCCCCGCCCATGAACTCGCCCCGTCATCACCGCCTCTCTTTTGAGCTGGCGACAGGCTTGGTCAAAGGCCGCGTCCTTAATCGCTGGCAGATCGAGGTGACCGGCGGGGGCCGGATCTGGTACCTCGTGGACCCGGACACCACCACGGTCTGGATGGACTACGCAGCCCCCGGCCACCCGAAGGCGACCGACTAGCTAAGGCCCGTGTGCGCCGGCGGGTGACTGCCGTACGCTCACTGTGCGGGTCGGGGTAACCGGCGGCGGAGATGCGAGGTCATGTCTGCGGATGGCTCAGCGAGCGGGCCAGTCAGACGGCCGCGGCTTGCCCAGCGGCGTAAGGCGCTGGGCCTGACCCAGGAAGCCCTGGCCGCGCTGCTGGCGGTGGAGCGGACCACGGTGATCCGCTGGGAGCGCGGCGAGACCGAGCCGCTCCCCTGGCTGCGGCCGAAACTGGCCAGCGCGTTGCGCGTGTCGCCGGGCCGGCTCGAGGAGCTGCTAGCCGGAGACGGCGGCGCCGCCACGGCCACTGCGCCGCGGCAGCTGCCGGCCATGGTGGCGCATTTCACCGGCCGCGCGGCGGAACTGCGCACGCTGACCGCGATCCTCGATGACACGGGCGCACCGGGGACGATCGTCATCAGCGCGATCGGCGGCACCGCTGGAGTCGGCAAGACCACGCTGGCCTTGCACTGGGCGCACCAGGCCGCCCGCCGGTTCCCCGACGGGCAGCTGTACGTGAACCTGCGCGGCTACGATCCGGACCGGCCGATGCCGGCCACCGACGCGCTGGCCGGGTTCCTGCGCGCGCTCGGCGTGTCCGGCCCGGACATCCCGGCGGAGGAAGCCGAGCGTGCCGCCCGGTACCGGAGCCTGCTAGCGGGCAGGCGGGTGCTGGTGGTGCTCGACAACGCCGGGTCGGTGGAGCAGGTGGAGCCGCTGCTGCCCGGCTCTGAGACGTGTGCCGTGGTCGTGACCAGCCGCGACTCCCTTCCGGGGCTGCTCGTCCGGTACGGCGCGGCCCGTCTCGACCTGGACCTGCTGCCGTTGGCCGACGCGATCGCACTGCTCCGGGAGCTGATCGGCAAGCGGGCGGCCGCCGACCCGGACGCGGTCGCGGCACTCGCCAGCGGGTGCGGCCGGCTGCCGCTGGCGCTGCGGGTAGCCGCCGAACTCGCCGCCGCCCGCCCCGGCTTTCCGCTAACTGACCTGGCCGCCGAACTCGCCGACGAGCAACAGCGGCTGGACGTGCTCGACACCGGCGGCGACCCGCGCACCGCGGTCCGGGCCGTGTTCGCCTGGTCTTACCAGCGGCTCGACCCCGGCACCGCCCGGGCGTTCCGGCTGGCCGGCCTGCACCCCGGCGCCGACTTCGAGCCGTACGCGATCGCCGCTCTCTCCGGCAGCAGCCTCGCGGAGGCGAGGCGAGCGCTGGACGCGCTGGCCCTCGCACACCTCATCCAGCCCGCGGCGAACGGCCGGTACGGCATGCACGACCTGCTGCGCGGGTATGCCCGCGAGCTCGCGGGCAGCCAGGACGGTGACGACGAGGAGAACGCGGCGCTGACGAGACTGTTCGACCACTACCGCTACGCCGCCGCCACCGCGATGGAGATCCTGTATCCGGCCGGGCGTGAGCGCCGGCCGCACGTGCCCGCGCCCGTCACGCCCGGGCCGCCGCTCGCCGACGGCGCGGCGGCCCGGGCGTGGCTGGACGCCGAACGAGGAACGCTGGTGGCGATCACGGTGCACACGGCCGGGCACGGCTGGCCCGCGCACGCCATCGCGCTGGCCACTATCTCGTGGGAGTACCTCGACACTGGCAGCCACTACCCCGAAGCGGCCGTGATCCATGAGCACGCCCGCCGCGCCGCCTTCGAGTCCGGTGACCGGGACGGCGAAGCCAGAGTGCTGAACAACCTCGCGGGCGTGCACTACCGCCAGGGGCGTTACTCGCAGGCCGTCGGTCACCTGGAGCAGGCCCTGGCGCTGTACCGCCAGGCCGGCGACCAGGCCGCGCAGGCTCGGGCTCTGAGCAACCTGGGCTCCGTCTACCTCGAGCTGGGCAACTATCACCAGGCAACCAGCCTCGCGAAGCAGGCGCTGGACATTGCCCCTGACATTGGCATCCAGATATTGACGCTGAACAGCCTCGGAATGATCGAGGAGCGGCTGGGCCGGTACGACCAGGCGGCCCAGTACATGCGGCAGGTCCTGGTCCTCGGCCGGGAGGCTGGCGACCGGGTCTGGGAGGCCAGGACGCTCGCGAACCTGGGTCATATCCGGCTGCGGCAAGGTCACCCCGGCGAAGCGGCCGACCTGGGCAAAGAGAGCCTCGCCTGCTCCCGCGAGATCGGCGGCCGGGTCACCGAATACGGAGCGCTGGCCTGTGTCGGCGGCGCTTACATCCAGCTGGAGCGGTATCAGGAGGCCGCCGAGCACATCGGGCAAGCCCTCGCCGTGGCCCGGGCAACTGGCACCAGCAAAGACGAGGCCGAGGCGCTCACCCTCCTGGGACTATTGCTGCTGGCCACGGGCAAGCCCAGCGAGGCGGACGCCAGCTTCGCCGCCGCGCTCGAGCTGAGCATCGAACTCGATCTCCCCCACATCCGGGCCCGCGCCCACGACGGCCTCGGCCGCGCCTTTGACGCGCTCGGCGACGCGGACCAGGCCCGCCGCCACTGGCGGCAGGCCCTCGCGATCTTCACCGAACTCGGCGTTCCGGACGCCGGCCAGGTCCGCGCCCGGCTGACCGCGTCCGGGGATACCACTGCGTAGGCTGTCGATGTGCTGAGGCTCGCTGAGGTTGAGATCCGTCCCGCCCACCGGGGAGAGTTCCGGGTGCTGGTCGCGGCGCAGTCCACGGGGCTGGGGCAGCTGCGCGGCTACCTCGTCGCGGATCTGCTGCGCCGTTATGCCGAACGTACCGGGGTGGCTCCCACCGTCATCGATCTCCTGCCGGCCCGTGAGGCCGCGCTGCGGGCCGCCTGCGACCGGCTGAACATTCACCCGCCGCAGCACACGATGACCGAGCCGTTCGACGCGGGACAACTGGCCGGGCAGTTCCCAGACGGGATCCGCGAGCCAGTCTTCGACGTAGGAGTCCGCGCCGCCGGGGAGGCCATCAGCCCGGCGGCCGGCGAACAGGCCGGGCACTGGATCGAGGTAGCAGGCGCTCCCGGCAGTGAAACCCCGGACGGGGAGGAGCCGGGGCTTGGTGAGGAGCCCCTGTCCGTTCGGCTAACTCTGATGCGGCAGGGGTACAGCGAGAAGCTAGCCGGCGACCTCAGCCCGCGCGACGAGGCGGACGCGGATCTCACGCGGTGGCGGGAGCTGGTCGCCCGGTGGGCGCGGTCGCCGAGCGGCGCCATGTCGCGGCGGCACGCGGACGCGATCACGGCCGCGTTCGAAGACGGCCTCGACACGGCGACCGGGCTGCGCGAACTGGCCGCGCTCGCCGACGATGACGGCGTGCCTGACGGGGTGAAGTTCGAGACGTTCGCGGCGGCGGACCGGCTGTTCGGGCTTGACCTGGCGCGCGACGTCGGACGGTGAGCACCCTCCGCGCAACGAATCGACGGTCATAGCCGAGAAAGACGCAACGAATCGTCGATCGAACGCATGATCGCATTGTGTTAGTAACGTGATGGCGCTTCGTATGCTTAATGCATGAACAACGACGAACCGCGCCGGGCGGCTACCCCCCGGACGTATCTGATGTGCCCGCCGGCGCACTTCGCCGTGACGTACGCGATCAACCCGTGGATGCGGCCGGAAGAGCCGGCCGACGCGCGGCGCGCGATGCGGCAGTGGGAGCGACTCCGCGAGACCTACCTCCGCCTCGGGCACACCGTGCACACGATCGAGCCCCACCCCGCGCTGCCGGACATGGTGTTCGCCGCCAACGGGGCGACGGTGATCGACGGAACCGTGCTCGGCGTCCGGTTCCGCCACCCGGAGCGGGCCGCGGAAGCCCGGGAGTACCTGGACTGGTTCCGGTCGCACGGCTGGACCTCGGTGCACGAGGCCCAGGCCGTCAACGAGGGCGAAGGCGACATCCTGCTCGCCGGGGACACTGTGCTCGCCGGGTACGGGTTCCGCAGCGACGAGGTGGCGGCCGGGGAGCTGGCGGCCGTCTTCGGCCGCCGGGTGGTGAGCCTGCGGCTCGTCGACCCGCGGTTCTACCACCTGGACACCGCGCTGTGCGTGCTCGACTCCTCGACGGCCATGTACTACCCGGCCGCGTTCGACGACGCCGGGCGGGCCGCGCTGAGCACGCTGTTCGACGAGCTGATCGAGGCCAAGGACGAGGACGCCGAGGTGCTCGGCCTCAACGCGGTCAGCGACGGGTACCACGTGGTGCTCGCGGAGCAGGCCACCGCGCTGGCGCGGCAAGTCGCGGCCCGCGGGTTCCTGCCGGTTCCCGTAGACATGTCGGAGCTGCGCAAGGCGGGCGGCGGCGCCAAGTGCTGCACGCTCGAGCTGCGCGGCTGAAAGGGGCGCCTCAATGACCGATACGATGCCTGACCTCGCGGACCTGACCAGCGAGTACAGCGCGCACAACTACGCGCCGCTGCCTGTTGTCGTCTCGTCGGCGGCCGGGGTCTGGGTGACCGACGTGCATGGCCGGCGGTACCTGGACATGCTGGCCGGGTATTCGGCGCTGAACTTCGGGCACCGGCACCCGCGGCTGGTCGACGCCGCCGTCCGCCAGCTGGAGCGGGTGACGCTGGTCAGCCGGGCGTTCGACCACGACCAGTTCGGGCCGTTCTGCGCCGAGCTCGCCGACCTGTGCGGCATGGAGATGGTGCTGCCGATGAACACCGGCGCCGAGGCGGTCGAGACGGCGCTCAAGGTCGCGCGGAAGTACGGCTACGTCGTTCGCGGGATCCCGCACGACGAGGCGCTCATCGTCGTGTTCGACGGGAACTTCCACGGGCGGACTACCACGATCGTGTCGTTCTCCTCCGACCCGGACGCCCGCGACGACTTCGGCCCGTACACGCCGGGCTTCGTGTCCGTGCCCTACGGCGATCTGTCTGCGCTGTCCGCCGTCTTTGACGCCTTCGGGCCGCGGATCGTCGCGGTGCTCGTCGAGCCGATCCAGGGCGAGGCGGGCGTGATCGTCCCGCCGCCCGGGTTCCTGGCCGGGGTGCGGACGCTGTGCACGTCGGCTGGCGCGCTGATGATCGCCGACGAGATCCAGTCCGGGCTCGGCCGGGTGGGCACCACGTTCGCGTGCTCTCTCGAGGGCGTCGTGCCGGACGCGTACCTGCTCGGGAAGGCGCTCGGCGGCGGGATCGTGCCCGTGTCCGCCATGGTGTCGTCCCGCTCGGTGCTCGGCGTCTTGCGGCCAGGGCAGCACGGGTCGACGTTCGGCGGCAACCCGCTGGCGTGCGCGGTCGCCCGCGAGGTGATCGCGATGCTGCGGACCGGCGAGTACCAGCAGCGGTCAGCCGAACTCGGGGCGGTCCTGCACGCGCGGCTTGAGTCATTGCCGTCGTCGGAGGTGTCGTCCGTGACCGGGCGGGGCCTGTGGGCGGGCGTGACGTTCGCCGCGCTGGACGGCCGGGCGGTCTGCGAACGGCTCGCCGCGCTCGGCGTGCTCGCCAAGGAGACCCACGGCGCCACGATCCGCCTCGCGCCGCCGCTCGTCATCACCGAAGCCGAACTGACCTGGGCCCTGGACCGCTTCGGCGAAGCGGTCCAGGGCGCCTAACGGCCTTCGGCTGGAGGCTGACTGCGCTCCAGGCGTTTCGCCAGGCGTTTCAGGCCGCGGTAGGCGGCGGTCCTGATCGCCCCGGTTCGCTTCCCGACGACCCGGGCCGCGCCCCGCGCGTCCAGGCCCGCGACCACGCGAAGCAAGACGGCCTCGGCCTGGTCACGCGGCAGCGAGCCGATGAGGCTGATCGCCCGGTCCGTGGTGATGCTCTCGATCGCCCGGTCCGCGGTGTCCTCGCGGCCGGCGAAGGAGGAGAGTTCCTCCACGGGAACCGGGACGGCCTCCGGCAGCCGGGCGGTCCGGCGCATGTGGTCGATAGCCCGGTTCCTGGCGATGGTGGTCACCCAGCGGCGGAAGTTGTCGTAGTTCCCCTCGAACTTCGGCAAGTCACGGGTGACTTGCAGCCAGACCTCCGAGGCGATGTCCTCCGCCTCGCTGCCCACGAGGTACTTGAGGTATCGCAGCAGCCGGGGCTGGGTCGCGCGGTACAGAATCCGGAACGATTCGGGGTCTTCGCGGCGGGCGCTCTCGAGTGCCGCGGTGAGCGGGTCGGGCGCGTCGGGCGCGTCGGCGGCTTCTGCGGCAACCTCGGCGGGGCCGGCTTGGCCCGTGGCAACCGTGGCGGGCCCCGCGCCCGCCGCCGGCCCCGCCGAGATCCCATGCCGGGCCGTGCCGTACCCGGCTTGCTTGAATTCGCGGGTGCCGTAGTCGTGCCTGGCCCGCGTCGTCGATGCTGCCCGCTCTTGTCCTAGCGGTGTCGGCAAGGTCTCCTCCATGAGGGCGGGTGGGCTAGCGCCTGACGACGCTAGCCCACCTGCTGCGGACTGACCCCCCGCTTTGGTCAGATCAACGCGGTAATGACACGATCTACTACGGCAGGAGGCCCGACAGGCCCGACGTGAGCGACGAGGGCAGCTCCCCGACCAGCTGGCTGACTACGCCGCCCGGCAGCCTGCTCAGCAGCGAGCCCACCTCAGACTGAGGGAGGCCTGACATGACGCTGCTGAGGTCATTCGCCGGAAGCTGGGACAGGACGGAGCCGAGAGTCGGCGCGGGGAGCGCGCTGAGCACGTTGCCCGCCGACGAGGCCGGCAGCGTGGTCAGAATCTCGGTCAGGTCGCTGGTCGGCAGGCCGGTGAACACGTTACCGAGCGCCCCGGACGGCAGGCCGGACAGGACGCTGGTCAGGTCGCTCGCCGGGAGCTCGGCCAGGACGGTGCCGGTCGGCCCGTTGGGCAGCGTGGTCAGGACGTTGCTCAGGTCGCCTGCTGGCAGGCTCGTCAGCAGGCTGGCGACCGAAGACGCCGGGAGCGTGGTCAGCACGCTGCCGAGAGAACTCGCCGGGAGCCTGCTCAGGACGCTGCCCGCCGCGGAGGACGGCAGTGCCGAGAAGACGGAGGACAGCTGCGACGGCGACAGCTCGCCCAGGGTCTGGGCCAGCTCGCCGGCGGGCAGCGAGTTCAGGACGCCGGTCAGGTCGCCGGCCGGCAGCGCGGTCAGCCCCTGGGTGAGGACGCCGGCCGGGAGCTGCGTGAAGACGTTGGCCACCGGGACCGTCGGGAGGTTGAGCACCAGGCCGCAGTAGTCGGGCACCACGGTGGCGCTGTCGACCGTGGAAAGCAGCGAGTTGAACGGCGGGGAGTCAAGCAACTGGTACACGCCGGAGCTGGCCAGGGCGGAGGATATGCCGGCCTGGCTCAGCCCGCCGTCGACGGTGGAGTCGGCGTTGTAAGCGGCATTCTGGACCTTGTTCGCCAGGTTGTTGCACAGCTGCGCGGGGCTCAGCGTGGCGGTGATACCGGGCGAGCCAGCCGACGCGGAGCCGCTCGAGGAGGGATCGCTGGCACCAGTCACGGTAGAACCGGCGGGACTGCCGTTGCTCGCGGGCGCCGGGCTCGAGCTGGTGAAGGCGACTGTCCCGGCCGCGGTCGCTGCGCCGGCGGTTACCAAGCCGGCCAGCGCCCATGCGGCGGTCTTGAGGGTGAGAAGTTGCGCGAGCGGGATGTTTGGCATCTTCCTCTTCCTGGGAGTAGCGACATAGTTGAGAGGCGCCGCCGCCTGGAACGGCAGGCTGGCCTGGAACGCGGCCACGGCCGCCTCCTCGCCGGCCAGCTCACCCGGATGGGCGGGCGCGGTGGCGGCGCTCAGCACTCGGACTAGGTACACAGGACCCGGGCCGGCAGTGCCGCTGAGCAACTGCTCGGCAGCTCGCCGGCTGATCCCATGCGGATGGCGTGTTCTCATCTCATGTGGTTCAGCGCGAATCCCCGCGTTTTCGTCACACCCGCCGTTGACCAGCGGCCCCGCAGGCCTCCCCGCTTTCAGCGCGCCCGGATACCTAGTGGCGCTTTGTATCAGTTTTGACCACTTGTGACCGGGCGGATTCAATTGATCGTCGCAACGGTTCCATTGCTGGAGGTTGTTGTGGCGAAGTTGGGGCGTCCGCGGTTGCCGGGGGTGGTGCG
>Ga0335072_10012976_pt1 | contig 11884 bp, 10 predicted proteins | sample Lox_Sample_21_FD_206725 | JGI IMG/M metagenome (GOLD analysis project Ga0335072, IMG submission 206725) | Soil microbial communities from Loxahatchee National Wildlife Refuge, Florida, United States - Lox_Sample_2.1 | ecosystem: Environmental > Terrestrial > Soil > Wetlands | place: USA...
TGTTCATGCTGCCCGGCTACCGGGGCACCGACATGCGGGCGACCCTGGCCGGGATCCGCGCAGAACTGCCCCGGCTGCGCGAGGTCGTGCTGCTCACCGAGTGGGACGAGTTCCTCAGCTCCGCCAAGCCCGGGACGCCCCTGCCTGGTTCCGGTCCCGACGACCCGGCGCAGGTCCAGTACACCTCGGGGACGACCGGCACGCCCAAGGGCGCGGTGTTGCGCCACGCCGGGATCACCGGCAACGCGGCGCTGTACGCCCAGCGCGCGGGGCTGCAGCCCGGCGGCGTCGAGGTCAACCCGATGCCGCTGTTCCACACGGCGGGCTGCGTGATGAGCGTGCTGGGCACGCTGTCGGTCCGCGGCACGCTGGTCCTGCCGCCCGCCTTCGATCCCGCGCTGCAGCTGCGGCTCCTGGAAGAGGAGCGCGGGACGTCGATGATCGGCGTCCCCACGATGCTGATCGCCCTGCTCGACGCGCCCGAGTTCCGCTCGGCCGACCTGTCGAGCCTGCGCCGCGTGCTGTCGGGCGGCGCGGTCGTCCCGGCCGAACTGGTGCGCCGGGTCGAACGCGAGACTCCGGCGCTGGTCAGCATCGTGTTCGCGCAGACCGAGTCCAGCCCGGTGATCACGCAGACCTCCCCCGGCGACAGCGCCGACGACCGCGCGCAGACCCTCGGCCGCCCGCTGCCGCACACCGCGGTCCGCATCGTGAACACCGCGACCGGCCAGGTGCTGCCGGCCGGCGAGACCGGGGAGGTGCTCACCCGGGGCTACGCCGTGATGCTGGGCTACAACGACGACCCCGCCGCCACAACGGCCGCGATCGACGCCGACGGCTGGCTGCACACCGGGGACCTCGCGAAGATGGACGAGCGCGGCTACCTCCACATCGGCGGCCGGCTGAAGGAAATGATCATCCGCGGCGGGGAGAACATCTATCCCCGGGAGATCGAGGCGGTGCTGTTCGGCCACCCCGACGTGGCCGACGCCGCGGTCGTGGGCATCCCCGACGAGCGCTGGGGCGAACAGGTCGCCGCGTTCGTCCGGCCCGCCGCCGGGCGCACCCCTGACCCGGCCGCCCTCTTCGCTTATGTCCGGGCCCGCCTGGCCCCCTTCAAGACGCCGCGGCTCTGGGCGGTCGTCGACGATTTCCCGCTGACCGGCTCGGCGAAGATACAGAAGTTCCGGCTCCAGAGCGAGTTCGCTGACCAGCTCAAGCCGGTACAGGCATGAAAGGCCTGCCCGCGGGGAGCTCCGGGGCGGCGCCGGGCGGCGACGCCACGTGGCGCTCGGCGCTGAACAGCCCAAGGAAGGCGCGCACAGCGGCGGACGCCGCCCTGTCGCGGCTGCAGATGAAGCCAGGCGTCAGGTACCCGTCTGACTCCGCGAGCCGCAGCGCCCTGATGCCATCCGGCGGGCTGGGCTGGCCCTTGATGTCCTCGGTGAAGATCCTGGGCACGATCGCCACCGCGGCACCGGTAGCGGCCATCCGGACCATTTCGGTGATGGTGCCGAGCGCGCACATGACGCGACGTTCCGCGCCGACAGCCTCGGCCATGGCCTGGATCTTGTTCTGCAGCGCCGTGTGCGGCTGGAAATCGATGAATCGGCTGTTTATCGCCAGCTCGCGGAGCTGGACGCAGCTGCGTCCGGCGAGCGGATGATCACCGGACATCACCGCCACCAGCGGCTCCTGGCGGCCGAACGGGATGAAGCGCAGTTCCGGCGCCACCACCGGACCGTCCAGTGCGGCGAGGGCGATGTCGTACTCCGCTGACCGCAGGCCGCTGATCAGCTCAAATCCCGCTCCCGGAACAACTGAGACCTCGACGTCGGGATATTCCTCGTCGTAGTCCACCAGGATCTGCGGAAGGTTCAGCACGCGTACAGCGGTCTGCGTTGCCCCGATCCGCAGCGATCCGCGGACCACCGGGTCGATGGAACGGAGCTCGTCGCGGATGTCAGCCATTTCGCCGAGGACCCGGCGGGCGACGGGAAGCAGCAATTGCCCTGCCTCGGTGAGCCGCACCGAACGGCTCGATCGTTCGAACAAGCGCGCCCTGAGGTGTCGCTCCAGGCTGGAGATCTGGTGGCTGAGCGCGGACTGGGCAACGTGGCAGCGTTCGGCGGCCGCGGTGAAGGTCCCGGCCTCCGCGATCGCGACGACATACGCAAGCTGGCGCTCAGTGAGCATGGCGCACTCCTCATCTGACTGTGGGCACGACGGGGGCAGCTTAGGCCGAGGCGGTCGATAACCCGTCGATGCCAGCCTCCCTGTGCGCCAGCTACGGGCCGACCGGCGTCATCGTCGATCACGCGTCGACAGGGATGTGCTCAACTGGCGTGCTGATCTGCCTACCCTCCGGCAGCGTGCCACCGCAGAAACAGGAACAGAAGAGGACGAATGTTGAACGACATACCGGTGTCCGTCCTGGACACAGCCCTGGTGTTGTCCGGACGGCCGGCGAGCGAGGCCCTGTCGCAGGCTGTTAACGTGGCCCGCCAGGCTGAGCGGCTTGGCTTCCGCCGGTTCTGGGTGGCCGAGCATCACGGTACGCCGGCTTTCGCAAGCGTGGCTCCGGCTGCGCTCGTCGCCTGGCTGGCGGCCGAGACTGGGTCCATCCGAGTCGGCTCGGGCGGCGTCATGCTCCCCAATCATCACCCCTTGATCGTCGCCGAGCAGTTCGGCTCGATCGGGGCGCTGGCCGGGGGCCGCGTTGACCTAGGCATCGGTAAAGGGACCGGCGCCGCTAATCCCGCCGTCGCGGACGTGCTTCGTGGCGGCGCGCCGGCCGCGTCCGACGAGGCCTACGCCAGCGACGTCCGCCAGCTTCTCGAGTACTTCACGCCGGGTGGGCCTGCCGGCGTCGTGGCGCCACTGCCAGAAAGCTATCCGCCACAGGTGTGGCTGCTCGGGTCCGGTGAGGCCAGTGCCGCACTGGCAGCGGAGCTGGGCCTGCCGATGGCGGTCGCCCACCATATCCGGGCAGCCAAGACCGAATCGGCGCTCGATGTCTACCGCCGCCAGTTCAAGCCGTCCCGGTGGCTTGACCGCCCGCACGTGATGGTGAGCGTGACCGTCATCTGCGCCGAGACCGGCGAGCGGGCGGAGGAACTCGCCCGGCCGTACGAAGTCCTCATCGCGCAGGCACTCACCGGGCAGAAGTCTCCGCTGCTCACCGCGGATCAGGCCGCCCGGTACGCATTCACGCCGCGGGAGCGGCAGGTGATAGCGACCTTGCGCGAGGGCGAGGTGCGCGGAGATGCCAGCCAGGTCCAGCGGGGCCTGGCCGCGCTCGTGAGCCGCTTCGCCCCCGATGAGCTGATCGTCATGGTCCCGGTCTATGAGATCCAGGATCGCATGCAAGCCCTGGAAGTCATCGCGGGAAAAAGCTGACGCGAGCCCAGCACAGTCCCGTAAGCGGAGGCAGGGCGCGCGCCCTGCCTCCGGCCCCGGACACGCGCTCAGGCCTGGGCGAGGGCCTTCTTGATGAAGGCCACAGTGCGCCCTGGCTGCGCGATGAAGGCGGTGTGCGAGCCGTCGACCTCCTCGGTGACCGAGTTCATCCGCGTGGCCATGAACTCCTGGGCCTGGGGCGGGATCGCGTTGTCGTGCCGGGCGAGCTGGTACCAGGACGGAATGGACTTCCAGCCCGCGGCGGTGGCGTTCTCGCCGAGGGCAGCGGCCGCCAGCGGCCGCTGCGTGGCGTACATGATCCTCGCCAGCTCGGCGGGGGAGTCGGCGCAGAAGGTCTCGTGGAAGCCTTCCTCGCCGATGTACAGGTCGGGGCCGCCGACCGCGCCGGGCCCGTCGTAGGCAGTGGGCACGGCGGTTGTCGCGAGCATCGGGGCGGGGAAGGGGGCCTGGACGCTGGCGCAGCTCTCGCCCACGTCCAGGCTGAACGCCGCGAGGTACACCAGGCCGACGACGTTGCCGGCCTGCGCGGAGGCCTGGCTGATCACGGCGCCGCCGTAGGAGTGGCCGACGAGCACGACGGGCCCCTCGATCGCGCCGACGACAGCGCTGACCGTCGCGGCGTCGCCACCCAGGCTGCGCAGTGGGTTCGGCGGGGCGATCACCCGGTAGCCCGAGTTGCTCAGCTCCGTGATGATGCCGCCGAACCCGGAGGCGTCGGCGAATGCGCCGTGCACGAGCACGACTGTGGGCTGGACCGATTCTGGCATCCTGCGTTTCTCCGTCTGGCTGCGGCCAGCTTCCGCTGGCGGGTCAGTGCTCGAATAGTGCCAGCGTCTCGCCCGTCCTGGTGAGACCACATGGCACAAATCGAGTAAATCACTACGCGTGAATACCGTCCAAGACAATTTATTCATTACAGCGATCGAAATAATTGATTGTGCGATATCGGGCAGGGGCAGATCGCTTGTCGTGGCCGAGCCGGCCCGCGCGGACGGCGTGCCCGCCGCCGGTTCGACGTGTGCCCGGTCACGTTGAAACGGACTCATGGGTCCGGTACTGTTGCTACTACCGGACCCGAGGGTCCGTTTCCTGTCGCCTCACCGTCAAGGAAGTACGCAACCATGAAGTACGCCCGTATCAGCGATGCGCTCAGGGACCTGGTGTTCGAGCCGGACCTCGGCGAGGACCTCGACCAGGTCCTGGACCGGTACTACGCCCCGGACTACACCCACCGCGCCGACGGGAAGGCAGCGAGCCGCGACGAGTTCGCCGCGATGGCCGCGCAGGTCCGGGGCCAGGTGGCGGAGGGCACGGTGACCGTGCTCGACGAGCTCCGCGACGGCTCCGCGTACGCCGAGCGGCATGTCTTCCACATAACCCTGAAGAACGGCGTCACCCGGGACGAGGAAGTCGCGATCTTCGGCACCTATGCCGCTGACGGGCGCTTCCAGCACCTGAGCGAGACCGCGTTCGACATCGACCCGGCCGCACGCTGAGCCGTCAACGAAAGGAGCACGACATGCCCCGCCTCACCGATCCGGACCCCGCCTCGCTCCCGCAGGAGGTCCGCGAGTTCCTCACGGCCTTGCCGCCCGACCCGATGGTCAAGATGATGTCCCTTTCAGCGGGCACCGTGAGGCCGTTCATCGAGCTGGCCAGGGCCCAGTTCACCGCGCTGGAGCTGCCGGCGCGCTCGCGTGAGCTGGTTATCCTCACCGTGGCCGAGTACACCGCCAGCACGTTCGTCGCGGCCCAGCACGACCCGATCTCACTGGCCGCCGGGGTCGAGGAGCGAACCCGGCAGCTCATCCGCGACCGGCAACTGGACAGCCCTGAGCTCATCCCCGCCGACCGCGCCCTGATCCGCCTGACGGCCGACGTCGTGCGCCAGCCCCGCGTTCCTGATGAGGTATTCGAGCAGGCCAGGAAGTTCCTCACCGACCGGGAGATCGTCGAGGTGCTGCAAGTGACCGGGTACTACTGGACGTTCGGCCGGATCTCCACCGTGCTGGACGTCGAGGTCACCCAGGTGTACGGCGACGAGGTCCTGGTAGACACCCCCGATGACTGAATCAGGCCGGGACGCGGCCGACGGTCCCCGGCGGAAGGACGCGCTCCGCAACCACGAGCGAGTCGTCGCCGCCGCGGTGCAGGCTTTCCGCGAGCACGGCAGCGCGGCGTCTGTCCCCGAGATCGCGGCGCGCGCCGGGGTCGGCAAGGCCACCGTCTACCGGAGCTTCCCCGCCAAGGAAGACCTGCTGGAGGCGATCACGCGGCTGAGCCTGGATGAGCTCAGGCAGCGAACCGCCCCGGCACTGCGTGAGACCGACGCGCATGAGGCCTTCCGCCGTTATGTCAGTGAACTGTTCGACGCCCTGGCCCGCGACCGGCTGCTGGCGGAGCGGCTGGCCGACACCGCGTCTCCCGCGGCCGCCTCCGTCCTGGAGGCGCTGGCGGCTACGATGGAGGGCGCGCAGGCGGCCGGAAAGATACGAGCAGACGCCACCCAGCTGGATCTTCGCGTGCTTTTGTGCGGCGTGGCGTTGCAGCTGCTGCGGCTGGGCGAAACCGATCCCGTGACCTGGCGCCGCTACGGCGAGATGGTGCTCGCCGCCCTCCAGCCCTGACCTTCCCAGGTTCGGACGCCATGGCACGGAACGTCACACAGACCGGCACATGACGTCATACCCGGGCCGCCTTGAGTCTCTAGGTTTGACCCATGAACGAAGAGCAGATAATCCCCGATAACTGGGGCCGATGGGGCGAGGACGATGACCGGGGAACACTCAATCTCATTACCGGCGAGGCACGCGCCCGGGCTGCCCGCGAGGTGCGCACGGGCCGCTCGGTGTCACTCGCCCTGGCGATTGACCCAACGCCGATTCTCAGCGGGCCGTTCGTGCCAGCCAGCACCGGAGAGTCGCCAGTACAGCAGCTCATGGTTCATCCGGTCCAGCCGGCCGACTCCATCTGCGCAAGCGTCGACGTCCTGCTCGTGACGAACCACCATCCCCGGTCGACGCACATCGACGCACTGGCCCATATCGCCAGTGCCGGTCACGTCTATCCCGGGCGACCGCTGAGCGAGAGCGTGACCCCCGCCGGCGTTCATCAAAGCTCCACCTCCGCGTTCGGCGAGGGAATAGTCACCCGGGGCGTCCTCCTGGACCTGGCGGGAGACGGCCTGGGCCCCGAAGACCGTGCGGTGACGGCTGGCGACCTCGAAGCAGCGGAGCGCCGTGAAGGAGTCCGCGTTGAACCGGGTGATGCCCTTGTCGTGCGAGGCGGCTGGGCGTTCACCCCTGACCCGGAACGGCCGTCACTCGGCATGAGCATGGACGCTGTCCGCTGGATGCACCGCCGGGGAGTCTCCCTGTACGCCGGGGACATCGGCGACGCGCTCCTCCCCCTGGATCCCGCCGTCCCCTTTCCGCTGCATACCGTCGCCATCACGCGCATGGGCATGCCTTTGATCGACGCGGCGAACGTTGACGATCTAGCGGCCGTCTGCGAGGAGACGGGCCGGTACAGCTTCCTGCTGACCGTGGCACCCCCGCGAGTGAACGGCGCGACAGGGCTGCCAGTCAACCCCATCGCGATTTTCTGACGCCCGTCTACGGTTGGGAGAGTGCCTGATGGCATCGGGTTTCAGCTTCAGCGTTCTGGGACCCGTACGAGCATGGCGCGACGGCGCTGAGATCAGCCTGGGAAGCCCGCAGCAGCGGGCGGTCCTGGCCGCCATGCTCCTGCGGACCGGGGCATTCATCTCCGCTGAAGAGCTCATCGACGTGCTGTGGCCCGAGGATCCGCCGAAGAGCGCGGGCGGCACCATGCGTACCTACGTGTACCGGTTGCGCAAGATCCTGGGCGACGGCAAGCTGCAGCGGGCGGGATGCGGCTACGTCCTCCCCATGCGGGGAGACGATCTCGACGCGTCGCGATTCCGGCAGCTGGCCGAACGGGCTGGCCAGGCCCGCGCTGAAGGTGACCTCAACACCTCGGCGAGCCACCTGGGCCAGGCACTAGCCCTCTGGAAGGGCGAGCCCCTGGCCGGGATCACCGGGCGCTTCGCCGAGACACGACGCGTATTGCTTGAGGAGATGCGACTGACCGCGGCGCAGGACTGGGCGGGCGACAACCTAGCGCTGGGCAGGCACGCCACGGTGATACCGGCCCTGGCTTCCCTGACCAGTGATCATCCGTACAGCGAGCGGCTGCGAGAGCTCCACATGCTGGCCCTGTACCGGTCGGGCCGGCAGGCCGCCGCGCTGGCCGTGTTCAACGAGGTCCGGCAGCTGCTCGCGACCGAGCTTGGCATTGACCCCGGGCCGCAGTTGCAAGACCTGCACCTGCGGGTCCTCAACGCCGACCCGGCCCTGCTGAACGTCCGGGCGCCGCAATCCGGTTCCGCGGTGGGGCTAGGGCATCATCGCCGCTTTCCGGCCGGACGCTCTCGCCCGGTACCGCACGCCCGCTGCGGCCGCCAGAGGCAGTGGCCGGCCGGGAAGAACCGGAACGGTCACCGCTAGGCCGCGAAGCCGCGCCAGATCCAGTTCGCCCGCTGGCAGCGGGCGGTCAGCCCGGCTCGCAATTGGGTGTGCAGCGACGGGTTGTGCTGGCCTGGTTTCTCCGCGACGGCCTCCGCGATCACCCACGCGGAGCCCGCTTCCGCCGCGGCGGCCGCCCGCGCGGCGACGCGCAGGCTGCCGGTCGCGACAATGTCGTCATCCTCGTACACCGCGAACAACTGCCAGCCAGGCGGGCCGGACAGGCCAGCCGACTGCCGCGCCGCGCGAGGGTCGTTTCTCATGAATCCCAGCCCGCAGCACGCGAGTGCCACATATCTCGCGCCCGGCGAGCCGGTAATCCGTCCGCGACTCGCTTTCCACCGACTCCATGCAGCGGGGGGTGATCTGCCCGGTCACTCGGTCACTCGACGAAGATGTCGACCGACGGCCGCATTTCGCCGCAGGTCCGGAGCACGTCGTGGATGCCGTGGTCCTCGAACGCCTTGACCAGCGTGGTGTCCAGGGCGGCGCCCCCGTCGTCGATCGCGGGGAAGGCCACCTGGGTCAGCAGGTAGTCGAAGCGGGGCGCCCACTTGCGGGAACCAAGACGGGCCGTCGTGGAGCAGTTGTCCACCATGTAGGACACGCCGCGGGCGTGCATGTACGGGTTGAGCGAGTCGGTGGCCTCGATGACGGACTCGTTCGCGATCTCCGAGTACGGGTGCCCGTTCTCGATGAACGTGTCGACCTGCGCCATCATCACGCCGCAGAAGACGCCGGCGGTGAACGGGTCAAGCGGGAGGTCGCCGTCGTCTCGGGTGCGCCGCGCGACCTCGCCCGCCCGCCACATCGCGGACTGGTCGATCTTGCCCATCGGGAACCGGGCGAACCGGTCCCCGGCCATGATCACGCTGCGGATCTCGCCGCCCGAGCGGACCTCGTCGTACACCTCGCGGACCAGTTCCAGGCCCACCGGGTACGCGGCCGCGTACGCCTGGGCGAAGGTCTCCCGGCCGGCGTCGTCCAGCTTCTGGTAGAGGCCGATCAGGCCTTCCGTGGAGATGATCCGGGAGATCGGCCCGGTCACGGAGTCCACCGAGTGCCGGTAGGCCTCGGTCTCGCTCATTCCCTGGTCGCGGTAGCGGCGGTAGAGCGCTTCCACGATGCCGTGCACCGCGGCGAGCAGGATCGCGCGCTCTCCGGTGAGGTCGGAGACGTACTCCGACCGCAGCGTGGTCTGGAACGTGTACGGCGCGCCGAGCGCCACCGACCAGCCCAGGGCACGCTCGGTGGCCCGCCCGCTCACGTCCTGGTGGATGGCCAGGCTGTTGTTGATGCCCGCCCCGTTCATGCTGGCGCCCTGGAGGTACAGGGCGCGCACCGAGGCGCCCATGCCCTTCGGGCACACCCCGATGACGTCGATGCCAGGCGGGAAGTCCCTGCCCTGCTGGTCCAGGTAGCCGACCAGGAAGCCATGCGAGAGGCCGAGAGTGGCCCCGGGCTTCAGCGCGGCGAAGATCTGGTCGAGCAGCGCGACCTGGGCCGCGTCGGAGATGAGCAGGAGCACCATGTCCGAGTCGGCGATGACCTCGAACATCTCTCCCAGCGTGCCATCGTCCTCGGAGAACCCGGCCGCCCGGGCCGCCGGACGCGAGGCCGATCCGGCCCGCAGGCCGACCGTTACGCGCACCGCGTCGCCCAGGGAGTCACGCAGGTTCTGCGCCTGCGCGCTGCCCTGCGGGCCCCAGCCGATGACGCCGAGCTTGCCGATGCCCTCGAACGCGCGGGGCAGGCGCCCGAACAGGTGCCGCCCGCCACGGACGATCGCCTCACGGCTGCCCGCCAGGGTGATGTACTCCTTGTCGAAGACACTGGTCTCGAAATCCAGGTCGCCTGCAGTCAACGATTCTCTCCTGTTTCCTCGGGATACTGCCGCGGGCCGGCGCCTGCCCGCTGCGGATGGCTGAACCCTAGCCGCGGGGCGTCGACAAAGTGTGGATGCCTCTCACGCTTAGCTGAGGCTCGCCGCCGAGGGGGCGAGCAGTCCTAGGCCGCGGGCGCGGTCTACCGCTTGAGCGCGGTGAAGCGCGCCGAGCTTGGCGTACAGCGTGCGCATGTCGGTGGTCACGGTGTCCCGCGAGACCAGCAGCTCGTCCGCGATCTCCCGCATGGTCAGGCTGGTCGGCAGGTAGCGCAGCACGCGCAGTTCGCCCTCGCTCATCGGCTCGGTGAGCCGGGCAGGCGCATGGCGGGACGCGATCTTGCCGTGCTTGCTCGCCAGCCGGATCTTGACCTCGGCGATCAGGTCACCGTGGGCAGTGCCGTGCCACGCAAGCCGGTCAAGCAGCTCCGGCACCGGGTGGAGCAGGAACCACAGCAGCGCGCCGCTCGATTCGGCCAGGTCCAGCGCACGCTCCACGGTGCATTCGGCGCCTTCTCGATCACCGAGGGCATCCCGGGCGATCGCCGCCAGCAGGAAGGCCTCAACCAGCCAGGCCTGCCAGCCCATCCGGACGGAACCTTCCAGCACCGGCCGCAGGACGGCGAGGGCGGCGTCCGGGTCATCGTGAGCCAGCCGCAAGGCCGCGGTGGCGATGCGGATCCCCCCGCTCTCGCGTTCTCGTTCATCGAGCCCGGCCAGGAACCGTTCGGCGCGCTCCGTCTCGCCAAGGCGGGCCATGGCGAACACCAGCCAGGCACGCGCCGGCCGGGCGAACGGATGCGGCGCGGCCAGCCGCCCGGCGAGCCGCTCGGCCGCCTGGAACGTGGCCAGTGCGTCAGCGGCCTGACCGCGGGCCAGCAGGAGCTGGCCGCGGATGTAGTGGACTCCCAGCGCCGCCACGGCCTCGGCGTCAGGGCTGATGGCGAGATCGGCCCGGTGCAGCCAGGTCGCTGCCTCGTCCAGCCGCCCTTGCCAGGCCAGCGCGCCGCCGAGCGCCGTGCAGGCGACGCCGGCCGCCGTCTCGTCACTCCAGCCATGGCGCTCGGCCAGTTCGATCGCCTGCCTGCTGTGCTCCTCCGCCTCGGGCGCAGACCGGGAGGCCTCGATCGCCGACTGATAGGCCAGGCCGGTGAACTCGAGATACGAGCGTCCGGTCCGGCGGGCCAGTTCGATGCCCTGCTCCAGGTGCCCGGCCGGGTCAGACCGAGCGGTCCAGCCCTCGGCGTAGCCCAGGCTGATCAGCGCCAGCGCGCGCAGCTCCTCGCCTAGCACGGGCACAGCCCCCTCGGGCACCTCGGCCATGGTGCGCAGCCGCCGCGCCTCCTGCGCCTCGGCCGCCAGGTTCCCGCGCTGGCGGGCGACCAGCAGCCGGACGATCCCAAGCAGGAGCTGTGCCTGGCCTCGCCGGGCCTGCGGCACCGCCGCCGCCGCGCGCTCGGCCAGGGCCAGGTACCTCTCGGCCTCGTCTAGTGTTCCGAACGCCAGTTCGTCCGCCGCGATCAGCGCCCCGAGCTCGGCATCGGTCGCCAGGACACCAGCTGGGAAGCCGGCGAGCAGCCCGTGGGTGATGGCGTCCTGCCCGTCCAGGTGCAGGGCGGGCCAGTGGTCGGCGAGTAGCCGGGCGGCCCGGTCCCAGTCCTGCGCGGCCTGGGCATGCCGGATCGCCTCCACCGGGTACCCATGCGCGGCGAACCACTGGCTGGCCGCCCTGTGCAGCCCGGTCACCTGTCCCGGTTCGGTGCGCCGCAGCTCCAGGGCCAGCAGTGCGGCGAACATCTGGTGATAGCGGAACCACCAGCGCGCCCCGTCCAGGGACACCACGAACGCGTTCGCTTCCTCTAGGTCGTGCAGTACCCGCTCCCCGTCGTCATCACCGGTCAGCAGGTCCGCCAGCTTCCCGTTCACGCGTTCCAGGATCGACGTCCGCAACAGCAGCCGCCGCACTGGCTCGGGCTGCTGGTCCAGCACCTCCGCCAGCAGGTAGTCCGCCACCGTGCGGTCACTGCCGGAGAAC
>Ga0335072_10012977_pt1 | contig 11884 bp, 9 predicted proteins | sample Lox_Sample_21_FD_206725 | JGI IMG/M metagenome (GOLD analysis project Ga0335072, IMG submission 206725) | Soil microbial communities from Loxahatchee National Wildlife Refuge, Florida, United States - Lox_Sample_2.1 | ecosystem: Environmental > Terrestrial > Soil > Wetlands | place: USA: Florida...
CGCCCACACGATGTAATTCTTCAGATGAACGGCCAGACAATCGCCGGCGAGGAACAGTTGCGGCGAATGTTGCACGAAACTCCGGCGGGGCGCAAAATCACTCTGCTCATCAGCCGCGATGGACAACAGCAAACCGTGACCGTACAGCTTGCAGACCGCGCTACCGTCGAGGAGGATGCGTGGTCGCAGCACATGATCGTGCCCGCCCCGGAAGATGACGACGACTTTGCACTGGAGGGCCCGACTGGGCACAGCTTTGGCAGCGGATTCTTCGGCGCATTCTCTCTGGGAACACCATCGGTCGGCGTGGAGCTGGATGTGCTCGGCTCCCAGCTTGCGGATTACTTCGGCGTGAAAGACGGGCAGGGGTTGCTGGTGAAGCGCGTGGCCGAGAACAGTCCGGCGTCCAGGGCGGGACTAAAGGCGGGTGACGTAATTACCAAAGCGAATGGCGAGAAGATGGCGACGCTTAACGAATGGATGAAGATGCTGCACGCCAACCGCGGAAAACAAGTACAGATCACGCTGATCCGTAACCGCAAGGAACAAACAGTCACACTTGAGGCCCAAGCCAACAAGAACCATGGCGAATTGATCATGCCGGATAGCCTGCCGCTGTTGAGCACCGACGACTTAAACGCCGAGCTGGCCCAGCTCACAACCCTGACCGACTCGGAAGACCTGTTCCGCGAGATGCAAGGTTCGCAGATTCCTTCGATTGAAATACAAGCCATGCATATGCTGTGCGTTCAAGAGCAGCAAAAAATCGCCCAAATGCTGCAGCTCGGAAAAGAGCCGCAGTCTTTGAATCACGATCAGATGTGATAAGCACGGCGCCTCTCAATATCCCTGTTCGACCGCGTTGTAATACCATTCGGCTCGTCGCAGGTGGCTCATGCTGTTCCTATGTGATTCAATTAAGTCGAATGGCAACGACCATCGCACAGCCCGGATTGAGGAAGCACCTGCCAGCCCGAAGGCTGAAGGCCGCTACCCGTAAGGTGCGCGAGCTGTCCATCGTCGGCCGCGCGTTGGCCTCGACGCGACACCCAGTGATGGCGCAGATCGTGCCCATGCGCTTCTGTAATCTCTCGTGCGCATATTGCAATGAATACGACAAGGTCTCTGAGCCGGTGCCGCTGGAAGAGATGCTGCGCCGCATCGATCATCTGGGCCGTCTGGGCACCAGCATCATCACAATTTCCGGCGGTGAACCGCTGACGCACCCAGAGCTCGATCATGTGGTTGCCCGTATACGCAAGGTTGGAGCGCTGGCGGGCATGATCACCAATGGATACTTCTTGGTTCCAGAACGCATCGAACGGCTGAACAGGGCGGGCCTGGATCATTTGCAGATCTCGATCGACAACGTCGAACCGGATGAAATCTCAAAGAAGAGCCTAAAAGTTCTCGACAAAAAGCTCCAGTGGCTTGCGGAATACGCCGACTTCCACGTGAACATCAATTCGGTGGTGGGCGGAGGCATTAAGGACCCGCAGGACGCGCTGACCATTGGGCGACGAGCCATCGCGCTGGGCTTTACCTCAACTATCGGTATTATTCACGACGGTGACGGCCAGTTGAAGCCGCTCGGCGCGGAAGAACGCCGCGTGTGGGAAGAGATGCGCAGCTGGAAGAAGAAGAATTACTCACGCTTCAACCAGTTTCAGGAAGCCATCGCCAATGGCCAGACGAATGAATGGAGGTGCCGTGCAGGCGCGCGCTATCTCTACATCTGTGAAAATGGGCTTGTGCATTACTGCTCGCAGCAGCGAGGATTTCCGGGCGTGCCACTAGCCGACTATACGCAGACCGACCTTGACCGCGAGTTTCTGACGGAAAAGACTTGCGCGCCGCACTGCACGATCAGCTGCGTGCACCAGGTGTCGCACATCGACTACTGGCGCGCACCGCAGACATCACGCATCTCACCCGGAACCACCGGGGGACTGATCAAGATCAGTACCTAAAATACGTTTTCTCATCGGCAGCACCTTGCCAGATTCCAATTCTCAATCCGACTTTATTCGCGGCCTGCCCAAGGCCGAGTTACATCTGCATCTCGAAGGCACAATTACGCCGGAAACACTGGTCGAGTTAAGCCAGTGGCATGACAACGTTCCGCTCTCGCTGAATGAGGCTCGGGAAATATACCAGTACAAAGATTTCACGGGCTTTCTGCTGGCCTTCAAGGGCGTGACGGAACGGCTGCGAACTGCGGCGGATTACGAACTGATCGCTTATCGAATGCTTGAACGGCTGGCCGCGCAGGGAGTGGTACACGCTGAGGTCTATGTGGCCGTCGGGGTGGTTTATTACTGGAACCGCACAGAATTTGAACCGCTCTTTGAGGGTATGGAGAAAGCGCGCAAACGGGCGGAGCAGGACTTCGGCATTACTGCATACTGGATTTTTGATGCGGTGCGCCATTTTGGGGCGGAGGCTGCCGGAAAGGTCTTTCGCAAGGCCGCAGAGATGCGGGCGAATCACCCCTCCATCATCGGCATTGGGATTGGCGGCGACGAACGCAAGACAGGGGCCGAGGTGTTTCAAAAGCTTTATGGTGAGGCGCGCCGGGCTGGCTTGCGTCTTACTGCTCACGCCGGCGAGTCAGTTGGCCCGGAGAGCATTTGGGGCGCGATCAACATTGGCGCGGAGCGCATCGGCCACGGGCTCACGGCCATCGAAGACCCGGAACTCATGAGCGTGCTCGCAGAACGGCAGATTCCGATCGAGATCTGCATCAGCTCGAACGTTCGCACAGGCTGCTGCCTTCAGCTTCACGAGCATCCGGTACGCAGCTATTTCGACGCCGGGCTGATGATTACGCTGAACTCAGACGATCCGGCTATGTTCGGCAGCGATCTTGAGCGGGAATACGCCCTTGCGAAAAGGGAGTTCGGGTTCACAAACGAGCATTTGCGAGAACTAGCTGCGAATTCGATCGAGGCAAGCTTTCTGCCGGCGGATCGGAAGGTAGAACTTCTGTACCGAATCGAGCAGATTCGCTAATTCGAAAGCACAGCGTTGTGGAAGCTTCCTGACTGACCGATATAGAGTCACGTCTCCATCTGCTCCTTGAAATGATCCGGGGCGACAAATTCGCTAATGTTACAAAACTTGTACACCGATAGATAAGACATTCATCTTGCGGCAGGAAAAAACTACGTTATGATGATGGCAACGCGGGGCTGCGGCCCGCGGAAAGCAGGTTTTGTCGTGAGGATTCTGCCGTCCCGGAAAAACAAGTCGTGTTGTGAAGCTCGAATCGCCCTGCGTGTCCTTGGATGGACCTCGGTTGCAGTGGGAGTCGCCGCAGTCGGCCTGTATGTGGGCCGCGAACTGCGCTCACGCTATAAATTCAACCACCGCACTCCGACCGACTTTTACGTGCATGCGGGAGACGAGTCACCCGCCGAGTTCGGGATGGGCATCTGAGCGAAGGTCTTGCCCTGAGAAGCAAAGCCCCAGATTCGTCCGGGGCTTTTGTTCTATGAGCACTGCAGATTCAGTTTTTTCCGGCAAGCCCCCGGAGGACGTACTGGAGGATGCCGCCGTGCTCGTAGTAGAGGATCTCCTGCGGCGTATCGATGCGAATTCTGGCCTCGAAGGTCTTCTTCCTGCCGGCTGGAGAAGTTGCCACAACCGCGACCGTGCGCCCTATTTCGAATTTTGCCGCCAGCCGCTCGCGGAATCCGAGGATGTCGTAGGTCTCTTCACCGGTGAGCCCAAGCGACTCCGCGTTCATGTCTGCCTCAAACTGCAGAGGCAGAATACCCATGCCCACCAGGTTGGAGCGGTGGATACGCTCGTAGCTTTCGGCGATGACGGCGCCGACCCCGAGCAATTTCGGGCCCTTGGCCGCCCAGTCGCGCGACGAGCCTGAGCCGTATTCCTTCCCGGCAAGGATGATCAGGGGTATCTTGCGTTCAGCGTACTTTACTGAGGCGTCGAAGATGCTCATCTGCTCGCCTTCGGGCAGCAGACGGGTGACACCGCCTTCGGTTCCCGGCGCGAGCCTGTTGCGGAGGCGCACGTTGGCGAAGGTTCCGCGGACCATGACCTCATGGTTTCCGCGGCGCGAGCCGTACGAATTGAAGTCGGCTGGCTTTACGCCGTGGTCGGTGAGGTATTTTCCGGCCGGCGAGTTCAGCTTGATGGAGCCGGCCGGCGAGATGTGGTCGGTCGTTACAGAGTCGCCAAGCATGGCGAGCGCGCGGGCGTTATGGATGTCCTCGACGGGCGCTGGTGTGGCCGGCATGCCGTCGAAGTACGGCGCCTTGCGGATGTAGGTAGAATCGTGCTCCCATCGATAGACATTGCCGGTCGGGAACTTAAGGTGCTGCCAGTTCTGGTCGCCGTCGGTCACCGTCGCGTATTCCTTGACGAAGATTCCAGAATCGATGGAGGCGGAGATGGCGTCTGAGACCTCCTTCTGCGTGGGCCAGATGTCTTTGAGGTAGACCGGCTCGCCGTTCTTGCTTTTGCCCAGAGCGGTTTGCTCAAAGTCATGGTCAATGCGCCCGGCGAGTGCATAAGCGACAACGAGCGGCGGCGACATGAGGTAGTTGGCACGCACGTCGGAGTTGATGCGGCCCTCAAAGTTGCGGTTTCCGCTCAGAACGGAGACGGCAACAAGGCCATGGTCTTCGATGGACTTTGAGACATCTGCGGGCAGCGGGCCGGAGTTGCCGATGCAGGTGGTGCAACCGTAGCCGACGACGTTGAAGCGCAGCTTGTTGAGGTACGGCAACAGGCCAGCCTTCTCATAGTAGTCCGATACGACACGCGAGCCGGGGGCGAGCGAGGTCTTGACCCACGGCGGAACGCTGAGTCCTTTTTCGACTGCTTTTTTGGCCAGGAGCCCGGCGGCGATCATTACAGAAGGGTTCGAAGTATTGGTGCAGCTGGTAATGGCCGCGATCACGATGGAGCCGTTGTCAAGATACTTGTCGACATCGACGCCAAAGCGCTCTTTGATGGAGGTGGTTGGGCCGGACTCATGCACCCCCAGCGCGGAGTCAATGGCTTCGGCAGTGTGTCCTCCCTCGCCCTCCCAGCGAACGACCTGGCGAACACCGTTCTTGTTGCCGGTAGGACCAAGCAGGTTGGGCAATTGTTTAGCGAAGCTGGAGCCGGCGTCCTTAAGCAATACGCGATCCTGCGGGCGTTTGGGCCCGGCCACGCTGGGCTCGACAGTTGCGAGATCGAGCGCGATGGTCTGCGAATACTCGGCCTCGGGCGACTTTGCAGTGTGGAATAGGCCCTGCTCCTTATAGTAGGCCTCGACCAGCGCGATTTGGTCAGCCTTGCGGCCGGTGAGCTTGAGGTAGCGCAGCGTCTCGGCATCGACCGGGAAGATGCCGCAGGTTGCGCCGTACTCGGGAGCCATGTTGGCGATGGTTGCGCGATCCGCGAGAGAGAGCTCGCTCACGCCTGCGCCGTAGAACTCGACAAACTTGCCGACGACGCCGAGCTTGCGAAGCATCTCCGTCACGGTGAGGACAAGGTCGGTGGCAGTTGCGCCTTCGCGAAGCTTGCCGGTGAGTTTGAATCCGACGACCTGCGGCACGAGCATGGAAACTGGCTGTCCAAGCATGGCCGCCTCGGCTTCGATGCCGCCGACTCCCCAGCCGAGCACACCCAGACCGTTGATCATGGTGGTGTGCGAGTCCGTGCCAACGAGTGTGTCAGGATAGGCGAGAGTTTTGCCGTTTTGCTCAAGCGTGAAGACCACGCGGGCGAGATATTCGAGATTGACCTGATGGCAGATACCCATGCCGGGCGGCACGGCGGAGAAGTTGCGGAAGGCCGACTGCCCCCACTTTAGGAACGCGTAACGCTCGCGGTTGCGCTGAAACTCGAGCATGGCGTTCAGTGAGTAGGAATTGCTTGTGCCGTACTCGTCCACCTGTACGGAGTGGTCGATGACCAGCTCGGCCGGCTGCAGCGGGTTGATCTTTTCCGGATCGCCGCCGAGGACCTTCATGGCGTCGCGCATCGCGGCCAGATCGACGATGGCGGGCACGCCGGTGAAGTCCTGCATGAGGACACGTGCCGGCATGTAGGCGATCTCACGCGAAGGCTCGGCCTTCGCGTCCCACTTGGCGAGAAACTCGATGTCGTCAGCGGTGACGCTTTTACCGTCCTCCTGCCGCAGCAGGTTTTCAAGCAGAATGCGAAGGCTGTAGGGCAGACGGCTCAACGTCACGCCCTTCTTTTCGAGCGCGCTGAGACGGTACATCTCATAGGTCCGGTTGCCGGACTTTAACTGTGAATAGCTGCCAAAACTGTCGACTGATTTGCTCATTGCATAACCTTTCTTCTCTTCGTGAGCGGTGCAATTCTCAATCCGGAGGCGGCGCGCACCGGCGCAGGCGGAGTTGTGTCCGCCAGAAGCTTGTCCGGAAAAATTTTAGTGAGTCAGCGGACTACGCGTCTATAGTTGGGGCGGCCACGATCTGGATGTCCGTGGCGAAAGCGCTTGAGAAGTGGAGACAGGCACATCATTCTCATTGTCCTGCCTTCAATTTTATGCCAGTTGAGCGGCTGCGGCCAGCGATTCCACGCAGAAATTGCGCACGCTGATGCTTTGTTAGGCTGGAACAAGCGATGAGTGAGAGGATACTGCTTCATTTTTCGGGGCCCGACCATGCGGGGCTGACCAGCGAACTTACGCGCATCCTGGCAGATGCGCGCGCCTGTGTGCTGGACATTGGTCAGGCTGTGGTGCATGAGACGCTGGCGCTCGGTCTGCTGATTGAGATTCCCGACAGAAGCGACTTCGCGCCGCTGAAGAGTGCGCTGAGTGAGAAGGCTCACGCTCTTGGCCTGCATGTGCGCTTCACTCCCATCAGCAAGGAGGCCCTCGACCATTGGCTGACGGCGCAGGGCAAGGACCGCATCCTGGTGACGGTTCTCGGGCGCGCGATCTCTGCGGACGCGCTGTCGCGGGTGAGTGCGATTATTGCCACGCATGGGCTGAATATCGACCGCATTCAAAGGCTGTCGGGGCGGCTGTCGCTGGCAGTGCACGGTCCGGCAGCCAATGCCTGCGTCGAGATGCGGGCGAGCGGCGCGGTTCGGAATGAGGATGCGATGCGCGCGGAGTTTGTCGCGCTGGCGCAGGAGATGCCAATTGATATCGCCTTTCAGCAAGAGAGTTTGTTCCGCCGCAACCGGCGGCTGTTTGCGTTTGACATGGACTCGACCCTGATTCAGGGCGAGGTAATCGATGAGCTGGCAAAGATGGCGGGCGTTGCGGACAAGGTGGTGAAGATTACCGAGTCGGCGATGCGCGGGGAGATTGAGTTTCAGGAGAGTTTTCGGCGGCGAGTGGCGCTGCTGAAGGGATTGCCGGAGGCGCGGGTGTGCGAGCTGGTTGGCCGGATTCCGCTGGCCGAAGGCGCAGAACGGCTGATCTCGACGCTGAAGACACTGGGATACAAGACGGCGATTCTGTCGGGTGGGTTTACATTCTTTGCGCGGCATCTGCAGGAGCGGTTCGGCATTGATTATGTGCACGCGAACGAGCTGGAGTTTGCGAATGGCGTAGTGACGGGCGAGGTGACGGGGCAGATTGTGGACGGGGCGCGCAAGGCTGCGCTACTCAAGGAGATTGCCGAACAGGAGCGCATCTCGCTGGAGCAGGTGATCGCGGTGGGCGACGGGGCGAACGATCTGCCGATGCTGAATCTTGCGGGGATGGGGATTGCGTTTCGCGCGAAGCCGCTGGTGCGGCAGAGCGCGGGACACTCGCTCACGCAACTCGGCCTGGATGGGCTGCTGTACCTGATTGGCGTGCGCGACCGCGACCTTGCGGCTTCCTGATAGTCTGAAACAGCAATGATTAAAGGCATTACATTTGTCCATCCCGCGAGCTCGGCGGCGGCGTATGAGACGCTGGTGAGCTTCTTCTCGGTGCTGGGGTTCGAGCCGGGCAAGGGATGGGACGATGAGGTGAGCAAGGGAACGCCCTTCCTGGCTCCGGTGGGAAACCTGGAGATTGTGGACGGAGCGGCTCGCACGTCCGCAGGCACCTGGATTGAGGTGACGGCGCTCGAGGATGTACGCCAGGTTATAGAGCATTGGCTGGGCAAGCACCTGAGTGCGGCGGAGGCGGCCAAGCGGATCACAGCAACCGAGGAGACCTTCTGGAAGTCGCGGGTGTTTACGGTGGAACCGGTTCCAGGACTCAAGTTCGCGTTCTGGGAGTGGCTGGAGCCGCTGAAGGGCAAGCCGGCGGCGCTGGAGGGCGACCTGGTGGCAACGGGGATGAAGTTCGCCATTCTTGTGGCGCGCTGGAACGCCTTGATTACAGAGCGGTTGCTGCAGGGTGCGCTGGACTGCCTGCACAGGAGCGGGGTGCGGAAGGAAGACATCAACATTTTGCGAGTGCCTGGATCCTGGGAGATTCCGGCGGCAGCGCGGGCGGTGGCGGAGACCAAGCTGGTGGACGGGATCATCACGCTGGGGTGCCTGCTACGCGGGGAAACCGATCATTTTGAAGCCATTTACAACGAGGTGGCGCGGGGCATCGGTCAGTCGCAGCAGGAGACCGGGGTTCCCCATGCCTTTGGGGTGCTGACCTGCGACACACTGGAGCAGGCGCTGGACCGGGCGGGCTTAAAGGCTGGAAACAAAGGGTTTGAGGCGGCTTCAGCGGCCATTGAGATGGTCTCATTGAGGCGAAAGATCGGCGAAGAGGCCGCGCATCGACTGGAAGCCAGCCGATGACGGTGACTGGCAAGCGGCGCAAGGGACGCGAACTCGCCATGCAGATGCTATTCCAGGCGGACCTGGGCAAGCAGAAACCGGAGGAGGTTCACAAGACCTTCTGGCAGGCTCGCGATGAGGTTGAGCCGGACACGCGCGGTTTTGCCGAAGACCTGTTTCGCGTGGCCACGGTGCGCGAAGAGGAGATCGACGGGCTGATCGAAAAACATTCGGCCAACTGGAAGCTGACGCGCATGCCGGCGGTCGACCGCAACGTGCTACGGATGGCGATCGCGGAGCTGATCGGGTTCCGGGGGACGCCAGCGCCGATTGTGATCAATGAGGCGCTGGAGGTTGCGAAGCGGTACTCGGCTCCGGAATCGATCAACTTCCTGAACGGCGTGCTGGACGCGATTGCCCGGGAGCAGCTGAACAAGCGGTCCGCGATTTAATCAATTTATCCGGGCCAAGGGATACATCATTGATTCTGCGTGCGATTCCCGGGTGTCCCTACCCTCCTCCGGCTGGCTAAATCATTCATTTCACTGGGTTTTCTTGACCACGTTGCCCCGTACATCATGGTTTCTAAAGGGGTTCTGGGGTTTGATCCCGGCTACGGGGGCGAGTTGTGCCATGGCTTTTGCTGGGGTTCTGCCTCGATTTTTTGCTCTTTTTCCCGCGCTTCCTGCAAATATTTGAATTCATTTGTTTTACAAAACCGCATTTTCTGGATATATGTGATTCCGAATGACTTACGATGGCGCGATTAATATTGCTGGACTTACCTAACCCGCTCGCTATGTAATTGATTCCGTGGAACTAGCCCCTTCGACCCCGCTCGGGGCAGGCTTTCGGGCACATGCGCTCCACCCCAAAAATCAAAAGGGCGCGGCTTATGGCTGCGCCCTTTCAAATTTCTTCTCTCTTTCTATTTTAGCAGTTCTGGAGAAATTACCGGACAAGGGGAAGTGCTGGTTTTTATTGGGGTTGAGCGGTATGGGGCTTGACAGAGTTTGGGGACGGTCAATGCAGCCCCACTCAAGCTAAAGAGGCTTGAGTGGGGGCCCGCAAATCTTCAAATTCCGAGCCACTCATGCTGCCGCTGCGACTCCTTGAACGGCTTTTGCGGCGGCGCGGATGACATCGATCACCACGTCGGGATGGGCGAGCATGATGACGTGGCTACTGGCGACCTCTGTCGTGGTGGCGCCCATCCGCTTGGCGACGAACCGTTCCATGTCGGGGGGGACTGTGCGGTCGTTCTTGGCGACGATGTACCAGCTTGGCTTCGATCTCCAGGCAGTTCCTCCGACTTTCGCGTTGAACAGATCGGGAGCCGGCACGCACTGGGTGGCCCAAACGAGCTTCTTTTCCTGCTCGGTTAGATCGCCCGCAAAACTGTCGATGCCTTCCGGACGCAGCCAGATCCGTCCGTCCGCGACTTCGATGTAGGAGAAGACATCCGTCTTCGGGAAGTTGGACAGCTGTGTCTGAGATGTTTCGTCGGCGTCCGGAGCAAGCGCGGCGATGTAGACCAGCCCCGCAACGCGGTCGTCGGTTCCAGCGCCGGTGATGACGCTTCCGCCGTAGGAGTGACCGACGAGGATGGCTGGGCTGCTGACCCGCCCCAGCGCAGCTTTTACGGTGGCGATGTCGTCGGCGACTGTGTTGAGCGCGTACTGGGCGGTGATCACCTCGTGACCGTCTGCCTGAAGTGTGGGAATCACCTTGCTAAAGCATGAGCCGTCGGCCCAGAGCCCATGACAGAAGACGATGCTGGGTTTGGTTTGCGTAGTTTTCGGTGTCATTGTTGTTCTCCTTTTCCCTTTCTGTTTTCACGCACAATAGCTTTTGTACACCGGTGCCGTCCGTCTGACAAAAGGCCTGCGGACCTTCCGGGCTCATCGTATCTGGTCCAGGATGGTTGCTTTCTCGGAGAATTTTGGCAGTTTTGTGTTTGTTGTCTGATGAATAAGTCGTTGCTTGCCGGACGCGCGATGTCGATCAGCGACATGCTCGTCCGGCCATGAGCTGCTCTGCGTGGTTTAATGCGATGCTGAACCAGTCGATATGTACTCCATCGGTCTTCGGCTCCGCTTGGAGCAAGCTCTTCGACTACGCGCTACGCTCAGGATGACATCGTTGTTGTTTGGGATCAATGAATTGTCGGGACCTGGCGGTTTTTACGGACTGTATACTACAGGCAGAACTGCTCTCCATCCGGCGCTGCGGTTGATTGCCGATGGCCGGGCGGGGATTTCCGTTTGATGGAATTTAGCATCCTCTGGCCGGGTCGCACGTCGAAGTTTTATACATACTTTTTGCGGGGAAAGCTCTTAACCCTTTTTTCGGGCAAGATCTTTGACCCTTTTTCCCGGGAAATGTTCTTAGCCTTACACGTTCAACTGACTGCGGAGTTGAGCCTTGCCGTTGTCCCAACAGGCCGTGAAAGTGTCTCCCAAAACAGGCTCGCCTCCTCATGCGGAGGCTATCCGCGCGCAGTTGAATCGGCTGCTCGAGCATCCGCTGTTTACGAACAGCAAGCGGTATCCGGTGCTGCTGGCCTATACGGTGGAGCAGACGCTGCTGGGCAATGCGGCGGACCTGAAGGAGCGGGTGATCGGCATTGAGGCCTTCGGGCGCGACCCGGAGTATGACGTGAATCTCGATCCGGTGGTGCGGACCTCGGCGGCGGAGGTGCGGCGGCGGCTGATCCAGTACTACTATGACCCGGCCCATGCGGGCGAGCTGATCATTGAACTGACGGCGGGGTCGTACGTGCCGGTATTTCGGGAGCCTACGTTTCGGGAGCAGGGGCCCACGCCTGTGTACCCAGAGGAACAGAACCGGGACCTGAAGCAGGATGCGGCGGGCCATGCGGCTGGTTACGATTCGGAGATTTCGGCAGCGGCAGGGGCAGGATCTGCGATTGGGTCTGGGGCTGGATCGGCGGCTGGGTCTGGGACCGGGGCTGAGGCCGGGGTCCGGCGCTGGGTGCCAATCACTCTGGCTTTGATGCTGGCGCTGGCTGTGGGTTTCGGCATCGGGCGCTATCACCCGCCGTTGCCTCCATCAAATATGCAGCGCTTCTGGCAGCCGCTGGTCTCCAGCCAGAACCCGATCACCTATTGCCTGGGCGAGCCGTCGGATTCGATTGACGGGCGGATAG
>Ga0335072_10012978_pt1 | contig 11883 bp, 12 predicted proteins | sample Lox_Sample_21_FD_206725 | JGI IMG/M metagenome (GOLD analysis project Ga0335072, IMG submission 206725) | Soil microbial communities from Loxahatchee National Wildlife Refuge, Florida, United States - Lox_Sample_2.1 | ecosystem: Environmental > Terrestrial > Soil > Wetlands | place: USA...
TCGGAACTCCGAGGCGCCCCATCCAGGCATACATCGATGGGCCCAGCTCCACTTCCTGACTCGCGGTGCGAATAGCCTCTGTCTGCAAATACAGCAGGATCATCCGGGCGACGGATCCGAATGGAACACCCACAAATTCTCCGTGGCTGTCGCGGCCCGATTCCACCAGGAGCGTCGTGAGATGCCCACGACGGCGCCACACGCTCTGCTGGATGCGACGGTGCGGAAGCGACGTCATAGCGAACCCAGCATGCGTGATGCCGATCCGGCTCGCTTCCTCGGCCATGATGGCGGCTGCGGCTTCGAGCGCTTGCCTGTCAGCCTTGCTCTCAACCATCAGCCGCGCCCGCTCAAGGCCATGCTGTATAATCAGTCGGTGCACATCTCCCATGAGCCCAAGCTGTAAACATATCGGGCGTCAGTGTGCAACTCGGACTTTACCAGTCAAAGCTAATCGAACGGTGTTTAGACTAATTCTATTAGTTGGGCTGGTAAAGTCCGGGGGATAACCCCGAGTCGCGCTGGTAAAGTCCGAATTTTGGCTGGTAAAGTCCGTGCGGGTTCCTGCGGCGCCGGGGGTATCGGACTTTACCAACCTTTTGACGACTCGGACGCGTCGGCGCGCACTTTCCAGGTTCACCCGCAAGCTCTGTCAGCGGCGGCGAGAATTCGCGCATAAACGGCGTCCGGTTCGTCGCGCCCTAGCATCGAGGCCCGCAAACGGCCCGTTTCTGGTCCACTGTCACCGATCGCTGTGGCCGATTGTGGCTGGCTGGCAGACCCCTATCAATGCTGGCCTTCGGCCACCGCCTACGGCGGCTGACGGCATTGACAGGGGCCTGCCAGCCAGCGCTCGTTGCCACCATCGATTCGACGGCAAGGTTTGTGCCAACTTTTTGGTCGGCGCCATTTATGCGCGGATTCTCGCCGCCGCTGACAAGCTCAGCTGCTCCACACTCAATCTCCCCGTTTCATCCTCCACCGGGGCCCATGTGAAGCGCCCACGTTCCAGGCAGGCGCTTGCTCAGCAACAACAGGCCTAGCGCAAGGCCGCCGCGTCGACCAAGCCATTGACGCGCACATGTACACCCCTGTGCTCGATCTCGATGTTGCCCGGTGCCGCACCAGCCAGGCTATCTTCCGGCTTCCCATTCGACGCTGGCCCAGCACGGTCCTCAGACTTCGCCGCGGTGGTGACACCGGGGCGGCGGGCTCCGCCACAATCCGTAGCGGCACGAAAGTCGGCGCGCCAATCGCACCGCGTTTGCGCGCCTCACGGCGCCATGTCCACAGCAGCCCACGATTCACGCCGTACCAGCGGGCACCCCCTGAAACACTGGCCCCCGGCTGAAAGCTCTCGGCTAGGATTTGTGCCTTCTCTGCCCGCGTCCAGCGCCGCCGCTGCGCCTCTCCAGTTATCAGCTCGATCCGCCCGATAACCGTTCGCTTGATGACTGTCTTCAAAAAAGTCATCACGCTTCGCATCCCCCATGGCCGCGCGCACCTCCAGCCTGGTCTCACACCACGTAGAAGTTGGCCGCCTTCCAGTTTCTTACAGGTGGGGGAACACCGCTTACTAAGGGTGGTCCTATCGGCATCGTCCATCCTAGGCGTTTGTCACGTTGAGAACACCCGTGGCTCAGGGCAATCGGGTGAAGGAATAGGTGACAAAGCGCTGAAGTGCTGAATCTATGGCAGGCCTCGATTCGCAAGCGAGGGGTGGGCCATGGAAGGTACGACAGCGGACTGCGCTGCGTTCGACGAGACCGTCGTTTTCCTGAGTCATTTCAAAGACCTGGAGGACCCGCGGCAGCAAGGCAAGGTGGATTACCCACTGGAGGAGATCCTGCTCCTCTGTCTGCTCGCCGTGCTGGCTGGTGCCGAGACGGTCACCGACATCGCCCTGTTCGGCCGCAAGAAGCTGGGCCTGCTGCGCCGCTTCCGGCCGTTCGCGAAGGGCACGCCGGCGCACGATCACCTTGGTGACATCCTGGCTGTCCTGGAGCCGGAGCAATTCCAGCGCTGCTTCGTCGCCTGGGTGGCGGCGCTGACCGGAGCCGCCGAGGGCGTCATCGCCATTGATGGCAAGACCGTGCGGCGGTCCGGTCAGAAGAAAGCAGGCGGCAAGGCGCCGATCCACATGGTCTCGGCCTTCGCGGCACGCCAGCGCCTCGTGCTCGGCCAGGTGAAGGTGGCAGAGAAGTCCAATGAGATCGTCGCCATCCCGAAGCTGCTGGAGATGCTGGCCATCGAGGGGGCGATCGTCACCATCGATGCCATGGGCTGCCAACGTGAGATCGCGCAGAAAGTGGTGGAGAAGAAAGCCGACTACGTGCTGGCCTTGAAAGGCAACCAAGGATCGCTGCGCGAGGATGTCGAACTCTTTGTCGCCGAGCAGAAGACGGCCGGCTTCAAGCAAACCACGGTCAGCAGTGACCAGACGGTGGATGGCGATCACGGCCGGATCGAGACCAGGACTACCACGGTCATCCACGACGTCAGTTGGTTACAGGAACGCCACAACTGGCCCGGCCTGAGTGCCGTGGTGGTCGTCGAGAGCGAGCGGGAGATCGGCGACAAGGTCGAGCGGGAGACCCGCTTTTACATCACGTCCCTGGCGATGCCGGCGACGTTGCTGGCTCCGATCATACGGAGCCACTGGGCGATCGAGAACAGTCTGCACTGGGTCATGGACATGGCCTTCCGAGATGACGAGTGTAGGCTGCGGACCGATCACGCCGCAGCCAATTTCTGCATCATCAAGCACATGGCCCAGAACCTGATCCGGCTCGCACCGGGCAAGGCCTCACTCCGGCTCAAGCGCAAGACCGCTGGCTGGGATGATGACTTCCTCGCCAGCCTGGTCATCCGGTAACCGATATTCACCCGATTCCCCTGCACCCGTGGCGACTCTCCTACACTGTCGAAACGGCGCTTCGGCCATGTCGCGCCGTGATGACACGCAGTCGACGCAATACAGCACGACTGGCATGACCGAATCCGAGCAACGAAGGCGCGGCGAACACCCCTCCCCTCCTCTGGCAATTGGGTCGGTGCCGAGTGGCGGGCACGCCGTCCACGTTGGCGTCGTGCCAAGAATTGTGGCGGGCAATGCGCTGACTATTTCCCTTCCGCGTTCTGAAAACGAAAATCGCCATTACACTTCTCTGACGCCGTCGGGGTGTTTAACTCGTCTCGCCGATCGGCGTGCAAGAATACCCTTCTAGTGAGCGGGGACTGCTCCCGACAGGATGGGACGTCCACGGAACGTTTGCAGCAAACGGCAATACCGCTCAGTTGACCGACCGGCCTCCGGCCGAGCAATCGGCCGGAGGCACCCGACGCGGGTGGGGCACGCATGCGGAGTGGTATATAGCAGCTGGGAATCTTGCCAGCCGCTAGAGGGCGCGGGTCACCCGAGCGAGTCGCGATGGCGACGGAATTCCTCAAGCAGGGAAGGCATCTTGCTCCAGACAAAGTCCGCCAAACCGTCATGCTTTCCGGGCAGGAATGCAATCGCTGTGGATTGCTTTCCCCTTTTGCACGCAGCTATCAGATGTCCATTGTCGTCGCGGAATTGATCGGCTGCGCCACCGGGAGCTGACTTTCGGCCGAGGAGCATCGCGAGACGTACGGTAAACCCCAACTGCTGCTCACCGACGATCAGCCGTTCGGCTGTCTCCAGCATGAGCGCTCTCCTGGTTGGCTCCCGGGTTACCTTCAGAAGGTTGTTGGCGTCGCGAAAAGTGCACTTCCGCCAGTCGCCGAGAGCTTCAAGTACCCGGTCGGGGATTTCCGCATAGGAGGTTAAATTGCTGACGTGAGACCGCGATACATTCAACGCATCAGCGAGCGCCTGTTTCGTCGGGAACACGCCGCGCTCTATATACCTTGTGAGTGCCCGCGATTGCTCGAGTATCGAAATTCCCTCGCGGTGGGCATTCTCGCTGTAGGCCGCACCAGCCATCTGGGCTTCGGACAGGCTTTGCACGACCGCTCGCAACTTAATCCCGAGGGACCTGCACGCAAAAACGCGTCGGTGCCCAAAACATACCTCGAATCGGCCCACCTTTGTCGGATGCGGACGCACCAATGCGGGAGATTGTTGGCCGTGATGCCGAACGTCCTCGATGAAGTCGGCGAAACTCTTGTCCTCTAAGAAGCGTTGGTCACGGTCCCAATAGGGTGAAGGGTCTGCGAGCGATGCGTCAATTTCCTCAATTACGAGGCCCGCGGCTTTCCGCTGCTCAATTCCGGCCTCGAGCGCTCTCAACTCCGCCATAGCATTGCGGTGCTGGTTCTCGATGGCCTTAGCAATCGGTACCGTAGGAGAACGAGACTTAGCTTGCCTCCTCGGTTCTTCGCCCTCCTCTGGAAAGGTCGGCAGGTCCGCAGTAACGACGCTGAGGTCAAATCCTCGCTTCACTTTTTCCTCCCCATGCAGCGCCAGAGGCTAGCGGCACGCGGACCGGCATCTGCCGATCCCATGCCTTGATCAGAACGCCTTCGATCTCGGCGTTGACTGCGTTCAGGAATGCCAAACCGCGCATATAGCTTTGACGCGTCCCCACCTGATCATCGATCTCGTAATAGGTGCGCTTCCTCAGGCCCGCGCCATCCAGTGCGGTCGTGACAGCCATAGCGTTTTCCAGCAGCATGTCGCCGAAATTGGCGCCCATGAGGTGCATGATCTGCTTCTGGTTCTGGTCGGTAACAATGTGCTTCGCTACCAATATCTTGAAAAAGTCGACCTCCTTGCTGTCGGGGTCGATCTCCTCGATCTGCTCCAGGACCTGGGAGCACATCCGGAAGAACTGGCCGGTGCTAGCGAAGTCGATCATGGACGGAGGCACGGGGACTATGACCCCAGTTGACGCGAAGATCGCATTGATCGACATGAACCCCAGCGAGGGTGGGCAGTCCAGGATGACGACATCATAGTTCATAGCGGAATTCTGGATCGCTTCGCGAAGCACGAGCCAAAAGCCAAGATTTCTTTCTCGCTGGGCGCGTACTGGCATTTCGAATTCGGCTTGGCTTAGGCTGAGGTTCGCCGGGACGAGATCGAGACGGGGCCAATAGGTTGGGCGAATGCAGCTGTTCAAATTGTCACAATCTCCGCGAAATACCGGGTAAAGCGTTGCTTCTGCCCCGACGTCAGTGTCCGGCTGCAGGCCGAATAGGCTAGTCAGCGAAGCTTGACTGTCGAGATCGATAGCGAGAACCCGATAGCCGCGAAGTGCCAGGTATTGTGCTAAGTGGACCGCGGTGGTCGTCTTGGCAGCTCCTCCCTTGAAGTTTGCGACAGCGACGACCTGTAGTTTCTCAGATGGACTGCGGTGTCGTCGATAGCGTTCATCGCCTGTCTTTTTATAGAGTCCGTCAAGGATCCAGTGCAGCTCCTTGAGGGCGAACGTTCGGCGGTAGTTGTTGGCGACAGTTCCACAGGTGAAGTCGCCACCTTGCATGGTAATTTGCCGAAGATAGCTCTCAGATACACCGAGGAGCATCGCAGCTTCGACTGTCGGAAACTGCCGCAATCGCTTCCGCTCCTCCGGAGCGTTGTCCAGTTCGACGATCCGTTGCTGGGTGATCTGGCAAACGTCAGCCCCGTGACTGAGTCGTTCCTTCAGACGCGAAAGTTTCATTAGGCCCCTGCCCCGTTGCGCGACGTCACTGACAGCCGGCTGCTACCGCTGAATCGCCTCGGCAACCACGAACATCGATGTTCGAACCATATCACCAGATATGGCGACGGTCAAAGACTTATTGGCCGATCCTCAGTTGTCATCTCACCTTGGTGCAGGCGGACTGGCCACCCGGTCGACGAGTCGTCCCCCCCTACCCTCCGTGCCAAATTCTGAGCAAAGCGACGGTCTTGCGACTCCACCCGGGCGGGCTCGGCGAGACTGGCGGTTAACTTGCGTTTGGGCTCGAAGATCTGACGATCCGCGGTTTAGGGAGGCCCTTCCGCTTCAATTCATACGGACAACCGTTTGCAGCAAACGCAGTCGGCGCTCAACGACCAAGTTATGTGACTGACGGTTGCCTGGTGGCGCCGACCGACCACGGAAGCGTTTGCAGCAAACGCTAGTTTGATGATGGCCACATTGGCATCCGCGGCCTCTCTCTGACAGCACCAGCGGTGTGATATCGCCCCGAGTGTGACCGGTCGGGAGCGGTGTCGGGTCCGGTCAATCGCAAGGCCTCTGCCACGCGACCGGCCGCTGGGCGCGCTGGCCGGTGCGGCGATGCTGAAGTGGCCTATGCATCTCGAACCGAGGTGCCGCCGACGTATGATCCAAGGGCAACCGGTGGGTTGACCGCACTCCACGCGACGCTCAACGCATCGATGGATACGTCGGTTGCCCCAAGGCTTCAGGTGACTGCGAGTAGGCTCTGAGTCCGCTCGAGCTTGGCGGGGCGATAGTCTCAGCAGCCATTTGCGCTTCGCATAACCGACCTCGGTCAGACTCCAGACACCGTCCACGGGGCCCGACTTCACCAAGCCTTTCATGTGGCAGTTCCCGATGAGCCAGCTGGATGCCTCTGTGAGCTCCATCATACCGCTCCCGAGCAACATCGGACCGAGGAGCAATCGATGAGCGGCGAAGCGACCACAAAAGAGAGGCGTGGCATCGATCGTTCGCGCGCAGTGAATTGCCGGTGTCGGTATGGGGCTGGCGAGGGTAGGGGGCGGGGCGGACTTGGTGGTAAGGCGTCCCGGCACGCAATACGTGCGTATTCCACCACACGCGACGGTTCCTTCACCGAGACCATTGGACGGAAGCCACGTAGCTTCAGGTCGAACGACGAACTCGCCGCGCTCGCGATGACAACCTGGCTCTCACCAGAGAGTTGCGTTTGGTGGACTTGCACGGCGGTGAAGCGGTCGGGCGCTCGGGCCAACCAGCGTTGTTGGCGTTGGACCACGGACTTTGGCGTGCCGCAGGTCGCGGGCCTTTCACGCTCATCCCGACCAGCCAGACGGCATCGAATATCGCTGCCGTCATATCTCCGACGAAATCGCAGTCGCGCTCTTCGACCGCGTTGGGGACGCGAGCCTTTCGTCGATTGGAGTCGTGCCCCTAGTGGCGGATCTCGTTTGGCTCAGCGCAATGCGAGTTCGGCATCAGATTTGGGAACCGCCATCATGAGTGTCGATCTACTTGTGTCATTTCGGGTTGACCCTTTCGCGCTTCAGCGGCGGGCCGCGATTGGGGTGATCACGGGGGGCGAGGGGGTCCCCTCGGACGCGTCGGCCTAACCGACTCGGCTGACCGGTGAGTGCGGCACGGATTTGCGTTCCCACGGTCTTGCGGTCGGGTCTTTCTCGGAAGTCGAAGCTCGCGGCGAACATCACGGGTCGGGGCCGACCTGGGACGGCGCGTTTGGGAGGCGGGTTCAGCGACTTTAGGAAGCCTTGCAGCTCGGTACGGGAGGCGGCATAGATAGCGGCGCAGGCGTACGCCATCGCGTCCCGGAGCGCGCGCAGCACTTCTGGGGTGAGGTATTCGGCGCCGGGCATCTTGCGTCCCTGGTGCTGACCGCGCCGATGATGTCGCCGCGCCTGACGCTGGGGAACACGTACCGCGCGGCAAAACTCCGCCACCAGTTGAAGGCGGCGGGCAGCAATTGGCCCACCTAGCCACCACTGAGCTGCAAAAGCAGATCGCCGCTACCATGGGCCGAGGCCTGGGTCAGTCGGGTGGCGACCGGCAGGTCCAGCTCTGCGCCACCGGCGCTGGGCTCGACGAGCAGGTGGCCGCGCGGGGTCAGGCGCAGGCCTAGACGTGCATCCGAGCGGGAATCAGACATGACGCAGGGATGCTGCCGATTCAGTGGGGTTGGCCAGGCGGTCGGGCAGGGTGAGCGAGCAATACTGAAATGTTCCCTGCGGGTGCGAACAGCCCCGCGCGGATTGGCAGCGTGGCCTGGTGGGGTGTGTCGCGATCTCAGAGACGCGACAGGATCGATTAGCGAACCTGGACATTCCGGACATTCCGCACTACGTTTATCCGGGGAGCGAGGAGAATCTCATGACCGCGCTGTCAAGATTGACCAAGTCGTCCGGGAAGCGAATCCATACCCCGGCCGAGGCCGAAATTCGCGCCATATTTGCCCACCGGAATCCTCAGATGCCAGCGCGCGCTCTGACGCCGTTGGCCAGGCTCGTGGCCGATTTCGCCGACGTTGTAGCTGGGTTGGACGTCGATCAACGCGAAAGACTACCGACATCGAAGACGGTCCTCCGGAACATGCTTCTCAAGGTTGCCGGACTGCGAGTGGACCCCAATGCGGGTGGGTCGCAAGATGCTGCTCCGGAACAAGCGGTCGAACGCCATAGCGGGACCGGCTTAGGAAAGCTGTTGAGTCTCGAAGAGGGGCGTGACCGGTTGGCGCGTTATGTCCAGACTCGTCCTCTGGAGAGTTGGGCGGGGCCGGTCGCCGGGCCAGGTGAAATCGAGAAGCAGCTCCATGTTGCCCGGTCTACCTTAAATGAATGGCACCGCCGCGGCGTCGTGATTGGACTGCTGCGCGGCGAGCGCAAGCACGTCTATCCGCTGGATCAGTTCATCGACGCGCGCCCCACGCAAGGCATCGGCGACGTGGCGAAAATTGCGCCCGACGAGCGGGCGGCCTGGCTATGGCTACGGCAGCCTCATGGCCGCCTCGATATGCGGCCGCCTCTGGATCTGTTGAAGGCCGGGCAACGCGACGAGGTCATCCAGGCGGCAGAGCGCGATTTCGTCTAGTGTGATGGATCTGGATCCCGATGTCGTCGCGAGCCTGGTCGTCCCATATAGACCCACTGCCTACCTGAGGGTCACGCCGATCGCCCACCGGGCGACGCCGCTCGGCATGGGCTTCGGGAAAACTCGTTTCGCAAGCCCGGCTGACGCATTCAGACTTCTCTACATTGCAGAAGACTTGGCGACGAGCATCGCCGAGGCAGTCATCCGCGACCGCTTCGAGGGGGCCACCGCGCGAGAGCTCACGGCGGGCGAGCTGGCGGGCTGGGGCGTCGCTGAAGTCAACGCGCGCGTGCCGCTCCTGCTGTTGGACATGCGGACGGCGGGGTGTTTCCTGCTTGGGGTATCCACCGACATAACGGGGGCGAAAGCCCAGGATGAAGCGCGCCAATTTAGCCAAGCAGTGTACGATCAGACCGGCCTAGGCGGAATTCTCTATCTCTCCCGCCTCACGCGGAGAACCTGCGTCGCGATCTATGACAGGGCGGTCGGACTGAAGCTCAACGCTGATCCGGTCCACGAGCTGGAGGCGTTGGCAGCATTGGTTCCTGCCCTCTCAGCGCTTCGGGTCGTGCTCATTTAGTGGGTGGCCTGCGGTATGGAAAATTGTCCTCTCTCAGACTTGCCGACGAGCATGAGGTCGTGTTCGGACCGGCGGTATCGCCGCGTGTTCGCCCATATCGGTTGCAGTCAGCCGGAAGCGATGGCGGCCGAACGGGCGAACCGGGGCGGAAGGGCAGGGGGCACATGCCGGCAGATCCGCCGCCGGTAGCCCGGGCCTATCGCGATCCAGGTGCCGGTTAATCGCGATCTGGGGCCGCGAACCGGGCACAGACACCGCCCCCAGACGTGAATTCTCACGAGCTCGGTTCGGCGACAGGAGGCAAGGCGGGTCGGGGCGGTCACGCGGGTGTGGCAAACGGGTTGCTGATCGTGAGCCGGCCGTCGACCACGTGGCCGTTCTGCAGGTCTTCGGAGAAGAGGGTGGCGCACCCATCATAGAGCCGATAGCCGATGTGGGCGGCGGTGGCACAGCCGGCCTCGTGGATGGCCAGGGTCAGCGGCACTCGCAGCGATATCATCGACGGCGTCATCGATATCGCGCAGTGCCCGCGGTGAGAGATTCTTCGGCCTCACACGGCCGCGCCATGCTTCTTCGCCAGCCGGGCCCTGACGCGCGCGAGCATCTCGTCGCCGCTCACGCAGCCTCCACGCTCAGCCTCTTCTTCGGCCGCCAACACGGAAGCGAGCAAGTCAGCGCGGGCCTGTTCCTGGCGCTGCAAGAGGGTCACTCCCGCTGCGACGACGTCGGACACGGACCGGTAACGACCGGCGGCGACGGCGTCGGTCGCGAAGCGTTCCAGCTCGGGCGGTACGGTCACAGTATCCATGATGGAAGCGTAGGCGAGAGAGGTCGGGACTTGAAGCTCTCAAGTTAATGGCCACGCTGACCCCGGAGATCCCATCGGCGATTGACAGAGCGATCTTCAACTTGGCGCGCTCGGGCGGGCTAGGCCTCGGCGAGGGGCGCCGTCACGGGGATGGTGGGGGGTTGCACGCCTGGCATGGTTCATAGGGTTCGGCTCCCGGCGCGGCGGATTTGCCGCGGGCTGTTGGCCTGATCAAAGGCGGGGAGGGGCGCGGCCTGGGTCGGTGACCGGTTCTCCGCCGTGGTCCGCGCCCGCGCGCAGGCGGTGCCGATCCGGGTCCGCCCTGGTCGGGTGCGTAGCGGCAGGCGAGCCGGCGCAGGGCGCGGTCAATCTCCCCGGTCGCGGCGCCCGGCGAGCGTTCTTCCAGGATCGCGGCGAGGATCGCGGCCCAGGGCGGGACGGCGGCGCGGCCGCGGCACCAGTTGTTGACCTGGCGCGGGGTAAGGCCGGTGAGGCGGGCGAAGCCGGCCTGGCTGGTGCCGGTGCGGGCCAAGAGGGCGGCGAATTCGGTATGCAGCAGGGTGCGCATGGCGCTGCTGCTATAGAAGTCAGTTCCATATGGCAAGCACGGGCGGATCGTGGGGCGGCGCGTGAGGCGCGATAAGCGCGGTTATCGCGCCTAGGCGAATTATTCGCCTTGCCTTTTTCCGCCCGCCCCCGCCACCCTTGCCCCCATGCTGTCACGGTCCCTGGATGGTGAGACTGGGCCGGATTCCTGCCTCGGAGCGGGGAAATCGCCTCCAGGATCGTGCGACGGGCGTTCCCTGGATCGTGCGACTCAGCGCCAGGTTCATGCGACCCGGGGCGGGGCAGGGCAGGCAAGCGCTTGGCTGCGCTGTCCCGCCCGCTGGCGCAGCAAAACGCCATCGCAAGCGAGCGTCTGAGGCGACGAGCGGCGCATCGCTGGTGACCGAGTTCGGAACAAAGCGCGGACTATGGCGGCAAAATCGCTTGGAACTGGCGGTTTTCCGCGGTTTTCCGCCCGAAATCCCCCTGGGTCAGGCACCATAAGAGCCGATATCGTCCCATTGACCGCGACTCGAGCGTTTCGCCACAATCTGCGTCGCCGCAACGGATGGCGGGATGGCGGGATGGCGGGATGGCGGGATGGCTGCGGCGTCGGCCGCTGCCTCCCCCATCCGCCACAATTCATTTTTGTTGCCGCGGTCTCGCACGATCCTGGCTACAAGGTCGCATGAACCTGGCGACAGTCTCATGATCCCGGATGAACTAGTGCGCAGATTTTGGCCGCGACTCCGTCTCACCATCCAGGAACCGTGACACCCGAGTCGCTCCCCGTGCCAGTGCCCCCCGACCCGGTGCCGGCCGCCCCGCCGGCCCCCGCGCCCGCCGCCGGCCCAGCCCTGCCCGCCACCGCCCAGGCGGCGGCCGGCGCCGTCGCGCTCGCCCACGCCCACGCCCAAACTCTTGCGCGTCAGGCCACCGCGCCCAACACGCTCCGCGCCTACAAGGCCGACTGGCAACATTTTGCCCGGTGGTGCGCCGCCCACGGTTTTTTGCCCGTTCCCGCCCAACCGGCGACCGTCGGCGCCTATCTCGCCTCACTGGCGGAAAGCCACGCGCCGAACACCATTCGCCGCCGGCTCGCCGCCCTGGGAAAAATGCACCGGTTCAATGATCTCCCGTGGAACCCCGCCCATCGCGACATCCAGGGGCCGCTGCAGGGTCTGCTGCGCCAG